>Ga0256847_1000199_pt1 | contig 41905 bp, 32 predicted proteins | sample TeddybearmetaG_FD_189099 | JGI IMG/M metagenome (GOLD analysis project Ga0256847, IMG submission 189099) | Hydrothermal vent microbial communities from East Pacific Rise, Pacific Ocean - Teddybear | ecosystem: Environmental > Aquatic > Marine > Hydrothermal vents | place: Pacific Ocean: East...
GGCGTGAGCACCAATGCCAGTATTATAATTACCACTATTTCCATAAAGCGAACGATATCCTAATGAACTATTTTCAGTTCCAGTATTATTCTGAAACTGTGAATGACTTCCTACAGCCACATTATTATTGCCAGACGTTTTATTGGTCATAGCATAATTACCTAATGCTACATTAGCACCTCCATTAGTTATTTTATCTAAAGCCAAATCGCCAATGGCCACATTATTATTACCAGTTGTGAGTATCGTTAAGGTATTTCTACCCATACTGATATTTCCCGTATTTGTGTCTGAAGTTGCTGTTCCAGCATTAACACCTAAATAAATAGAATTGCTTGCCGTATTGGTTTTTCCATCAGTTAAATCATCAATTTTTTCAGAACCAAATGAGGTAACGTTAACCCAATCTACATTTCCAGAACCATCAGCTCGCATAACTTGATTGACAGCGCCTCTAGTGGCAGGCAGAATATAATTATTTGCGGCCGTAGTACCTACTGACACTCGCCCTAACAGATAAGCAGCATAACCCGTAGCACTGGGTACATCCATATAAAGACCATAATGAGTTCCCCCAACACCAGTTGGAATCTCTACTTTGTGGCCGTATTTGTCAGAAGCACTAGTTATCGCAGCATCAATCAATGTGTTCGTTCCATACAGTTCACCTGGTATATTGGTTGCCAGCCATCCAAAATGATTGAATAGCCCTGTTTTTGTACCTGTACCTGTAGTTCTAAAAAAATTGGCTTGACCAAAATTATCACCATTTCCTAAACGCCAAAAACTTGAATACGTTCCATAATGAATGCCATCCCCATCACCACGCATATTATTATAGGTCCCATAATGAATACCGTCCCCTCCATTATTTATAAAATTCATAACACCATTTTGATCTCCATCACCTAAGCCATATAAACTATTAAAACTAGAAGTATGAGCTCCAGAACCAGCACCCCCAATAGAATTATATACCCCATGGACTGTACCATTTCCAGTGATGTCAATATTAGTTCGGGCTCCATATTGTATTAATCCGCCATCACCGGTAATGGTTGTTAATGACCCATGATTAGTACTGTTTCCCACACCAATTTGTAGGATATTCTCGATATTTATATGATCGCCATTACCTGCGACAATTAAACTATTGTAGAAGCCTTTTTGATCACCGGCTCCGCTATTATTGATTTCACTAACAAAACCTAAATTATTACCATCACCTGTATTTAAAATTGAACCCGCGAAAGCCGAAACTTGCCCATTGTTCAAACCTGTATGTCGCGATACAAAATTTGCTTGACCCCCATTAATTACGCCGGTGTTTTCCACATTAATTCCGCCACCAGAAGCTGATATCGTTCCGTTAATATCAACATTCACGGCAGTAGGCAGGTCTGTTACCAATACATCCAATGAGAAATCTGCAGTATTCTTACCAATCGCAACATTCCCCATGGTGTAAATATCATCTGTAATGGCATCAGGCACCGTAGTTGTACTTTCTTCATACCAAGCATCATCAATAACAGAAGCCGTTAATGGAACCCAACTCGTAGCAACATTGTTCCAATAGTAAAATCCTTTGGCTGGGGCTCCTGCTCCGCTTGCATACACCATCATTCCATCCTGAGCGACGGTAGGATTCGCAGCTGGAAATTCATCCACTTTCGGAATCAATATTCCGTCGGTATTTGCAGGTAATGCTTGGTTAGTAGATTGAATATCTAGTTGGGCATTTGGAGTGATAGTTCCAATCCCAACTTGTGAAAGGGCAAAAAAGGGAATGAGGATACAAAGTGCTAATAGTGAGGTAATGCGTGTCATTTGTATGTGTTTTAGCTATTAATTTCCTTCTTCTTCTCCAACAGGTTCTTTATCTGTTGTTAGTCTGCAGTATTTATTAGAGCTACCCCAAACTTCAATAAATACAGGGCTTTCCTCTCTACATACATTTAAAATGCTGTCAAATTTTTCAGCAGCATAGTAAAGTGATAAGGTTCCATTTGAATTAATGGTTGGGTCTTTCACATTGTCTTTCATAAAATAAATGGCCCCCTGGAAGACATTGTCTTTGTAGCAAAGAATATCTCCTTCAGCCCAAGTACCGTGGGAAACATTTACTCTGTACGTATTAAATTCTTTTCTAGGCATAATCTGTTATTTTAGTTAATATTAATCAGTTTTATCTTTGTTGTTTTTGAAATCCTTCTTGTTCGCCAACGGGCTCATCTGAAGTAGCAACTCTACAGCTTATTAATGTTCCGAAATTGGCAATTTGAATGTATACAGGGCTTTCTTCTCGCAGCGTCGTTAGAATTGAATCTAAGCGCTCAATGGGATATGCTAAATGGAAACTACCGTTAGAATTAAATCCCGGAGTTGGTACATTCCCAGCTTCGTAAAAATCGATATAGCCCTGAAAAGCACCTTTGTACCAGCAGCTTATATATGCTTTTTGTCCTAATCCTTCACCTATGAAGTATTGGTAACTGTTAACTAATTTAGATTTAATTGACATGGCATTCGTATTTATTGGTTATGCATCATTTACACTATAAACCTAATAATCAATACGGTGGAAATAAATAGAAACTGAGTACTTGCCTGAGAATTAAATTAAATCACAGGATATGCGATGTAGTTAACATGTAGAAAAACATACCTATTTCTGTTCTAAAATGTAATGGTGGGATGTTTGTGGCTTTATGGGCGGATATTAATTTCCGAAGACACCCAAAAGCACCTCTTTTCGGCTTCTGCTTACACTAAGCGATTTCTTATCGTCCATGACAACGTAGCCGCCATCACCACGAATATATCGCTCAATTTTATGAAGATTTATTAAATGTGAATGATGAATGCGAAGAAAATGTAAATCCACGAGCATTGCTTCTATTTCTTTTAACGTTCTACTCACAAGAATGGTTTTCCCATCAATACGATGAATGTTCGTATAGTTGCTATCTGATGTACAATACATAATCTCAGCAATTTTAACGAAGTGCAGACCTTCCTGCGTTGGAACCGCAATACGCTCCTTCATTGGTGCCTTTGAACTAAGCGCACCATACAATATGTCCATTTGCTCAGGCAAAATGGAAGGTTTCTTCTTTTCTCTAACCTTTTCAATGGAAGCAATTAACAAGTCCTTGTTTATGGGCTTCAGAAGATAATCTATCGCGCTTGCGTTAAACGCCTTAATAGCAAACTCATCATAGGCAGTGGCAAAAATAACTTCAAAACTAACCTTTTCAACATTATTTAAAAGTTCAAATCCGTTCATCTCTGGCATCTCAATATCCAGAAAAACTAGGTCGACATGATTACTATTTAAAAAGGCTAAGGCCGCCTTTGGCGAATTAAACGTTGCCAATAATTCAAGATTGTCTACATATTTTTCCAACTGCCATTGAAGCGTATCAATACAATGCTGTTCGTCATCTACAATGATCGTTTTTATGGTCATCTAAATAGCTATTTTAATTATGACACGCGTACCCAAAGCCGCTCCCGACTCAGATTTTAAATCGGTTATTTCCACATGGCTAGTTTCCTTGTATTTTTCATTAATGTGCTCCAAACGTTCTTTGGTGATATTCATTCCAAACGATTTTCGTTTGATAGCTCCCTGTTTACTTTTTATTGCTGAAGCCGCTTCCCTACCAACACCATTATCTTCGATGGCACATATGAGCATATCATTTTCTTGCTGAATGTCAACAACCAATTTACCATGTCCGTTTGTTTTATGCATAAGACCATGCCAAATACTGTTTTCAACATAAGGTTGAATAATCAAAGGCGGGATTTCCAAATAATCTTTTTCCACGTCGTCACCGATGATTATAGCATGTTCGAAAGAATTACCAAACCGAAGCGCCTCCATTTCAATGTACAGCTCAAGCGCTTCTAGTTCATTCGCCAAGGTGACTTTAGATGACTTTGAATTACTCAACACCTTTCTAATAAGCATGCTAAATTTAGAAAGGTATTCTGATGCCTGTTCCTGTTCATTTTTAATGATAAAACTATTGATTGAATTTAAACAGTTAAACAAGAAATGTGGATTCATCTGTGCACGTAAAACTTGTAATTCTGTATCCGAAAGCTTTTTTTCATAGCTTTTTTCTAGAGCATCTTTCAAGATCTTATCCGTCTTTACCTTGTTCTTATGGCGCGACCATAAAAGTGCCATTACAGCAAAAGCTAGCAAGGCAACAATTAAAAATGCAATCTGTAATTGTCTGCTCTTTTTTAAATCGATCGTGTTTAATTCATTCTCTGTATTGAGAAGTTCAATTTCTTTGTTTTTCTTTTCCGTTTCATACGTAAGCGCTAGTTTCTCAATTTCGCTTCTACTACGAATGTTATACACCGAATCCATTACCACGCTACGTTCCCTGAAAAAGTCCAACGCCTTTTTGTAATCACCTTTCTTTAGGTAAATATTATACATCAAATCGAGGTTGTATTTCGCCAAGTATAAGTCTTTATTTTTCTTACTCATTTCTATAGACCGCGTCATATATTCTTCAGCTTTTGCAATCTTGTTTTGTGCAAACAAGATTTCAGCATAGGTACTATAGGCATACATATTCTCAATTTCGACGGCAAGGGAGTCTGCGAGGTGAATAGCCTTTTGGATTGTGGTTTCCGCCTCTCCTAGCCTATTCATAAGGTATAAGGTATATGCCTTGTTGTTATAAGAACCAATTAGGCTTACAAAACTGTTTGACTTTACTTTGAGCTGAATGGCCTTGTCAAGATAAACCAAGGATTCTTTGTACTTGCCTTCAGCATCATAACAATTACTAAGATTATTATATGAGGTCCCTAAATGTTGATCATATTCATTGAGACGTTCTTTTATTTCAATGGATCGTAAATAATATTTCTTAGCATCATCATATTCAGAAAGGTAAAGATACACCCTCCCTATTCCGTTACATACGGTTGCCACTTGTGCTTCATAATTAATAGACTCGGCATACCGGAGCGCCTTAAAATGATTCTTAAGGGATAGCTCTGCATTGGAATCATCATCATACAAGGCACCGAGTGAATTGTATATTTTAGCCTTAAAATGAATAGAATCCTTGTGGGTTTCGGCGAGATCAAGTGCCTTATATGCTGAAATGAGACCTTGTTTTGTATCTCCGCTAATTCTATGATAAATACTTTCATCAAGATGATAACGCAGCCAGAATTTTGGTTTACTCCTTTCGTTTAATTCTGAATACACCAAATCAAGACGCTCTCTTGCTTTTTCTAGATTGCTTTCTAAAAATGCTTCAGAAAGAAGTAGTTGGATAGCTAATTTTTCATCCTCAGCAACCAGAGTTTCTAAAGCACTAATGAGGCTATCCGTATTAACTTGTGCAGAAACCGTTTGTGTTTCCGTGAGCAAGCCAATGGTAAAAACGAATACCATTAAAGAATTCATTCCGAAGTAATTTAAAAATCGAGTATCTATTTTCAAAGTTGTGATTGCGGGATATTTTAATACAATATCCGAAATTTTTATCGAAGCTTCCTTCCTAAAGAGCTATTATCGAATTATCTGAGCAACTCACATATTTTCGGTGATACTTAACAGTAGAAAAAACATCATACGATGCAACATATCCGTTTAAAGGCAAAATTAAAAACGCTAATTCAAAGACTACGCATCGTTAATAATCTTATTTGTATACCTTTTTACAAAGTCATAGCAATACGTTTCTTCTACTTCGAACACATGCAGGAAAATGACAATCTTCCAAATATTGAAATAGAAGACCAGAAAATTATTGAAAATATACAATTGAATATTTGGGAGGCACACACACCCATGATAGCCTTGGTAATCATGCTGTTTTCTATGCCTTTGGTGACGACGCGTTGAGCGTACTTATGAGATGATGAAAGAATGCATGTTGGAGGTGGGTGTTTTAAGTCCTGACTACAGTCTCAATTAAAGTAATAAAAACAAAACCGCCTATCCCAATATAGGCGGCCTTAAAAGAGCTATTCTAATCTCAATAATAGCTCAAAGATTTACTTTTTTCGAAGCAATTGTTCGACCAAGGCTCTTAATTCGTCGATCTGTTTTTGTTGTTCTTCCAATTGCTGTTTTAGCGCTATATTTTCTTCGGAAAAATTCTTAACTTTCCCTAATAATGACTCTTCATCAATTGTGGTGTCGATAGAATTCCCATCCAAATCAGCTTGGTACACTAATTTTTCACCTGTGACATCCTCAATTAATCGAACCGCTTTCAGCATATCTACATTTATTTGTTGTCCAATGTCTTCATTCCTGGAATAAAAACTCCAAGCCATTATATCACTCGGCGAGGTAAGACTAAAGTTATGTGGAGAAAGTGTGGTCTGATTTCCTGCATCATCTACCGCCGTAAGTTCCCCAGCTCCGCTATAAATACCGCTATGACCAGCACTAGCTCCAGAAAAACCTGAGTTCTCTAGCATAATTGCACCACTTACTTCTAGTTCATAGGCCGGTAAAATATTCCCTATACCAACATTATTAGTTCCTCCATCTACAAACAGTGTTGTATTATCAACCCTTAGATCTCCTCCATTACTATGCTGAAGAAATAAAGTTGTGCCTGTATTTGTGATAATCTCATTGGCATCAAGTCTAAGGTTTCCTCCTATTTCAATAGTACCTGAACCTGCCGTAGGTGTAGCATCTAAGGTTACAGAGGTTAGTTCTAACCGTTGGCTACCTAACTATATCTCCTAAAAAGCACCCCGAATAACTACCTGCCTTTGTGACATCTGAATACACTCCATAATGGGTACCCCCAGCTGTGCTATTGATAATACTGGAGACACCATATTTAATTCCAGTTCCAGAGCCGCTAAGGGTACTATAAACTCCCCAATGAGTCCCGTCGCCAGTATTGGTTATAATATGTCTGGAGCCTACTTGAGAACCTGCCCCAGCTCCCCGATGGTCGCTTCTAACGCCGTAATGAACATTAGTTCCACCACCTTCAAGTATATTATATACCCCATAATGAGCTCCGTTACCATCTCCTTGTAAAAAGTTAAATCCACCAATATTATTGTTAGGTCCCTGGTTGTTGTTGTTAACATAGGTGCCAATCTGTTCTCCAATTCCGGTTCCTGACATTTCCACAAAAAAACCACGTTTCTGACCACTTCCGTTGCCCGTTATCGAGACATATGATCCATCATGGATACCTGCTCCATCTCCTTCAAGTACCGAGAATGTACCCCTATGAGCACTATTTCCAGAATTTGAAATGGTAGTATAGGTACCATATTGTTCGCCCGTTCCGGCTCCCTCCAATAGATTCGAAAGGCCCATATGTACTCCGCTACCGGATCCTCTTAAGCGGTTCAAACCGCCAAGATGATCGCCGTTTTGATTGTTAACAATATCGATGAAGGTGCCTCTGTGAACTCCCGTGGCATTTCCTGCCATGGAAGCAACAAAACCCCTGGTCTCACCACTACCATCACCGTCGGTTGTAATGTAGGAGCCTGTATGAGTTCCTGTTCCGGAACCACGAACGATTCCCAAAAACGCCCGTTGACTCCCATTCCCATCGCCCAATAATCGGCTAAATAGACCAACGTGGCTTCCGTTTCCTGTATTGGTAAATTCAGAAAGCATTCCGTAGGTAGTACCGCTCATGTTAATATAGGCACCTCTTCCTCCATCATTATCTTCTATGTCTAGTGGCCAGTCTGCAGTAGTCTTTCCTATCGCCACATTCCCGAGGGTGTACATATCATCATTGATATCGTCTGGTGTGGTGGTGGTTCCTTCCTCATACCAATCGTCGCCTTTGCCTCCAGATGTCAATGCCACCCAATTAGTAAGTGCGTTATCCCAGTAATAAAACCCTTTAGTTATACTTCCACTTCCCGAAGCGTAGACCATTATACCATCTTTAGCTGCCGTAGGATTTACCAAAGGAAACTCATCGACCTTCGGAATTAAGATTCCGTCATTATTAGCAGGAGTCACCTGACTGGAAGATTTAATGTCAAGCCGGGCTTCGGGAATAACCGTTCCTATACCTACTTGGGCCTGCACAAAGACTGGCAAGAAACAAAGGATCATAAAAATAAAGTTAGCGTTCATGATGTGCCCAATTTAGGTGAGTACTCATTCTAATTAACGAATGCATTAACAAAAGTAGTAGCCAACTTCTTTATCAACTATATATAGAGTTCCAAATACTAACAGTATAGTTTCACCTGCACAACAATATAAATCGAATATCATATATCGTAAATCCCAAATCGTACATCGCAAACCCCTCCTCATAAATTATTTTGCACAGGTTTAGGCAAAATCGTAACATTACGTTCAAATTAATTCACATGCAGGAAAACGACAACCTTTCAGAAATTGAAATTGAAGACCAGAGAATCATTGAAAATGTGGAACTCAACATCTGGGAAGCGCTCATACCTGTGGTGATTTTAATGGCCATGCTAGCTTATAACATCTTTTTTGTTGAAAGTCAAGAATGGCTAGGGGGTTACACCAACCAATGGATTCTTTTAATGGGAGGTGCCGTTGCAGCTGTAGTAGGATTTCGAAATAAGGTAGGTATAGGTACGATGCTCGTTGAAATTTGGGAGAACCTGAGAAGTATTTTTGTTCCCATCATGATATTACTGTTGGTAGGGGCTTTAGCGGGCACATGGCTCGTAAGTGGAGTTATCCCTGCCATGGTTTATTACGGACTTCAAGTATTAAGTCCTGAAATATTCCTTCCTGCTTCCGTCATCATTGCGGCTATTATTTCGATTGCAACTGGTAGCTCATGGACCACCTCTGCCACCGTTGGTATTGCACTTATAGGTATTGGAACTGCATTAGGCATCAATGGAGGAATGATTGCTGGTGCCGTTATATCCGGCGCCTATTTTGGAGACAAAATGTCCCCTTTAAGCGACACCACTAATTTGGCTCCTGCAATGGCGGGTACCGATTTGTTTACACACATACGCTATATGGCTTGGACGACGGTTCCAACCATTATTATTACGTTGATTGTCTTCGGAATTATTAGCGCCAATATTGATACTTCCGGCGAAGCAGACATAAACGGGTTACTTACCAGTATCGATGCTACCTTCGACACATCGCCTTGGCTTTTTGTAGTCCCAGCGATTGTAATAGCCTTAATTTTAATGAAAACAAAACCACTCATAGCCTTAAGTGCAGGGGTGGTCGCAGCGGCCGTGTTTGCTTTTATTTTCCAACCTGAAATACTAGATAGCTTAGCTTCATCAAAAATAGCTGCCGTCATCACTTCTGTATTTACCAGCACATCTATTGTTACCGATAATGAAACACTCAATGGGCTCTTCTCATCAGGAGGAATGCAAGGAATGGGATGGACCATATTTTTGATTGTTTGTGCAATGGTATTTGGAGGTGTTATGGATGCCATTGGAGCGCTTGCTCGAATTACCAGAGTACTATTATTATTAGCTACCAGTATTTTTGGTCTTTTCGCGAGTACTGTGATTAGTTGTTTAGGTCTTAATATTGTGGCTTCCGATCAATATTTGGCCCTAGTTATTCCAGGGAAAATGTTTAAAAAAGCCTATGAAGATCGAGGTTTAGCTCCCGAAAATTTATCCAGAACTTTAGAGGATAGCGGAACGGTGACCTCCGTGTTAATTCCATGGAATACCTGTGGAGCATACCAAAGTGGTGTCCTTGGTGTTGGTGTTGGTGAGTACTTTTTCTACGCCATCTTTAACTGGTTAAGCCCGTTTACAACACTGATTTTCGCCGCATTCAGAATAAAAATAAAAATGATGACAGGCCAGATTCCTGCTGTGGTAGAGGTTGCAGAGTAAACCATAGATGCAGTTCATGAAGTAAACCACCCAAACGGGTGATGCGAACCATCTTTGCAATCATTACTTTTAATGGGAAGTTTGCTTTTTATTAAAATTTTCCTAATGCCTTGATATTCAATCAAATTTTGTAATTTTAAGTACCAACTATAATTTCTTTTATGGGAAAAAGAGTACTTCTGGTTTGTCTTGTGTTATTGTTATATGGTCCCTATGTATCCATTGCCCAATACGATCTTTCAACCTTTAAACATCACACCATTGACGATGGTCTTTCGCAGAACTCCGTCACTTGCATTCTTCAGGATAGTAGTGGATTTATGTGGTTTGGTACTCAGGACGGATTGAACCGTTTCGATGGTTTCGAATACCAGCAGTATCGAAATGAACGCCAAAACCAGAACAGTCTAAGTAATAATTATATCTGGGATCTTTATGAAGACGAAGATCGGGTGCTTTGGATCGCCACTTTTGGGGGTGGATTGAATAGTTTGAATTTGTTGAGCGGAGAAATTAAGCGGTTCAAATCCAACCCCAATGACCCAGCGTCTTTTCCCAGTAATCGCGTATTTTCCATCGTAGAATTCCCAAAAGGAACTCTCTGGATTGGAAGCAACGAAGGCTTGATTAAATTTGAAAAAGCAACAGGGCGATCGCAATTGTTCCTTTCTGAAAAAGCCCCGAACAACACCTTAGAAGATAATTTTATTGGTACTATTGCCGTTGGCCCAAACGGATACCTATGGCTGCAGAGCGATGCAGGGCTCACTCAATTCGATCCAAAGACGGATCAAGCGGTCCATTTTAAGAATAGCCCCTTTTCAAAGGTTCATACACTTGGAACAGTTAGGCAAATAAAAAATGTGGGCGGTGCCTTGATCATTACCTGCACTGCCGGTTTGCTGGCGATGCATCCTGATCAGAAAACTGACACTTTATTGGTTTCGGCTGCACATATTCCCATAGGCAATCGTACCGCCATTTTCCAGGAGATTCTTCACTTGGGAGGCTATAACTACGCAATTGGCACGAACAGAGGGCTCATCTTCTTCAATTCGAAAACAGGAGCCCGTCATCTCTATCAAAGTGATCCCGCCGACACTAAAAGTCTTTCGCACAGTAATGTCCTTTCTCTTTTCAGATCGAAAGATGATATTCTATGGATTGGAACCCGCAATGGCCTGAACAAAATTGAAAGCGAAAAACCCGATTTTATTCACATAAGACATATTCCCGGTAAAGCCGGTTTGAGCGCCAAAAATGTGAATTCGTTCATGGAAGAGAACGATAGCCTGCTTTGGGTAGGGACTACAGACGGGGTGAATCTATATAATAAAAATAATAACACCTTTCAGGTTTTCCGAAAGGAGGACAATAGCAGTGGTGGTCTACAGACAAATTACGTCTTGTGCCTTTTTAAGGATTCAAGGGGCAACAAATGGATGGGCACCCGGGGGAATGGGTTTTATAAGATCGAACGAAGTTCTAAGGGCGAAATTAGATTCAGGCACATACAACCAAAAGGGGGCAATACATCGAATGTTTCGGTACATTTTATCGAAGAGGACAAAGACGGTATTTTATGGGTTGGAACAGGAGGTCAGGGTTTATGGAAGTATAATCCCATTGACAACACGGTAAAAATATACGCCACCGCTAAAGACGGAACCGGCCCAAATCATCCTTACGTTTTTGCCATTTTATGTGATAGCTTCGACAATATCTGGTTAGGGACACCCACCGGAGGGTTAAATTTATTCGATCCCGTGAACGAAAGATTTATCTATTTTCAAAACGAAGCTGAAAACCCCAATAGCCTGAGCAATGACATAATTCTATCCTTATATGAAGACAGGCAGCAACAACTCTGGATAGGAACCAATGGAGGGTTAAGTAGATTGATTTCAAAGCTGGAGCGCAATATGTTCGATCGATTGAGAATTGAAATTGGGGAAAAAAATGACTCGCTTTTCAAAAACTTTAATGAAGAACAAGGGTTTCCCAATGGTGTGATCTACGGAATTTTAGAAGACAGAAACCAAAATCTATGGACCTCTACCAACAAAGGTATCGCTGCATTCGATCTCAACAAGGAACAAGTGGTCAAAACTTTTGACGTAAGCCATGGATTGCAAAACAATGAATTTAATCAAAACGGCTATTTCAAGAATAAAAAAGGTAAACTCTTTTTTGGAGGCGTAGATGGCTTTACTATTTTTCATCCGGATAGTATTCGGGGCAATCAACATGTACCTCCCGTAGTGCTTACCAATTTATCATTGTTTAATGAACCGGTGCCTATCGGAAAAAATGGTTCTTTCCAAAATTTCAAGCTCGAAAAAGCGCTTCATTCGCTAGATGAAATTTCGTTGTCCTGGAAGCACGATGTCATCACTTTTGACTTTGCCGCACTAAGCTATATTGGACCCGAAAAGAACAATTACCGCTTTATGCTCTCGGGTTTCAACGAAGACTGGGTTGAAGCCGGAAACACCCGAACGGCTACCTATACCAATCTGGATCCAGGGGACTACGAGTTTAAAGTTACAGCCAGCAATAGTAGTGGAGTTTGGAATGAAACGGGTACCTCTCTGAAACTAAACATTAGTACCCCACCCTGGACCAGTTGGTACGCTTATTTGGGATATTTTATATTGGCATCAGGGCTTCTTTATTTCCTTATTCGCCACCGAATTGATCAGGCAACCCGAAAAATCACGGTGCAGCGTCAAATTGAAAAGGCCAGAACTCAAGAGCGTGAAGCCTTCAGAAAACGAAGTTCCCGCGATTTCCACGACGAAGCCGGAACAAAGATCACCCGTATCTCGTTGATCACAGAACTGGTAAAATTAAATACCACGGACAATCCGCAAATTCAGGAGCATTTAGTTCAAATAGGCGAAAATCTTCAGGACCTCAACAATGGTATGCGTGACTTTATTTGGGCACTCGATCCGGATAAGGACAATGCCTTCGATACCCTGAATCGCTTTACCGAATTCGCCGGGAAATTCTGTGAATATGGAGGTATTCAATTTAAGTCTGAAAATATTTCAGAAGAACTCAAAGCTCAGGAACTCAATATGGCAGCGCGAAGGAATTTATTATTAATTCTGAAAGAAGCCTTGAACAACAGCGTTAAACACGGAAAACCAACGGTGGTTAACTTCAAAATTAATCCGACACCTGGAAGACTTGATCTGGTATTGCATGACAATGGAAGTGGTTTCGATACTTCCGAAAGCTCCAGTGGAAATGGCCTTGGCAACATGAAAGAGCGCGCCAACACGTTGGGAGCAGTCCTCACATTGACTTCCGAAGAAAATAAAGGAACCACTTTGCAACTCACGATGGAAACTACCTAATTGGGTAATTGATATTTCCGGCCTTTCATTGTATCTTTAAAATCCAATGGATGCCTTGCCCATCATAAAAATTTGTATCGTAGAAGACGATGCGTTGATACTCAAATCAATGCAAATGGTGTTGAACAATGCCGAAGGATACACCGTTACTGGAACTTTTTTTTCGGCCGAAGCTGCCCTTGAAAACCTCAAAGAGCATCATCCCGATGTACTGCTTCTGGACATCGACCTACCCGGAATAAACGGGATCGAAGCCATTCCGAAGTTAAAAAAACTACAACCTGAGCTCAATATTGTCATGCTCACCATTCACGATGAGGCACAATTGGTTTTTTCTGCACTACGGCAGGGAGCCGTTGGATATTTGGTTAAAGGGAACAATTCGAAGTTCTTATTACAGGACATCCGTGAGGTCTATGAAGGTGGTGCACCTATGAGTCCATCCATTGCAAGACAAGTGATCGCCTCCTTCAAACCGGAAAAAGAAACCATTTTAAGTGATCGCGAATTGGAGGTTCTGGAAAAATTAAGTAATGGTACCAATAACAAACAAATAGCCGAGGATCTTTTTGTTTCGACCAACACCATCAAGGCGCATGTTAAAAACATTTATAAAAAACTACACGTCCACTCCCGGGCGGAAGCGGTTAGCAAGGGATTTAAGAAAGGCTTGATCTAAAAAAAGAATAAGTCATTCAGGCAAAGGAAGCCAACAAAAAATGGAAGCCTTATTTAGACTTCCGCTCCACATCAACACACTTTAATCATCAAACTTATTTATTCGTAAAGGCAATTAACTAGGTTTACGTTACTGCTTTTGCGTATTCCGGGACTAGCGTCATTCACAGTCACCCCGGCCATATAGGGCACGGGGAAATGTTTAAATCGAAACCCTCTAATCGACACATTCCCCCCTCCGGTAATTTTCATGGCATATTCCAACACCGAAATTTCGACGGTCGCTGTATTGAGATCGATCCCACCTGCATTTGCAAGAACCATTTGCGGCGAGAAAAAGTAGGACTGCGGGGTTTGTTGCACCGCTTGAGTGTGAGTAAGCACGGTACCATTGACAACCAGTGCGGGGGCAATACCGTTATATGGATTTGTATAATCATTGTTTGCCTCTACTTGATCCGGGTGTAGTGTAGTGCTCGACGCCTTGTAGATATCTGGGCCAAATTTTTGCCAGGTAATATGGCCGGAAATGGGTTCGGATCCCACAAAGATGGCTTGATGGGTGTTTTGAGCCTTAATTTTAAGTGGGGAGAGCCGCATACTATTGGACCAGTCCACTTCTGCGGTTTGCTTGTAAATTCCGTCTTTCACAATAATGGTGACCGCCTGGCCTTCCAGCCGTTTTCCGTGGGCCACAGTAAGTGCCTTTTGCAAAGTGGCAAAGGGGCTGGACTCTGTACCGCTGTTGTTGTCACTACCATTGGTAGCAATATATATTTTTTCCGAATCATCTTCTTCATCGTCTCCGGTATTTCCATTATCATTACTCACTGCGCCACCCCCGGTTCCTTCCCAAACAATTTCATCCAATATGGGATCATCCGGATCTATATAATCTGCTTCATCACAAAAGCACAGCTCATCAATAAAAACTTCACTACCGTCGGTACTGGGATATTTTTGGACAAGTTCAAGGGCATTCATGCCGTAAGGAGGTGTCACCGGAAAGCCACTGCCAACTAGCTGCATTTGAATAAATGCTCTGACGGGGACGCGATCCGGGAAGAGTCGTAATGGAATTTTAAAAGGTTTCCAAACACTGGTATTTTCAAAAATAACCGAAGCCGTTTCATTAGGCATTACGCCTCCGGCAGGCAGATCCTTTTCAATGGCCAAATACGGCAATATCCACAATTTGTCTCCTTCTTTTAAATTGGCTTTGTAATAACCGCACAGGGCGCCTGGAGCCTTCGAAATGGGAAAAAACATGTTTTGACGCATGAATATTTCATTTTCCGCAAGGATCGCATTTTCACAATTTCCCTGACATGAAAATAAGCTCCCGCTAAAGGAACTTTTACGAAGTTGTTCCTTGATGGACGCTGGAAGTTTTGCATAGGCTTCGGGCTTTTCGATTTTCAACATTTCAAGGACGGAGGAGTTTTTAATTTTTACTCCATTCCCAAACTTTCCTGGTGTTTTAAGGACATTTCGCATGTCAAAATCCACGGTGGGAGTCCCATATTTGTCCCCCATATTTGTAGTGATCCAGTTGACGGGGTCATCGCTTCCGCTCCAATTCTGGAAGTTTCCATTGGGAATCTCACAATCGTTTTGGGACAACATCGAAACACTTATAAGCAGTAGAAAAAGAAAGCATAATTTTTTCATAATTAATTATTTAAACAGAAGGTTAGTCAATAGCTACAAAGTTATGCAGGTGTTAACTTGCTTTCAATTACCCAATTGGGTAGTTTTTATGAAGGCCAATGGAGATCGCTTTAGGGATTTAGAATTCTTTTGGTTTTTAACTGAAAGGGATTGCGTATTTTTATAGTCAACTATTTAAACACCATTCTATGGCATCTATAACACTAGGCGGAAATCCTGCAGAAACAAATGGAAATCTACCAGCAATTGGCAGTACAGCCGCTAATTTCACCCTTACCGCGAACGATTTATCCTCAAAATCATTGGGTGATTATGATGGAATGCGCAAAGTATTAAATATCTTTCCTAGTATAGATACTGGCGTTTGCGCAGCATCAACGAGGAAATTTAACGAAGAAGCTTCCAATTTAAGTAACACTAAGATACTTTGTATCTCGAGAGACTTACCCTTTGCACAAGCTCGTTTTTGTGGTGCCGAAGGCATTGAAAACGTTGAAATGCTAAGCGATTATAAAGATGGTCAGTTTGGTAAGGATTACGGATTAGAAATCACGAAAAGTGCATTTACTGGCTTACATGCTCGTGTCGTGATCGTTTTGGATGAAAGCAATAAAGTTGTCTATACAGAACTGGTTCCTGAGATTGGTGAGGCTCCTAATTATGAAGCGGCTTTAGCGGCTGCAAAATAACGACTACCAATATACTCTTAGCAGAAAATTGGGCGTAAATCCCAAAGAGAATTTATCAACAGCATTTACAGGATCGTTCAAATTGTTATTTCCAGAATATTCTCGACTCAATTGATTTTTTTGATCGTAAAGGTTTCTTATAGAGAAGCCTATCTTCCCTTTGAGCTTATTCTTTTCTGAAAAGCGAAAGTCGTAGGTTGTAGAAAGGTCTAAACGATGGTAGTTGGGTAATCTTTCGGTGTTTATTCTTTGAAAAAAAAGAGTGCCATCCGCATTGATTAAAGCTTCTGTGTAAGGTTTTCCAGACCTCCAATTCCATCCCAAAGCCACTTGAAAGCCCTTCTTCTTATACGCAGCCGAAGCTGTAAAAGCATGCTTAATATTGTTACTTGAAGTGAAGTATGCTTCATTGTTAAGCCCGTCGTATTTATTCTCCACCTGATTGAATGAATAACTAAGCCAGGTGTTGAAAAAATCAAAATCCTTCTTTATGTACAAGTCGGCCCCGTATACCTTTTGTTCTCCAATGTGAAACTGACTATCCAACGGATTTAAAAACCCGAGTGACAATGCTGTAATCCCATCTATTTTCTTATAGTAGTAATCCGTATCCAAACTCCAACCATTATTGGTATAAATAAAACCCATAGAAAGTTGTTTGCTATTAATAATTGGGAAGGTTTTACCATCTGCCAGTCTCCATAGTTTATTCTCCAAGGAAAGATCACTAAGGACCGTTTCATCAATTTCACTGATGATTTGATTCTTAATTTCTGCGGAAAGTTGAAGCTTTAGATTTTTTACGATAGTTTTATAAATAAAGATTCTAGGCTCCAATCTAACAGCGTCCAAACCATGAAAATACGTGGTGCGAATTCCAGCATTAAAATCAAACAGTTTCGGATTCCTATAGTCGAAGTTTCCAAATAAAGCATGGGTTCGCTCTACGGTTCTATCATTGTCCAATATGAAAGACAACTCGGCGGTTTCCAAAAAAGCGAAACTAACGTCCTTCAAAGAATATTGATATCCAAAGGTTATAACATTACTGTTTTTGGTTTCAATAGATACTTCGGAAGTAATACCAGAATCGAAAATCACATTGCGTTTAAGGAAATCTGACACCTGTCCCACACTGTCCCGTTCAATAAAGTTATAATCAAATCGGTATTTTGACAAAGAAGCCTGTGTTTGTTGAGTAACATTTTCGCTCCAAATAATCTCCCAAAGCCCACTATAGCCTTCGTTACGAATATCTAATAAATCATTGAAAGATTGGTCTCTTTCCATATCCATTACCAGATAATCCAAGGTGTTATCTATTTGAATCGTGCTAAAATACAGGTTGTTGCTACGATTAAGCTTATAGTTTAATTGCAGGTTGTAATCCAGAAAGTTGAACTCGTTATTAGCATTTTCTGCATTGGTGATTTTGGTCGATTGAAAAACTTTATCAGCAAGCTTATCAAAGGTAAACGACTCGTAAACTTCATCATAACTGCGTCGAGCAGCCGCATTTATACTTAACTTATCTTTTATCAAAGGAACCTGTAAATAGGCATCTGCGCTAATTCCATTCACTCCAACTCCAGCAGAAAATATGTTGTTTATTTCCTTTTTAGAAGCAATAGAGATAACGCTCGAAATGCGCTCACCGTAGCGTGGATGTGTCCCTTTATTACTGAAACTAACTTTTTCAACGCTATTTGGGTTGAAAGCGGATATCATACCAAACAAATGACCTTTATGATAAATATTGATTCCATCCCATAAAATTCGATTTTGATCAGCTCTTCCTCCCCTAACAATAAAGCCTGTGGCCGTCTCATTGGGGCTTATAACGCTAGGAAGCTGTTGTAGACTTTCCAGTATATCGGCCTCTGTAAGTCCCGCCAACACCTCTAGCTCCAATGGTCTTAAAGCGAAGCTTCCATTTTTTGTTTTACTAATTCCCGAAGTTAGGTAACTGGTGACAATCACATTTTCTAACAACTGCATTTCATCGAGAGAAGGATTTCCTAAGTACACATATATATAACGATCATCAATATATTGGAATCCTAAATTAGTGATAACGCTAATTTTATCCAGAACTTCGGCTAGTGTTTGGTACTCTTCTTTTAGAGAGATCGTTTTATTAGTAAGTAAGGCATCCCTATAAGAAAATCGAACATCGAACTTAGTCTCAAGAACCACGAGAGCTTCCGAAATGAGCACATCCTCAAATTGAATTGCAAAAGCAGCCTCTTCTTGTGAAGACGCTGCGAGGGGAAGGAATAATATGGCAATCCAAATAAAGTATTTCTTTTTCATTCATATGGACTAAGCGCAAGAACATTTCCGTTCTCTCTGCTATATTGTATGCGCATGGTTTTGAATACTGCTGCTAAAGCGACCTCAACATTTTTATGACCAAAACTTCCAGTAAATAGAACGTTTTCGTCGATTTTGGTGGTATCAAAATCCAACTGGTATTGTCGTTCTAGTGCGTCAATCACGTAGATTAATGGCACGCTTTTAAAACTGCTTTCTCCATGTAACCAACCGGGTGATTCACCCAATGAAACAGAACCTTCATTCACCGTCCCTTTCATTTTTCGAATGGTCATACCGGATTCAAGGACTACCGAATCATTTGCAAGCAACACCTTCACGCGGCCTTCATAACACACCACTTCGAAATAATCCTTAGCCGAATTAACACTAAAAGAGGTTCCCAAAACAGCCACGGTACCGTTCTCCGTAATGACCTTAAATGTACTTCCTTTTTCAACTCTAAAAAAAGCTTCCCCTTTCAAATGTACTTCTCGATTCGATTCCCAATTGCTCTTACTATAGTCCAGTGTTGACTTGGCATTCAATACCACTAGCGATCCATCTAAAAGGCTAATCTCCTTTTGTTCGGCATAGGAGGTTGCCATTTTTAATTGGTCATTTCCGAAGAATTTATATCCTGCAAACACCAACAAAAAGGAAGCGGCAATAGGAAGTGCCCATTGCAACGTTCTTTTAAGGCCACTTTTTCTTGCTTTTTTTGCTTGGATCTTTCTTTGAATATTCGAGAACGTATTGGCCGAATCCATCTGTTCCAACGAACCAAGTAGTTCCGTTCCTTTTTGAAGTTTTTTATAAAGCAAAAAATCTTCGACGCCTACTCGGATTTTTAAATCCTCATCACTCAAATTCCCGGCTAGCCATTGTGCCAGAAAATCATCCTGTTCGTTATGTAAATTAGACTTTTCCATTTGTATACAATAGTAGGACAATTCAAACTTAAAAAACCCTACTTATTTTATCACTTTATTAAACAAGACTCGCTATAGCATATGTACTAGACCGAGCCAATTTTTTCTTTCATGGTTTTAAGCGCCAAATGCATTCTCTTTTCGACAGCTTTTATAGAAATCCCCAGCATTTCACTTATCTCTTTGTATTTGCATTTTTCTATTCGGTTTAACAGGAAAACTTCTCGCTGAGGATCTGGCAAAAGGGCAATAGTATTTTCAATTTTTTCTAAAAACTCCTTCTCTATTAGCAGAAACTCGGGCGATTCGTTAGTACGGTCCATAGTGGGTTTCTTTTGGTGTGTCCTAACTACTTTCGTATGCTTCACCGAATTCAGGAATAAATTATTGGCGACGGCAAACAAGTAACCGTTCACTTTAGAATAGGTAACCTTGTCACAGTTTTCCCATAATTTAACGAAGGTATCCTGTAGAATGTCCTCCGTGAAATCTGAATCCCGCGTTTTAAAAAAGATAAACCTGCGTAACTGTTTTGAGTAGTTTTTGAAAATTGTTTCAAAAACAGTCGGCTTACATATTTTTTCCAAATCTTCGTTCATAGTGCTTTACAAATGCGCCATTTATTGAGTTCAAAGCTATGTAAAAAATAAGTTTATTTGTCGGTAGGGTTTTTTACATTTGAATTGTCTTACCTAAGATTGATCACTAAATATGCGCTATTCACTAATCTTAAACTACTGAAAATGAAAAAACTAAAAATATTCATTTCTATTTTTATTATAGCCTTGGCTTTCGCATCATGTACCAATGATGAAGGTAATATAGGCTCTGGCCCCGAAATTGAAGAGAGCGCATCTATGCAAAATGTGGTTGCTCGACTTCAAACTTTTGTGACCGATGATGGTACTCTTATTACGAGTCAAAACCCAAGCGGTAATATTATTTTCGATTTTTGCTTCGACTTCGTTTACCCCATTAACTTAATCTACAATAACGGTACGGTGGTGACCGTAAATAGCTTTCAAGAACTTATTGAGGTGATTATCAATTCGACCCAAGAGTTATTTATAGTGGGTATAGAATATCCTTTTCAGGTGGAGGTTTACAACCCTGCTACCAACGAAATAGAAATTGTCACCATAAATAATGAAACCGAGTTTATAGCACTTTTGGAAAGTTGCGATTTTACAAACTGCGATTGCCCTCCGGATGAAGACCCTGTATGCGTAGAAGTGCAAACGGGTGGTGGCACCGAGATTATTACGTTTATAAACGCCTGTTTTGCTGAATGTGAAGGGTTTACACCCAACGATTTTGTACCATGTCCAAATGACTGTGACTGCCCTACCGACTACGATCCGGTATGTGTGGAGACGGCCACCGGTGAAATTATAGAATTTGATAATGAGTGTTTGGCCCTTTGTGAAGGATTTACACCCAACGATTTTGTCCCTTGTGAAAATGATTGTAATTGTACCAATGAGTACGACCCGGTTTGTGTGGAAAGTGGAGGAGTCATCATTGAATTCCAAAATGCTTGCTTCGCCGAATGTGAAGGATTCACAGAAGACGATTTTGTTGACTGTCCAAGTGATCAATGTGAAATTTCGAATTTACAAGTGGCCGTAGGCGACTGTAACGCCAATGGAACCTATTCAATCACCATTGATTTTGAACACCAAAACGCCGGCAACGACTTCTTCGATGTGTTCGTAAGAAACAATGTGTTCATTGGGTTCTATGCGCTTGCCGATCTTCCGGTGACCATTGAAGAATTTGAACTTAGCGGATTTGATTACGATTTTCTGAAGGTTTGCATCAATGATAATTCAGACTGCTGCCAGGAAATTGAATGGATGCCGCCCAACTGTGAAGGAGATTGCGTTTGCCCCGATGTATATGATCCGGTCTGTGTTGAATTTGGAGGAAGGGTGATTACCTACTTCAATGCCTGCTTTGCAGAGTGTGACGGCTTTACCGAATCTGATTGGTTCTCCTGCCCCGGTGAATGTGAGGAATGCATCAACGCGCCTTACGACCCCATTTGTGTGGGCGTGGGTGGAATAGTAATAACCATGTACAACGAATGTTTCTTGTTTTGCAATGATTTTACGCCAAACGACATAACTCCTTGTCCCTAATAGATTGCTATTGACAACTGAGTTAGGTTAGGTTGATTAATTAATTGGAAAGAGGCTGCCCCATGGGCAGCCTCTTTTTATGCTGAAAATTTATCCCTTAGATTTCACATTTATTGGTAACTTTGATCTCTAAATACAGTTCTGCCAATCAATGACCCAAAAAGATTCATTCCTCGTAAAACGAATTAAAGGTTGCGGCTATGCTATTAAAGGAGCGTGGATGCTCATTAAAAACGAACCCAGTATTCAAGTACAGACGGTGATTGCCATTGGGGTGACCATAGCTGGATTTTATTTCGACATTTCTTCTACTGAATGGATATTACAAATTTTGGCTATTGCCTTAGTTATGAGTGTAGAAGGTCTCAACACCGCCGCCGAGGAAATCGCCAATTTTGTTCATCCCGATTTCCATGATAAAATAGGTTATATAAAAGACGTTGCCGCCGGTGCTGTATTCTTTACTGCTATCGCCGCAGTGATTATTGCTTGTCTAATTTATATTCCGAAGTTTGGAGTCGCTTAGTAAGAGCCTAATTTATCACTCCATACCATTCCCAATATCCATTTTCCCAAAACCACCCATTTGGGTGATTGACAACTAGTTAACTGTTTGGTAATTTTACGGATAACAAATTATTCGTTATTTTAGTTATTCAATAACCTCACCAAACAAATTCATTATGAGACGATTAACCATGTGTTTGTTCGTGATGCTCTTCGCATTCGCACTACAAGCTCAAAATGAGTCTTCCCCTGCTCCCATCATTTTTATTTATGACGCCAGTGGCTCCATGTGGGGTCAAATAGATGGAAAAGCCAAGGTGGAAATTGCCACTTCGGTGCTATCTACTTCGGTTAACAACCTTCCTGAAAATCAGTCGATAGGACTGGTCGCTTATGGCCACCGTAAAAAAGGAGATTGCCGTGATGTTGAAACCTTGGTGACCATGGACAACAACTCCAAAGACAAGGTTACTTCAGCATTAAAAAATATTAAACCTCTGGGTAAAACACCCTTGGCGTATTCGGCATCACTGGTGATTGATCAACTGCGGAAATCAAAAGAGCGGGCTACCATTATATTAATCACAGACGGAATTGAATCCTGTGACGGCGATATTTGCGATGTGGTACAAACGGCGAAGACAGAAGGAATTAATTTCAAACTACACATTGTTGGATTCGGTTTAAAAGAAGGAGAAACCAAACAACTTCGATGCGCCGCCAAAGCTGGTGATGGAAATTACTATGATGCCGCCAACGCCAGTGGTTTGGGGGATGTTCTCAATGAAGTAACCCAGCAAACCATCGATAGGCCAAAGGGTAATGTAACGGTGCTTGCCGTTAAAAATGGAGTGGCCATCGATGCCTATGTCAAAGCCTACGATGTGATTGCCAAGCGCAAACCTATCTTGGTTAGAACCTATGCAGACACAGCTTCTTTTTACCTACCGCCCAGCAAATACAACTTTGAAGTCGCTCCCCTGGAAGGAAGTGATGTGAAGTCGGTCACCGTAACGAATATTGAAAGTTTTGACGATCAGATAGTGCATAAAACCATTAGTTTCGACGGAGGCAAGATTGCCATTACAACCACCAATAATAATGAGCATTGGGACTGTGTTGTAAAAGTAGTGGACGCCGATGGTAAAGTAGCTGCAGCTGTTCGCACCTACGATGCACCCAAAGAAATGGAGGTCAATCCCGGAACTTATAGTCTAAAAATTCAGGCTTTAAGAGGTATGAAAGGATTAGCAACCAATACCGAAATAGCCAACGTACTAGTGGAAGCAGACGGCACTATCGCAAAGTCACATAACTTCACAACGGGTAAGTTCTTTGTGGACGCTCAAGTAAATGGAGCGTCCATAGATAGCAATGTTACTATCTATGAAACCAATTCAGGAAAAAGCGTGGCTGGAGGGCGCACCTATGACAGAGGGAAAGAATTTTTACTGAACCCAGGGCGTTATGAAATCAAAATAAGGCCTTTAGGAGCGCATAAAGATTTAGCAACTCAAGTGATTATCGTAGAAATAAAGCAAGGTGAATCAATAACCAAAACCCTTCAATTCTGATGAAAAAACTACTCAAACCAGCCAGCATTGCCTTTTATTTCTTATTCGCGATTGTTTTCTTTTTCTTCGGAATGTATCTCGCAAAGGTTACTGGCGCAGCAAAAGACCAAGGGCTCGCCGGAGGCGCCATCGTTTTTGGATGGGGTGTACTATTTGGTGGGATTGCTTTTATCGCCTCCTTTTTTATAGTCCGTTATGCAGTCCATAAATGGATAGTTCGACTTAATTGGCTGTTGCTCATGATTGTAGCGATTTCCTACGGTTTAATTCATTATAATTATTTAGAGCGCGAGAAAGAAAAGGAAAAATCTGAGCAGGAATTTGACCCGCCACCAACCACTCCTGTTCCAACAGCTATCACCCAGCCAAAGGCCATGGCCATGCTCAACAAGGCTGAAATAACAACCAAATCATCCATAATGCAACTAACTAATAAGGAAACCATGGGAATGGGATTTTTTAGTCCTAATTATTATGAAAACCCTGTACTCTATTTCTACGGAAATATGACATCAGGGAAATCTCTCATAGAACATGCTCCTTATGACAGTATCACCTTTAAACGCAATAAATACAATCAATTTGAAATTGCAACTGCCCCGCCATGGTTGGTGGTTAATTACGCTAAATTAGATTACGACCTCTTCTATTTTAAGGTGAAAAGTGTAAGTCGGGAAACGCTTGAAGTGGTTGTCAACGAAATCAACAATCAAACGGCTTATATCGATAGACGAGTTGGAAACTTCAATTATTGGCCCGACTTTTTATTAGGGCTTCACTCCGTTGAATTTATCCCCGAATCTAAGGAAAAAGTGAAGGTCAAACCGCTCAACCAAGCAGGAGAAAATAACACCCAATATCAATTCATGCGCCCGTTAAAAATTCAAGGCGATTGGATGCACGTAGGGTTGTGGAATCATGATTTTAAAGACGTTGGAAGTGGTTGGATCCAATGGAAACGTGATGGAAGGTTGCTTATTCTGTACAATATGTTAAGTTAAAAGCCCTTAATGAACCTTGTAAAACTTGATGGTAAGTTTTAAATAATTTGGAAAATTTTATGTAGTTTATAGCGTTAAGTAATTGTATTTTTACCCAACTACAACCCAACCTTACATGGCGAAGAAAAAGACCGCAAAAACCAAAAAACCTAAAACCCCACGTAAAAAAATCTCGTTGAAGCTGTCTAGACAGCAGAAGATTATCTGGGGAAGTGGGTTTATTTTTTTGGGACTCGCCCTCTTTTTCTCCTTTGTTTCTTACTTTTTTACCTGGCAAAAAGACCAGAGTTTAGTAGGTAATGGAGATCGTGAAGCGGAAGTGGCCAACTGGCTTACCGTTGTTGGAAATTCATTCGGAGACTTTTTTGTTTATAAAGGCGTAGGAATTGCGGCCTTCATCATTGCCTTTTTAGTATGCCTTACCGGGGTTTATTTTTTCCTTGATTATGCAAAAAAACAACTCCTCCGGTTCTGGTTTTGGGGACTCTTGGTTATGATTTGGTTTTCAGTATTCTTTGGGTTCTTCAGCGAAAAAAGCTCCTTGCTTAGTGGGGTGATAGGATTCGAAATTAATGACCTACTTCAAGACTTTATGGGCTTGATAGGCACCATTCTATTGATGAGCTTTCTCGCCATAATATACTTAGTGCTTCGATTAAAAATGACTCCTGAAAAAGTTATGGAAGCCGTTAAGAAAACGAAGTCCGAGATTTCGGAAGATTTTGCGGAGGACGACAACTTGACCGCTGAAAATATTGAACAAACGGATTATGAGAAGGACGTGGTAGAAACCATTGTTCCTAAGACTTCTGAAATAACCATGGAAGTAAAGGATACTTCCGACCGCGTGCAGCAAGAAACCAACCTAGAACCCGTTTTAAAGACCATTCCAAAGGAAAAGCAACCGGAAGTAGAAATGGAAATAGAAGCGCCAGCCTCCGAAGAGGAAGTGATTGAAAATCTTTCCAAAAAAATAGTAGCTGATTTTGGTGAGTTTGACCCAACGCTCGATTTGGGCAACTACAAATTTCCCACCATCAATTTGCTCAAGGACTATACGGGTGGACAAGGGATTACGATCAATCAAGAAGAATTAGAGGCGAATAAAAACAGGATTGTTGAAACGCTCAATAACTATAAAATTGGAATCTCTACTATTAAAGCGACTGTTGGCCCAACGGTTACCTTATACGAGATTGTTCCAGAGGCTGGAGTTCGTATTTCGAAAATTAAAAACTTAGAAGATGATATCGCATTATCGCTCTCTGCTCTGGGTATCCGGATCATTGCTCCTATTCCTGGACGTGGAACGATAGGGATTGAAGTACCGAATAAGAACCCACAGATTGTATCCATGCGCTCTGCGATTGCCTCTCAAAAATTTCAGACGGCTGATATGGAATTACCACTTACACTCGGAAAAACCATCAGCAATGAAACTTTTGTGGTAGATCTTGCAAAAATGCCTCACTTATTAATGGCAGGAGCCACAGGACAGGGAAAATCGGTTGGATTGAATGCCATCTTAACCTCCTTGCTCTACAAAAAACATCCAGCAGAAGTAAAATTTGTTCTGGTCGATCCAAAAAAAGTAGAACTTACATTGTTCAATAAAATCGAACGCCATTTTCTAGCCAAACTTCCAGATACCGAAGAGGCGATTATCACCGATACAACCAAAGTAATTCATACGCTGAATTCACTATGTATTGAAATGGATAATCGGTATGATTTGCTGAAAGATGCTTTGTGTAGAAATATCAAGGAATATAACGTCAAATTTAAAGCGCGTAAGCTGAACCCGAACGACGGCCATATGTTTTTACCCTATATCGTTTTGGTGATCGACGAGTTCGCAGATTTGATTATGACTGCCGGGAAAGAGGTGGAAACGCCCATCGCCAGACTTGCGCAGCTTGCGAGAGCTATTGGGATTCACCTTATCATTGCTACGCAGCGCCCTTCTGTGAATGTGATTACAGGAATTATCAAAGCCAACTTCCCAGCGCGTATTGCTTTTCGAGTAACTAGTAAGATCGATTCACGAACAATTTTGGACAATAGTGGAGCCGATCAACTCATTGGACGGGGCGACATGTTATTCACCCAAGGAAACGATTTAACACGAATTCAATGTGCTTTCGTTGACACTCCAGAGGTAGCCGATATCACTGAATATATTGGGTCACAAAAAGCCTATGCCAACGCACACTTACTCCCTGAATATGTAGGAGAAGAAGCTGGCACAAATCTTGATAATAACGTTGAAGAACGGGATAAACTGTTTCGCGAAGCTGCAGAAGTATTGGTTATTGCGCAGCAAGGTTCGGCTTCGTTATTGCAACGAAAACTCAAATTGGGTTACAACCGAGCCGGAAGACTTATTGATCAATTGGAAGCCGCAGGTATTGTGGGTCCTTTTGAAGGAAGTAAGGCGAGACAAGTATGCGTTCCATCTATTGAAGCTTTAGACCAACTTTTAAACAACGAACAAAACGATTTTTAAAATGAAAAAATTAATAGTAGTAATCCTGGCTGTATGTAGCATCTCCTTGGCACAAGCTCAAAGCGCCAAGACACTGTTGAACGAGGTTTCAACTAAGGTGAAGAGCTACAATAATATTGTGATCGATTTTAAATGGAACTTGAACAACGAAAAAGAAGGCGTAAATCAAGACACCCGTGGAAATGTTTCCATTCAGGGAGATAATTATATGCTTAATATGTTGGGCGTTACCCGTATGTTTGATGGCAAAAAAATATACACGATCAATCCTGAAGATGAGGAAGTAACCATTTCAACTTATAGCGAAGAGGATGAAAAAGAAATTACTCCTTCAAAGTTGCTTACATTTTACGAAAAAGGGTACACCTATAAAATGGATATTAAGCAAAATGTCAAGGGACGGAAAATTCAATATGTAAAATTGATTCCTATCGATTCAAAAGCGGAGATAAAAGATATACTGTTAGGCATAGATGTGCAAACCAAGCATATCTATCGTTTGATACAAACGGACGCTAACGGGACAAAATATACATTGACTGTTAATTCTTTTAAAACCAACCAGCCATTGTCAAAAACACTCTTTACCTTTGACAAAGAAAAGTACCAGAAAGATGGGTACTACATCAGCCGATTGGATTAAGCGTTTTTCTTGAAAATACTTGACAAATACATATTAGCAGCCTATTTGAAGACGTTTTTTAGCGTCTTCATTATTTTAATGTTCATTTTTGTCCTGCAGACGGTTTGGCTTTATATTTCTGAATTGGCCGGGAAGGATATCGATATCTGGATCATTTTAAAATTTCTGTGGTTCTTCGCTCCCAAGCTAATACCATTGGTGCTTCCACTTACTATTTTGGTTACCTCGCTCATGGTGTTCGGGAATTTCTCTGAGAACTATGAATTCGCCGCCATGAAATCGTCGGGTATATCACTGCAACGGGCCATGCGAAGCCTCACCTTTTTCATTGTAACATTAGCAATAACAGCCTTTTTCTTTGCAAATAATGTGATTCCCTATTCTGAATATAAATGGCAGAACTTGAGAAGGAACATTGCGCAGTTAAGTCCATCTATGGCCATTGTGGAAGGGCAGTTTAGCAGTATTGGGGAAAACTTCAATATCCTAGTTGAAGAAAAATATGGGGACAAAAAACAATTTTTAAGAGGTATTACGATACACGAGAAGAATCCAAAAAAGCCCAATTTAAACACTACGGTTACCAAAGCGGTTGATGGAGAATTAACAAGTGAAGAAGGCAGTAATACGCTCTCTTTAGTTCTGAAGGACGGTAATCGCTACGAAGATGTTCAACTGGCCAGTGCGATAAAGCAACGTGGTAGACCCTTTGCCAAGCTGGCGTTTGAAGAATATACCATCAACATTGACCTTACGGAACTAAATAACACTGACGTTAACAAAAAGAACGAACTCACCAATCACAATATGTACAGTGCCGGTGAACTCTACAGGGAAATAGACACACTCTCCAACAAATACTCTAGGGATATCGAATTATTTGGCTCCAATATGTATTATCGCTCTGGGGCCAATAAATTTCGAGATACTACGAAAAGAAAAAATAATTTTATAAAAGACACCACCTATACTGATGTTTTAGACGTTTTTCAAAACCGTCAACAGTCTGAAATCTTAGAAACAGCGTTGAACAACGTAAAAGGAACGGTTCAGTCTTTGAATTCAAAAAAAATTGAATTCAAAATAAAAACAAAACGCCTCAACAAACACGAAATAGCCTTTCATGAAAAGTTTGCGCTGGCTTTGACCTGTATTATTTTATTCTTTGTTGGAGCGCCATTGGGAGCGATCATACGCAAAGGAGGTATGGGCTTACCCATGGTGGTCGCCATCCTGCTGTTTCTCACCTATCACTTTATTGGAATTTTCGCCAAAAATAGTGCTGAAGATGGAACCATGCATCCTTTTATTGCCAGTTGGCTAAGTACCGCAATCATGCTACCCTTGGGTATTTGGTTAACCATTAGAGCCACCACCGATCAAGGAATCGTAGACATTGATGCCTTCTTGCAACGTATTGGAAGACTTTTCGGGCGTAAAAAAGAACTCATTCCCATAGAAACAGACGAACCTGAATTTTTTCTCACACAACAAGAAAAAGCATTGGTTCACAATAAAACAGATACTCAACTTAAAGATATCCTCAAAAACTATCGACAGTATAATTATTCCGAAGATGTACGACTCGCTGCCTTGTTTGAGCTTAAATTAAAGGGCTACGATGAGATGCAGCTAAAAATGTCTGGAGAATTTGAAAATAACACCTATACAGAGGCTAAAGCTGCGTACCAAAGCTTCCTTAAAAACTCTAAACGAGCGTTACTGTTTTATATACTCAGTCTTTCTTCGTTTGGTTTTTTAATTGCAACGGTTGCCACAGGCTCCATGGCTTTAGGCTACATCACAACGGCTCTATTCTATGCTAGACCGCTACTGTTACTCATTTTCATTGTCTTCGGTGCTATGGCAATCTTAAGTCATTCCAAATTCATATCTATTTTGGGCAAAAAGAAGGATACCGGTATATGGTTTATTTTATTGATCTTCGGAATGCTTTTCTATGTTTTGATTCATTTCAGTTTCAAAAAACGAATGAAAGAACAATTGGAGATGATTCGATAAACAAATTGCACGCATTCTATTATCTTTGCAACATAAAAGTGAACTATGATTTCTACTGAAAATGCTACCACGATTCAACTCCATACCATTGAAGAAGCAATCGAGGATATTCGAAATGGCAAGGTCATTATTGTTGTGGACGATCAAGATCGTGAGAACGAAGGAGACTTTGTAGCAGCTAGTGAAATGGTGACTCCTGAAATCATCAATTTCATGGCGACTCATGGACGAGGACTCATATGTTCACCGCTAACCGAAACTCGCTGTAAACAACTCAATTTGGAAATGATGGTCGGTAATAATACCGATCCCATGGAAACGGCTTTTACCATTTCTGTAGATCTAAAAGGAAAAGGCGTGACTACTGGAATCTCAGCTTCGGATCGAGCCAAAACAGTAGCAGCACTTATTGATTCTGAAACCAAAGCCAATGAATTGAGCAGACCGGGACACATTTTTCCTTTGAAAGCGAAAGATGGTGGTGTATTAAGAAGAACTGGACATACGGAAGCTGCCATCGATTTTGCTCGATTGGCTGGCCTAAAACCAGCTGGAGTGATTGTAGAAATCATGAATGAAGATGGTACCATGGCTCGTTTACCTCAATTGATGGAGGTAGCTCGTAAATTCGATTTAAAGTTGGTATCCATTGAAGATTTAGTAGCCTATCGTATGGAACACGATTCCTTAATTGAGAAAAAAGAGGACTTCGATATTCATACCAAATTTGGTCATTTTAGATTACGTGCCTATCAACAAACCACCAATAACCAAGTGCATATTGCCTTGACCAAGGGAAGTTGGACCAAAGATGAAGAAATCGCAGTGCGTGTAAATTCCACATTGGTTAATAACGATATCCTGGGAACTCTTACCAATAACCCCGATAAGAAATTGGACCATATGTTCCAAGTGATTAACAATGAAGGCAAAGGAGCTATTGTATTTATCAATCAGCAGAGTCAGTCACTTAACCTATTAAAACGACTCAACGAACTCAATTTATCGCAAACCGAAGGTAGTATAGCAAGAGCACCTCGCATTGTTATGGACACCAAAGACTTTGGGATTGGCGCACAAATATTGCATGACTTAGACATCCACAAAATTAGATTAATCTCTAACAATCAAGAGACCAAGCGTGTTGGAATGATCGGGTACGGATTGGAAATTACGACGTATATTCCTTTTTAAGTATTTCTGAAAGTACCATTTTCATTTTTGCTGCGCGTTCTGAAGTTTCAGCAAAACGGGTGTTAACTGAATATAACGAACCCCTAAATGGTTTTAATCATCACACTTACAGGGACCATTTCTGGGATTACCTTTTGCACATCTTGGGCAACAACACCGAATTCTCTTTGTTTGTCTGTATCTGGTGTCATACTAACCATTACAAATAAAAGCTGAATAAACATTTCATAATGGTCGCTTTATTGTTTTTTAATCTTTATAGATTTTACAATTTTATTCTCCAATAGAATATTCAGTATATACCTACCATTCTTTAGGTGGTCTATACTTAGGTATATTTTTTCCTCATCGATTTTACTAGCAGAATTTGTTGCCATAAATATGCTATTGAGTTTTAGTAGTTGTAAAATTATAGAGAAGCCTCTTAACTTATTGAAAGAGATGTTTCAAAGTATAGAAGACATGTTTCAGGCCTATAAGAAATATGACGATTAAGCAAGAAAAGCCAAAAAAGCTTTATAAAGCATTTGAAAATCTACTACCTATCAAAGTGATTTTTTGAACTACTGTTGATCATACTCATTTGGAGTACAATTGTACGTTTCCTTAAAGCACTTTATAAAATAAGAGGGCGTATTAAATCCTACTTGGTACGCAATTTCAGAGATAGTTGCGTCAGATTCTTTAAGCAGTTGAAGTGAAAGTTTTAATCGTTGCGACCGTATAAATTCTGAAGCTGACATATTAAAAATAGCTTTGAGTTTTCGATGCAATTGCGTTCTACTAAGTAGCATGGCTTTAGCAAATTGTTCGCTAGTAAAGTTGGGCTGGTTAATTTCTTTATCTAGCACCATTTTTAAGCGGTTTAAAAAATTTGCTTCGGTAGAGGAAACCGCCAATTCTGGATGGATGCTAAAATCTTTACTATACCTTTTTTGTAATTGTTTTCTGCTTTCAATAAGCTTTTCAACCCTAATCTTTAAACTTTCACTATTAAAGGGTTTAGTAACATAGGCATCTGCACCCGTTGTAAGCCCTGCCATTTCATTTTTTTCTCCTACTTTGGCAGTTAACAGTATAATGGGTATGTGACTTGTGAGTTCATTATACTTTAATTCATTACATAAGGAAATACCATCTTGTACGGGCATCATGACATCGCTAATAATGAGTTCTGGAATATACTTTAATGCTTTTGCTATCCCTATTTCCCCATCTTTTGCTTCAATTATTTGATAAGTGTCACTAAAAATGGAAACCACAAATTTTCTAATCTCTTCATCATCTTCAACAATCAACAAAACCATTTTTTCGGAAGACTGTTCAATTTCAATAACATCCACTTTATCGATATTCTCTTTAATTGAATCTAGATCTATCTCCGAAGCAGTAAAAGCTCCTTTTGCAATGGGTAATGTAACCGTAAACTGAATTTTATCCTCGTCCACAGTATTAACTATAATACTTCCTTTGGAAAGCGTTACTAGCTCTTTGACTAATGCCAGACCGACACCAACTCCTTCTAGGCTTTCATCGTCTTGGTAAAAACGATGAAACAACTTACTTAAATTACTAATTTTTAAGTCTTTATGAACATTAATTAACGATAAAATAAAAAAGTCATCTTGCCTATTTACATCAAAGATAAGTTCACTTTTCTCTGGAGCATATTTTATAGCATTAGATAGTAAATTGGAGGCTACTTTCTCAATAACATCTTTATCAAACCAAGCATTGTGTAGCTGTTTTGAATGCATTCTTGTATTAATAGTAAGCCCCTTTAAAGTAGCCTTATACTTAAAAGCGGCAACAATTTGTTTTAAAAGAACTCCTAAATCTCCTTCTTCAACTCGCAATTTTAGCTGACCTGAATCTATCAAGGATAGATCCATCATTTGATTAACTAGACTTAAAAGTCTATTAGCGTTTTGCTTCACCAAGTTCAACTCTTTTCTATCATCTGTACTAAGATCTTTTTTAGCCAATTGATGATCTATAGGGCCCGAAATAAGCGTTAATGGAGTTCTAAATTCATGAGAAATATTAGTATAGAGCGCTGTTTTAAAATCACTAAGTTTTTTTAGGCGTTCGGTTTCGGCATGTTCCAATTGCAATTTAGTCTTAACCTCCCAACGAAATTTTAGATATCGATAAATAGCGTACAGAAATAGCAATAGCAATAACAAATAACCAATTTTCATGGCATTTGTAAGGTACCAAGGTTTTAAAATACGAAACGAATACTCGACTGGAACTTTATTCCACATCCCATCATAATTGCTTGATAGTACTCTAATTGTGTAATCATTTGGAGGTAGGTTAGTATAGTGCGCTACATTGGTATACTCTGGAAAAGTCCAATCTGAATCATGATTGACTAATTTATATCTATACAAGTTTAATTCGGGCTGAGAAAAATGTAGCGCTGCAAAAGTAAACGTTACTGTATTTTGGTTATGCCGAAAAGTAGCATTTGGGGTCATGATTTGCTCCTCTCCAAATATTTCAAATTTTGAAATAACAGTTTTTGGTTTAGCAGTATTAAAAGTGAGTTGACTTGGATTAAACCAATTAATGCCTTCCAATCCTCCAAAATAAAGTTGGTTATTCTCACCTTTATAATAAGCTCCTGTATTAAATTCAAGAGCCTGTAAACCCGTATTAGTACTATAAATGTCAATGTATCCTTTATTGGGATCCTCCAAATTAAATTTCATGATCCCCTTATTAGAACTTAACCATAAATTACCTTGATTATCCGGTAAAATGGCATAAACAACATTGTTGGAAAGACCTTCCGTAATAGAATAGGTGCTAACATTATGATTCAAAATGTCATATTCTTTTAAACCGCCTCCATTGGTTCCAATCCAAAGGGTTTGTCCGTCAAAATACAAGGATTTAATTTTTTCTGGAATTTCTTTTATTTTTTTAATTCTTTGGGTAACTGCGTTTAGTGAAAAAAGGCCGTGATCTTCACTGCCAATCCAAATATCATTGCTTTTACCTTCCTCTATAATTCTAATATTATTGGAGGTTAACCCACTATTTTCTGTATTAAACTCTTTTAATATCCCTTTATTTCTATCAAACAAGACTAGGCCATTGTCTGTTGTACATAACCAAATTTGAGAATTACTATCCTTATAAATCTTCCAAATAGTCATTTTGGAGGTTTCGGGAAATGATACAATCTCTCCATTGGAATCCATAATTTGCAATCCTTCTCCTTGATGACCAATCCATACTTCATTGTTATGAAATAACAAACTCATAATACGGTCACTGTGTAATTTTGAATTTTCGGCAGTGTAGGTTTTATATAACTGCTGTGCTAAATTTACAGATGTTAATCCCTTGCCCGAAGTACCTATCCACATGGCGTCTTCATTGTCCACAATAATAGCTCTAGAAAGGTCTACGACTATATTGTTAGGGGTTTGATTGTTGGTAATGACGTTAAACTTCGATAAATGTTCATCATAATAGTTTAAACCCCCGCCATCTGTCCCAAACCAAAGGGTTCCAGTATAATCCTCATATAAGCTTAAAACATCATCGTAATGTAGCCCAAAGGGGTTTTTAGTATTCACAACAAAATGCTGCATACTTTTATCAGTAAGGTCATACAAGTAAATACCATCACCATAGGTCGCAATCCATAGCTTATTATTTTTATCAAACAACAAGTCTTGAATATTTAAGTTTTTAGGCAACTGGGCGTTATTAAATTCAATAAAAATTGGTTCTCCATCTGGCTTATAATGCAAACCTTTACCAAACGTCCCCAACCAAATTGTTTTGCCTTTTGAAATTGCCAAAGCACTAAAGTTTGCAGCATGATGTTCTGTTTCAATTTTTGAAACTTCATTATTCTTTATCTGAAAAACACCTTCGGAAGTTGCCACATAAAGTTTTGAATCATCTTCAAGAAACTCAAAAATGTTTTGGCTCTTAATGTCATCTTTAAAGAGCTGGATTGTGTCCTTTGTTTTATGACGTATGGTAAACAAACCCTTGCCATAAGTGCCAATAAAATAATCCATTTTTGAATCCTGAAAAATACAGCTTGGACTTGGGATACTTTTTATAGATTGAAAAGTCTGATTTGCGTAATTAAGCTTTTCCAAATTACCACTACTTTCAATAATCCATAATGCTCCTTCTCGATCTACATATATTTTACCCAGCTTACTAAAAGTGGGTCTTGTAACATCTTCAAACTGTTTGTTGTAAAAAGTAAAGGTTTTTCCATCGTATTTGTTCAACCCATCTTGTGTGGCAAACCACATATAACCTATGGAATCTTGAGAAATACTTACGACACTATTTTGCGACAAACCCTGTTCTACAGTTAATTCTCGAAAAGAAATTTGCTTTACGTTTGAAACAGAACTAGAATCTATAGGCTCATTATCTTGTGCCAATAGCACAAAAGGTGCAAATAAGAAAAAAGCTATTATCGTTAGACACTTCATAGAATAGATTGCTCTTCTATAAGTAATATAGAATCTATATTATTGAATACTCACTTTCTGAAGAATTATAGAAAGGACCTCCTCCATTTTTTTAGCACGTTCCTTTACTTGTGCTTCACTCCAGCCAATTTTCACTAAAGAAGAAATGGTTCGGCTCATCCAAGCATCACTTTTAGAGAAATCAGTGTTATTCAAATCCTGAATCTGATTTTGAACTTCAGAAGGTAGATTTCCTAACCCTTTTAGATTTCTTAAATGTTCCCAGCCATGAATATAATGCCAGTTATTACTAAACCAGTAAAAACAAGCGTCTACACCTGCTAAACCTAAAGCAGCATGTGCCTTTTTAGTTAATTCTTCGTTGGGCAGAAAAAAGCTCAGAAACGAATAGTTTTCTTCTCCACCTTCAGGTACACGTCGGAAACTTACCCCTTCTATATCAGATAGTGCTTCACGCATCACTGTATAATTCTTTTTCTGTTGCTCAAGAATGGCATCCAACTTACCCAGTTGTGCAATTCCTACTGCAGCATTCAATTCAGAAATACGAAAATTATATCCTAGTGTGGGATGTGTTTCTGCACCACGATCAGATCCAATATGATCATGCCCATGATCCTGATATTGATCAGAATTTATAGCATACTGTTCGTTGTTGGTAATAATACCACCGCCTTCACCGCATGTAATCGTCTTCACATAATCGAACGAAAAGCAGCCCAAATCGCCATAACTTCCTAAAGGCTTCCCCTCGTATGTGCCGCCAATTGCCTGACAAGCATCTTCTAACAAAATCAGACCGTGTTGATCGCAAATCGCTTTTAAAGCCTTTAAATTGGCCATAGAGCCGCACATATGCACAGGCATTATACAACGTGTTCTTGGAGTTATGGCAGCTTCCACCGCTTTAGGATCTAGCGTTAATGTATCGTCAATATCCACTAAAATTGGGACCGCTCCCAGCATCATAATCGATTCGAAACTTGCTACAAAGGTGAACGTAGGCATAATGACCTCGTCCCCTGCTCCTATTCCGGCTGCAGCCAATGCCACTGTTAAAGCCGATGTTCCGCTGGAGACTAATTGACAATATTTACTCTCCATTCTTTGGGCAAAAGCAGTTTCAAACTCCTTCGCTTTCCAGTGTCCATTCCGCATTCCATCAAAGCCATAGCGCATAAGCACACCACTTTCTAGCACATCGTTTACCTGTTTACGTTCTTCTTCTCCAAAAGCTTCAAATCCTGGCATACATTATATTTTTTGTTCTTAACTGAACTATTTTGTGAATCAATATTGGACCATTCTATACGGTCAATTCTTCTCATAAGACGTGAGGCAAAGATAAGGGTTGCGTTATTGTCTTGCAATAGTAGCCTATGTCCTTGTCGGTCAAAATATCGAAGCAATTGGGTATCGAAATTAAGGTAGTTCTCGCTATCTTTGATGTCCTATGAAAAAAGAATCGACAGCGAATAAAAAATCGAAAGTTAGTATGGCTTCGGCCTTTAAAACTATTATTTGGCCCAGAAGAAAATTGGTCTTCATCGGTTTGATTCTCATAGTGATTAGCAGATTGGCAAGCTTGATAATGCCTTGGAAATTAAGGTCTTTATTAGACGATGTCGTTCCCGACAAAGATTTTCCAGCATTATATGATTTGCTTTGGCTTGTTGGTTTCGCACTACTTATCCAGGCGGTCACCTCGTTTCTACTGACTCGCATTTTAAGTGTACAGGCACAATATCTTATTTCAGAATTGAGGGCACAAGTTCAGAAAAAAGTACTCTCACTACCCATTAGTTTTTTTGATAATAATAAATCTGGAGCCCTCGTATCTCGAATTATGACTGATGTTGAAGGCGTTCGAAACCTAATTGGCACTGGACTTGTTCAATTAATTGGCGGTTCGCTTACCGCAATAGTCACGCTAGTGATCCTTATCGACATGAACGCATGGATGACCTTGTTTGTGTTTCTGCCCGTTTCTATATTCGGATACGTAGCCCTAAAAGCGTTTAAATACATTCGCCCTTTGTTTCGGAATCGTGGTAAAATAAATGCTGAAGTACAAGGGAGGTTGACCGAAACACTGGCTGGTGTTCGTGTGATTAAGGGTTTTAATGCTGAAGCACAAGAGAATAAGGTTTTTGAAAAAGGCGTAGATCGGCTCTTTCAGAATGTGAAAAAGAGTCTTACTGCCACCGCATTAATGACTAGTTCTTCAACATTCCTATTGGGCTTGGCATCCGTAGGAATTATGGGAATAGGTGGTTATTTTATGATGCAAGGCGAAATGACCACAGGTCAATTTATTTCCTATACCGTATTTCTTGGCTTTTTGATCGCCCCCATTGTTCAAATGAGCAATATTGGAAGTCAACTTACAGAAGCACTCGCAGGACTAGATCGTACCGAAGAGTTAATGAATATGACGGCCGAAGAGGACCTAGAGGACCGTACCGTAATTATGGAACGTCTGGACGGACATCTAAAATTTGAAGACGTTTCTTTTTCCTATGAGGAAGGAAAAGAAGTATTGCACCATATAAATTTTGAAGCAAAAGCAGGAAATGTGATCGCTCTGGTAGGGAGCTCAGGTTCAGGGAAATCAACGATTGCAGGGCTCACCGCAACCTTTCTCAACCCTAAATCGGGTAAGGTGACCATGGATGGACAAGACTTGTCTAAGGTAAAACTAAGTAGCTACCGGAAATATTTAGGAGTCGTGTTGCAGGACGAGTTTTTGTTTGAAGGTACCATACGCGAGAATATCTTATTTCCAAGACCGAATGCTTCCGAAGAGGAACTTCAAAAAGCAGTGAAAGCTGGATACGTAAATGAATTCACCGACCGATTTGAAGACGGACTTGAAACGCTCATAGGAGAACGCGGAGTGAAACTTTCGGGAGGTCAGCGACAACGGGTTTCCATTGCTCGTGCTATTTTGGCCAATCCGAAGATTATTATTTTGGATGAAGCGACGTCCAATCTGGACACAGAAAGCGAATCACTCATTCAAAAATCCTTGACCGAATTGGTTAAAGATCGAACTACCATTGTGATTGCCCACCGTTTAAGTACCATTAAAAAGGCAGATCAAATATTGGTTATTGAGGCCGGGGAAATCGCCGAAAGAGGGACACATGATGAATTGATTGCCAAAGAAGGACGTTACTTCGACCTATATACCTATCAGTCGAAAATATAGTTTTAATTAGATTTCGATAATGACTTCCTCAACACCACGACGTACTTTTTTTAATCCTGAAAAGAAATCGTCCTCGGCTCTATAGCCCACAGGAAGGACCAACACGGAGCTTAATCCTATTGCATCTAACTGAAGTAACTCATCATACTTTGCAGGCTCAAAACCTTCCATGGGGCAGGCGTCAATTTCTTCAAGCGCACAGGCAGTAAGCAAGTTTCCTAAGGCTAAGTATGCTTGTTTTTCCATCCAAAGTTTAATGTCTTCCTGGTTCTTTTCAGAAAAGGAAGTCAGAAGAAATTCCTGAAACGGATCCAAAATATCCCGTGGCGTATTACGAGTTGCCTCTATCCTATTGAAATGATCAATGATATATTCTGAAGTCATTCCCGCTTCCCGACATAGCACAAGCACGTGCGAAGCATCTCTCACCTGTTCTTGATCCATGGAAATAGGAACTAGCTGTTTCTTAATAGCTGCATTGGTAATCACAAGCATTTTTAACGGCTGTAATCCGTAAGAAGTAGCGGTAAGATTAAAAACTTCCTTCAACATTGTTAGCTTGTCTTCCGATAGCTTTTTTGAGGCATCAAATTTCTTACAAGCGTAGCGCCATTCTAGTTTGTTTATGATATCAGAATTCATGGAGTCGTTCTTTAGTGCAAAGATAGTTGGTTTGATTTACGATTTGAGATATACGGGGTTGGATTTGCGATTTACGATATTCGAGGTTCGATTGACGATTGACGATAGACGATATTGGATTTACGAGGTTCGATTTACGGTATTCGAGGTGCGAGGTTCGATTTGCGATTTGCGATTTACGATAGACGATTTACGATATTCGAGGTTCGAGGTTCGATTTACGATTTGAGATATAGGGGGTTGGATTTGCGATTTACGAGGTTGGATTTACGATTTGCGATTTACGATTTACAATATTCGAGGTGCGAGGTGCGAGGTTCGATTTACGATTTGAGATATTGGATTTACGAGGTGCGATATTCGAGCTGCGATTTACGATGGACGATTTGGGATATATGGGGTTGGATTTACGATAGACGATATTAGATTTGCGAGGGAGGGTATTGGATTTACGATATAGGTTCTGTTATTGATTTTAGCAAAATTATTTTTTTGGTTTCATAATGTTGTATTTTAGATACTGCTTTCTCCCTAGACTGTTTATTTTACTAAATGACATTTTATGAGAGAGCTAATGAAAAAAAGGACAAAAAAGTTCGCGGCCGATGTTTGGAGGTTTTGTGAGAAATTACCAAAATCAAGGGAGTATAATGCTTATGTCAATCAAATTATTAGAAGTTCTAGTTCTGTTGGCGCGAATTACAGAGCGGCTCAAAGAGGAAAATCGACAGCAGACTTTATTTACAAATTGAAAATTGTAGAAGAGGAAGCCGATGAGACCCTTTATTTTTTAGAGTTATTACTAGACATCAATCCCACACTTAAGAAACAGATTGATTTATTGCATAAAGAAGGAAACGAAATTTTGTCTATCATAATAGCCTCAATAAAAACCGCCAGACAAAGGAAATGAAAAACATAAATCGCACTTCGTAAATCCAATATTGTAAATAGTAAATCGGATATTGTCAATCATAAATCCACTATCATAAATAAAAAGTATGGCATCCATAGAAGAGCTCAAAGATAAAAGCGAAACTCGCATTTTTAAAGCCGTATTCCCTAATACTACGAATCATTACGACACCTTATTTGGCGGGACTACGCTACATATGATGGATGAAGCTTCCTTTATTTGTGCGACGAGATTTAGTAGAAAGCGTGTGGTGACTGTATCAACGGAACGAATAGATTTTACCACTCCCATCCCACAAGGTACCATCATCGAGTTGGTAGCGAGAGTAGATAAAGTAGGTAAAAGTAGCTGCGTGGTTAAGACAGAAATTTTCATGGAGGATATGTACAGCTATAACCGCGAGAAAGTAGTTACAGGTTATTTTACGTTTGTGGCTATTGGTGAAGACAAAAAACCGATTCCAATTGTTTAAAAGAACCAGAGTTTAACAGCCATTACAGCGACCATAACGACTAAGAATAGTCGGATAAACTTATCTCCCTTTTTTACTGAATACCTGCTAGCAATCCAGGCTCCTCCAGCGTTTCCAATAGCTAAGATTAAACCTATCGTCCAATTCACTTTATCATTCAAAGCGAATACTGCTAGAGCGGATAACATATAGATAAATACCACAGCTACTTTGGTCGCATTGGCACGAACCAAGGTCATATGATTCACGTAGTGCAAAAATAGAATAAGGATAAAGCCGAGTCCTGCATTGATAAACCCTCCATAAATTCCGAAGAAGAAAAACGCAATAATCCCTATCCAAAGGTATTTACCAGTAAGACGCTCCTGAATGTTTTGAAGATTCGTTTTGGGCTTGAAAATGATGATCACAATAACCGTCACCATAATGATCGCCAAAATCCGATTGAAGAGTGCCCCATCGACATCTACCGCAATTTGGGCTCCTATAATGGCACCTACCAATGCGGATGCCCCTAAATAGACATTAAATGGAAAAGTTGATACCCCTTTACTTTTAAAACCTGCAACCGCCGTGGCCGTCTGAATGACAATAGCGACACGATTGGTTCCGTTTGCAACACTGGGAGGAAGGCCTAAAAAAATAAGGACAGGAAGGGAGAGTAATGACCCACCTCCAGCTACAGTATTAATAAAACCGACCGCAAAACCAACGCCAATTAAAAGGACATAGTGGTACCATTCTTCCATAGTACAAAAATAGAACGTCTAGCTGTAATTTAAGTACTGTGATGTTCTATTTCTTCGGAATTGTAATTTGTTGGTCTCGATAGGGAGTGCTTACAAGGCGAATAATACTGATATATAGAAGGTAGCGAAGTTGAACAAATCCCTACCGCTTCTTTCGAAAAACTGATTCATATAGCCAAGGTCAAGGCATTTATTTTATTCAATAAAGTGGCAACATAGATTGCGCTCAAATAAATTAATTAAAAGGTTCTTTTTATTGAAAAAGCATCTTATATTTGCACCCGCAATCAGGGAATACCTGATGAGACACTTTGGAGAGTTGGCAGAGTGGTCGAAT
>Ga0256847_1000200_pt1 | contig 41831 bp, 34 predicted proteins | sample TeddybearmetaG_FD_189099 | JGI IMG/M metagenome (GOLD analysis project Ga0256847, IMG submission 189099) | Hydrothermal vent microbial communities from East Pacific Rise, Pacific Ocean - Teddybear | ecosystem: Environmental > Aquatic > Marine > Hydrothermal vents | place: Pacific Ocean: East...
ACTTTTTCCTTGATTCTTCGTCTTTCGTCAGTCAGGTAGCTACGGCTATCTTCCTTTCTCAATCCTTGACTAAAGAAAAAATAGACTCATTTTAACTATCAATAACTTATGGCTTGAGCCACTAGCAGGACTTTTTATGGGGACAATTATGTCTACTTTGGCATCAAGTTCAGGTATGGCTGAAACGTCGGGCCTCCCTATGTGGTCAATGTCTATTTTCTATATCTTTTTTGCACTTTTATATTTTATGCCAACTCTTTATCTGTATAGATTTGCAACAAAAATGCAATTAGCATTAAATCGAGAAGATCAATTTATACTTTCTTCTTCATTTGAAAAACTAAAGTCGTGTTTCAAATTTATGGGAATAATGACTGCAATAATACTTGGATTTTATGCTCTTATTCTCTTTGGGGCTATAGTGGCAGGCGCATTTGCATCTTAATCTAAATCACTTCATATTTTTAATAAGCTTCTACATTTTAGTGAATAAGTCTTTAGAATTTGGTTTTTGATCGGGATTTTTTAATTGATAGCTTAAAGAACAATATTTTTAGTTATTATTGTAATGAATTATTACTATACAAGAATTAAAAATCAACTCATTAAGCCTTGTATGTTTAACACCTAAACATTTAAAATATGATAGAATGGTATAAGATGGCATTTGAAAAATATGCCGATTTCAAAACAAGATCAACCAGAAATGAATTTTGGTGGTTTACTTTGTGCAACATATTAGTGATTATCGCTTTGTATGCCCTAGTTGGCGTTGCAGCAATTATGGAGTCTTCCATATTAAGCTTTATTGCTCTTGGAATTATCGTTATATATTTTCTAGCTTCTTTCATACCAAATTTAGCTGTTTTGGTTAGAAGGTTACATGATACCGGAAGATCAGGATGGTTTTATTTTATATCATTAATTCCGCTTGTAGGATCTATAATTCTAATAGTGTTCTTGGCTCAAGAAAGTCAACCTGAAAATAATCAATGGGGACCAGTTCCAGGTTCTTCTGGTGCAGGATTAGAAGATGCTTTAGTTGATTTTGATAAAGATATTGTGTAATCTAATTGCAGAATTACCATCAAAAATTAAAAGCCATATCAATGAGAATTTGATATGGCTTTTTAGTTTTGGATTATTGCTGAGTATTTTTTTTTTAGTTTTCAACAAGGCAAAAAACCTGCCTGCCGGCAGGCAGGCGTAGACAATGCAGGGCATTGGCGAGGCTTTTTAACGCTGTAGAAAGATAAAATAACAAGTAGAAAATGTTACTTTATTATTGAATCATTCCTAAAGCATCAAGATTAAAATATTTAAAATATAGTTCACCATCATCTGGAGATGTTGATTTCATGATTTCAAGACTGTTGGGAAGAAGTTTAGAGCCAATAGAAGATAGTTCAGAATTTGTAAAGTATACAGTGATGCCTCCTCCAAGAACCAATTCGTCATTATTTAATACAGCAGAATGATAAATATTTGATAATACAATGGGTATTTGATTATCGTTTTTTGATTCAGTTGTATAGTTCCATCAATAAAAGCTATTGTGCTTATTTCTAGTGGTTGAGGCACATCATCAGAGCCATCTGAAATTAAGACCAATAACCAATTGTTATTAGGTAATTCATTGAAAGTATAAAATACTGGACTTCCATCAGAATGAATCGTTTTTTTTCTCTCCTTCAGGTGTAATTAGTCGAACACGTACAATACCACACTCTTGAATTTTTTCAAGGGTAACGATTTCACCTGTTTTAAGATATTTAGTCTCAAGTAAACTTGTCATTTTATCATCTCCTCCTACAATAGTTTCTTGAGAACTCAAATTGGTGAAATGAAAAAGATTAATCAAGGTGATTAAGCAAAGATAATTAGTGAATTTCATGCTGTTTGGTTTTAACCCAACTTGAAAAATATATTAAACAAGTAGCTGTATGTCAATCTATTACGAATTGTAATTTTACATTTGGGTCACTACTTTTGTTTTTCTAGTTAGTTAATAACGGCTCTAATAAACATGGCGCAAACATACAAATAAAAATTAATGCAATATATGTTTTGGGTCACTACAAATCGGATTTAAAAATCACAACATATTGATTGCTTGTGTTTTATGAATTTTGCAGTTAAATGTTAAAGTTTCTACTTGTATGATTATCAGCGAATTACAAATGAAAGAAATTTTTGTCTTTGTATCAAATTTTCAAGTTGGGTTAAGTCTGATACATAGTGTCTGCACGAAAACTCTTAATTGAATGATTTACAATCAAATAGTTTAAAAGATTTCGTCGAAAATTATTATCAATGAAAAAGTTAATATCAATTAATACGCTGAATTACAAGACTATATCTAATGATAATGAGAATTAAAAACGAAGTATTGTTGAAATTGATAGTTATTGAATCCAGATTTTGAATTTATGGACTGCACAAAAAGAAGCGTGGCAATGACAGCGTTTTGGAGGAATGAACGACCTCGAAGAGCTTCGACGATAGTCGATGAGTGAGTGAACGCGTGAGCGATGGGTGGCATAAATAACGGCTATCTTGACTTCCCTCCGCTATCGCGTTCCTTCATTTGTAAGCTATTGCTTACACATCTTCGATGACCATTTAGTCCCATTGTAGGGCTGCATTAGGCTGTCTTGATTTCCTGCCTGCCAGCAGGCAGGTTTGTTACTTTTTTATCAAGAAAAAAGTAAATGAACAATCCAAATTTAAAAAAAGTAGGTGTTTTCGGACAAGCTCTACATAACACTAGTGTTATGTCAGCACCTAAATGAACTCATTAATTTGGGCTTGACAGAGCACTATTGTAATTAGTATTACAATACTACTTAAAACATTGCATGAAATCGAATTCAAACTTATGTCAGCTACGACTTATATTCGAATATTTCTCCAATTCTTTCCACTAAGTCGTCGTAGTGATATCTTGTTATATCATCATTTGCTCTTGCAGATCCTAATATTCTTTTTAAAGCTTTCAATTTTCCACGAGCTATAGCTTTCATATCTGAATGCTCATATTTGTTGGATTCCATTTCCAAGGTTCTCTCTAAGCCTTCAATAAAAGTTCTTTGCAGATTTCTTCGATACAATGAAACGGCTTGATTTGATTTTGCTTCAATATAGATGCTTTCAATCAAATCATCAAACATCTCATTAATAGTATACGCTTGATTGGTATTGACAGCAGAATTCTCTATCATCCTGTTTAATCTATCAGGATTCATCAATTGTGCTAGAGTCCTATCTTGCAATCCTCTTATTCGCTCAATAATACCTGTCTCTTCTATTCTACTTAGAATTTCTTTATCAATCAGCCAATTCGGTGTAGCAAATACATTTTCATTTAAAAAGCTAATGGCATCTTTTTGTTTTGCTTTTTCAACATGGGAATAGACAGCCTCTTCTTCATCACTTGATTTGTTGAATTCATATACACCACCAACGTTGGAAATCACATGACCTACATATCGTCTATATTGTCCAAAAACACTATTGTAAATCTCTCTCAATTCAGAAAAATCCTTTGTCTCTTCTGATGTCCATTCGATTAGATTGGGCATAATCCGTTTTAGATTTTTAAGGCCCAATTCACTAGCTCTCATGCTATTATCGCCAAGGTCTTCAGTCTGAGCTGTAGGATCAGTAGGGGAGCGGCGTTGTCTTCCAAATCTATAAATTGGATCACCTGCTTTTTCTTTGATCAGATTATTAAGCGTTACTCTTTCTGCATCTGGAGAATCTAAGCCAGGAAATCGTCTATAACCAAAATCAATTGACCATTTATCATAAGGTCCAATATTAGGCATGAGTCCGACATCTCCATCTTCAGGTTGTGCTACATAATTAAACCGAGCGTAATCCATGATCGAAGGAGCTGTCCCCATTCTTTGTGTGAACGAAGCACTTCTCAATGAATCTACTGGATATGCTACACTTGATCCCATATTGTGAGGAAGACCTAATGTGTGTCCGACCTCATGAGCAGCAACAAATCGTATAAGTCTACCCATAATTTCATCTTTGAATTTAGGGCTTCTAGCATCTGGATTGATGGCCGCCGTTTGCACAAAAAACCAATTTCTGAGCAAATTCATAACGTTGTGATACCAGATAATATCACTTTCTAATATTTCTCCTGTCCTTGGGTCATGAACGTGAGGCCCCATCGCATTTTGGATTTCTGTAGATACATATCTAATTACAGAATAGCGGACATCTTCTGGTGACCAGTCTGGATCTTCTTCTTTACTTGGTGGTTCTTTTGCCATTATTGCATTTTTGAAACCCGCTGTTTCAAATGCCACATTCCAATCATTAACTCCCTGCATCAAAAACGGTCTCCATTTTTTAGGAGTTGCTGGATCTATATAATATACAATAGGTTTAATGGGTTCTACCAATTCACCACGTGCATATGCTTCCGGATCTTTAGGTTCGAGTCTCCATCGAGTGATATATCTTTTTCTAAATGCTTTTTGTTCATCGGAACTATAGTCCGTCTGGACAAGACTAAAATATGATACTCTTGAGTCATAATATCTAGATTGCATAGGCTCATCAGGCAATAAGATGAAGGATTGAGTCATTTCGATTGACATTGTTCCAGTAATCTGATTATCTGGTAATTTGCTTCCTGTATATGTCAATACATGTTTTACATTAATATTCTTTGGAAATACATTTATATCCTCAATAAATGATCTACTTCCATCGACTCCTCTTATACCAAATCTTTTTTTCTGAGAATCACTCATTGCCGAAATCATAGGTATGTCCGAAGTGAAAAATGATTTTACATCAAAAACATATGATGAGCTATCTTTAGATATCGCTTTAATATCGAAGGACTTAATGATAGGTTCAAAATTATTATTCCTTACTGACTCATAAATTGGGTCTTCAAAGCTGGCTACGCTATTATATGACACTGACCTTAAGAGTATTTGTTTCCCTTTTTTCTGCCATCTGATGACTTGTTGGGGTTTTGATTTTACACCTGCTCCTCCAAAGTTTAAGCCTTTTACAAAACCAGAGATTCTAGAAGTGACAAGTATTTCTTTTTCTAATAAAGAGTCTGGTAATTCAAAATACCAGTCTTCGTCAACTTGATGCACATTGAATAGGCCTTCTTGTGTTTTTGCCTCTTTAGTGATTACCTTATTATAAGGCTTCATTTTCTTTTTCTTGTCGTCTTTGTCAAAATTTTCAGACTTCTTAGGTTTCTTTTTAAAGATTTGTGCGTTTGATTCAGGTTGCACAAAAAATATCACAGTAAATACAAGTAAAAAGATTTTGATAAATTTCATTGGGTAGTATATTCAATAGTTAATCAGTGGAAATAGAAGCGATAGCAATACAAAATATGCATTACGTAAAGAACTTCATTGTAAACGATTTACAAGTATAGTAAAGTTAATGAATATTTAAAGTACTTCCATCATAGTTAGTAGCCTGAAAGACTAGACTCTGGTCCATTTGTTTGAATTCTTGGATTTTAGTTTTGAAATTTTCAAAATCATTTTCCGAAGAAATCAAAAATGTAAGATCACTATCATCTTCGTAAATTTTCACAGAATTGTCCTGAGCTACATAAAAAAAACCATAGTCTCCTTTTGGTTCAGAATAATCGAGATCTACTTCATTGATGTATTGTGAAATTTGATCAGAAATGCCATTATTACTTAGAGAATAGCTTCCCCATATCATATTAGGCTGTACTTTATTAATTTGAGTTTTAATTATTTTCAAACCATCAAATTGGTGAAGATCTAACTCAAATTGGGTGTTGTCGGAATAAAGAACCCCAGTATTATGAATAATGCTTTTTACATTGATTTCAATAGGGAGAGCTGAATTTGATGTATTTATTAGAATGTTTTCACTTACAATTTCATTTCCAGAAATGCATTCACCTTCAGTCAAAATTTCGTTCAGATAGATACGAGTCTTTTCTTCTGAAATGACAGCTATGTGTGAGATGTAAGAATTTAAACAATTGTGTGTTTCAATCGATGTGATCTGTAAAGTAGGGAGACTGCCATTTGATGAAAGCAATTGATGCAGTCGAAGCTCATATTGATCTTCTACATTTACAAAGTCTTCCTGTACCGGGTCTGTGCTACAACCAATAAAAATCAAGCATAAACTTGACCAAGTTAAGAAACATACCTTATTCAATAATTTTCCACTCATCACAAATAGTAATTCAAATATTAATCTATGCAAGGCAAACGATAAGAAAATGAATTCGCTGTTAGCTTACACCCTTTTATTTTACAAAAAGTATTATTCTGACTCAAATAGTTTTTTAGAACTATTTTTTGGCAATCCATTTTTATGAATCAGAATCGATACTGTCTTCATTTTCATGAAAGCTTCAGAGATGTAAAGATAACCTTTATAGTCGCTTATTTCACCCCATGAATTTTTTGTAATGTAATATTTTGTACCATTTTGATCCAGAGCTATGCCAACAATATGCATTAAATGATCATCCGTAGTACTATAATTTTCAAAATTTACTTGCCGATTCTCCTGTGTTACATCAATTTCTGATCCTGGAACTGTAAACAGGTCTTTTCTTTCTTTATCAGTGGGCAGGATGGCAATACCATTTTTAGCAGAAAAACCTTTTTCACTTACATCTCCATCCCAAGTAATAGAATACCCTGCCAAAAGAGCGTAGTCCATAATACTCATCATTTCAGCAAGTGGTACATTGTAGAAAGATCCATTGGAATAATTGTCTGGAATTTCAAGAATGAATTTCCCATAAAAAGGATGATGCGTAAAAGAAGTAATGGATATGTAATTTTCCGTTTTCAATTTAGCGAATTCTACAAATGTTTTAGGCGTATAATTTTTGCCTTCATAATCAAATTGTTCAGGTGCTGGCCCCATATAGCTGTCTAGGATCCCAGAGAAAGCAGATTTCCACTTGGTAGAAAGTACTTTCGATTTTTGAATACCGTCCAAAAACCCTTTAAGACCTTTCTCCATTTCACTATGATTATGCCTAGATTCGTCCTTCATCAATCCTGAATAACCTTCTTCTGTCATCAATCCATCCTTCTCTGCTATTCTGATGAGGTCATGAGCTAGACTACCTTGGCTAAAGTTTGCTTTGCCTTGACGCATGATATAATTCATTGCCTTATCTTCATAAATATTCCTAACAATAAACATTTCTGAAAGATTAATATCATCCATACCCATTCTTATTAGCTCTGATTCTATAAAAGAGGTAGTCGAGAAGCTCCAACAAGTACCCGTCATTGCTTGACTTTTAATGGACGTACAGTTTATTCTTTTTTCTGTTTTAAATTCGTATTGTGCTTCTGCTGAGATATTTAATAGGAATAATATCACTAATAAGGGAACACATTTTTTTAGTAAGTTCATTTGTATCATAACTATACGTTTGTAAATTTTGCCCAATATACGGAAATGGCAATTAATCAATAATGAATAATGAATAATTGATAATTGATAATTGATAATTGAAAGTTGAAAGTTGAAAGTTGAAAATGTTTGTATAAATCTGAGGTATACGGATTGCATGGTTAGATGTTGACTTTAAGGGATTACACGGAGATTCTTGGAGGACTCACGGAGATACACGGAGTTTTTGGATAGTTCATTTAACTGTGTCTCATTTATAATATTTTTCAATTCGTAATTCGTAATTCATCATTCGAAATTCATTATTCAATCAATCTCTTCAATTAATAATCTCTCCAATCTTTCAAATTAACAATCTTTTCAATCTTTCGATTTATTAATCTTTTCAATCTTTAAATGGTGTTATATAAGGATACTATATATATTTGCACTCATATGAAGAATATTAGGAATTTTTGTGTAATTGCTCATATTGATCACGGGAAAAGTACCCTGTCTGATCGACTATTGGAATTTACCAAAACCATATCTGAGCGGAACATGAAAAATCAGGCATTAGATGATATGGACATAGAAAGAGAAAGAGGAATTACGATTAAAAGTCATGCTATCCAGATGGACTATAATCATACGGATGGAGAGAAATATACTTTTAATATGATTGACACACCCGGTCATGTAGATTTTAGCTATGAGGTGTCAAGGTCAATTGCTGCATGTGAGGGAGCTTTACTTCTTGTTGACGCTTCTCAAGGTATTCAAGCACAAACGATTTCTAACCTTTATTTGGCTATAGAACATGATCTTGAGATTGTACCTATTCTGAATAAGGTAGATATGGAATCTGCTATGATCGAAGAGGTATCAGACCAAATTATCGATTTGATAGGCTGCGATCTAGAAGATATAGTGCATGCCAGTGGTAAGACAGGTTTAGGAATTCAGGATATTATGGATGCTGTAGTAAATCGAGTACCCGCTCCAAAAGGTGATACTGAAGCACCACTGCAAGCTTTAATTTTTGATTCTGTATTCAATCAATTTAGAGGAATAATCGCTTACTATCGTATAATGAATGGTAAGGTGCACAAAGGCGAGCAAGTAAGATTTGTGAATACAGGAAATGAATATTATGCTGATGAGGTTGGTGTATTGAAGATGGATTTACTCCCGAAAAAAGTTGTTGAGGCAGGAGATGTGGGGTATATAATTACAGGAATCAAACTAAGTAAAGAGATCAAAGTAGGGGATACGATCACTACGGTTGCCAATCCATGTGATGTAGGAATTGATGGATTTGAAGATGTGAAACCTATGGTCTTTGCAGGTATTTATCCAATCGATAATGATGATTTTGAAGATTTGAGAGACAGTCTAGAGAAGTTGCAATTGAATGATGCATCCTTAGTATTTGAGCCAGAGACATCGATAGCTTTAGGATTCGGATTTAGATGTGGATTTTTGGGTATGTTACACCTCGAAATCATTCAAGAAAGACTTTCACGAGAGTTTGATCAAGAAGTAATCACAACGATTCCAAACGTATCCTATTTCGCTTACAATAATAAAGGTGAAAAATTAAAGATTAATACTCCAAATGATTTGCCGGAACCTACTCAAGTGAAAGCTATTGAAGAGCCATATATAAAAGCGCAGATCATAACAAAGCCAGAATACATTGGGTCAATTATGACGCTTTGCTTGGAAAAAAGAGGAACACTCTCAAAACAGACCTATCTAACTCAAGAAAGAATAGAACTGACCTTCGAGATACCGTTGGCTGAGATCGTTTTTGATTTTTATGATCGATTGAAATCTATAACAAGAGGATACGCTTCATTTGATTATACTCCAATTGATTATAGAGAATCGGATTTAGTAAAACTTGATATGAAACTGAATGGAGAACCAGTAGATGCACTTTCTTCATTGGTACACAGGACAAAAGCTGAAAGTTTTGGACGTAAGATTGCGAAGAAGCTTAAAGAGTTGCTTCCAAGACAGCAATTTATGATCGCAATCCAAGCATCAATAGGTGCGAAAATTATCGCTAGAGAGACAATTTCTGCTCTTAGAAAAGATGTAACTGCCAAATGTTATGGTGGTGATATCACGAGAAAACGTAAACTCTTAGAAAAGCAGAAGAAAGGTAAGAAGAAGATGCGTCAAATCGGAAATGTAGAAGTACCACAAAAAGCGTTCTTAGAAGTATTAAAAATAGATTAATTCTACATTGAGACATTTCAAAATTGTTGATTAGAATGGACAAAAACAATGTACAAATTTGAGACGAATTATTTAAGATTGGAAAAATTGGAAAGATTGTTCAAAAAAACCAATCTTTTCAATCTCTTCAATTCACAATCTCTTCAATAAAGGAAATATATAGCTAAGGATATCTAATCTCTCAAAGTAGTATTAAGAAGGGCACATTTCTATTTGTCACTATTAATAGATATTGATGTTGATATTTTGAAGAGGTAGATTTCTCCACAAGGTCGAAATTAAAAGTTAAATGCATTCTTGTTCTTCGATTTCGCTCAGAATGACAATAAGGATTCCACTTTGGTCGGGAAGACAATGCAAAACGACAAACTGAAATGCATCTATTAAGAATTACTCCCACAATGAAAAAAAATAGAAAGAAGCTAATAGAGACAAATCTCGATAGATAGACACATTAATTCTTATGCAAAAAGAATTGTATACTATAGTTTAATACTGATAGTAGGTTTAGCTAAATTCAAAACATACTCAATAACTCAATAACTCAATAACTCCGCGTATCTTCGTGCAAGCCTCCGCGAATCTCCGTGTAATTTCTAAACACACCCCTACAAAGGAATATTCCCATGCTTCTTCTTCGGCAAACTTACCGACTTATTCTCCAACATAGAGAAAGCCTTAATTAGTTTTCGCCTAGAATTTTTAGGTAGTATAACTTCATCTATAAATCCTCTTTGAGCCGCAGAATAAGGATTAGCAAACAGATCAGCATACTCCAGTTCTTTCTCCTTTAACATCGCTTCAGGATCATCAGAAGATACAATCTCCTTCCTGAATATAATCTCACTTGCACCCTTTGCACCCATTACTGCAATCTCTGCGCCAGGCCAAGCATAATTCATATCGGATCCGATGTGCTTACTATTCATCACATCATAAGCCCCACCATATGCTTTTCTGGTTATCAACGAGACTCTAGGAACTGTCGCTTCACTCAATGCATATAATAATTTAGCACCGTTAGTTATGATCGCATTCCACTCCTGATCTGTACCTGGTAAAAAACCAGGAACATCCACTAGTACCAATAACGGGACATTAAAACAATCACAAGTTCTAGTAAATCGAGCTGCTTTTTTTGAGCTATTTACATCTAGACAGCCGGCAAGACTCATTGGCTGATTGGCAACAATACCGATACTTCGACCACCTAAACGAGCGAAACCGACTAGAATATTATCTGCATAGTTTTTATGTATCTCGAAAAACGAATCTTCATCTATAATTCCCTTTATGACTTCATGCATATCATAAGGTTTATTAGCACTCTCAGGAACAATTGATTCTAATTCTTCTCTTACTTCATCTCCCAATTCTACCTCATATTTCCGCGGTTTTTCTTCACAGTTTTGCGGGAGGTAACTCAAAAGTTGTTTTATCTTTTTGATACAATCAAGGTCATTGCCTGCTGTCAAATGGGTCACTCCTGATTTTGTAGAATGAGTGCTAGCTCCACCTAATTCTTCAGATGTCACTTCTTCATTAGTAACTGTCTTCACTACGTTAGGACCAGTAACAAACATATAACTCGTATTCTCAACCATAATGGTAAAGTCAGTCATAGCAGGAGAATATACAGCTCCACCAGCACAAGGTCCCATGATCGCAGAAATTTGAGGAATCACTCCAGATGCCATTACATTTCTATAAAAAATATCAGCGTATCCACCAAGTGATCGTACACCTTCCTGAATACGTGCACCTCCACTATCATTCAATCCTATTAATGGAGCACCTGTCTTCATGGCCATGTCCATTATTTTGCAAATTTTCTCTGCATGAGTTTCTGAAAGAGATCCTCCAAATACAGTGAAATCTTGAGCAAAAACATAGACCAGCCTCCCATCAATGGTACCATATCCAGTCACTACACCATCGCCGTTGATGATTTGATTAGCCATTCCAAAATCCTTGGTCCGATGGGTAACTAAAATGCCAATCTCTTCAAAAGAACCATCATCCATCAAGAGATTAACTCTTTCTCTAGCGGTCAGTTTGCCCTTACCATGTTGTTTGTCAATTCTATTTTGTCCGCCACCTAGATGTGCAGCTTCAACCTTTTCTTTTAGAATTTCTTGATTTTTTTTCATCTTTTACTGATTTCTACTATTTGTCCAAATAGATGATTGATGCTCAATAGGGCTTAATTTTTGTTTTGAATCGAGATATTGTTTTACTGCAAAGACAGCAGCAATCTTTCGTTCTACTTCTTGACTTTTTTCTACAGCCTCAGCAGAAAAGTTCTTCTTAACGAAATGTGTGTCAAAATTTCCAGATACAAAATCATTATGCCTAAATACAAATGCCCCAAAGGAGAGGGTAGTTTCAATGCCTACTATTTTGTATTGCGAAATCGCTTTTTTCATGATTGAGATAGCTTCTTCTCTATCTTTACCGTAAGTTATTAATTTGGCAATCATGGGATCGTAATAGATTGGTATATCCATTCCTTCTTCATACCCATCATCGACTCTTATATTCTCTCCTTCTGGCCTCTGATATACTGACAGATTGCCGATGCTTGGTAAGAAGTCATTCAAAGGATCTTCTGCATATACTCTCAACTCTATTGCATGACCATTAATTTGAAGATCATCTTGTTTAAAAGCAAGTTTTTCTCCTCTAGCAATTTTTATCTGCTGCTCTACCAGATCAATTCCTGTGATCATTTCAGTGACAGGATGCTCTACTTGTAACCTTGTATTCATTTCGAGAAAGTAAAAATTCTTCTGGTCATCCAATAAAAATTCTACTGTCCCTGCGCCTTCATAATTACAAGCTTTAGCAACTTTTACAGCAGCATCGCCCATTGCTTTTCTCAATTCAGGGGACATTACACTTGATGGTGCTTCCTCAATCACTTTTTGATGTCTTCTTTGAATACTACATTCTCTTTCGAAAAGGTGAATGACATTTCCATGCCGATCTGCCAATATTTGAATTTCAATATGGCGTGGAGAGGTTACATATTTTTCAATGAAAACCGATCCATCTCCAAATGCAGATATAGCTTCACTGATAGCTCTTTGCATCTGCTCTGGCAACTCTTCTTTATTTTGCACGATCCTCATGCCTTTTCCACCACCACCAGCAGAAGCTTTGATCAAAATTGGAAATCCTATTTCTTGAGCTATTTTCTTTGCTTCCTCGACATCTTCTATTGCCCTGTCGATACCCGGGACCATTGGAATGTCATAAGATTTCACAGCCTCCTTAGCTGCTAACTTACTTCCCATTACCTCAATTGCATAAACATTGGGACCGATAAAAGTCAATCCAGCCTTTTCTATTGCTCTAGCAAATTCAGCATTCTCACTAAGAAATCCATAACCTGGGTGAATTCCATCAGCTCCACTACTTATTGCAGCATTAATGATTTTGTCTATTACCAGATATGATTTGGATGAAGGTGCGGGACCTATTTGAATAGCTTCGTCTGCAAATAATACATGAGGTGTATTTCGATCTACTTCAGAATAGACTGCTACGGTTTTAATGCCCATTTTTTTTGCAGTCTTCATTATTCGAAGAGCAATTTCACCTCTATTGGCTATGAGTATTTTTTTCATTGGGAATGATATTAAGACTGTTATTAAACTATTTCTATGATTAATTGTCCTTTTTCTACGGTTTCACTTTTTGACATATGAATTTTGGAGATTGTACCGCTACCTTCTGCCTTTATTACGTTTTCCATTTTCATTGCCTCCAAAATAAGGAGCGATTTGCCTTCTTCGATTTCTTCACCCTCTTCACACATGATGTCCAAAATTAACCCAGGCATTGGAGCAATTATATTCTTGGTTTTATGATCATCAATATTTAATAGGCCCATTGATTCAATTTGTTGATCCAAAGTGTCCAGAACTGTAGCCTCAATGTTTAATTCATTGATTTGCAACTGCTGGAATTTTCCGTGATTGGCTTGACTAATCTGAGAAATATAATGTGATCTGCCATTAACTAAAACCTGATAAATGGCTTTGTTTTTATCAAAAGACACATTCAAGTTGTCTAAATCTTCTTGAGTTATATTTATCTCTTGGCCTTCGATAAGAACTTTATACATCTTTTAGAATTTAATTCACAAAAGTAACAAAAGTGCTTAGACTTTTAGTCTCCCATCTAAACTTGATATCCCTGTGTCTATTTTTTAATTTGATTTCTTCTAAAATATTTTTATTCTCTTAATTAAGGTATTATTCTTGTATGTTTGATATAACAATCGTCGACTTAAAGGAATGGAATCTATTACTAATACGGCAACAGAGAATGCATTAGAAATATTGGACTATTGGATACAGATTCCTCTAGAAGATATAGCTCCTTTGCAATTAAGCCAAAAAATAGACGCTTCTATTAACACATTTGTCGATTTCTTTAACAATGTAACTGGATCAGAGGATGTTACCTTAAGCCCCTATCTCTCTTATGAATGGTCGGTTTCTATAAGAGATTTCTCGATTTTATTGAGGGATTCTATTTTGGCTTCAACAAAATATGAACAACTTCTAAAAGATGAGAAAGAGGTAAAAAGTGGGTATTTGTTTGAATTGCAAAAATTGATACAAAATGCTGCGCAGGAAGTAAGTAATGTTTATGTTGAACCTGATGATTATCACCTTAGATTAAATGAAATCAAACATCAACAAAGCCCTGTCAAAGTAGTAATAAATCAATTAATTGAACTTCAGAAACAAGCAAAAAAAATATTTAGAAGCAATGACAAAATTGATGATATCAGATTTAATATTACTGAATACGTCAAAGATTTTCAATTGCAATATTCGAGACAGACTAGCGCATCAGAAAAATTATTTTCGCTGGTCGACGAAGTCAAGGAGGCAGTAAAAACAATTTCTTCAGACTCTTCAGAAGTGAAAATTGAGAATGTAGTCAATAAGATAGGGGATAACACTCAAATGTTGGAGCTCATACAAGGAACAGAATCTATAGAGATATTGCCTTATGAGAACAAAGAGACATTATCGATTCCTGTGTCGACATCAGATGGAAATCTCAATTTTAAATCAATCAATATTAAATCTGAGTTTGCAAGGTGGTTTTCTTCTTTCATATACCCGAAGGTTGTAGAGTTGGAAAGTAAAAGAGATAATGCTGTTGAAAAATGCCTGTTTTTATTTAGTCAGATTAGAACTAAAATTGCCGTTTTTTCAATGGCCGATGTTGATATCTCTATTGACTTTCAAAGAGAATTTGATAGTGCTTTTAATTCATTAGAAAAAGAAGCTTTAAGTGGATTAAGGTCAGAACTAGAAGAGATGAATTCCATGGTTTCTGATTATCAGAATAATAATTTGATCGCGTCGAATATCTATTCAGATGAATTTTTATTCTTGCCAGAAAATGGAAGTAGTCAGATATCAAATTTGGGTAAAGATGCACAGAAACGGATTGCCAATAGATATAGTGAGTATAGCGGAAGTTTAAAAACCTACTTGAATAAAGTTTTATCTAGATATGTTGAAATCGATAAAACACCTTATAGTCACTATGTTAAAAACAAATTGTCAATATACGATGAAGAGGATTCGATGGCTTTGTTTTTGAAAAACGGATATTTAGGAAAGTCTTTTACCCTACCGAGACCAGAAATATTAGATAGAGTCTTAGATGATTATAAATTGTGGCTAGATGGGTTTGCTGGGGCAATTTTAATGTCAGGAAATACTGGCAGTGGAAAAAGTACTGTGTTGGGGATGATTAATCATGTAGGGTTGAATGAGGAAATAATTCAGTTGAAGACACGGGAGTCGTATTTTATTGAGCATAGATCATATGAGCCAATATACGACCTAAAAGAGCTGATAGAACAAGTCCTAAAAAAGACACGAGGTAGAAAAATTATAATCAGTATTGATGATTTGGGGCATTGGCACAATTCTGAAAATGAATTATTTGATAATATAAACAAGCTTTTTGATGCTATAACTAAATATAGGAAAAGAGTGTTTTTTATCATTTCTTGCTCTCCTTTTTTGAAAGAACGAATCCAATTGTTTAAGGACATCAGTTCTTCCTTTTCCACTCAAGTAAATGTAGGTAAAATGAATGCAAATCAAATTAGAAATGCGTTGAACTTGAGAGCAAAAGTGAATGAAAAGTATCTATTAGAAGAGGCAGAATTTGAGTCAAGAATAAACAATGTCATTAGAGAATCAAAGGGCAATACAGGTTATGCTATGCTAGAATATTGCCGTTATTATAATGAATCGTATAGGCCCAACGTTAAATCTCAAGAATTTATAGAATTGATTAATTCTTACCGAACATTATTGACTTATGTAAGTGCGTATCATCATTGTTCGATCAAACGATTATCAGATTCTTTATCTGAAATGGATTTTAGGGATACCATTAGGTCAATTGATCATTTGGTAAGTCAAAAAATATTGGTTCGACCAAAAAAAGGTCATGTTGCAATTAATCCATTATTGGTACACACCATTGAATTAATATTGTTAAAACCAAAGAAATAAATGCAAGAATTAATAGGATATGAGTTTCTTTCTTGGTTTCAATTTGCATTAATTGCAATTGTGACGAGCCTTATATTCTACATAATGTGTCGCCTCCATGTTTTTAATAAATACGTTAAAGAGAAGTCAATAGGCTTCAGGATGTTGTTGTATTTATTTGCAATCTTCATTGTCATTTCATTTTTATTGATAAGACCTTTTTTCCATTTTCTCTTTTTGTTGGTGGTCTTTGGTTTATTTTTCAAGAATGTAGTTTCCTATTCGAGGGTATTATTCAGCTTTTATTATTCTAATGTCAAGTTTGGTGATAAGATAACAATAGGGAATGTGACGGGAACTTTGGATAATATGAATTTCGGGGGGATACATTTGTTGACTACTGACAATAAGGTTTATTTTCCTTTCAATATGTGGAAAGAGAACAAAATCACTTTAGAATCGCAATCTGGGATTGTTTTGATTTCGTTCGATTGCTTGGATGATTTAGAAAGAAATGATCACCATTCGATTAGTGATTTGGAAAAGAGTTTATTTAATTATCCCTTTCTAGCAGTTAATAAAGTAAATATTTATAAAGAAGCGGATGTTTTCAAAGTAGCAGTGAGAATATCAGATTCAAAATATAAAGGAGGTTTGCTTAATCACATTAGTAGAGCAGGATTTCGTATAAATGGAAATAAAATATAACTTGGACCTATGGATTTTTCATCACCATATTCGCTAATTATAATAGCAACAGTAGTATTGATCATTTCTTTCTTTTTTGGAGAGATATCAAAGCGTACAAGTATCCCATCAGTGCTGATGCTAATCGTATTGGGAGTGATTCTTAAGATAGGCATGGACTCTATGGGCATGACAGATCTTGATTTTAGGAAGGAATTAGAGATTTTAGGAATAGTCGGGTTGATAATGATAGTGCTAGAGGCTGCCTTAGAATTAAAGTTAGAAAGAAGCAAATTGGTACCGATTCTTATGTCTTTAGGAATTGCGCTAGTCGGATTAGTCTTGTCTGCCTGGATCACAGCGGAGATTCTTTACTATTATCTACCCATGTTCGAAACTGAATATATTGTAAATGTAGATGGAGAAATGGTCAATCAAGGGAAGCTTGCGGCTTGGATTTATGCTACACCTCTATCTATATTATCGAGTGCAATCATAATACCTAGTGTCTTGGATCTCAGATCGGATAAGAAGGAATTTCATATATATGAAAGTACATTTTCAGACATATTAGGCATTATGCTATTTTATTTCTTGAAAGGACTGGTAATAGTCCCTGGAATCGAATCACATGGTGGTGTTGGGAATTTCGCATTTACTACATTTTTAACCTTAATTATTGCTATTGTAGCGAGTTATCTTTTGGTTCTTATTTTTCAGAAAATCAGTTCGCAAACGAAGCTATTTTTGTTGATTTCAACACTACTGCTAATTTATTCCGTTGCTAAGTTGCAGCATCTTTCATCATTATTGATCATACTGGTATTTGGTTTAGTGATAGCGAATAAAGAAATCTTCTTTGCAGGTCCACTCAAAAAGTGGTTAGACAATAAAAAAGCAGATGAAATATATCATGGCCTGCACACAATAACCATGGAGACCGCTTTTGTCGTCCGAACATTTTTCTTCGTGGTATTTGGACTGACTATTGTGTTTTCTACTTTGGCAAGTTGGTCAGTATTTGGGATTTCACTCTTATGCCTTGCAGTAGTATATCTGGTACGTTTTATATTGTTGAGAGTCAGTATAGGAAAGGATATAGTTCCACAAGTTTATATAGCACCTAGAGGTTTGATCACCATTTTATTGTTTTATGATATTGGTGAAAATCTGATGAGAGAAGAATTTAGCCCTGGTATTTTATTATTTATCATTATTGGTACCAGTCTTATTATGACAGGTAGCCTCATTTTTAATAAACAAAGAGCAAACAAAGCGATCAATAAGGTGAAATCGACGAATGTATCAGAAATGAAGTGGACGGTGCCAGATGTAAATAAGTAATTCAAGAAAATTAATTTAGAACTACAACATATTAGAAATGGAAGATCAAAATAACACAAACGAGAAAGTCAATGTAAAAGTAATCCCAGGAGGGCCATTGATGATCGTGGGAACATGTGAAGTTACCCATGCTGATGGGACTACAGAGACCAAAGAAAATAGATCTACATATTGTAGATGTGGCGCATCAGCCAATAAGCCATTTTGTGATGGTACGCATAAGTCTATAGAATGGAATTCGTAACTGGATAGAAATATAGCATAGCTATATGAAGAAAGATCGCATCGCTTTTAGCGATACGATCTTTTTTAACGTTTATTCTGCTTCTGGTTGATCATCAACCGTCTTCTTTACTAGAGCTTCGGGTAATGTCATACCACTTTGACTTAGGAAGTCATTCAATTGAGGCATCATTCCATACAATCCTTGGACAAAATTAGATACTCCTTTTCCGCTTCCATTATCATATACCACTACTTTTTCTATTTCTAATTCTTTAATTGCAGACGTTTGAATCTCAGTCAACTCGGCCAATTTATCTATCATTAAGAAATTGATGGCACTCTGTGGGTCTCCATTAGCTGCTTGAACTAGTTTGTTGAAACCATCAGCTTGCTTAGAAAGTAACTCTTCCATACCTTTTGCCTGAGCTAATAATTTGGATAATATGGCATCTGCTTCCCCTTTTGCGATCTCTCTTTGTTTTTCTGCTTCTGCTTGTGCTCTTAATACTTTTTTTTCTTTTTCAATCTGTTCAGCGACAACTTCATCAGCAGATCTTTGTGCCATATCTCTCTTCGCTCTTGCTACTTCAGCAGTCTCTTCAGCTTTATATGCTTCCTCTAATGCTTTTGCTGCAGCTACTTTCTGTGCAGCGATAGATTCTCTTTGCATCTCTGCGATTGTGATATCTCTTTGTGCATCTGAATCGGCAATCTTTATAGCACTTTGGTTTATTCCTTCTTTTGCTGCTGCTTCAGCAACTGCTTCCCCGATTTCTGCTCTAGAATTAGCATCAGATACTTTGATACGCTGATCTTGTTTGGCTTCGGCTTCTCCAACAGCACCAGTTCTTACCTCATTTGCTACTTTTACTTTTGCATCATTTATTGCTTTTGCAGCAGCTTCTTGACCAAGCGCTATGATATATCCAGATTCATCTTGGATATCTGTGACATTTACATTGATCAATTCTAATCCTATTTTGTGTAATTCATCACCTACATTTCGATAGACAGATTCTACGAATTTGTCTCTGTCCGTATTGAGTTCTTCAATATCCATATTGGCGATTACCAATCTCATTTGCCCCATAATGATGTCATGTGCAAGTGATGTTATATCTTCTCTACCAAGTGCAAGCAACCTTTCAGCTGCAGATATCATTATGTGTGGTTTGTTGGATATACCCACAGTGAATTGGGCAGGGACAGAAACTCGAATGTTTTGCTTAGAGAGTGCATCTTGTAAGTTGACATCAATTGATAGTGGAGTCAAATCTAGAAATCTATAATCTTGAATAACGGGCCAAACAAATGTCGCTCCTCCTGCATAACATTTAGCTGCGGCTTTTCCATCTGTCTTTCCATAGACAACTAAGATCTTGTCACTTGGACATCTTTTATATCTACTTAGAAAAAATAAAAGAAACAAAAATGCTAGAAATAATATAGCACCTATTGTAATTAAAGTTGTGTTCATAGTTTTGGTTCTGTTTAGTGATTTATTAAATATGAATTATTTTAATCTAATTTTGTAGTCACAATTACAATCTCCCCCTCAATACTTTCAACTAATACTTGCTTACCAGTAGGAATCTCTTTATTATCTGCGGATTTTGCTTTGATTTCTCTGTTAACTCCATTTAAGTTGACATGGATAATACCAGTTCCAGTTTTAGGAATTTTTAGGTAAACCTTTGCTTTCTCGTATAAAGAATCCTCTAATTTCCAATTGACATTAGATTGTTGTTTAAGCAGCCAACTTAGCATCATAGATAATAAGAAAACAGCAAGAGCTCCAGCTGCGGAACCTATAAGGAAAGCGATGATAGGATTACTATCTGTCATTAAAATTGATCTTACAACATAGCTACCAATTGAAAAAAAAGTTAATCCACCTTTTACTATTCCCATTCCTCCACCGTCAATGTCAGAGTCACCGAAATCAATATCTAGATCAAGTCCAGCGATAAAAGAAAGAGACAATAAAAATACTAAAATTCCACCTGAAATTAAAGATACATATAGTAAGATCGTGAGCATAGTGAGTTGAGTTAGTTAGTATAATCATTAATGCAATTCACAATATAATAATTTCTTTTCAGGGTTCAGTTAGTCTTTGGATTTTTAAGATTGGTCGAATATTCGTTGAAATTGAATTTGATTTGCTGATTTCTTGATGTGTTGATGCGGTGATTTCTTGATTTGGGATGAAATTTTAGTCAAGTTAATAAAATCAACCTTTCCTTGCACTTCCTAATATTTTGTTCAGCAATTTTTCTGTAGAAAGTAACAATTCTAGTAGCCTTATGGGGATTTTAGGATAAGATTCAGCTCTTTGGCATAATGTAACCCAATACCGAGTTTCCCTTGCTTCCTTATCAGCTATCTTAAGTTTATGTATAAAATCAGCTCTACTTTCAGCGCTCTGAGCTTCATTAGAATTTGCCCCAATAGAAGTTCCAGCTTTTAGGATCTGCCTAGCTATTACATACTTCCGCAGTTCTTCTAATTTCTCACTATATGCTATTACTTCTAACGCCAACTCCAAAGTCACTTCTAATAATTCATTTCTCTTCTTCATCTCTTTTAACATTCAAAATCCTCACACCAAAAAATCCTCACACCAAAAAATCCTCACATCAAAAAATCCTCACATCAAAAAATCCCCACATCAAAAAATCCCCACATCAAAAAATCCTCACATCAAAAAATCCTCACATCAAAAAATCCCCACATCAAAAAATCCCCACATCAAAAAATCCCCACATCAAAAAATCCCCACATCAAAAAATCCTCACATCAAAAAATCCTCACATCAAAAAATCCCCACATCAAAAAATCCTCACATCAAAAAATCCCCACATCAAAAAATCCTCACATCAAAAAATCCCCACATCAAAAAATCCTCACATCAAAAAATCCCCACATCAAAAAATCCCCACATCAAAAAATCCCCACATCAAAAAATCCTCATATCAAAAAATCCCCATATCAAAAAATCCCCACATCAAAAAATCCTCATATCAAAAAATCCCCACATCAAAAAATCCTCACATCAAAAAATCCCCACATCAAAAAATCCTCACATCAAAAATCTATTTACTCATATCATAGAATACTCCAACTGAATAAGATGGCGCGGCGGCAATAATTTGTCCTCTAAATGCTGATGCAAATGAAACAGAAACCCCAAAATTCTTAGTAATATAATAAGCAGCTTCTGCGCCAAAACTTGTGTATTCTGAATTATTAGCAAAAATACTTGTGCTAGTGATATTCTGATCTAGTTCTCCATTTTGAAAAGACTCCACTCCTCCGATTCTTCCGATCAACCATAATTTTTGATTGATTAAGCCTGCTCCAAATTCCAATCCATATCTGAATTCTTCTGAGAAGCCTTTTGTTCTGTTATTGATGCCAACATAAGTACTCGCATATGCTGAGGTACCTCCAATTTGAAATCCTGTGCCAGCATCAATTTGTAGTATTTGATTGAATTCACCATCTCCTGTTTGTAATATTCCTAATTCACCTATTCCCGTTTTACCTAGAGGAAGCCCTAACGTAAGGGTGACTGATATAGGGATTTTAGCACCAGGAGCAGTCAGTCCATATTTGAATGATACATCAAAATCTCCAATAGAATTTAATGCTTCTCCTTTTTGAGTAATCTCTCCAGTTGTAGCAGATACTTCATTATTGTGGTAGTTTCGACTAAATAATGGAGCGTAAATTATCCCTGTGAATCGATCAGTAAAACCATATTCAGCATAGAGAGAAGTATTGAAAATTCCATTAGTAATGTTTGTGTCTGTTTCCCCATTGTCTGTGTAATGCTTATTATAAGTCAACCACCATTCTGATAGTTTATAGTATCCTTGTCCTTTTTTTTGTGGCCAAGGTCCTCCTGCAAATGAGGAAGAAGTAATAAAGAGCATCAACAGGATTAAGGAAATTGAATTTTTCATTTTATATATTTTTAAGTTATATTGCTACAACTATTATTTTTATAGATTAAGGTATTTGCAAGAAGAGAATAGAGTTATTCGATCTCGCCATCTCCAACTTTCACATTGAAGGGTTTACAGAAATATAAAAGGAATTCAAAATCATTGATTCCTACACCCTCTATTGAATATGTATGAGCACCACTAAAGGTTTCTACAGCAGATATTTCTAAGGCATTTGCTGTGGAGTTTCGGTTATTCGAAAGATAAAGGAATAATCCAGGAAGTGCAGCCGATGCTTTATAATCATCAGCAAATTCTAGTAATAATTTATCTCCATCTTCAATTAATGTGAAACTGCCTTCCAATGCATATGAACTTGTGGTATTAATAGTTCCTGACTTATCAGTGATAGCCTCGACAGTAGACATACCTACATTTACTATGATGGTCTCTTCTACTTGTGTTTCTCCATTTGAATATTGGATAGTTATATCTGATTTACCTGAAGCTATAGCACTTGCCAGTCCATTGTTATCGATTGCAATGATGTCAGAATTTGAACTTGACCAAGTAGCTTCAACATCTTCCTCAAGTCCAATATTATTCAAATACATGTATTCAAATTGATAGGAAGTGTTGAATTGAATGGTGTCAGGTATAGTTATAATTCTTATCGTAGGTTCGACAAAGTCTTGTGCGATGTCATCTTTGATACAGCTTGAAAGAATCACAGAAATAGATAAGAAAAGGATTATATAATTTTTCATAGTACTAAATGTTTCTTTTTAAATGAAAAAGTGATTTAAAAATATATTGTTAATCCTTTTGCATGTCATTGATTATCTACTTTTTGCAATTTTTTTATCACATAGCTTTGGCTATGCTCTTCAAAAACCGCTTCAATTAGAATATCAAGCACATACAAATCAAATTAACATACATTATTAAATTACTTTGATGATGCAAAGATGAAGCAAGAAATGTTTATAAAAATGGATGATTTACCCCATTAATTGCACAATTAGCTCTTATATTGACATATAACACAAAATATTATGGCATAGGGGCATCGCCACCCAACATTCTTGCTCCTTCATCTGTGATCAAAAAGTCATCCTCGATTCGAATACCACCTAAGTCTCTCATGCTGTTGAGTTTTTCATAATTGATAAATGCCTCAAATCGTTTTTCTGCTTGGAATTTATCTATTAATTCTGATATGATGTAGATTCCTGGTTCAATTGTAATTACATTTCCGACTTCTAACTTTTTACCAAGACGCAAAGATTTCAAGCCAAATTGAGTTGATTTTTTTACCGCATCAGAATAGCCTATGTTCTCTTCACCAAAGTTTTCCATGTCATGAACATCTAGCCCCATTAAATGGCCTAGACCATGCTGGAAAAACATAGCATGAGCTCCCTCATTCACAGCTTCATCAGTATCACCTTTCATCAGACCAAAATCTTTGAGTCCATCCACTAATACTCTTGCGGCATGTAAATGGATATCCATATATTTGACACCAGCCTTTGATATTTTGGCAGCTTCCCTATACATTTTGTGAACAAGATCATATATTTCTTGCCTTTGACTTGAGAATGTGCCATTTACTGGTGTGGTTCTAGTAATATCTCCACAATATCCGCTTGGCAATTCTACACCTCCATCCACTAATACAATGTCGTTCTCCTCAATTTTATGTCCATGATAATGGTTATGAAGCGTTTGACCATTTTTGGTAAGAATAGGAGGGAAGGACCAACGGACGTTATGATCAAATGCATATTTACTTGCTACACCTACCAATTCATATTCATATATACCAGGTCTTATGTTTTTTATCACTTCAGCATGCATGCCTTTGCTTAATCTGCATGCTTCTTCTATTTCGACTATTTCTTCATCAGTCTTAATCGATCTTTGTTTTTGAATTGCATTGATCAATTCTAATGATGGTGACAGATTTGCAATATTAAGGATTGACTTCAGAGTATTGCCTTGATTAGCCCTATAGGGTGGGAGGTAGTGAATATCTCCTGAGATATGATTTTGCAATTCATTATAACCATATACATGAGAAATACCTACTTGTTCCGCGAGGGAGGCAATTTTAGGTTGAGGTCCGGTCCAAATTACCATATCAATAGAAAGGTCGTCAGCAAAAAGCTTTGTTATACCTTTCTCAACATCTATGAGAATAGCCATTTCTGGCAAACTCAAAGCTCCATAATATAGAAAGGTACTGTCTTGTCTATATGGATGCCAATTGTCTTTAAAGTTGATAGATGATTCTTCATTTGCAAGAAGTAAAATTTGACCTCCTGGCATATTAGACATGAGGGTTTTTCTTCTATTTATATAGGTGTCGCTAGAGAATGGAATATGAACTGCCATGAAATTATTTTAATGTTATTGATAATCAGAAAGCAAATTAATGAAAAAGCAGCAACACTCAACTATAGAATGTTACCGCTTTTTTAGAAATTTTTCTATTGAAGTGGTTTAAGAACTAGTGTTAAAATGATTTGTATGTGCTTGATTTTCAAATTGAAGCAATTTTTGAGAAGCATAAAAGCTACGTGACGAAAAAATTGCGAAAAGTTGAGGATCAATGACATGCAAAGGAATTAACATTATGTTTATAATTCTGCTTTGAGAGATTAGATTTATTATAAGGTTTTGAGGTTTAAGGTTTAGGGTATGCATGGTTAGATGTTGACCTGAATGAGATTTGTCAACATCTGACCATGCAAAACCAAATACCTCATACCTCATACCTTAAACCTCAATCCCATCCAATACTTATCACAATGTCTCAAAGTAGAATTAAACCACTTCATTCTTAAATTTTAGAAAATTTAATAGTTTCTGACTGCTTGTAGTTGCCTATTATTTGCAATGAATACAAACCTTGAGTCAAGTGTTCTATATCAATTTTCATTTCAGGATCAGTAAGTTCTTTTTGAATAATTACTCTTCCAAGCTTATCGATGATTGTGATTTTTTTATCACCTTCCCAAGCTGTTTCAGAAGTCAGCGTTATTGTCTTATTTGATGGATTTGGATATACAGACAAACCTAAATTTGCTGTTTCTGTTACTCCAGTAGTTTTGAATCCTACTGCTTTAAAAGAATCAAATCCTGCCTCTACAACATGTCCAGGATTACCATCTTCTGCATAAACAATGATTTGCATATCATCATTCAATTCCATCATTGAAGCATCTACGGAAGTTTCGATAAGTGAAGACCAATTTGAACTATTTTGATCAATTCGAGTTAATTCTATGGTCTCAATACCATTGGTTACGCTCACGGTAACAAAATCATTAGGTGTATTTTGACCACCAACATTTGTAAACCATATATAATAACTAAAATCAACTCTATCAAAACCTGCAAACTTCATTGGTTCTGACGTAAGGATTGTCGATCCATTGTCGATGTCGTTAGAACCTTGGCTAGTTCCTTCACCATCAGTTATGTAATAAGTATTTCCAATATCTGTTGGAATATCTGAACTTGATTGAGTTGTTTGTCCTGATCCAAAAACGAAATTAGGTTTTGCAATTTCCCACATGCCCGTAGTTGCATCACCTGTAACTGTCCATCCAAGATCGGTAAAGAAATCGTCTTCATATCCTTCTTCGAGCATGAAATCAACAGTAGTTCCAGGAGTAAAAGTTATATTCTGGACAGCACCTTTATAGCTCCATTGAGCCGCATATACATTATAATCAAAATTTATTCTAGCACCAGTTACCCACATTCCATCATCATTAGTGAAAGCTGTGATTTTTACACCTTCATCTAAGTTTTCAATAAAAACATTTGCATCTTTTATAGGGTTGCCATTTATATCGGTCACAACTCCAGAAATCTCAGCATTACCCAACTGTACATCAAGTGTAGTGATTACACCACTTTCGAGGATAGCAGTAACTGTTTTAGGATCGTAGTTTGGATGTGAAAATTCTACTGAAAATTCTCCGGGTGTAACTTGACCCGTTTTATACTTACCTGTCAACTGAGAATTTGCTTCATTTGGATTATCAGATATGATCCGTACAGTTGTATTTGGAATAGCAGCACCCGTATTCATATCAGTAACTAATCCTTCCAAGTAACATGCTCTTTGAAGTCCGTCAACATCATCCTGTCTTGTAGGTTGTAGAATGAAAAGTCCATGGTTGATATCCCCAGCTAAGATTAATCCTGATGGCAGAAAAGGATATGCTCCCCAACTTCCTTCAAATCCCTCTGTAAAATTCAATTCTGTATCATAGGATCCAACCTTGATCAAATTATCAGGTTCATGTGCATCCAATATAACGATCCCATCTGTATACCAGCTAGTAATTAGATAGCCATCCAAGTAGTGTGTATTATGTGGAATCACACCATTACCTTGAGTTTCTACAGGTTGATACCTATCCAGAAATTGAATATCATTAAGGTCTGAAATATCAAAAGCGTCTACCCATGCATTCGCTCTTTCATCAGTAGCAAATAAATATTTCTCATCATCTGATACCCAAGCGTTATGGGTGAATCTCCTAGATGTTTCAGCTCCATTAAGTAATACTGGATTCGTTTTGTCCGACACATCATATACATTGAATAAACCTAAAAGGATATCCGATGTGTACATTTTATCATTTTTTACATAGACATCATGGGTATAGTTATTATCCATAGCACCCACTAGTACAGGTTCTTTCTTATCTTGATTTAAATCTAATATTAAGACACCAGATTCACCTACATCTCCACAACCTGCCAAGTAACAATATCCTTGCTCAGTGTCGATATAGAGATTGTGACACTTTGTAAGTGCATATGTGCTACCATTCACTTCTAGATCATTAGGAGCCCAATATGAAGATGTAATTATTTCTGGTGCTTCTGACATATCAATTATCAAGAGGCCATTACTTCCTTGGTCAGATGTCACATAGATGTGATCTTCAAAGCTTTTAATGTCTCTCCACACTCCTTGCGGTCCAGATATTGATGCCCTTTCGATAGGATTTGCAGGATCTTCTAATGACCAGATCTTAGTTCTGGACCGTGTCCCCATTATAGCATATTCTATACCTGTAGAATCTACATATCCCCAAACATCATTTCCAGGTTCCCCAATTGAAACGTTGGCAACGAGTTCTAAGTTAAAGTTTTCCTGACCATACCCATTTATGGCCATCAAGCAAAGAATAACAACTTGAGTAAAATTTTTCATCTATTGATTAAGATTATATGTAAAAATAAATTATAATGTTTTGAATATCAACGGTAGACATTCAATTTTGTTGAATCGAATCCCAAATGTATCCTTTCTTTTTGATTTATTTGGTGGAAAAAGGTGCTCATTGAGACATTAAACCATAATATATATCATTATGATTCGATTGTGATTGTCATGGTTGTTAATCGAGATACACAAAGAAGATTATCATTTTCATCAAATATTTCAGTATTCCAAACTTGAATTTTGCGTCCAATTCTTATTGGTTTTGTCAATGAATACACGTAACCCGTTCTTACTGCTTTTAGATGATTTGCATTGATTTCAACTCCTACAATTGAATGCTTCATAGGATCATCTAAAATCAATACACTTGCAAAGCTTCCCATAGTCTCACTAAGGGCCACTGAAGCACCACCATGTAATAACCCCATAGGTTGTTTAGTTCTGTTATCTACTGGCATTTTAGCTTTTAGATAATCTTTACCTATCTCCATTATTTCTATTCCAAGATGGCTAACCATATTGCCTTCGGCCATCATATTTAAAGCTTCGACTTTAGGATTATTTTTCCAAATCATTATATTGTATTTTTGTAGTATTAATCACTTTAGTATCAAAACAACAGATAGGTTGATTGAAAATGACGACGTGAAATTAACAAAACAATGGATAGAAAGATTTGTCATTGGCTTGAGATTATGTCCTTTTGCACATTTTTCATTTTATAATGACTCGATTTATTATAATGTCTCTCAAAATAAAAAACATCAAAGTTGTCTGGAGGATCTGATGAATTTGATATCAATAATGGAGGCAAAAGATGAGGATACACTATCCAATGCATTTTTGATTTTTGACCAATCATTGTCCTTTGATTTTATGCTTAGTTTAAAGAAAAAGTTGGATTCAAAATTGGATAGGAGTGAGTTTGAAGGCCTCTTTCAGTCTATTGTTTTTCATCCTGAATTCCAATTTGCTGATGAAGATTTTCATGCTAGTGGTAATTTTACAAATAGATCTCCTTTACCTATGATGCACATATTAAGAGAAGAAGAAATAGCAAATGCGATATCTATGACAGAAAATGTAGACGATATACCATTCAGAAATAAAGAATTATTGGAAAATTTAAAAATAAAGAAGATCTCTGAAGTGTTTGAAAATTACTTTATGGATAAAATAAAACAGTATATCTAAATAGAATTATCTATAAGATCATGTCAATTTATTTTTGTGAGAAACGAGTGCAGCCAATTGGTTTAATTTATCAATTAACACATTTTTAGGAATCAAATTAGTTTGGTAATCCGCTATTAAAGCAGAAGACTTGTTACCTGCATGGGCATATTCTACTACTTCAGTATCCTTTCCTTTACAAAGTAAAATTCCAATACTAGGTTTTTCATGTTGGCGTTTAACATTTCTGTTTAGTGCTTCCAAATAAAAGTTTAATTTACCTAAAAATTCTGGTTCAAACTCTTGAATTTTAAGTTCAAAAAGAACAAGGCATTGTAGTTCTCTATGATAAAAGAGCAAATCTGTATAAAAATCTTTATTCCCTACTTGTATGCGATATTGATTTCCCATGTAGGTAAAACCTTTGCCTACCTCAAGAATGAATTGTTTTAAGTTTTCAACTAAGGCATTTTCTAAATCTTTTTCTGAATGCTGCAGTGGAAGATCAAGGAATTCAAAAATGTATGGATCTCTAAATATATCTTTAGGAAGTTTCGAATTAGAGAAGGATATATTTTTATTTGCCATTGCAGTCCTCTCAAAAAGGGCAGAATTCATTTGCCTTTCCAATTCTCTTACAGATAGTTTTTCTGCAATAGTATATTGAATATAAAATATTTTTTCTTCGTTTGTATTTGTTTTGCTTAAAATGTGTAAATGACTAGACCCGGAAATTCGTGTCAACACCGTTGACACGAATTTCCGGGTCTCATTTTCTGACTTATTCAAAAGTGTCATCAATGTTGACACAAATTTATAAGAATCATATGTCTCAAAAAAAAGTTTCATTCGATAGAGACCCCTGCGATTAAAACCCTTTAGATTTGGGAACGATATAAGAATAAATTGAGAAAGTTCCTCAACAATATTGTCTCCCCAAGAACCTGCAGAAACTTTTTTGGATACAATGCCACCAATCTTGAAATATAACAATGAAGTGGTTTAAGAACTCCGAGATAAACCGAACCGTAATGCTTGTAGTTGCTGGCAAAGCTCATTTTTCTTTTCATAGCATTAGCTATGGGAATAAAAATAGCTGTAGTCCAGTGACTGCAATGCTTGCGGTGGAGGTATTGAGTGAGTTTTTAAATCACTTCAAAACTAATTCTTCATTCACTTTGCGGTAAGCATTGTTTTTTGATTCCTCAATGAGTAGTAGAATATTGTTGAAATCAATGTTTTTCATAAGTCTATCTTAAATAATTTGCAAGCATTCAATCGTACTAGTGGCTCAAGTCATAAGTTATTGATAGTTAAAATGAGTCTATTTTTTCTTTAGTCAAGGATTGAGAAAGGAAGATAGCCGTAGCTACCTGACTGACGAAAGACGAAGAATCAAGGAAAAAGTGGCCATTTAAGTTGTCAAGTATTTATGATTTGAACCACTAGAGCAAACAAGTCCTTTTTGATAAAGGAAAAGTAATTTAGGTACTTAATTTATACTTTGGCATAGCTAAATGTAATTATAATGTGTAAGTGTTATTTTTTATGGATAAAATAAAACGGTATATCTAAATAAAAATGCATTTCAATATTTTGTGTTTTTATTGTCATCCCGACCAAAGTGGAGGGATCGACATGACTTATATTAATAATACTACGACCAAAGTGGATAAATCTAGTTATATTATGATACTATATGATTCTCCGAAATCGATATTTTGATTTGGATTAATTAAAAGAGCCATTTTTAGGAAATAATTAAATTCACGAATGCGAAAAATTGCAGCCATATTATTTGTTTTAATTATCAGTATTCCACTATCAAGTCAGGATACCTTGACTGTAATTGATAGCCTGAAACTATACGAGAAAAGACCAAAAATAGGATTGGCATTGAGTGGGGGAGCGGCTCATGGTTTGGCGCATATTGGAGTCATTCAGTATTTAGATGAAATAGGGATAGATATAGATTATGTGACAGGTACAAGTATGGGAGCTATTATTGGAGCTCTGTATGCTATGGGGTATGATGGAGAGAAGATAGAAGAGATTGCAAAGGAGCTGGATTGGACAGCAATCTTAAATAATAAGATACCACTAAACGGAGTAGCTGCTGTTGAGAAATTATATCATGACAAATATCCTTTGACCTTTGTAATTGAAAATAACAGTATTCTATTGCCGCAAGGTTTTTTCAATACGAATAGGCTTGAGTTAGAATTGGCAAAACTATTTGCGCCAGCATCTGAAATTGAAAACTTTGAAGAGCTTCCTCGTGCATTCAATGCTTTTGGAGTAGATATAGAAAAGGGGGAGATCGTAACCCTGAATAATGGACGATTGGCCAAGGCATTGAGAGCTAGTATGGCAATACCCTCCGTCTTTGCACCAAAATACTATCAAGGAAAATATTTAGTTGACGGTGGCTTGATGCGCAATTTTCCTGTTTCTGATAATATTAAAATGGGGTCAGACCTTGTAATTGGCTCCTATGTGGGCAGAGAAAAAGCCGATATCACTGAGTTGAGAACATTAATAGATATATTGACTGAATCTGCGTTCATGATGAGCATTACAGATTCAAAAACGCAAAAAGAATTGACGAATGTATTGTTAACTCCTAATGTAAAGGATATGGGTGTTTTTGATTTTGAAGATTGTGAAGAATTTATCCAAAAGGGATATGAAGCGGCAAAGTCAAATGAAGAAAAATTGATAAAGTTGGCTACAATACTTAAAAAGTACCCAAAAGAAAAAACTATAAGTCTTGATGATCCTGGATTTGTATTTATCGATTCCATCAAGATCAATAAAATGCCTAATAGGGATCAGAAGTTAGTACTCGATAAATTGGCTTTGAAAGAACGTTCTTATATGACTTTTGAGCATATTGAGGATGGAATCGATAGAGTGACTTCAACCCTTAATTTTGAATCTGTTTCTTACGATGTAATTAAAAATGGTTCAGGGCATTTTTTATTTATAGAAGCAGCGCCAAGAGAAGAAAAGAAGATAGGAATAAACATTAATCATTTTTCTCCTACCAATTCTTCTTTGATCATAAATGGACAAGTAAGGAATTTCATTTTTAGACTGTCAAATTTAAGAGCTTCATTGAGACTTTCGGAGAATGTTGCCGTTGGTGGAGAATATTTTGTAAGAGGAGGACTCAGTAATAAAAATTGGGTATTAGGCTTGAGGATAGAGGCACAAAAACAGGATATGGTATTCGAATCCTTTGGGCGTCAACGAAAAAATGGTCTTTTATGGAAAGGGTATATAACTCCTTATCTTACTTATGAATTCAATAATTATACGAGTATTAGAGCGGAAATTGACATTAAGCGTTTTGACTTTATTAATGAATTGCAGAGCGAATTTGACATTAAGCGTTTTGTTGAAGTTGGTAATAAAATAGGTTTCATTTTTAGTATTGATGATAGAGATGCTAGGGTGATGATAAAAAGAGGTTTGTACCTGTATAGCCGAGCAGCATACGGATTCGAAACATTTCATAATCTCAAGTATACCAAGCCAGCTGCAGCCGATGTATTAAATTTTTCAATTGCAGAGAATTTTTTTGAGGGTGAATTCTTTGTGTCCCAAACTTTCCCTTTATCAAGAAATGTTTGGTGGACATTTACCGGAGATGCTTATTATAAAAATAACTCATCCATTTTGGATAATTATTCAATTGGAGGTACAACCATTGAGGGCAAAAGAAACCTTCCTTTTATAGGATATAGAGCACAAGAATTAAGAACTGATCAACATTTGTACATGAGGTCTGATTTAAGAATTGGAGTATTTGATAATGTTTCAGTGACTTTGGTGGGAAACATAATCGTAGGTGAAAGCAAATCATTTAGATATTCAGACCCAAGTAGAGAGAATACTTTTACAGCCTATGGAGTCGGATTTGAATTTGGAATAATGTTACCTATTGGTCCAGTATTGTTTGATGTTGGATATAGTAGTGAGGCAGAAAATGTACGGACGGAATTAAGTATAGGATGGAAGCACTTTTTTTGATTTTATTTAGATATATTTCTTTTTTGATTTTCATTATTAAATCCATATTACTTCATAAAGGAAAACCTTTTTTGATCTTTATATGTAAAACCGATACTTATTTTTTCAACTGATCTTTGTCTTTCCAGACGAGACTTACCACTCATTACTATCGTGTTCTTTTATTTGATAACTTCATTATCACTTTTATTTCATAAAAGATCATTCAGTCCTTTCTTAGATAAAAAAAGAAACAAAAAAATCAAGGGACTGACCGATCTCGCAGAGTGGCGACGATAGTCGACAAGGAAAGGAGCAGTAAGCAGTGGGTTAGGAAAAAAGGCTATGTTGCGAATGTGACTGAATGATCTATCGTAGAAAGTTTGAAGCAGGACTGACTGGTGTTTGGTGAAGCCAAAGTATTGAGCAACAGCTTAATAAAGGAGGAAACCCGAAAGGGGTGGGTAGATATAAATGAAGAAACCTGCTTTGCTGGATGGGTTGGCTTCCCGTCGCTAACGCGTTCTTTCCCTTATCAGCTATCGCTGCTACATCTGCGATGAATGGTCAATCCCCCACATAAAGCGTCAGGCAATGCTTCCGTTATTTGTTTTCAATGAAAGGCATTTCATTTTATATTAAGAATCACTTTTTACTCCCAATGATGCGTTTCTAATCCTCTATATCTTGAATTTTCATAACCCAATCAACAGGGATTTCTGCTTTTCTTAAATTTATGAAATCGTACGCCATTATGGTATTATAGATGATGGCACAAAGCTTTTCATATTTTTTACTGAAAACTTTTATTTCACAGACGAGTCTGTCTTCTTGTATTTCAGCTACTTTAAAACACACGATCACAGTGTCAGGGAACTTGACGGGGAAAATGTACCTGCAATCTTGCCTTGCCAAAATAGGACCTAGTGAGATGTTTTCAAGACTTCCAGTAATGTATTTTGTTAAATATTCGATTCTAGCCATTTCCGCCCATTGCAAATAGATTACATTGTTTACATGTTTAAATGCATCCATGTCAGACCATCTGACGGGAATTTCTAATTGTATTTTGTAGCTCTCTAAATCTTTCATTAAGTCTTGATTGAATATCAAAATTAGCGTATTATATATAATATTATAATTATGTGGTAGCTATTTGTAAACTGTCCAATTAATACTCAAAGATTTTAAGTTACGATCTGATTGTAGGGGAAGAGTCTAGTTACAGCCTAAGTCGATTAATGATTGTGGATCGGCATTTGGAAAACATTTACCAGAAGGAACAGAATTAGGTTTATATCTTATCAAATCAGGATCACTTAAGCCCACTTTTATGAACTGAACAAGATGCTTTTTTTCTTCTTCTGTTAAATTCAAAGGCTTGAATTTAGAAGATATTTGACTTGCTGGAACCTTGCTATTTTCTGGTATTGCTTGATTAAAGTATTCTACTAGTTCCTCGATCTTTTTTACACTTGCACCATGAAAAAAGAAATCAGAATCTGCGTTATTGTAAATGCCAGGAACTTTAAACTTGTATAAGTCTTCTTCTTTTTTTGTAAATCCTCCTCTTCCCAAATTTCTTAAATCTGATTCTTCTGTAGAATATGAGGGTTGCTGGTACATATCATTTACTCCAAGAGCATGAAATTCTGGAGAACCTAAATTTTGATTGTAATGACAAGTAGAACAATTTGCTTTGCTAAAAAATAAGATTGCACCTTTCTTTGATTCATAATCTAAAGCAGACTCATTTCCTTTGAGCCAATTTTGAAAAGGAGCTTTATTTGATATGATTGTTCTTATGTAAGCTGAAAAAGCCAATGAAGCAGTTTCAATCGTGTATCTTTCTTCTTCATCGACATCATGAAATACCTGATCAAACATTTCAGTATACCCAAAACTGTCTAAAATTTCTTTATTAATTGTTATTCGATGAGATTCGACACCTTCTATATTTTGTGTCTCGATTCCTTGCATCCCAAGATGATTTCTGTTTGTTGCTACATCATCAGCCCAAACATCTTCAGTCCCAATATTCACACCTGTAGCTCCAAATTGTCCATTCCAAAATGTGTTGGTAACATAAGCAACATTCACAAGACTAAGTGGGCGTGCATCTTGAACATCTAATTCACTTTCATCGTAGTCATTATCTTTGACTCTATTTTCTCCATTAATTCCAAAACCCTTTCCTCCATCTGCAATTCCCTGAAAATTTCCTGGTTTGAATCCTGCTTCAGCGATATGGCATGAAGAACAAGAATATGTTCCCATCCCCGAAGGCTTTAAAGCACTTTGAGCTAAACCGGTATCATAAAACATGAATTTACCCAACTGGACTTTCTCATCCGTAAGCGGATTTTTTGGTTCAGAAGGAATATTAGCATAGTCATTCTCTTGTGGAAGAACATAGAAATCAAGATTACCATCAGGAGCACTTGCTGCAACTAAATTTCTAAGTTGATTATCTAACTCTACGAGAACAGGCATTTTGTCCTTTGTGCAAGCAACAATCAAAAGCATCAATACGAAGCAAACAAGGGTAATTTTTCTCATGTAATAAATCAGTTAAGAATGAATTACGTTTCAGACTGCAAAGGTATTATTTCATTAATATTTTGCAAAGCTGAACAGTAACTAATTTTACGTTTTGTCAGGTAAGACATAAATTTCCTATTACTATCTCATTGTGAGGCGTAAATATATTATAAAAAAACGTAATATGTATAAAAATTAAGCGATTTATGTGGTTGAGAATGAGTTGAATTGGAGCAATCTGTTACTTACTATGCCTTTTGGGACCTTAAAAAAATTAAAAATAATGACTATTTGGAAGACAAACACTAGATTTTATTGTTTACTACTTATTCACAGCAAGATTAATTGATAAATAATTCTATTTTTGCAGTCCAATTTAAAACTACAAATAAATGTCAAGAATAATAACACTAAGAGATGCCTTAAATGAAGCCTTAAAAGAGGAAATGAGAAGAGATGAATCTGTCTTCTTGATGGGCGAAGAAGTGGCTGAATATAATGGTGCATATAAAGTAAGTAAAGGAATGTTGGACGAGTTCGGCCCAAAAAGAGTGATAGATACTCCGATTGCTGAGCTTGGATTTACTGGAATCGGCGTAGGCGCGGCAATGAATGGATTGAGACCTATAATAGAATTCATGACATGGAATTTTGCTGTTCTAGCTTTTGATCAGATTGTAAATAATGCAGCTAAAACTTTATCTCAGTCTGCTGGTCAATTTGGATGCCCAATCGTGTTTAGAGGACCGTCAGGAGCAGCTGGACAATTAGCACAACAACATTCACAGACATTCGAATCTTGGATGGCGAATACACCAGGACTCAAGGTGATTTCTTGTATAGACCCGAAAGATTCCAAAGGATTATTAAAATCAGCAATCAGAGATTCAGATCCAGTTTGTATTTTCGAATCGGAACAATTTTATGGACTGAAAGGTGATGTGCCTGAAGAAGAATTTTTAACTCCAATAGGCAAGGCTAGAGTAAGAAGAGAAGGTACAGATGTGACGATAGTATCATACAATAAGATGGTGCTGGTAGCATTAGATGCAGCTGAACAATTGCAAAAAGAAGGAATATCTGCAGAAGTTATTGATCTTAGAACGATACGTCCTTTGGATCACGAGACTATTGTAAATTCTGTGAAAAAGACAAATAGATTGGTGGTAGTTGATGAATCTTGGCCTTTCGGCGGAGTATCTGCGGAGATCGCTTATGAGATTCAAAAATATGCTTTCGACTATTTAGATGCTCCTGTGACTAGGGTTAATTCTGCTGATGTATCTTTGGGTTATGCCCCTACATTTGTTGAAGAATATCTGCCTAATCCTGCCAAAGTAATTAGAGCAGTCAAAGAAGTTACTTATGTTTCGTAAGCCTTAAAATAAAGGCATCTTATCAGTTCACATTAATAATAAAGAAACATGAATAATACTCAATCATATATTGAATCCAATAAAGATAAATTCTTAGAAGAGTTATTAGAATTATTGAAAATACCTTCTGTTTCAGCGGATCCTGCTTTTGCATCAGATGTCAAAAAGGCAGCAGAATTTGTAAAAGAAAGCTTGGTGAAAGCAGGCTGTGATCTTGTAGAAGTTCATCAAACTGCAGGTCATCCAATAGTTTATGGAGAGAAGACAATCGATAGTAGTTTACCGACGATTTTAGTGTACGGACATTATGATGTTCAACCTGCTGATCCTATTGAACTATGGGATAGTCCACCCTTCGAACCAGTCATTAAAAAGACTGATATTCACCCTGAAGGAGCTATTTTTGCAAGAGGATCATGTGATGACAAAGGACAGATGTTCATGCATGTGAAAGCCTTTGAAGCAATGTCTGAATCTGGTGAAATTCCTTGTAATGTGAAGTTCATGATAGAAGGGGAAGAGGAAGTAGGATCTGTAAACCTTGGTCAATTTTGTAAAGACAATAAAGAGAAACTGGCTTGTGATGTTGTATTGATTTCAGATACTTCTGTGATTGCTAATGATGTACCTTCTGTAACAGTTGGGTTAAGAGGGATGAGCTATGTTGAAGTAGAAATCACAGGACCTAGTAAGGATTTGCATTCTGGAGTTTATGGAGGAGCAGTTGGCAATCCAGTAAATATCTTATGTGATATGATTGCTTCATTAAAAGACAGTGATAATCACATTACAATTCCTGGATTTTATGATAATGTAGAAATAGTAAGTATAGAAGAAAGAGCTGCAATGAATGAAGCTCCTTTTGATATTGAAAAATATAAAAAAGATTTAAATATTGAAGCTGTAGATGGTGAGAAAGGGTATACTGTATTAGAGCAAACTTCAATAAGACCTACTTTAGAACTGAATGGAATTTGGGGTGGGTATATAGGAAAAGGAGCTAAAACGGTCCTTCCATCTCAGGCATTTGCCAAAATATCAATGCGTTTGGTGCCAAATCAGACGCCAAATGAGATTACGGAATTGTTTACTAATCACTTCAAATCGATTGCCCCTGATAGCGTAAAGGTAAAAGTGACACCTCATCACGGCGGAAATCCTGCTGTAACGCCAACTGACACTTTAGAATATAAAGCAGCTTCAATGGCAATGGAAAAAACATACGGAAAGAAACCTATTCCAGTAAGAGGAGGAGGGAGTATACCTATTGTTTCCCTATTCGAAAAAGTATTGGGTACTAAAACTGTTTTAATGGGCTTTGGTCTTGATTCTGATTCTATCCATTCTCCAAATGAACATTACGGGTTGTTTAATTTTTACAAAGGAATCGAAACTATACCATACTATTTTCATTACTATACTGAACTAAAAAAGTAGTAATTGGAGTTGTATGCTTTTGAGGATTCTAAGTATTCCTCATCAGAAAAAAATTAAAGAATAAAAATTACAAAATGAAGATTAAAAATATTAGAATCACTATTGCTTTTTTTGCTTTCTTTTTCTCATTGAGTTCTACCTCAATAGCTCAAAAAATCACAAATAAGATTGATTCAGTTTCTTATAGTGTAGGAGTACTTTTTGCTAAGAACATCAAACAACAAGGGGTAGAAAAGTTGAATGTAGAAATAGTTGCTAAAGCTATTAATGATTATATGAATGGCACTACAAGAGTAATTCCAGAAAAGGAATGTGAGCAGATGTATAGGAAGTACATGAAGGGGATTTCTGAAGCTAAGAGTAAAGGAGCAAAAAGTTCTGGAATCATTTATTTAGCTGAGAATATGAAAAACCCAGATGTAACTGTTACTGAAACAGGCTTGCAATATGAGGTAATGAAAAGAGGTACTGGACCGAAACCAACAGCTTCAGATAAGGTAAAAACTCATTATCATGGAATGCTGACAGACGGTACTGTTTTCGATAGTTCTGTAGACAGAGGAGAGCCAATATCATTTCAAGTAGGAGGGGTAATTAAAGGCTGGACAGAAGCATTACAATTGATGAATGTTGGTGACAAATGGAGATTAGTTATTCCTTCAGAATTGGCTTATGGAGCTAGAGGTGCGGGAGCTAAAATACCTCCACATGCAACGCTTGTCTTCGAAGTAGAACTTTTGGGTATAGAATAAGATGCGGATAGATATCATATCGGTAATTCCTGGATTACTAGAAGGACCATTCAGCCACAGTATACTTAAACGTGCAGCTGATAAAGGATTATTCGAAGTCGTTGTCCATGATCTCAAGACTTTTGGATTAGGTAAAAATAATCAGATTGATGATTATCAATATGGTGGCGGTGCTGGCATGGTGATGATGATCGAGCCTATAGAAAAGTGCATAGATTCACTTCAAAGTGAAAGAGATTATGATGAGGTGATCTACCTTACTCCCGATGGTAAGACTTATAATCAAGGAATTGCCAACGAATTGTCATTGAAGCAAAATATGATTCTTCTTTGTGGTCATTATAAAGGAGTTGACGAAAGAGTGAGAGACCACTTCATTACCAGAGAATTATCAATAGGAGATTTTGTTTTATCAGGTGGAGAATTGGCAGCAGCATTGATAGTAGATTCTATCGGTAGATTGTTGCCTGGTGTGTTAGGAGATGAAAGTTCAGCACTGTTTGATTCATTTCAAGATGATATGTTGGCACCTCCGATTTATACTCGACCTTCAGAATATAATGGGTGGAAAGTACCAGATGTTTTGCTTTCTGGGAATGACAAACTTATCGATGACTGGAGAAGTGATAAAGCCTATCAAAGAACCAAAGATAGAAGACCTGATTTGTTGGATTGAGTGGAAAGGATATTCATTATAAATTTCATTTAGAATAAAAAAAAACAACTTTATTAAACTAATTATTTTATTGAAAAAGTTCAACATTTAACATATAGGAAGTATAGCCTTGACGGCTCTTGCGGGTAGAGGGGGCAGCTATGTGTGCTGCATTTGAGCCGTCTAGCGTTTTTGGTTTCGTTTTTTGGCAATGCAAAAAGGAAAATCCCCCTGATAAGGGGAAATATGGTTGAAATACAAATCATCTAAAATTAAAATATGAATAAATTTTCAAGAATTCATTTTTTTAATTTAAATGCTAAAAATCGATCTTTAGATCGATGCGATACAAAATATTGTAAACGATGTAACATCGTTTTTGTAAAAAAAATAAACATTATATATAAATAGAAGTTACCCAATGATTCAAACAGATATTGTAATAATAGGTGCAGGACCAATTGGTTTGTTTACTGTTTTTGAAGCTGGTTTGCTAAAGCTTAAGTGCCATCTGATTGATGCTTTACCCAAAACGGGAGGACAGCTTTCGGAGATTTATCCCAAAAAACCAATCTATGATATTCCTGGTTTCCCAAGAATCCTTGCCGGAGAATTGGTTGATAATTTGATGAAGCAAATAGAGCCTTTTAAACCGGGGTTTACCTTGGGCGAAAGGGCTGAAAAAGTCGAGAAAGTTGATGAGAAATTATACGAGATTACAACTAATAGAGGGACTGTAATTCAAGCACCTGTTATAGCGATTGCTGGTGGGTTGGGGTGTTTCGAACCAAGAAAACCACCCCTCTCAAATATATCAGATTTCGAAGATAAAGGGATAGAGTATATTATTAAAGACCCTGAACTATACAGAGACAAAAAGATTGTGATTGCAGGGGGAGGTGACTCTGCTTTAGATTGGACAATTTTGTTAGCTGATATTGCAAAAGAGGTCACGCTGGTACATAGAAGGACTTCATTTAGAGGCGCATTAGATTCTGTTGACAAGGTCATGGAATTGGCAAACAAAGGGAAGATTAATCTTATAACTGAAGCTCAGATAGTTGGACTTGACGGAGAAGATAAATTAGCGAGTGTCACTATAAAAGATAAGGTAAAAGGAGAATACCTTCTAGAGGTAAATCACTTTATTCCATTGTTTGGTCTATCACCAAAATTAGGCCCTATTGGTGAATGGGGGTTGAATATTGATAAGAATGCAATTGAAGTAAATACGGATGATTATAGCACAAATATTGAAGGGATATATGCTATTGGAGATATCAATACATATAAAGGGAAATTAAAGCTAATATTGTGCGGATTCCATGAAGGAACTTTGATGGTGCAATCTGCTTTTAAGTATATATATCCAGACCAAAAATTAAGCTTTAAGTATACTACCGTCTCAGGAGTCAATGGCTTTGAGTAGTCTGGGAATTATTTTACAATAAAAATCGAAATTGGAAGATATAATAAAAATAACGGTCATAGATAGGGAAGATGTTCCTCATGAATTGGAGGCTCCGACTGATATGGCCATGAATCTGATGGAAGTATGCAGGTCTTACGAACTACCCATAGAAGGAACTTGCGGAGGCATGGCACTATGTGCTTCTTGCCACTGTTACGTAATGAGCGACCACGAACTGCTTGAAGCATCAGATGATGAAGAGAATATGTTGGACCAAGCTTTTTTTGTAGAAGATAATTCCAGACTTTGTTGCCAAATACAAATGAAAGATGAACTTGAAGGTCTAGTAATAAAATTAGCCCCAGTCGACTAAAAATACATTTTCCTAATCATCTAATCATCTAATCATCTAATCATCTAATCATCTAATCATCTAATCATCTAGCCTTGCAATCGTGTGTATCACAAATTGCACAAAAAATAAATCATAATTGTTTGTTTAGTTATTAACATTGTCATCCCGCAGTGGAACATTGTCATCCTGAGCGCAGTCGAAGGAAGACAATGCCTGCCGGCCGGTAGGTGGGTTATTATTGCAGTAATTTCGACCGAAGTGAAGAAATCTAGCTTTTGATGTAATTAAATGGTGGATTTCTCCACTTCGGTCGAAATTAAAGTAAAGGCATACTCCTTGATTCTTCGACTCCGATGAATCTTCGCTCAGAATGACAAGAAGTGTTCGACTCCGATGAATCTTCGCTCAGAATGACAAGAAGTGTTCGACTCCGATGAATCTTCGCTCAGAATGACAAGAAGTGTTCGACT
>Ga0256847_1000201_pt1 | contig 41818 bp, 36 predicted proteins | sample TeddybearmetaG_FD_189099 | JGI IMG/M metagenome (GOLD analysis project Ga0256847, IMG submission 189099) | Hydrothermal vent microbial communities from East Pacific Rise, Pacific Ocean - Teddybear | ecosystem: Environmental > Aquatic > Marine > Hydrothermal vents | place: Pacific Ocean: East...
TCTACGTTTTTTGCCTTGTTGAAAAATAAAATACCTGCGTATAAAAGAGAACTTTATTAATGTATCATTCCTAAAGAAAAAATAGACTCATTTTAACTATCAATAACTTATGGCTTGAGCCACTAGCTATAATTAATTAAAATAATATTTCCAAAAAAATTAAATGCACAAGCCTATTGGTTTGTGCATTTTGATAATTGTCTTTCAGAGCAATTATTTTTGTCGAAGTACTTTTGAACTTAAAGTGGTCAAAGGAATATTTTATTTCATTTGATCATTGATGCCTATTTGATCATATGATTTATATAAAATAGATTCAAAAACGATCAGTAAGAAGATAAATACATATATTTTATAAAAATAGCCAGTGCCTTGTGTTTTGGGTTGATACCATAAAAAAGCAATTAGCCCACTTAATATTAATGATTTCCATGGGATATTTCTATTCAAATTACTTAATAGGATAATAGAAATTTCTTTCAATTCTGCTTGTAGAAAAGGTATTATAAACAACAATGGTATAAAAAGCAATCTAACTTCACTTATTAAACCAGATGTTACTATAATCATAGCATTTATAATAATAAGCACAGAAGCTATCTTACACCACATTTTCATTTCAGAACTAGTCTCTTTTAAAAATTTCCTTCTCAATAAAAATAAATATGGAAATAGCATAATAAATAAAAGGGTAGTAGATTCTCGGAATCTGTTCCAATCTCTAAAATTACTTTGCCAGGCATAAAATCGGTTATTCAACAGAAAGTCTTTTGACTCATTGATGTGTTCATTGCTTAAATACAAAGTCAAAAAGCCTAAGTATAAGATTATTGGCAACACCCAAGAAATTATTTTTATTGCTTTATTAGTTTTTGCTTCGAATAATAGAAAAGGTATTATAACAATATAAAAAATGAAACTTGTTTCTCTAGTGATGCACGCCAGAACAAAGAAAAAGATGCTTATTAGATGTTTCTCCTTGAATAAAAAGATTAAAAAAAGTAATAAAAATAAATATTGTCCTAAGTCATCATAAGTGCACATGCTGCCAAAAAAGGCGAATAATATAGGAATGGAAAATAGAAAAGCAAATTTGAGGATTTTAGGATCTGCTTTTCTGGTCTTAAAATCACATTTTGAAAGAATGAGAAATAGACAAAAAAGTAGAACGAAATTCAATAGATTAAATGAGAATTGAAAAGGTACATTTAGGTATTCATTTAAGAATTTTTGAGATTCTAAAATAATTGGTCTTCTGCCAAAAACGGGGTTGTCATATCTAACATTAAATATAGTCTCAGCATATGAAGTATTAATAAGGTTATTGAAGTTCAGATTAAATCCATTTTCATGGAATCCATTAATTTGGCTTGGAACGATGAAATTTATTCCAAATACAATTATTGTGAAGACAAAACTTAAGAATACATTTTGAAGATTTTTCAACTAACTTTTTCCATTATTTACTGGGAAATTAAGAAAGATTTTTCAAATGCCAATGAAGATAGTGTGAAATATAATCTATTCAAGTCTTTATTTTTTTACTAAATTTTTTATTGCAAAGTTAGCATTAGCTATTATAGTGGAAAATAGTAATTTTGCATAAAATAACCAAAACAATCCTCCAAGATGAGTAATGCCGTAAGAAACCAAGAACCAAAAGCACTCTGGAATAATTTTGCAGACCTAAATGAAGTGCCAAGAGCAAGTAAAAAAGAAGAGCAGGTAATTGCTTTTATCAAACAATTTGGCGAGTCTCTCAATCTTGAAACGATGGTCGATCATATTGGTAATGTGATTATCAAGAAGCCTGCTACAGCGGGAATGGAAGACAAAAAGATTATTGTTCTTCAAAGTCACTTAGATATGGTTCATCAAAAAAATAATGACACCAATTTTGACTTTGATACAGAGGGAATTAAGATGATTATTGATGGAGATTGGATCAAGGCTGATGGGACGACACTTGGAGCAGACAATGGGATAGGTGTTGCTTCAATTATGACCTTGTTAGCATCTACAGATATCGAACATCCTCAAATGGAGGCTCTATTTACAATCGATGAAGAGACGGGAATGACTGGAGCTTTAGAATTGAAAGGAGGTTTGCTTGATGCGGCAATAATGTTGAACCTAGATACAGAAGATGATGATGAATTGACAATTGGTTGTGCAGGTGGTGTAGATGTCACAGCAACAGGCGAATATACACAAGAGGAAACTCCATCTGGCTTGCAGAGCTTCAAGATAACTATCAAAGGTTTGTCTGGCGGCCATTCTGGAATGGATATTCATAAAGGTTTGGGAAATGCCAATAAATTGATGAATAGATTATTGACTGAAATCGATAAATCTATGGATGTCAGAATTCACTGGATAGATGGAGGAGGGTTGAGAAATGCTATTCCTAGAGAATCAGTGGCTGTAGTTGGTATAACCTCAGACGGTATTCCAAGTCTAGAAAATATTGTTTCTTCTGTTGGTGGAAATCTTGTAGATGAACACACCACCACAGATGAAAATTTGGAAGTAGTATTAGAGCCTGTGGATATAATTGGAAAAGTACTTGATTCAACATTTCAGAAGCAAATACTTCGTTCTGTCTATGCATGTCCATCAGGAATTTATAGAATGAGTCCCGATGTTGATGATTTGGTGCAAACGTCAAATAATTTAGCAAAAGTCTTAGTCAAAGACGGAAAGTATGAAGTCTTGTGTCTTACAAGAAGTTCGGTTGATACAGAGAAAATGGATTTGGCGCAAGCCATTAGTAGTGCGTTCGAATTGATTGGAGCATCAGTAAGTTATGGTGGGGATTATCCAGGTTGGACTCCAAAACCTAATGCTGGAATTGTCCATTTGATGAAAGGTTTGTATTCTGAAATGTTCAATGAAGAAGCTCATGTTTATGCTTGTCATGCAGGACTTGAGTGTGGAATATTGTGGACTAATTATCCTGAAATGGAAATGATTTCATTTGGACCTAATATCAGAGGAGCTCACTCGCCGGACGAACGAGTACAGATCAGCAGCGTTCAAAAATATTGGTCTTTTTTACTAGAAACTTTGAAGAGAATTCCGAGCAAGAAATAGAGATTAGAGAGATAAAAGAGGTTAATATTTCACGGAGATTCGCGGAGAATAGACGGAGATTCACGGAGATTTTAATTACTGAGGCTTGAGGTTTTGGTGTTGCTATTTGCGCTTATGGTAATTAGTAAATTTAACTTTCATTGTTATTCTGTTGCTGTCAACTCGTTATATATGGTAATAACATATATATTTAAAATACATGTTATCGTAGATAATTAATCTGTTTATTTGCAACAGTCAATCTAAAAACACCGTGGGAAGAAGAATAATGTCTATACTTTCTGGAGTATCAATTGGTCTTATGATCATATTGATAATTAGAGTAGTCGCATTGAGCTATTACGAATTTCCAGATGAATTGATTTGGTCCAATCCCGAGGATATGAATACTTATGTTGAAAGTTTACCCGATGGTGCTTTCATATTATTGATATCCTCACATATTGTTGGTGCTTTTCTCACTTCATTAATAGCTTCGTTAATTTCCATAAAAACAAGATTTGCAGATGGAATAATTGCTGGAGCTATCATCTTTGTATTTATTATTGTTTTCAATTTTACTTTTGATTTTCCCGTGCTATATCTTATGATAGATACACTTTTGAGTGCTGTTGCTGCATTTGCCGGGGCGTCTTTTGGGCAGGGGAGGGATGTTTGAAATAATTAATAATTAAAATTTTGCACTATTCATTTTACTGAATCAGCTTAAATCGAAGAATCGACCACGTATTTTTTTAACCGCAAAGTAGCTCTAAGAATGCGCAAGGATCGCAAAGTTATATTAAGCATCAAAAGATTATTTAAGATCCAATAAACAATCTCTCCAATCTTAAAAAGTCAACATCTAACCACGCAAAACCCTGAACCTCAAACCTCAAACCTTTTATAATCTCTCCAATCTTTCACAATCTCTCCAATCTTTAAAATCTCTAAAACCCCTTCACATCATCATTAGCCCTAGTATCCGCAGCTCCCTCTAGCTTGCCGTCCGCCAAACACTTCACAGCTTCAACCTTTCCTATCTTACCTCTTATAGATACATTATGACCCATTTCTTTCAACTTATTGATCACTAAACTATCAAACCCTATTTCTTCAAAGACAATTTTGTCAGGAAGCCATTGATGATGAAATCTAGGTGACTTGATTGCATCAGTTGCAGACATACCATAATCGATTACATTTGATACTGTCTGATAAACCGAGGTAATAATTGTACTACCTCCAGGTGTTCCACAAACTAATAAGAGCTTACCATCTTTCTCTACTATAGTTGGAGTCATAGAACTCAACATTCTTTTTCCTGGTTCTATCTTATTCGCTTCGGCGCCGATTAATCCAAACATATTCGGAGTGCCTGGCTTTGCAGAAAAATCATCCATTTCATTGTTTAATAAAAATCCAGCTGCAGCTACGACTAACTTTGAACCATAACCTCCATTTAGAGTAGTGGTTATCGAGACGGCATTTCCTTCTTGATCTACAATGGAATAATGGGTCGTTTGTAAACTTTCTTTTATTTCGCCTGCCTCTGTAGAATCACTAATTGAAGCATTATTAGGATCAAAATTGGACATTCTAGATTTCAAGTAATCTTTATCCATTAATCCATCAATTGGTACGTTATAAAAATCAGAATCACCTAAGTGGATAGCACGATCTGCATATGCTCTTCTCTCTGCTTCCACTACAGTATGAATATGCTCTGCACTTTGGTATTTCATGTTGGGGAGGTCGTAATTTTCTACCATGCCCAGAATTTGTGCTAGAGCGATTCCTCCACTTGAAGGAGGAGGCATTGATATTATTTTATGTCCTCTATAATTTGCAGTTATTGGTGTCCTCCAAATAGCTTTGTAATTTTTTAAATCTTCAAGTGTAATGATCCCACCTGATTTTTTTAGTTGATTGACAATCTGATCAGCTACGAGTCCTTCATAAAATCCTTTTGGACCTTGATCAGCTATCGCTTTTAATGTTGCTGCCAATTCAGGCTGAACTAATAGATCACCTCCTTTCCAAACACGCGAGTTAAATACGATAGGATCAATATTATATTTATCAAATTTTGCTTTGTTTTTGTTCAGTAGATCAACTTGCCGATGTGTTAGATTAAATCCTTTTTCTGCGGATTGGATAGCTGGAGCTAGGAGAGCCTTCCAATCTTTGAGTTTGCTATATTTTAGAAATGCTTCGTACATACCAGAAGGAGTTCCAGGGACGCCAACTGCTAAAGCACCATTTTGACTTTTTTCTGCTACAGGATTTCCGTTTTCATCCAAATACATATCGTGGGTTGATGCAGCGGGAGCCATTTCTCGATAATCCAACGCATCGATTGTACCATCATGATGTCGATATACCATGAATCCTCCTCCTCCAATATTTCCTGCAATTGGATAGCAAACAGCCAAAGAAAACTGAACAGCTATAGCAGCATCCACAGCATTTCCACCCTGTCTAAGAATATCATATCCAGCTTGAGATGCAATAGGATGGGCAGTTACTACCATTGCAGAATCGTCTACCATGGTTTTTGTGAAATCATAAATTGGAGTAAGAATTGCGTTTTTATCTGTTTTGCAGGAATGCATAGAAAATGCTAATATCGAGACAAAAAGAAGAAAGAATAGGTTATTTGTTTTCATATATATCAGATATGTCTAATTTTGGATAATAGTGTGCGCCAAAATACGTTTAGTCTTGGTGTGAAAAAATCTGGGATCGAAAAAAATAAAACATTTTCATAACCAGAATTTGATAAAGGTAAACAATATGTCCATATCTAATCCGATGAAGAATCTACTTTCTATTTTTATAATTATCTTGTCTTTTAGTTTGAGTATTCAAGCTCAAACAAAATTTGTAAATGAATTTTTAAATATAGGAGTTGGTGCTGAAGCCCATGGTAAATTTGGGAGTGTAGTCGCAACTGTCGATGACGTTACCGCTGGATTTTGGAACCCTGCGGGTCTTACCCAATTAGAATCTCCATTACAAATAAGTGCGATGCATGCCAACTGGTTTGGTGGAATCGCTAATTACGATTTTGTATCTGTAGCGAAAAAATTCAAAGGAGATAGATCAGCTGTAGGTGGAATAACAGTGATAAGAATGGGTGTTGACAATATACCCAATACGCTTAATTTGATTGGCCCTGATGGTACCGTGAATTATGATAGGATTACTACTTTCTCGGCTAGTGATTATGCAGTCTTGCTATCTTATGCAAGGAATATGAATGCTAAGGGAAATTTTTCAGTAGGTGGAAATATCAAAATAATAAATCGGTCGATTGGAAGCTTTGCTACAGCCTGGGGATTTGGAGCGGATTTTGGAGCACAATGGAGAGGAGATCTGTTTAGTTTTGGGCTTTCAGCAAAAGATATAACGACTACTTTTAATGCATGGAGTTTTAATTTATCAGATGAAGACAAACAAGTTTTTCAACAGACTGATAATGATATTCCAGTAAGCAGCACAGAAATTTCACTCCCTAGAGTAATTTTAGGAGCTGCATTCCACAAAAAGGTTAAATCATTCTCATATATGGTTGAAGCAGATTTGAATATTAGTTCAAACGGTACTGAAGCTGGTATATTTTCAGGAAAAAGTTTCGCTGTAGATCCGACATTTGGATTTGAAGTGGGATACTCAGATCGAGTATTTATCAGAGGAGGAGTAGGAAATATTCAGAGTGTAATCAATCCATCCATTGAGGATAATGGAGTATCAAAAAATCTTGAATTTCAACCAAATATTGGAATGGGGCTGAAGTTAGGAAGACTTAAAGTAGATTATGCACTTACCAATATTGGCTCTGTTTCAGGCGTTTTAGTATCTCATGTATTTTCTTTGACCTTGAATTTCAATGCGAAGAAAGCTCTTGAAATAGTGGAGTGATTTAGTTGATGAGTGATTTAGTTGATGAGTGATTGAGTTGTTGAGTGTTGATATGATTGAATCAATCTATGGTAGGCTGTTGTGAAATATTATTTTTCTCTTTCAATCTCTCAAATCTCTTCAATCTCTTCAATCTCTCAAATCTCTCAAATCTCTTCAATCTCTTCAATCTCTCAAATCTCTTCAATCTCTTCAATCTCTTCAATCTTTCCAATCTTTCCAATCTTTCCAATCTCTTCAATCTATTACAATCTCTCCACCCTAATCCCTAGGAATCACATTTTTGAAATGACCATTCATCTCAGCTCTTTTTCTTAATACTTCCATTTCTTCGACTACAGGTATCAGCAATCTCAGATGTTCAAACATAAATATTTGTCGATCTACCTCTTTGCTTAAAGATAAAAAATGCAATTCTTGATCTATGTTAAAGCCAACTTTATGAGCGATCTGGTAGGTTCTGAATTTTTCTGGAGGAAGAATTTTTACATTTGAGATATTCATGGTATAGTACAAGACGCTTATCTGTTGCAATATTTTTGTATTCAATATCGCATCTGAAATATCGTCCCATACTAATTTTTCAAATTCTACACCAGGATAAAGTTTGTTAGGATGACGATCATAGAAGTCAACAACTTTGACTAATCCTATACCTTTTGTTCGAATATCCATTTTTCCATCATCATAAATGCGAGCAACTTCGATTAACTGCATTTCAGTGGCGTATTTAACCTCTTTATTATCATACTGTGGGAGGATCGTAAAGGTCTTACCAGTCTGATCACATTCATGAATTAATTGTTTGTACCTAGGTTCAAATATGTGCAGGTTCAACTCTTCACCTGGAAAAGCTACTAGACTTAATGGAAATGCCGGTAATATATCAGCCATTGTATTTTTTAGAAGTGGGTTATAATTGATTAACGTTTAGAATTAATAATGAGTTTTTCAACAATGGATTTTTTTTAAATTAAGCTACCAATGATCATTTTGATTAATTAAATCTATTTGCCAAATGCCAATTTTCTCTTTTATTAGCTTCTATTTGATCATTTTTTTGATTACCCATTCTCCTTTGGATAGTCCTTTTAAAAAATAAATTTCTTCTGCAATATGACAGACATCTATCTGATTGATAAATTGACCACCTTGTCTAATAGATTGCTGTTCTCCTGCAAAATTGTAAATGCTCACATTTTTTAAAGGGATGCTGAATTGAATGTTTTCTTTCGCAGGAACAGGCCATATGTCGATTTCTGTTCCTTTGAAATAATTTGTGCTAGCAGCCTGTCGGAGAACTACTTAATGACCCATAAGAGACAAATTATATTCTACAATAGCGACTCGCAATCCACTTATCTACGGCTACGCTCTCTTCATTCAGCTTCGATCAGAACATTATTTGCTCACTCTCGATTAGTTAACCTTTCTCCGACAGACTGCTAGACGGAGAACAACTGAAACTATTAATGATGAATTGCTGTCTGGCTCTGCACACAAGTTCGTCATCTGAGAAGCGATCCAGAGTTATAGCTATAAGAACTTTACTTGTCAAGGGGAAATTCACCTTAAGAATTCCACTCTCCTTGTCCAATTCTAATTCAGCCTCATGGCCATAGGGTTGATCATTATAAATATATGTAACATCGGCATATTCGGGAAGACAATTCGCAGGTTCAGGGATGACTTCTTGACAACCTATTTCACCAGTAATTAAGTTTCCTCCTGATGTTTTTGGTGTAGATAAATAGTATTCTTTATCAAAATCATCTTCAAGGGAGATATCGAAGTTAGTAGATATTCCTGGTTCTACCTGCACAGGATACAAGGCTTTTAATGGATAAATTTGATCCTGAAATTCAAATGCTTTAGGAAAGATATCTAATGTGATTGCTATCCCTGTTTCAGCAGGAGAGATAATGTTTGTGATAGAAAGGTCTCTACAACATCTCAGATAGGCAAAAGTATAATGTTCATAATTACCTATAGGAATGTCAATTTTGAAATGAATATATCCCTAATGCGTAAGGAAACATATTTAGTGGACAATCTTCTATGTTATCAAATTCTATGGGCGACTCATTTGTGAGCATTACAGTTTCCTTGGAGATATATTCGTATTCCTCATTTGCATATCCATAAAGACCTATACTAATATTTCCATCAAATTGGGCTATACTATTGGCATCTCTGTAGAGATAAAATTCCATTTATAATGTAGCTATCTCATCATTAATATTTATTATTTGATATGCTGCAGTACCTCCAATTATATGTGTTCCTTTCAAATAAAAAGGAGATAGAATTAATGCTAGATTGATAATTGTGTAAGTAATTGATTTCATGATTTAGAAGTTGTGATTTATGATTCCTGCTCTACTATTTTTATAATTTCTAAAACAGTATTTACAGCTTTTTGCATATCCTGAACTGTAGTCCATTCTAGTTTGGAATGAATACTATGTTGACCAGAAAAAAGATTCGGACAGGGTAGTCCCATGTGTGATAATACCGATCCATCTGTACCTCCTCTTATAGATCCAATATGAGGCGTAACCCCAGCGTTTACCATTCCTCTTTTTGCAATATCAATAATGTGTGGATACTGGTCTACTACATCTTTCATATTTCGATATTGTAGATGAGTTTCGAATGTATAAGAACTGCCAGGATAGTTTTTTAGCACTTCTTTAGTCGTATCTATTATTATATTTTGATATTCGTCCAATTTCTCAGTTTCAAAAGATCGAATGATGAATTCAATAGAAGCCTCTTCCAGCATTCCTTCAATCTTGTTAGGATGAATGAAGCCTTCTTTACCCTCTGTGGATTCAGGAGATAGCGTATCCTTTGGCAATCTTGAAAGTATATCTGCCGCGATACGGCTGGCATGTTCCATTTTTCCTTTAGCATAACCTGGATGAGCACTTACACCTTTAATTTTAAGCAAAGCTCCATTGGCAGAAAAATTCTCATATTCAAAATGACCTACATCTCCACTATCAAGCGTGTATCCAAAGTCCGCTCCTATTTTTTCTAATTCTACAAACTTTACCCCTCTACCTATTTCTTCATCCGTGGTGAATAAAGCTTTGACATCTCCATGCTTGATCTCAGGATTTTGAGTCAATAGATACAGAGCATCCATTATACAAGCTAGACCTGATTTGTCATCAGCTCCGAGTAATGTCAGCCCGCTTGCCGTGATGATATCATCTCCAATTTTGTCTTTCAACTCAGGGAATTTCTCAACGGAAATAATCTGTTCACCATCATCTGGTAAATGAATATCACCTCCTTGATAATTCTCATGTACGATAGGCTTCACATCAGTCCCACTACAGTCAAATGCAGTATCAATATGAGAACAAAAGAAGACCTTAGGAATATCAGCTTTGTCGCTATTAGAAGGCAAAGAAGCGTAGATATATCCCTGTTCAGAGATCTCATGATCAATATTCATCGCTGTCAATTCTTCACTCAAGACTTTAGTCAGGTCTAATTGTTTTGCGGTGGAAGGCGCTGTATCTGAATACGGATTAGCTTGTGTATCTATCTGGACGTATCTTAAAAATCGATCTTTTACGGTATGATTCATTTGAATGTTTTGTGTTGAGCAAAGATAGTAAGTTCTGGAATAAATAAGATGGTAATAGGTGAATGAATCAATGACAAATATGCATTGCACTTAAATTCAGGAATAGCGTAAATCTACTTAATAATTTTGCGTAGAACTACTTAATGTTTAATTCTCGAAGCAATAAAAACTAAATAAATGCAGTTTTTATTATAAATGGTTTTATATTCGTTTAAGATGGTACTAATTATATAAGATGAGATAGAGGGCCTCTGTTGTACACAATAGGGATAGAAGGTGATTGAATACAACCATTTATTAATAAAGATTTTTTGGGGTTATGTGAGTGGTCATAGCTTATTAAGGACGGCTATGCCATTATGGAAGGAGGAGTGGGGTTTCTTTTACGATCTGGAGTCCTACCTCCTTCTAATTTGTAATAAAAAATAGAGTGGGGTAAATAATGTACAAAAAAACACTTTTCCATTATTGAAGCTAGACAGATTCATATGATGATTGCTAAAAAAGAACATGTAGAACAAGCTCAATTTTGCCCGTGTTTCCCCATTTATCATAAAGGAGGTAATTATTAAAAACATTAGTTTTTGATTTAGAAGCGAACAGTCAAAAATACCCTTTTTTGAATTATTTATTCATATTCTAAAATCTTTAAATTATGAAAAAGTTAATACTTTATTTATTTGTCTTCATGACTATTCAAGCCAACTTGTCTGCGCAAAGTTGCGGAACCAACACAATAGCCAGTATTATCCCTCTTGAAATGGAGATCACTGGAACAGTCAGTGAGAAGCATGTCAACGTATTTTGGCATGTAATACGTACAGGTCAAGGAACTATGCAGAAGGATGTCTCATTCTTTGAGGATCTAATAATAGGAATCAAAACCCGATTCGCATCTTATTCAATCATGATGGGGGAATGTATCAACATACAGTTCATTGATAGTGATGTATTGTATGGTGTGCAAGACCCATCCGAAGAATGTTTGTTCAATGATTTTTGTACACCTGGTGGTTTGAATGTCTTTTTGATCGAAGGTGATTTTATTGCAGGCGGGGCCGTAATCGGCGGCAACCAATGTTTTATAAAAGGCACCACTTCAGAAGAATTTATTTCAGCTATTTGTCACGAAATAGGGCATTGTTTTGGACTGTTTCATACAGATGGCGGAAGAGCGCAAAGTCATCAGCTTTTTGGAGGTACTGTAGCATGGCAATGTGATGCACAGGACGGGGTCAACAGAGGTAGAATGCATTTTGATAATGCCTGTACTGGGACAAAATTCATAAGAAACTATCCATTTGAGATGGCGGATGGTAGCAATGGTAGTACGGCAGGGGACTTTGTCGCAGATACTCCTGCAGATGTCAATCTGCAGATTTCAGTCTGTGATGTCAACCCATACTTCCAATGTAGTTTTGATGAAGATTCTTGTGAAAATCTTTTGGACGATGATCAAAGAAAAGACCCAATGTGTAATATGCTTTCTCCTGATTGGTCAAATTATATGAGAGGGTCAGGCATTGGACTAGGCAATAGACAATGTCTTGACCACTTCACAAGTGGACAAGTGTCTAGAATGCATGGTGTGTTAGTAGCTCGATTGGGCAGCATACTTTTGGACGAGGGTATAGCAGTCATTAACTCAGACATTGAAATCACGAATGCCAGATCCTTCAAAAGATTAATCATAGAAGACGGTGCCACCGTAACTTTCAAAGACACCAAAATATTATTTGAAGAAGATGGCAAATTATATATTGATGAAGGCGGAAGCCTGATCTTGGACAATACGACGCTCACCACCTGTGGAGAAAAATGGAGAGGTGTAGCCTGCCATAAAAAAGCCAATAAGGTCGAATTAATAAATAATAGTGTCATTGAACATGCTGAAATCGGCATCAAACTAGCCTATACCGCTTGGACAGACCCTGAGTACCATCCGACCTTAATCATGAATCAGTCTGCTGTAAGACTCTGTGACATTGGAATTCAATTTGGCTATGGAAAAACAGAAAGTAAAATCACTGGAGGGTCTAGTATTGCAAAGTGTAATATTGGTATTAAACATGTGAATCATAGTGGCTTAGAAATTGAAGAAACTACGATAGGGAATTGTATTGAAGGTATATATTCACTAGATGGACATTTTACCCTTCTAGATGATGTATTATTTTGGGGTGGAAATTTCTATTCCATGGATGTTGGAATATCAGCTGAAGGGACGCTGCCTTTAGCTGGTGGATTAGACATTGGAAGTGAAGAGAATTCTGTAACGGGCTTTGTGTTTATAACAGAGGCAGGGATTATAGCCAATGGTCTTGAGCACCCCACCGGTGCCAATGTGACCAATTGCGCTTTTGGTCTTTCAAATGGAGGTGGAGTAGCTGCAGCATTCGGAGGAGCTAATGATTTTGAATTTGTCAATAATAGTATTTCAGATATAGATAGAGGAGCATTTATATTTGCTACGGGGGGCAATCCTAATAATGTGAAGTGTAATGAATATAATAATGTCGAAGTCGCTTCAAACATTTCTTATTTCTTAAATGAAAGAACTAATTTCTTAGAGAATCATTATCAAGGGGAACAAGCTATAAATTTCGCATTAGTCACTTCAGAAATACCTACACAAGGTTTGGCTACTAATCCTGCTGCCAATTGTTTTTCTGACCCAAGCCAAGCAGATCATATTGTGAATTTTGGTTTTTTGACTGCGCCTCCGACTTCATTTTTATATCATTATTACGATGATGCGAACGATGTGGACCCATGTCAGGTTCCAGCTGATCCTCAAGATTATATAGCCCAATCAAATAACGTTCAAGGAGATGGATATTGTGGTGGAAATATAGGCATATTTAATCTGATCTCTTCTGGTGGAGTAGGAGCTGTGATAGGCATTGATCCTCAGCATGATGATCCTGATCTGGTATGTCTATCCTGTGTAGAAGACGAGATAGACGAATGGATAGATAATGTGGTCAATACTGGTGGGGACGACCCTCGAACTGCCTTTGATGAATCAGACCCAATTCCTGATCCTATGCTACCTATCAATGAAGCTGTTCTTCATCAATGGATCAGCTATGCCATTTATCTTGGATTAGAAACTGGGAATTTTGCCTATGGTGAGCAAGTACTTGCTCCTCTCTTGGATTGGAAATGGCAAATTAGATTATATGGCTTGTATGTCTTGCAAGGAAATCTAGTTCGTGCCGAGCAAGTATTAAATCTTCTTTCGGAAGATAATGACAACCAGATTCAATTCAAAGAAGTACAAAGGATAAATCTGAAACGAATACAGCAAATATCCATTTCGTCTCAAGAGATTGACGATATATATGAGATAGCCATAGGAACAGAACCTGCGCATGGATACGCAAGAAGTCTGTATAGAGCGCTGACAGGCATACGATTACCTATAAACTTTCCTGAAATCAGTGGTAAGAATGGTAAGAGATCAGACAAAACGGATGAATTATCACAGAGAATTTATCCCAATCCGACATCAGATAATTTACATGTATCTTGGGGAAAGGTTATTCAAGAAATCACTATATTGGACATCACAGGTAAGATAATGATGCAGAAAAGTATCAATTCTGCAAGTGTAGATTTGGATATTACCTCTTTTAACAGTGGGATATACATCATACAAATAAAGGATGATGCTGATACAATAACAGCGAAGAAATTAATTAAGCTTTAGAAAGGAGAAGGCTGGCTGTTGGAAGACAGCTAGCTTTTAAAATAAAGATCAAATGAAATACATATATATCATAGGCATATTATTGATATGTGCTTTCTGTCATGCTCAGGATTATTTTAGTAAGATCATACCTACGGTGGATAATCCGCTGGTTGAAAAAGTAAAAAAAGTAGGTGATCAATATATAATTTCAACGGACTTTTTTAGTTTTGATGGTGTACAGGGAGGATTAATAATAGTCTCAGATCAAGATGATGAAAAAGTAAAATTTGACAATATGGATTTATCATCCGATCCAATTTTAATAACAGAAGATGTAACGTATTTTCTGGGTGAAAACCCATTTAGGGAAGGCGATTCAACATTCTTTATATCCAAAGTAGACAATTCTAATTATGAACAACAATGGTACAGAGAATATACTATAGAACACCCCCAAATGAACCCAAGAGCTATTTTGATGAATAATGATAATATATATGTTGTAAATTTAGAAATTAAAGCTACTCAAGGTAATTACCCCCATGAGACATCCATATATGCATTTGATTTCGATGGAAATTTGGAAAACATCTGGAAATATAATACAGATAATAGATCAAGTTTTGCTTGGAATTCCTTTATCAGTTCAGACAAATCAATAATGGTTTCAAGCCTAATTAGTTTTGTTCAGCCAGGAACATATGGTCAGATTTTAAAAATAAATCAACAAGGAGAAATCATCTGGAACTATGAAGGCACAGAAAGGCTAGACAATGGAGCTGTACCGACATGGGCAATTGAGCTGTCGGATTCTACTATACTTCAGACCTACTACGTAGATCGCAATAGTGACGCCGAATATATTGCAAACAATTGGTATCCAAGACCTAATAAATTCATCTGGCTGAGTAAGGATGGAGAATACATAAAAGACAAAACGATAATCACAGATAAGCAAGATTTCCTGTTCTATTATGGATTGAAAAAAGGGGATGGTGACTATTTTTACGCATATGGATATTACGAAGATAGAAGACCTGCTATTTATGATCAATTCTACGCTTATCTAACAAAATTTTCAAATGAAGGTGACACCATTTGGAGTCGCAACTATCAGCATCCATCCTACCCCGATGGCAATGTGACGCATAATATCAAAGATATTATAGAAGAAGAAAATGGCGATATCACTATCCTAGCAGACATCACTCCACCGGCTGCAAAGACTGAGATATGGCTCTTCAAAGTGAATAGTGAAGGCTGCTATGTGAATGAGGAATGTGAGGATATGACGGTCATTACATCTACAGAAGATCCAATCTCAAATCATCAAAAAATATATCCAAATCCTACATCAGGAATGATACATCTGGAATGGCATACTAAGATTAAGGAAGTAAGGCTTACTGACATCACAGGTAAGATAATGATGCAAAAAAGTATCAATTCTACAAACGCGGAGATAGACATAGCTCTATTTCATAGTGGAATTTACATCCTACTAATAAGAGATGAAAGTGAGACAGTGACAGCAAAGAAAATAATTAAGCTTTAGAAAGGAATAGGCTGGCTGTCTTCCAACAGCTAGCTTTTAAAATAAAGATCAAATGAAATACATATATATCATAGGCATATTATTGATATGTGCTTTCTGTCATGCTCAGGAATACTTTAGTAAGATCATACCTACGGTGGATAATCCGCTGGTTGAAAAAGTAAAAAAAGTAGGTGATCAATATATAATTTCAACGGACTTTTTTAGTTTTGATGGTGTACAGGGAGGATTAATAATAGTCTCAGATCAAGATGATGAAAAAGTGAAGTTTGATAATATGGATTTAGGATTATCTCCAATTTTGATTAATGAGAATTCTATTTTTCTAGTAGGCGAAAACCCATTGAATGAAGGAGATTCAATTTTATTTCTGAGTAAACTTGATGCTAATTTACAAGATATAGAATGGTACAATGAATATTCACTTCCAGTACAAAGGACTGTAAATTCAGCTATAAGAAAAGTTGGTGATAATATATTTATTCTAAATGTCAATAATGCTGGTATTGATTTTATGTATCAGCGTGAATTGGTGATAATTAAAACAAATACAGTTGGAAATCTTCTTAATGTGTCCTATTATAATCGAGATAAAAGAACAACCTATGGGTATGAATTGTTTCCCTCATTTGATTCTAATTTGGTAATCTCTTCTATTTACTCAAGGAATGATATTCTAGGAACTTATAGTCAAGTTTTAAAAATTAATGATCAAGGAGAAATCATCTGGAACTATGAAGGTGCAGAAAGGCTAGACAATGGAGCGGTACCGACTTGGGCTATCGAGCTGTCGGACTCTACAATTCTTCAGACCTACTATGTAGATAGAAATAGTGACGCTGAATATATTGCAAATAATTGGTTTCCAAGACCTAATAAATTTATCTGGCTGAGTAAGGATGGAGAATTAATAAAAGACAAAACAGTAATCACAGATAAGCAAGATTTCCTATTATATTATGGGTTGAAAACCGGGGATGAAGATTATTTTTACGCTTATGGTTATTTGGAATCTTTGGATCCTGACCCTGGTCTGAAATATTCTTGCCATCTGACTAAATTCTCAAACATTGGAGATACCTTATGGACCCATAATTATAGGCATCCATTGTATCAAGATAATAATATTCTTTACAACATCAAAGACATCATAGAAGAAGACAATGGAGACATCACCATCTTAGCAGACATCACTCCACAGACTGGGAAGACAGAAGTATGGCTCTTCAAAGTGAATAGTGAAGGCTGCTATGTGAATGATGAATGTGAGGATATGACGGTCATTACATCTACAGAAGATCCAATCTCAAACCATCAAAAAATATATCCAAATCCTACATCAGGAATGATACATCTGGAATGGCATACTAAGATTAAGGAAATAAGGCTTACTGACATCACAGGTAAGATAATAAAGAAAATAAACGTTGGCAGCAAAAGCTATGATTTTAACCTCTTAGGTGTAGAGGAAGGCATCTATATATTACAAATTTTAGATGAATTCAATAAAACAACTAATAGTAAGATCATAAAAAAATAATATGATGCAGTTAAGATTCAATTTAATACTCCTTTTATTAGTATTCTGTATTGCAATGTCTGATGGTCAGATTTATAAACGGTTCAGCATTGAAGTCGGCATGAATCGATCCAGAAATGTGAATACTGAAACTGTTTTTTCAAGTGAATCTGGCTCTACTACAATAATCATAGAGGACGAATCTGCCTCTTATACGAATAACTATGACGTCTTATTTGGATATAAAATCACAAAACGTCACCATTTTAGAATTAGATTTTCAAAAAATACGATAGGGGGTATCCTTACAGGTAGTCATAGAGTAAATGATGATGATAGCAGCTTTTATTTTCTTTCTTTTCATAATAGAATCAACATAATAAAAAATTATTCTTGGGGTGCTCTATATGAATATCATATTGTTTTACCACTTGGATATATTCCTATTGGGTTGGGGATTGAAAGACAAAAGAATGACTTAGATGATACTTATCTTTTTGTGCCTGGTACTTTTCCTATCACTTATGCAATTCATACAGCGATTGGGTATGTGTATCCTATATTTCAATATACCTACTTAAGTGCAAAAGCATACGTGACAAAATCTTTTAATAATAATATACAATATTCTGATCAAAATAGTGGAATGTATGTGCCATTACAAATAGGCTTATCACTTGGACTCAGGTTTAGTTTGGAATAGTGCTATTACAGAAAAGCGAAGCACAAATTGTCAACATCTAGCTTTGCGCTCCTAGCGTAAACCTTTGCGCACCTTGCGGTTAAAAAAAACAGAAGAAGAAGAATGGTTTGCAAAGATCAAAGAAATAAATCTCCTAGAAATTACAGGAAGATTAGTAAAAACAATAATTTTAAACAGCAAAAACTTTGATTTTGAACTCTTAGATATAGAGGAAGGCATCTTTATTATACAAATAATGGATGAATTCAATCAAACCACTAATAGTAAGATCATCAAAATATAAAATGTTAAAGTTAAGATTCAATTTCATCCTCCTTTTATTCTTATTCTCCATTGCGATAACTGATGGTCAGATTTATAAACGACTCAGCATTGAAGTCGGCATGAATCGATCCAGAAATATGAATACTGAAGCTATCATTTCTAGTAAATCCATCTCAGACGGAGGAGTGTCTATAGTAACCATAGAGAGCGAATCTGCCTCTTATACGAATAACTATGACTTCTTATTAGGATATAAAATCTCAAATAGACACCAGGTCAGAATTAGGTTTTCAAAAAATAAACTTGGTAGTGTCCTCTGCGGCAGTACTTTCTCTGGTGATTCTCAGGGTTCATTTAATTCTTTACGAAATACGCTCAATATAATTGATAGTAAATCTATTGGGGCTCTATATGAATATCATATTCCTTTGCCCAATGGATTTATGCCCATTGGATTGGGATTTGAAAGACAAAAGAATAATTTCGATAATTCTTTTGTCTTCGTGCCTACTGGTATTTTTAAAGTCAATTATGCAATCCATACAGCTATTGGGTACGTGTATCCCATATTTCAATATACCTACCTAAGTGCAAAAGCATTCGCTACAAAATCTTTCAATAATAATCGGAAATTTTCTGATCAAAATAATGGAATGTATGTGCCATTACAAATAGGATTATCAGTTGGTCTTAAATTTAGTTTAGAATAGTGCTATTACAGAAAAGTGAAGCACAATATATCAATATCTAGCTTAGCGCTCCCTGCGTAAACCTTAGCACACTTTGCGGTTAAAAAAAAACAACAGAAGATAAGAAAATTGAATATATTTGGGGCAGTCCTTAAAATAGTTAAAATAATCAAAGCACCTGACCCGCAAGACAGATTAGGTGCAATGACCAAAAGATCGTAAGTGAAGAAACACTAAAGTATAGTGGGCATAATAAAATAAAAGGCTGTCTGAGTGTACTCGTAACGTACATTATATTTCTCGCACAATATAGTAACTTCTAGGACGAAAGCTACACTAATGTAGTTTTATTTTGTCACAAGTGTAATATAATGAGCGTAAACGAAAGGTTGAAATTATTGATCAAAGCACTCGGATTGAATGTCACTACATTCAGCCGAGAAATAGGCTTGAATAATAATGTGACAATATTGAGAATAGTGAAAGATGGCTTTTCCCCATCTTATAAGACGACCTATATGATCAAATCCAGGTATCCAAACTTGAGCCTAGATTGGTTTATCTTTAATGAAGGATCGATGTGGATTGATAAATATACTTGGGATGATGAAAAGGAAGAATCTCCCGAAACGAAGAAGCTAGAAAATATAATAAAGAAACAATTGAATAGTATGGAAGAGGAAGAATGATACAACTTGGCTTTTTTATAGTCAAAGCCAAGTCGTATCTCGATCTTGGATTATACAAACTATAAACCTTCAGCATCATCACCTATTATTCCAAGTAATGCAAGTAAAATTTCAATTAAGGACATAATTAAACGTTTTAAGATTAAAAAAATATTTTATGGTAAAAAAGATCAATACTCAATCCTTCTTGGACAACCTGCCCAAAGATTGTACCACAAAGGAGGTAATCAAGGAAATAATCAATCTGGATATTGACACAAATGATGCTCAAAAAAGATATATTGAAAATCTGGATGCCCAATCGGTGGTATTAAAGCTCGTGACTTTAGGATACAGAGAAGAAGCAAAAAAAGTTGCGCTACAGTGTTTTCAAAACTCTAAAGAGAACTTCAATCTCAAATTTGCCAGAGAGATGGCAGAATTCCTCATGAATCATGAATTCAAATTTGGCTCATTGCTAGAAGCGCAGAAATGGGAGAGGCTTTATATAGAGCTGAATAGTACCATCAGTGCACAAATCAGAGCAAAGAGAATGTATGGGACTGTATGGAATAATCATATGATGGGTCTGACCTTGCCACGTGAAGATATATTATCAATGGTCAATGATCTAGAAGAAAACATTAAATATGACAGTACATGGTATCTATATTATTACTATCAGATCAAATCTCTCCTATACGAAGGTAAAGATTTAGAAAATATGCTCTTAGAGGTGATAGCTGTGTATGAAAAGAGGTATATTAAACACACCAACTTTATTGTAATTTTCAAAATTGAATTAATCAATTATTATAAAGACAACATGGATTATGATAGGGCTCTAAAAGTAGTTAAGGAAGCACTTGCTATTACGAATCCAGATACTATCCCATATCTTAATATTTCATATAAACAAATAGACCTATACGCAAATATGGGAAATTACACCAGTGCCATTGCAAACTATAAAAATGTAATAGAATCTCCCATCTATAAATCGATACCTGAAGATCATAAAATGAGATGGGAATTATTGTACGAAAGAATACTAGAGGAAAAGGCGAATAATGAATGATGCCGAACCCTAATAAAATGCTCCTACTTGGAAACGTCAACATTTAACTCCGTGCTTTTTTTTGTGATTTCCTAGTGTCGTAGTGGTGAAAAATAAACACGCCAATAAGAGAACACAAACCTTCCATAAAATGTTACTTTTGATATAGTTTAACATTGATTCACAACTGATCGATATGTCCCTAAACATAAAAGATACAAACCTCAAAAGAATAGTCATAATAGGCGCAGGGTTCGCAGGACTTTCCCTCGCCAGAAAACTATCAAATAGTGACTATGAAGTAGTATTGCTAGACAGGAATAATTATCATCAATTTCAACCTCTATTTTATCAGGTGGCAATGGCAGGTTTAGAGCCTAGTTCTATCTCATTTCCATTGAGGAAAGTCTTCCAAAAATCAAAGAATGTTATTATCAGAATATGCGAATTAGAATCTGTAGATACGGAGAATAATACGGTAGTGACATCACTTGGTCCATTGAAATATGATCACTTGGTAATGAGCATGGGAGCTACGACCAATTTCTTTGGCAATAAAGAATTGGAGGCGAATTCATTGACCATGAAATCTACAGAAGATGCTCTGTTTTTAAGAAATAGAATTCTTTTGGATTATGAATCTGCATTGCTTACGGCAGATTATGATAAGAGACAAGGGTATATTGATATTGTAATTGTAGGTGGTGGCGCGACTGGTGTTGAGTTGGCAGGAGCATTGGCAGAGATGAGGAATTTTATTCTACCTAAAGATTACAAGGAGTTAGACAATTCTGAAGTGGATATTTATTTAGTGCAGAGTGGGGATAAATTGCTGCAGGGCATGTCAGACAAATCTAGTGCTAAAGCTTTAGAGTTTCTGCAGAAAATTGGAGTTGATGTTTTATTAAATACTCAAGTTACTGAAGTCAAAGGAGAATTTGTAAAAACAGATACCAACAAAAGTATAAGAGCAAGAAAAGTAATTTGGGCTGCCGGGATTACTTGCAAAACCATAGAAGGTATCCGTAAGGATTGTTATTGTAGAGGAAATAGGATATCTGTAGGCGGTGATCACATGGTACGAGGGTATGATAATATATATGCTCTCGGTGACTTGGCCTATATGGAAGATGAAAAATATCCTAATGGACATCCCCAAGTTGCCCAAGTAGCGATCCAACAAGCTAATAATTTAGCAAAAATACTTCTTGGGAAATCAAATAAAACTTTCAAGTATAGAGATTTAGGTTCGATGGCTACGATCGGGAGAAATAAGGCTGTGGTAGATTTGCCTTCATTCTCATTTACTGGTTTTTTTGCATGGGTTACTTGGTTGATTGTACACCTGGCATCACTTATTGGAGTGAAGAATCGATTCTTAGTGCTATTTAACTGGATGTGGAATTATATTACTTACGATCAAAGTTTGAGATTAATCATTCGTACAAAAAATAAAAAAGCCCCTTAAATCATATCATTAAGGAGCTTCCAGTTTTTGGGTGCTTTTTTTTAGTTAAAAGTTAAAAGTTTAACTTTTCATTCTTCACTTTTCATTCAAACTAATACTTCAATTGAATCACCAATTCAAAGTCATCATAAATAGTCTTATCTCCAAGATCATCGAAAAAAGAACCTGATCCATATCTGATATCAAAATCTGTCCTGTCTATTACCAGTTTAGCATTTGTGACTTCATCATTCACATCAGCATTGAAAGTTATTTGCTTTGTGGTTCCCTTAATGGTAATATCAGCAGTAATAGTATAACTTCCTTTTGTTTGACCATTTTTCACATCAGTTATTGTCAATTCGGCAGTTGGATGATTGGGAACTCCAAAAAAGTCATCAGATTTTAAGTGACCATCAAGTTTCTTAGATCCTTTGCCGGGATCAGTACATTTTATAGAAATCATATCTATAACAATTTTACCTCCCTTTAATGCTCCATGATCAAAGTCAAGACTTCCTGATTTTATATTTATGGTTCCAGAATGTTGTCCGGTTACTTTTTTACCAGTCCATACTATAGAGCTTTCTTCTGTATTTATAGTTTTGGTTTCTATATGACCTATTGGGTCTGAAATATTAGCAGCTAATGTGATAGACATCATCATCAATCCTGCAAAAATGATTTGTTTCATAAAATTATGTTTTTGATTTAAAATTTGTTGTAACAAATAGAGAAGACAAAATTAACTTAAAATTGTTCATTAATTGATTTTTAAGAGAGCGCAATTTGGGATATATATATTGATTTTGATTATAAAAGTCCATTTTTATTGCTTTTCGCTTAGAGATAAACCACATTTTGTGACTTTATGATTACTTTAATATTTATCTTGCAACTTAGAAGTACAAAAAAATAGTTAGTGTTAATTATAAGATACTAACAAAATGAGTCGTTATTTATTTAAATTAAAACATACTAATTTGAGATTCTTACTCTCATTAGTATTTGTTTCTTTTATCATTCTTGGGGTGAATGGACAATCGGAAGCAGATACTACAGAACAAGGCCAATTAAGCATTGTCCGCTATAATCTAAAATATAATAATTTATCAATTAACGATATTGAGATTGATAAAAACAACCGTGTCCTAGTAGCCACGGATAAGATGTTATTGACTATAGGCAATGCCAATAATGAAGATCTGATTTACCTTCAGGATTCTTATCTATCGTGTGTAATAGCCGATAATAAAAATAATCTGTATGCAGCAGGTAAAAATAATCTTTACTTAGTTAATGAAGGTAAGAAGGTGATCATTTCAGATAATGAAGTTTCCATAAATGATTTGGCATACGAGAGAGGTAAGTTGTGGTTAGCGACGAATAAAGGACTATATGTTTATGCATTATCATCTGGTAAATGGAAAAATCACAATTCATCAAATAGTAAGCTAAAATCAAACATCGTTAATTTTGTTCAAGTAGATGGCGCAGGAATTATTTGGGCAGGAACAGAGAAAGGATACGTGAAAATCGACGTTGATAAATGGGAACTGGAAGATAAAAAATACAACGTAGTCTCAACAAGACATAATAGAGAAGGACAATGGATGGTTGCGACAGAAGATATGTGGCTGATAGATCCATTCAACAGGAAATATGAAGTAGGACTAAACAGAGATTTGTATCAAGGGTCGATTAATGATTTTACCATTGATTCAAAAGGTAGAATCTATATGGCTTCAGATATATTAGTTAGATATAATCCATATGAAGAGAAGATTGAGAAGTATGGGGAAGATGTTGGTTTATTGGCACAGAAATGTTTGAGTCTTGCTTGTGATAAGAATAATAACATCTGGATAGGTACAGCGGATGCAGGCATATTTAAAATTGTGTTTGATGATATTGCGAAAGAACAATTAAGCTCTTCTATAATTTTAGAACAGCCTATTACTTGTAATGAGAAGTCTAATGCTATATTGAAAGTGACTACTTCTGGAGGAATCAAACCTTATAAATATAAGTGGAGCGATCCAAATTTAAGAGGTGCCAGACCCAATCGTGTAGGGCCAGGGTCATATTCAGTAACAGTGAGTGACAAATATGGATCACAATATATTTCAGAGCTTACAATAGCTGAACCTAGTCCTATTGAAGTGGAACTTCTAGAGATAACAAGAATTTCTGGATTCAGGAAGAAAGATGGTACAGCCACAATATCAGCCAAAGGGGGGACAGGAAAATTGAAATATCAATGGTCAAACGGCAGTGAAGGCGAATTTCTTACAGGAGTGGGACCTGGAAAATATACCGTAAAGGCCATTGACGAAAACAACTGTTTGACTCAATTGACAGCAGAAATTAAAAAAGAAAAGTACATACCTGAATTAGATATTACTAAGGTCGGAATAGGTCAAACCTTAAGAATTAATGAATTAAGTTTTGATGCGGATAGTACAGACCTCAATCCTGAAAGTTTTGAAATTTTGGATGAAGTGTATGAGTTTTTAATGCTTTATGAAAATGTAGTTGTTGAGATAGGCGGGCATACGAATACGATCCCTTCACACGAATATTGTGACAAACTTTCTACTTCAAGAGCTAGAAGTGTATCAGAATATATAACCAATCGAGGAGTGAATCCTACAAGAATAAGTTATAAAGGTTATGGTAAAAGAGAACCTCTAACAGAATCAAAATCTGCGTCGGCTAGAAAGAAAAATCAGCGAGTGGAGGTAAAGATTCTTTCGCTGTAGGGGGTAAAACTGGATGTTGACTTATTACACGGAGATACTTGGAGGCTTCACGGAGATTCACGGAGAAATTAAACAAAAGGAGACTAAACAGTCAGTCTACGTTCAACTTTGCGACCCTAGCGCATCCTCCGAGAACTTTGCGGTTAAAAGTCAACATCTAACCATGCAAAACCTTACTCCCTATACCTAGCAACCTCAATTTTTTTTATTAAAAAAATTAATCAACCTCCCCTTTCCCTTGACGGATGATCTCAATCTCATTATTTACACAGTTTAAGATTGTCGAACCGACTTTATCTCCCAAGCCTCCGTCTAGCAAGAAATCAACTTTGTATTCGAATGATTCTTCGATGACATTTGGATCTATAAAATATTCATTCAGCTCATCATCATTAAGAGAAGTGCAGATTATAGGAGCATCAAGATGATTTAGCAATTCCAAAACGATATTATTATTGGGTATTCTGATACCGATTTCTTTTTTATTATTCTTGAAGTATTTAGTGACAAAGTTGTTTGCTTTGAGAATGAAAGTATATGGTCCTGGAAGGTACCTTTTCATTGATTTGAATATGTGATTTGAATAAGGAAGCGTGTAGTCTGCTACTGTCTTGATGTCCTTACAAATTAGTGATAATTTTGCTTGCTTTTCTTTCTTTCCACTGATCTTAATGATTCGATCTATACTATCTTTTTTGGTCATCAAACATCCCAAGGCATAGATAGTATCTGTAGGAAAAATAACGACGGCGCCTTCTTTCATTTTATTAGCCACCATTGCCAAATCCCTTGAGTCAGGATTGTGTGGTCTTAAGATTAATCTCTGCATGGTATTTATCTCTTCTTTGAAATGGCAAGTTTAAAAGGAATAAATGAAACAATTGCTATAATTCATGAATAATGTAACGGCATGTTAAGGAACGATGAAATTATTGGTGTCAACTTTATATATTAACACCTTATAAAACTAGGAAAAATGAGATGTTTGTGTTTCATTAAAACCAATTTTTTAAAAGACTATTACATTATTAAGTGTGTATCACAAATTGCACAAAAAGTAACTCATAATTGTTTGTATAGTTATTACCATTGTCATCCTGGACCGCAGTGGAACATTGTCATCCTGAGCGCAGTCGAAGGAAGACAATATTATTATTGCAGTAATTTCGACCGAAGTGGAGAAATCTAGCTCTTGATGTAATAAAATGGTGGATTTCGCCACTTCGGTCGAAATTAAAGTAAAGGCATACTCCTTGATTCTTCGACTTCGATGAATCTTCGCTCAGAATGACAAGGAGTGCCCGACTGCGCCGGCGCTTCGCTCAAGATGACAAGGAGCTTATTTTCTTGAGTAAGTGCAATTTGTGATACACACCATTATTAATTCTAAATCTTTTTTGATTTCTATTTGTTTACTTTTGCTACTTACTTTTTAGAATGGAAACGAGGATGGATATCAATTTTGTAAATGTCATTTTGCCCTTAGCAATACCAAAGACCTATACATATGGCGTTCCTTCTCACCTGAAAAAAGAAATAGGGTTTGGCAAAAGAGTGGAGGTGCCGTTGCGAAATAAATTGTACTCTGGATTGATTACTGAGATGTTTGAGGATGTACAATTGGATTATAAAACAAAGGATATACTTTCTGTTATTGATGATGAGCCAATAATTCATGAGTACCAATATGATTTTTGGAAGTGGATGGCTGATTACTACTCTTGCACTATTGGTGAAGTCATGCATGTAGCACTTCCAGGAGGACTACGATTGGGCAGCGAAACTAAGCTTTTGATCCACGATGATTTTAACGATGACTTTTCTGATTTGACTGATAATGAATATATAGTTGCAGAAGCTTTAACGATAAGAAATGAACTGACAATTGAAGAAGTAAAAGATATTCTGGATCGAAAAACGGTCTATCCTTTGATCAGGTCATTACTTGACAAAAGAGTCGTCAAAATCAAAGAAGAGTTAGTCGCAAAATATAAGCCAAAGAGGATTGGATTCATGAAGCTGGCGCCAATGTTTGAGGAAAACAAGGAGATGCTTTCAGATGCTTTTGAAAAAATCAAACGGTCAGGACATCAGACAAATGCTTTGTTAGCTTTTGTCAGTTTGTCCAGAGGCTCAAGTGAAGTACCAAGATCTTCCATCTATGAAATGAGTGGTGCCTCAATCGGAGCGTTAAAGTCACTTGAAAAAAAGGGAATAGTTGAATTATTTGATAAAGATGTAAGCAGGCTGATCTATGAAGCATCCGATGGTGAATTGCCAGAACTATCTGAAGAGCAAATAAGAGCCTTAAAGGAAATTGATGGACATTTCGAAGAGAAGAAGATTATTTTATTGCATGGAGTGACAGGTAGTGGTAAGACAAGAGTATATATGGAACTTATCCAGCAAGCAATAGATAAAGGCAAGCAAGTCCTTTATTTGCTTCCGGAAATTGCACTTACAACTCAGATTGTTGCTCGATTAAAACATATATTTGGTACGGACGTTGGGATATTTCATAGTCGGATGAACAACCATGAAAGGGTTGAACTTTGGAAAGATGCTATCATTGGAAAAAAAGTAATTCTTGGAGCTCGTTCTAGTTTGTTTTTACCTTTTCCAAATTTAGGATTGATAATAGTCGATGAGGAACATGACCCTTCTTACAAACAATCAGACCCTAATCCGCGATACAATGCAAGAGATGCAGCTGTGTTTTTGTCAAAAAAATTGGACGCAAAAATCCTTTTAGGATCAGCTACACCAAGTCTGGAAAGCTATATGAACACACAAGAGAATAAATATGCTCTTGTGGAAATGATGGAGCGGCATGGTGGAGTCTCTATGCCAGAAATTGAGATTGTAGATATAGGAAAAGCAAAAAAATCAGGTAAGATCAATGGATTCTTTACCCATCATCTGATCGATGCTATAAAAGTGGCATTAGTGAATAAAGAGCAAATTTTATTATTCCAAAATAGAAGAGGATATGCGCCATCTCTGCAATGCAATACATGTGGCTGGAAAGGCGAATGCAAAAATTGTGATATAGCATTGACCTATCATAAGTTCTTCGATGAATTGCGATGTCATATTTGTGGATTCCGGAATAAAAATCCACATGAGTGTCCAGCTTGTGGAGATGATGCTTTAGAAGAAATAGGTTTTGGAACGGAAAAAATTGAAGATGAGATTCAAAAAATATTTCCTGAGGCTAGGATAAAGAGAATGGATTACGATACCGTAAGGACAAAAAATTCCTATGAAAGAATATTGGAAGATTTTGGAAGTAGAGAAATAGATATCTTAGTTGGTACTCAGATGATTACTAAAGGCCTGGATTTTGATAATATTGCTATTGTTGGAGTGATAAATGCAGATTCTACGCTAATGTTTGCAGATTTCAGGGCGGGAGAGCGTGCATTTCAATTGCTTACTCAAGTTGCTGGAAGGGCAGGGAGGAGAAAAAAGAGAGGTAAGGTATTGATTCAAACATATAATCCAGAACATCCTGTAATTCAGGAAATAATAACCAATAATTTTCAGAAGCTATATAGACGAGAATCAGAGGAAAGAAAGCGATTTATCTATCCTCCATTTTTTAGAATGATTAATATCCAATTGAAACACAAAAAGCCTAGAGTTGTCCATGATGCTGCGAGATATATGGCAATGCAACTTAAATCTGTTTTGGGTAACAGGGTGGTGGGCCCTGCTGAGCCAGGAATTGCAAGGGTGAAAGGGTATTATAGACAAAACATTACTATAAAAATTGAGAAAAAAGCCAAAGCTATTCAGATTGCAAAAACTCAAATATTACATCAGAAATCTATGCTCAAAACTTCGGATGGGTATAAGTCTGTGAGAGTGAAGATAGATGTAGATCCGTATTAATTTTTCTTTTAGTTTTAGCTGAATTGACTTTTCATTTTATATCACATTTGGACTGTTTAACCGCAAAGTTCGCAAGGGATTCACAAAGTTCTCTAAGGAAATTCTAAACTCAGAGTTAAATAATTAATTTTGTGAAGAATTATGGTCAAAACGGTTGGAGTCATAGGGTCAGGAAGTTTCGGAATGACAGTTGCAAAACTGTTAAGCGAAAACGTAAAAGTAATTTTATTTACGCGACGTGATGAAGTAATGGAGGCGATCAACGAAAGGAAACATTATAAGGGTGTCGATACTGAAGGGAAGATAACTGCTGTAAATGACTTGAAATATGTTGCCGACCGTTGCAAGGTGATAATGCCTGTAATCCCTTCAGCAAGTTTCCGAAAGGTGATGCGAGCTTTAGCACCTTTCGTAGGGCCAGAACACATAATGATACACGCTACAAAGGGATTAGATATTACTACTATTTCTGAAAAGAGATTGGAGAATGAATCTTTTACAAGGAAGGATGTGTATAGCATGGGTGAGGTGATCATAGATGAAACTACTGTGTTAAGGATTGGATGCATGTCGGGACCAAATTTAGCAAAAGAGATTTTGAGTGGAAAACCAGCTGCTACTGTTATTGCTTCTGAATTCATGGAAGTGATTCGTATTGGACAGAGGATTTTGAGTAGTAAATTATTTACTGTATTTGGGAGCTATGATATGAGAGGTGCTGAATTGGCAGGTGCTTTTAAAAATATAATAGCTATAGGTTCTGGTATATTGGATGGCTTGGATTTGGGAAAAAATATGCAAGCTGCGTTGATTACAAGAGGACTTCGAGAAATGATTCAGTTTGGAAATTCTATGGGTGCAGACAGCAGATCATTTTTAGGGACAGCAGGAATTGGAGATCTGATAGCAACGGCTACAAGTGACAGTTCTAGGAATTATACATTTGGAAAAAAGCTTGCTTCTGGAGAATCGGCAGAGCAAATCTTGAAAAAGGCTACAGAAGTGGTGGAAGGGGTGAATACCTTAAAAATCATTCATTTATTAGCTGAAAAAGAGAATTTACAACTGCCTATCACAACAATGCTTTACCGAGCCATTTATGCAGGATATGATGTCAAAAAAGCAATACGCCTATTAATGACCTATAATTACGCGCAGGACGTTGATTTTTTATAAGAAGAGGATTATTAAAAGAGGAGATAGATGCAAACGATTTATGAACGATTAGGAGATGATAACTTGAATAAACTTGTTGATTCTTTTTACAATAAGGTATTGGTAGATGACCGAATCAAGGACTTATTTCAGACTGATATTGTAGAAGTAAAGTCTAAGCAATTTATGTTTCTAACCCAATTTTTTGGAGGACCTCCACGATATACAGAAGTACACGGACATCCCAAATTGAGAATGAAACATATACCACATAAAGTTACGTTAGATGGAGCAGGGGCATGGTTGGAGTGTATGGCAGAAGCCATCTCAGAATTACCAATCGATGAATCCTTTCAAGAAGAGATATTTCAAAGATTCCCTCACGCCGCTAGGCATATGGTAAATTCTTAATCTGGATGAATACAAAATCATTTTTAGCAAAAGCAATTGGGACATCATTTGGTGCTGGTTATTTGCCAGTAGCACCTGGTACATTTGGAGCCTTAGTCGGAGTTCTACTTTATTATTGTTTGCACTTTTTTATTCCAGAATCATTAAATTCAATATTACTTATATTGATAGTGATCTTTACTCTTTTAGGGACTTGGGCTTGCCAAATCGTGCTGAAAGAATGGGGTCATGATCCTTCCAAAATAGTGCTGGATGAGACGATTGGTGTATGGATAACATTGTTGTTTATTCCGTACAATCATTGGTATATATGGTTGGCATTTGGCTTATTTCGCTTATTTGATATTTGGAAACCACTTGGGATTAAAGCTATTGATGAAAAGATGAAGAGTACTTTCTCGGTGATGTTGGATGATATTATTGCTGGTATTTATGCGGCGATTGTTCTTCAGGCTATTATTTATTTTTTCAGTTATTGAGTTATTGAGTTATTGAGTTTTGGTGCTTGGTGAATCTCCGTGATTTCTCCACAAATCTCTGTGTAATCCTTTACGTCAACATCTAACCTCGCAACCCAATCTCTTCAATCTTTCCTATATTGCGCATTCAACCATAATTTCAAAATGAGAAAGTCTATTCTAACGCTTCTGTTCATACTTGTATTTACTTCAATTGCATTCAGTCAGAATTTAAAATCTCCTGAACAATTCTTACGAACGGATTATGGTGAGCATTTTACACCCCACTATTTAGTTGCTGATTATGTGAGACATGTCGCAGCTAATTCGGATCGAGTGACTTTGATTGAGTATGGAGAGACGAATGAAGATAGACCTTTACTTTTGGCTACTATAACAACTCCAAGTAATCAAGCAAATATCGAAAAGATACAAAGTGCCCACTTATCTAAGATTGGTATGAATTCTGAGGATGAGGAGACTATTGATAAGAATTATTCTATAGTTTGGCTTTCTTTTGGTGTGCATGGAAATGAAGCAGGAGGAAGTGAAAGCAGCATGAACGTGTTGTATAATTTGGCAAATCCTGCGAATGAGCAGACGGGGACTTGGTTGGATAATACTGTAGTGTTATTTGACCCAAGTTTGAATCCTGATGGATACAATCGATATACCCATTGGGCAAGATCGATAGGTGGGAAAACGCCGCATCCTGGATTGACGGATCGTGAACATATGGAGCCATGGCCTGGAGGAAGGGTAAACCATTATTTATTTGATTTGAATAGAGATTGGGCTTGGCAGACGCAAGTAGAGAGCCAACAGCGAATAGTTCAATATCATAAATGGATGCCACATATCCATGTTGATTTTCATGAAATGGGATATGATAATGGATATTATTTCGCTCCTGCGGCAGAGCCGTATCACAAGCATATTACTGATTTTCAAAGAGATATGCAGGTAGATATCGGTAAGAATCATGCGAAGTACTTTGATAGAGAAGGATGGTTGTATTTTACGCGAGAAGTATTTGATCTTTTGTATCCATCATACGGTGATACTTATCCGACATTTAATGGAGCTGTCGGGATGACATACGAGCAAGCTGGACATGGAATGTCAGGAAGAGAAATTTCCTTGTCAAATGGGGATACATTAAAAATTCAAGATAGAATTGATCACCATACCAAGACGGCATTGTCTACTATAGAAGAAGCATCAAAACAAGTAGATAGAATCAATAATAACTTCGTTACTTACTTCTCAAATGCTGTGAAATCACCAAAGGGTAAGTACAAATCATACGTTATCAAAAGTTCAGGACAAGCCGATCGATTGGCTGATTTATTGTCAAAAAATAACATTAAGTATTATCGAACAGTAGGTCAGGGTTCAATGAATGGGTTTGATTATTTAACAGGAAATTCTGCTTCTTTTAGTTTAGACGACGGAGATATTGTGGTGAATGCAAATCAACCTAATGGGACATTGTTGCAAGTATTAATGGAGCCTGAACCTGTGTTAAGTGATAGTGTGACTTATGATATTACCGCTTGGTCATTACCGCATGCTTATGGAGTGCAAGCCTATGCTTTAGATGGTTACACTTCTACAAAATCGATGGATAATGATGTGGCAAAACTTTCTTCTTGTTTTAGCGGAGATGATGAAATGTATCCTTCATATGCATATGTGATTCCTTGGAATAGTGTTACTTCTGCTCAAAGATTGGCAAAGATTTACAACAAAGGTATTAAAGTAAGAATGGCTGATAAGGATATTAAATTCAACGAAGGAATTGTAAAGAAAGGATCTATCATTATTGTTCGTGGAGATAATTTTTTTGTGCCTAATCTTAGAAAAACTTTAGCTGATATAGTCCAACCTTGTGAGGGATGCTTTTGTCTCTCTTCTGGATTTTCTGATAATGGAGGAGATATAGGAGGAAGCAAATTTTCTAGATTGGAACATCCTCGCGCGTTGTTGCTTTCTGGGAGAGGCACAAGTGCTAATGGAGTTGGGCAGATATGGCACTACTTTGATGAGGTGCTTGGATATCCTTTGAGTATTGTGGATAAGCAAAATATGGCTAGGGTAGATTTAGCAGATTTTAATACATTGATCTTACCCGATGGATATTACACTTTGAGTGATGATGAAGTAGAAGGGATCTCAGAGTTTGTCAGCAATGGTGGGAAAGTAATTGCTGTATCAGGAGCTTTGGGCAATTTTGTGGATAAGGAAGGATTTGCACTATCAAAATATGCTACAGATGATGAAAAAGATGCCGCAAAAAAGGATAGAGAAGCCAAAAAACTCGCCGCTAGAAATGACAGTTATGAAGATCAAGAAAGACATGGAATAAGTAATAGTGTTCCTGGAGCTATCATTCGAAACAACATTGATTCTTCTCATCCATTGGCCTATGGATTGGGTAGTTCGTACCACAGCTTGAAGACTTCAAAACAATATTATAGTCTGCTTCAAGATGCTTGGAATGTGGTTACCGTGCCTAAAGATTTTAAAAATTATGGTTTTATAGGAGCTAATTTGAGGCCTAAGATTGAGGGTTCAGTATCTTTTGCAGTGGAAGAGAAGGGAAGTGGTAGAATCATTTATATGGTGGATAATCCTTTGTATAGGGGATTTTGGGATAGTGGGATTTTGCTGTTTTCTAATGCGCTGTTTTTGGTGAATTAGGAGGAGAGAAATTCAAAGGACTCTTTATTATATATTCAAGTATTAGTTTTTATTTTTTTCATTTAAAGCTCTTTTAGTCTAGTTCCAAAACTCATTTCAAAGCAAATTTGAGCCCAAATTTACATTAATACTAATTTAAAATAAGTGAAGCTCAATATTATAAGAATTTTGGCTCAAAATTGAAGGTGATTGAGCCTTAAATCGGATGAAGGTGAGCTTTTGAAGTATAGAAATTTGCTTAGGAATGATATATTAATAAAGTTCGCTTTTATACGCAGGTATTCTATTTTTCAACTAGGCAAAAAACCTGCCTGCCGGCAGGCAGGCGTAGACAATGCAGCGCATTGGCGAGGCTTTTTAACGCCGTAGAAAGATAAAATAACAAGTAGAAAATGTTACTTTATTATTGAATCATTCCTAAAAGAGCACACTGATCTTTTTTATCGCAATTAAGAAAACTTATCGATAACCCAAACTTCATGGTTTGTAAAATTTGATTGCAATGAATAATAAAATTAAGTACACCAATGATGATAAGGAATTCCTGAAGGCACTTCATGAAAAAGTGCAAAGCTATTTTGACTCCACTGACAATGATAAATATGGAGGCAAATGGCTCTATACCAAAGCTTTTATCATGTTGCTTATTTACTGTTTTTGCTCCATTTACATATACTATGCAGCTAATCTCACACAATTATACGCTTGCTATTTTTTGATGGGGCCATTGACTGTATTTCTTGCTTTGAACATTGGGCATGAAGCTGCACACTATAATTTCAGCAGAAATAAAAAACTGAACAACCTTCTAGTTTTTATCTTCGATTTTTTGGGAGCTAGCGGTCAGATATGGAAATACAAACATGTCCATTCGCATCATTTGGATACTAATATTTATATGGTTGATAAAGAATTGGAACAACCAGACATTGTCAGGATATTTGAAGAATCAAAGTTGAGGTACTTCCATCAATTTCAGCATATCTACATGCCATTCCTCTACAGCCTTTACATTTTGATCTGGTTTGGTCTGCGAGATTTTGAGGATTACATCAAACTGAAGAAAGAGATGAGAACATATAGTCCATCGCTTCATTATTCATTTTTCATTGGAAAATTCATCTTTATCATGCGAATGATTATCCTGCCTGCTATATTGCTGCTGTTCGGTTGGATACATATTTTAGTTGCATTTTTAGTATGTGGCATAGTCGCTAGCATTACTACCACTTTTGCTTTAATCTCCAAGCATGTCGGAGAGCATTCTGAATTTCCAGTTCCAGATTCTGAGGGCAATCTACCTCATTCTTGGATCAGACATCAATTCAAGACCACTTCTGATTTTGCTACGAATAGTCGTTTAGTGACAGCACTTTATGGAGGGTTTAATCATCATTTGGCGCATCATCTTTTTCCTAAAGTGGCACATGTTCATTATCCATATATTACTCCTATTATAAAGGAGGTGTCGGATGAGTATGGGATTCCGTTATATAGTATGCCTACAATTTATGGGGCTATGAGCTCGCATTTTAGGTTGTTGAGGAAGAGAGGGCAGGAAGGGGAAATGCCATTAGAGTGGATGGAGATGTGAGTGATGAGATTGAAATAAGACTTTAAGTTAATCTTCAAGTATAATTACAACTATCATTAAAATATTTTTGAAACTCTTTTTATAAATTCACTTGGGGTAATGTTATGCTTGTCTTTAAAAGCTTTGTAAAAAGTAGTCTTACTATTAAAACCACTTTCAAAAGCTAAACCAGTAATTGTATAGGCTTTATAATCACCATTTCTGAATAGCTTTTCTACATGGTTTAACCTTTGTTCATTAATGTATTCATAGAAAGTAGAGTTGAGTCCGATATTAAAATATTGGGACAATTGGTTTTGGCTAATGCCAGTCTTATCTGACAGTTTTGAAAGGTTAAGCTTTGGGTCTAGATAGAGTTTTTCTTCTGAAATTGCTGATTTGACTGAGGTATGTAAATCTTTGAGATTTGATTCATCCTTTTGATTAAGGTTCTGATATTTTGGCTCTCCAAAGAAAGTATGTGTTGGCGCCAATCTAAAAGCTCTAAATACTATCGCGAAGATTAATACCATGAATAAGCAAATCAGAGAGACTTCAAATAATAAATGATAATTTTTCCTGATTAGAATGTAGGTTAATGCATAAGACAACATTATAATAATTAAAGCTTTTGTAAATATCAACAGTGGTTTGGTGAGCCCATGATCTTTATATTTAGTTAGTAGTTTATATGATTTTGCTATAAAAAATGTTGAAGAAGTAAAAAATATCAACATCCACTTATCCAGATATGTTTCCATTGTCTCTATCCATGAAAACATGCCGTAATTAGGATAGATGGAAGTTATTAAGCCATCTATTATAAATATTATAGGAATACAAAAGAATAACAAATGAATCCACTTAAAACTAAAACTATCAGAGATAAGAGATTTTGTAAATATGAAATATGCAGGTGCAATAGCCATCCAAGAACTGTTTCCTAAGACCCATGTATAAGCCTGAAATTGTTTCCATTCAGAAACGATAGACACATAATAAACCATTGCCAAAAAAATGATGAGGAGGAGCAAGGTTGTGGCTTTTTTCTTTGAGCTTTTTAATGGTCTGCTAATGTTGACACCTACTATTAAAAGGAGTGCTTGAAATGCTCCAAAAAGGAAGATTATATTTAACAGGGTAGAATTCATTAACTATTAAATTGAGTCGTAAAGGTATAGCCGAATGATTTTATTTGCCACCGAAAAACTATTTATTTTCAATTGATTTGGTGTCTTTTTATCCGTTTGTGCTCAGACGGACGTCCTTTTAATCAAAGATTATAGACTTTTTGCAATTGTTACTAGGTTTGGGTTACAAATTAAAATTCAATTCTATGTTTAACAATGTAATTTCTTTGTTTGTACTAATTATCTTTTTTATAAATCCTCTTTGTAGTCAAACTGTTAGCACTTTGGTGAACAATCCGACAATGGATTTCGAAGCTGTTCATTGGCATCCTGACGGCAGAATATTTGTGACGGATTATAATAATGGCAGACTTTACAAAGTAGAATTAGATGGGAGTGTCGAAACCATTGTAACTGGATTTTCTGCAATTGCTGGTGGAGGATTTGATAGAGACGGCAATTTCTATTTTGCGGGCATCAATGTGGGCAAGATGTACCGCTTGAATGATGACTACTCTTATGAAGAAGTCGGTTCAGGATTTAATCAACCTGTAGCTTTTTTGCAAAGTACAACAGATGACAATATTGCTTACATCAGTGCTTACGGAAGTAATAGTTTGCATAGACTTGATCTGTCCACAAAAGAGTCTACTTTGCTTGCATCCAACCAAGGAATCAATGGACCCGATGGACTACTTTTTGACGAAGACAACAATATATTAATAGCCAATTTTAACAATCATCGAATTAATAGGGTAGAAGAGGATGGAACAGTGAGTCTTTTTGCAAATGTCCCCTCAGGCGGTTTTATGGGTTATATGGCAAAATATGGAGATAAGATATTTGTATGTTCGGTCACAAGTAAAAGGATATTTCGAATTGACGGAAATGGAGATATTGTACATATTGCTGGAAATGGAGCTTCTGGTTCTGCGGACGGAAATGCACTGAATGCTTCATTCAGAAGACCGAATGGTATAGCTATAAATGCGACTGGTGATTCGCTACTTATAGCAGATGAAAAAACGATAAGGGTGATTACTAATTTTGGGACTACTAGGGTGAAAGAGTATAATTTAGAATTGGTTGATTTTGTAGCTAGTCCAAATCCAGCGCAGGATGTTTTTGAGATTTCTTATAGTTATTCTGAATCATTTGATATGAGTTATGAAATCATCAATTTTGAGGGGAAGGTGGTATTGCCAATTCAAAAAAGGAAAAGTGAGGTTGGTGATAATTTATTAAGTATTGATTGTAGTGGGTTAGCGAAAGGGCTTTATTTTATTCGGTTGATGGATAACGAGGGAAAAATATTTACTAGTAATCTTTTGAAGGTGTAGGTAATAATTTTGGAATAGAAACTCAATAGCCAAGTTTGTGTACACTTGTTTTGATTTTTAGATTGTTGTATATATCATATCATATTAAATTAGTGCTTATTATAACTATCTAGGTTTTATAGGAGGTTGATTGGTAGTTTTAAATTCTTTTTCGTATTGTTCAAATTTTAAGTTTTTAAACTTTTGGTAATTTTTCTTTTTAAATACTTTGAAAAAGTAAGCAAAGGATTCTTTTATTTTTGCCTTTTCAACCCAAACACTTCTATAAAGAACTGTTAAAGCTATGAACCCAAAAACAATCATATGAATAATAATGGGAATTTTAATATACTTAGTTAATAGGATATTAAACTCTGTATAATATTTATTAACTGCAATTCCACTAGCTATTATTATATGCAATCATCGTAAAGTCAGATTTTAAGGAGCATTGAGATAAACCAAAAAAAAGACGCAAAACACAACTCTCAATGTGCCCTACGCCTTTTAGAAATAATACGATTATCTTTTTATAAGGAAATATTCAAAATTCATCATTCATCATTCGTAATTCCCCATTCCTAAAACCCATAAATCTTCAATTTAACGTACTCGTCAAAACCTAAACCTGTATGCCCTTTATCTTGCATTCTTTTAATAAATTCTGGAGTGACATTGTGAAGTCCAGCTTCAATCATCTCGTCAGCAGAGAGGTTGAATCCCATGTCTTTTAATCCTTTGACATCATCGATATCAATATTGTGAATGCCGAAAGAAATGATATTGTCGAAAGAAATATCTTGTAAGCCAGAAGCTTTGATTTCTTTCACGTATTCTGGAGAAATATTATGGATGGCAGCTGAGATGAAGTCATCAAAACTTACATCGGTAAAGCCAGCTTCTTTGAATCCTATGATGTAGTCTATATTGACATTATGGATTGCTGCAGAAATAACATTGTCAAAAGTCAGGTCTGAATATCCTAGATCCTTAACACCTTTTATAAACATTGGATCTACATTGTGAATGGATGCAGATATCATATCATCGAAATCTAAGTCTTCAAATCCTGCATTACTGAATTCTTCGAGGTATTCAAGATCTACATTGTGAATGGCGGAAGATATCAATTGATCAAATGTAAGATCAAAACCATAAGACTTTGCTTTTTTAATATAGTCCACATCTACATTGTGAATGCCAGCTGAAATTACATTGTCAAAAGTGAGATCTGACATTCCTGCATCCTGAAATTCCTTGATATAGGCTACATCTATATTGTGAATCGAAGCACTCACTAAATCATCAAAATCCAATTCCATTCCTGCATTATTAAAAGCAGTAATATATTCTGGGTCTACATTGTGAATGCTAGCCGTAATCATATCATCAAAGGACAAATCCTTGAATCCAGCACTTTTAAATTTTTTGATGTATTTCGGATTGACATCGTGTATAGATGCAGCTATTAAATTATCAAAGGTTATATCATCAAAACCAGCACCTTTTAATTCTTTTACGTATTCCACATCTACATCATGAATCGCAGCTGCAATAAGGTTGTCAAATGTCAAATCTGAATATCCTAGAGCCTTGAATTCCTTAATGAATTTTGGATCTACATCGTGAATGGCTGCTGCAATTATTTGATCAACATCCAGATCTTCATATAATTCTTTGCCAAAACTTTTTATATATTCCATGTCAACATCATGAATTTTTAGCGCAACCAATTCTTCTACAGTTGGCTGATTATAATTGACTTTTTTGAATTCACCATTTATGCCCATGATGTATTCTTCATCCACATCGTGAATAGCAAGAGCTAAAAGGTCATCTTCTTTGACCTTGGTATAACCATTAGACTTCAAAAATTTGAAAAATGATTCTTCCATCCCAGAAAGAAAGAAGTGGATTAGCTTTTCCTCGCTGATTTTGAAGCCCTCGTTACTCGCTGCAGTTATAAAATTTGTATTTGGTGTGAAATTATATCGACCAGTACCTTTACCATTTGAGAATTCTCCTTTAAGGACAAGTGTACCTGGACCTCTTTTTAAAGTAAATTCCCCTTCTATATTATTTGTAATTGTTGGTGTAAATGCAGAAGCCAAAAAGCACTCACTACTGCTCCAATAATAGTTTTTGCCAATGCCTCCTTTTTTAATGTAAAGGCAAACATTATTGTTTTTAAGTTCACCTTCCCATACACCTTCATTTTCAATATCTTCAGATGCACTTTTGACTACTGTTTTACCATTCTTATTGTTAATAGAAAATGTTCTTCCGTCTGCTGAGATGATAGAGTATCCATCAGTATTTTGAGAAACAGACAAATCCACACTTTCATCAATATTAAACATAGACAGGTTAGCTATTGCACTTGTTGCATTATCAACATCCTGTTTAGAATCTTTAAGCTGAATATTATTATTTAATCCTGTAGAACTGTCATTATTGTTTTCTTGGTCAGAATTGAGGACTTGATTTGTTTCTTTTTCTAGGTTCTTTTCTTGTTGTGTAGCATTGATTTGCTCTTGAGAGTTTTCTTGTTCTTCTATTGAGTGGGCAGAAATAATAGTTGGATTAAATAGGGTTACAGTTAGGCCAAGAATTGGAAGAATAAATAAATACTTCCATGTACTTCTCGCTGAAGATTTTTGTGCATTCATCATGTAAATTCGTTTTTTTAGAAATGATTGATTGTAATTTGTGGAAAGCGAGAGTGGTAAATCTGGTACAGATACCTTCAGAAGATTCATCTGATATACTTCGGCATTGGCGCCTGAAGCAAGCATTTCTTGATCTGTAAGGTATTCGAGGTTGTGTTCGACAACTTTTCGATAAAGCCAAGCGAAAGGGTTGAACCACAGTATTATTAAAGCGAACTCAGATAGAAATATATCTAAAGAGTGCCATTTAGTAATGTGAATCTTTTCATGCGCTAAGATTTGCTCGTATGTGTCATAATCGTATTTGCTAGGGTTGATGTAGATCATATTTAGAAATGAAAATGGAGCCTTGTCGCCTTCCATTTCTACTATCGTTAATTTCCCATCTTTGAGAGTAGGGAATTTCATTCTATAAAATATTAGTATCGAAAATTGGACTAAAAAATTGATAAAGAATATTCCAAGTCCAATTAGATAAGTCCATTTAAAAACGTTACTCCAATTTATTCCAGCTATTGTATTTTGGATTCTTTCTTTTATACTTGGAGCAGCTAAAACGGCAATTTCTTTATTGGTTTTAGTTTCGTCAGAATGGATATTGTTTTCTTCAAGTTTAGTATTTGACTCTGCCAGCTTTTTAGATTCATTCCATTTTGTTGAAACAGGAATAGAGTTTTCCTTTGCTTGTTTTTTGTCGACAATATTGTTCACTATAAGTTCAGCACTTTGTAAAGACCACGATTGTGGAATTTGAATCATTGGCAATGAAAATGCAAGAATCAAGTAAGAAGCTAGAATCACTCGATTCAATGAATAAAAGGTTTCTTTTTTCAGCAAAACCTGATAAAGAATAAAACCAAGTCCTAAGAGTAGGGATACGTGTAAGATATAATTGATCATTTACCTTTAGTTTTTATCATGTCAATAATATTAGTTAGCTCATTTTCACTGATGTTCTCTTCTTTCGCAAAGTGAGCTACCATCTTACTATAAGAATTGTCGAAGTATTTTTTCAAGACGTCAGAAATAGCGTCTTTTTGATAATTTTCTTTGGGTAATAATGGGTAATATTGATGCGTATTGCCAAAAGTGTTATGTCCAACAAAACCTTTATCACTGAGAATTCTTACTATGGTAGAGACTGTATTATAATGAGGTTTCGGATCTGGCATCTCCTCGATGACCTCTTTGATAAAAGCCTTCTCAAGCTTCCAAAGAATTTGCATGATCTCTTCTTCTCGTTTGGCTAATTTCTGCATACTACCTTTGACTTTATGATTGTAATAATGACACACGAATATTTATATAGTTGTATGTCGACAATTCAAAGATATAACTAATTAATTAGTTTAACAACTAAATATATAGTTTGTTCACTAATTTGTTAGTTTAAAGAGTGTCTTTGGATAGGTTTATTAGTATCTCCTCAAAAAGGGGTGGTAATTACAATGCCTTTTGATAAATTAGTGAGCTAAGAGAAGGCATGTCATTTTCTTTTTTGATTCTATCCAAAATATAATTGAAAGGAGAAACGTCCAGTTTTATGCATGT
>Ga0256847_1000202_pt1 | contig 41737 bp, 43 predicted proteins | sample TeddybearmetaG_FD_189099 | JGI IMG/M metagenome (GOLD analysis project Ga0256847, IMG submission 189099) | Hydrothermal vent microbial communities from East Pacific Rise, Pacific Ocean - Teddybear | ecosystem: Environmental > Aquatic > Marine > Hydrothermal vents | place: Pacific Ocean: East...
TCGTCATACAAAATCTTGTCATAAATTTCGTCGCTATAAATTACTAGACCAAACTCTCTCGCAATTTGGATGAAAGAGTTTAAGGTATCTTTGGGATACACCGCACCCGTTGGATTATTGGGATTGATCAACACCAGAGCTTTTGTCTTGCTAGTAATTTTCTTCCGAATATCGTTTAAATCCGGCAACCAGTCAGAAGCCTCATCACAAAGATAATGAACAGGATTGCCGCCGGATAATTTTACTGCGGCCGTCCACAGGGGGTAATCAGGGCAAGGAATTAAGACTTCATCGCTGCTGTTTAACAATGCTTGCATAGACATCATAATGAGCTCGCTGACGCCATTTCCTAGATAAACGTTATCAACAGATACTTTCTCTACACCTTGCGTTTGATAGTATTGCTGCACAGCGACTTTGGCAGAATAAATACCGTTGGAATCTCCATATCCTTGTGATGATGGCAAATTATGAATGACATCTTTTAGAATATCTTCCGGAGCTTCAAATCCGAATGGCGCAGGGTTTCCAATATTGAGTTTGAGGATATTATGCCCTTCATCTTCCAGCCGTTTAGCCTCGTCTAGGACGGGACCTCGGATGTCATAACAGATGCCTCGGAGCTTATTGGAGCGAATGATTGATCGCATAGATAATCGCCAATTGATAGTAGCTAATCTTTAGCAAGAACTAGACTATACCGAGAGTTAACGAATTTGTCTTGAAGCTAAAAAATATACCTTTATTAGAAGTATTGTTCGACTACACTTACACTAGTGAGATATAGTATAAAACACTAGAGTAGTTGCGTTTAAACAGATATTGAAACTAGTCTGTTGTGAGTGAGAATTAGAGGTAAATTATGGATTTGTTAATCGCATTTGGTGTCGTAGCAACCGCAGTTGCCGGCTTTTTATTAGGAAAAAAATACTCAGGAAGTGAAGTCGAACGAGCTAAGCTTGAACAACAGTTGTCAGAAAAAACGGAAGAGTTGAATGCCTTTCATACCAAAGTAAACTCTCATTTCGAAAAAACTGCCGAATTATTTAATCATGTTTCGGATAGTTATCAATCGCTTTATGATCACATGGCAACTAGTTCAACTCAGCTGTGTGCTAGCCAGACATTCCAATCATTGCCAAAAGCATCCGGTGAGCAACTGCCTAATGAATCTTTAACTATGAGAGAAGCCGGAACTGGTGAAGAGGTTTTTGATGCCAATCATCTTTACAACGCTCATTCTTACCGAAATCAGCATGCAGAAAATGATGTTGAAGAACCAAAACTTGATGATCCAAAGGTCGTTGAAATAGCTAGTGTCAAAGAAGAACCCTCAGCTGATTCTGACGAGCATGCGCTAGATTACGCCATTAAAAAGAAAGGCGTTGTCAATCATAATAGCCTCAATATGGAAGGCGTGAAAAATTCTTAAGCGAACACGTAAATAATACTTCTCTAAGCCCATCCTACTCATGATATTTCTCACTAAGTTTATGAAAATTATTAAGCTGCTCTTGCTCGGTGGGCTTGGTGGGTTGCTTACTTTATTTTTCATGCCTGAAAGTCCACTCAGCTTCAACTGGTCAGAAGTCAATAAAGCCTGGCAGTATCACCAGCAAATTAGCCAAGAAAGTTCTCCATCAAAACAATTCGACAGTAGAAATTCTTCGCAGGTATTTTCCTATTCAAAAGCAGTAGAAAAAGCAGGTCCTTCGGTCGTGAGTATTCAAGCGCATTTGCCCGGAAGAAGCGCGAGACGAGCTCGAAACGGACGCGAAGGAGATGTATTGGTGGATTTCCCAATCAATGTCGGTTCTGGAGTAGTATTTGATGAAGATGGATATATTATCACCAACCACCATGTCATATTAGGCAGCAAAACAGTCTCCGTTCATTTCCCTGATGGACGCTATAAGAAAGCGATGATTGTTGGCGTTGACTCTCAAAATGATATCGCCGTTCTTAAAGTTGATATACCCACCCCAATGGTTGCAGAGTTGGGACGATCGAAAGATGTTCGAGCGGGCGACATCATTTTAGCAATCGGTACACCCTTTGGTTTATTCGAAAATTCCGTGACTTCCGGCATTGTAAGCTCTGTTGATCACGGTGTTTTATATCCAAAAATTCAAACCGACGCACCTATCAACTACGGAAATTCTGGTGGCGCTCTTATCAATACCTTAGGTCAAGTCATAGGTATTAGTGCCCAAAAATTTAGCGTCAATCAAAAGGGTGATACCAGCATAAGTTTTGGCATTCCCATTGATATAGTTAAAGAAGTTTTCGACGATATTAAGCTGCATGGTAGAGTTATCAGAAATTGGTTAGGTGGAGGTCTTAACGAACTCAATTTAGCAGGACATAATTTTTTCGACCCAGGCGTAGATTTTGGGAGTGGGCTACTCGTAGGTTCAATAGAAAAAGGAAGCCCCGTTGATGAGGCCGGCGTGATCCGCGATGACTATTTAGTCAAGTTTGATGGCACTGAAATTACCAGTATGGCTCAATTTAAAGAACTATTTGATGCTATCCCGATTGGCAAAGAGGTTGAAGTTGAACTACTTAGAAATAAAGAACTCATCAAGCTCAAATTAAAACTAAGAGAAAAAAACCCGAAATAAGAATGGTATGCTAAATTCTTGCCGGCTTAAGACACTCGTTTTATGGCCGCACCCAACATTTGTAGCTTTTCTTCGATACACTCATAACCTCGATCAATATGATAAATTCTATCTACCAAGGTATCGCCTTCTGCAACTAGCCCAGCAATCACCAAACTTGCGGATGCTCTCAAATCAGTCGCCATAACTTGTGCGCCAGTCAATCTTTCAACACCTGTACAAATAGCGTTGTTTCCCTCTATTTGAATATCTGCACCCATACGCTGAAGCTCACTAACATGCATGAAACGGTTTTCAAAAATTGTTTCAGTAATAACGCCTGTACCTTCTGCTACCACATTTAGTGCTGTAAATTGAGCTTGCATATCAGTCGGAAAACCAGGATAAGGGGCGGTTTTCACATTCACCGATTTTGGTCGTTTACCTTCCATATCTAACTCTATCCAATCATCCCCAGTCGTTATTTTTGCTCCCGCTTCTTGTAACTTTAAAAGTACTGATTCAAGAATTTCCGGGTTAGTGTCTTTAACTTTAACAGAACCGCCCGTTATTGCTGCAGCGACAAGATAGGTACCCGTTTCTATCCTATCGGGAAGAACATCATGATGTGCGCCGGTTAATTCTTCAACCCCTTCAATGGTAATGACGTCGGTACCTGCCCCGGAAATATTTGCCCCCATAGCGATCAGATATTCCGCAACATCAACCACTTCTGGTTCGCGTGCTGCATTTTCTAATATGGTTGTACCCTTTGCTAGAGTGGCTGCCATCAGCAAGTTCTCGGTTGCGCCCACGCTCACAATATCCATAAAAATTCGTGCGCCAGTTAGGCCGTTCTTCGCTCGGGCCCTTACATAACCGTCTGTGACGTCAATTTCGGCGCCCATCGCTTCCATGCCTTTAATGTGTAGATCGACTGGACGAGAACCGATAGCGCATCCTCCCGGTAATGAAACATCTGCCTCTCCAAATCTAGCCAACAGGGGACCTAGCACCAAGATAGAGGCGCGCATCGTTTTAACTAAATCATAAGGCGCTTCGAATGTTTTAATGGTATCGGCATTTATCTCAACGGTCATATTTTCACCGAGAGTCATAGAAACACCCATCATACCAAGCAGTTCTAAGGTAGTCGTCACATCATTTAAATGAGGAACATTGCCTATAGTTGTAGGACCCTTTGCTAATAAAGTCGCCATAAGGATCGGTAACGCAGCATTTTTGGCTCCAGAGATTCGAATAGAGCCCGAGAGATTATTCCCACCGGTTATTTGCAATTTAGCCATGAGTTTTACCTTCAGTCTCGAACATAACAATCCCAAGAACCTGTCTTTCGCACTAACATGCCGCGGCTTCTTCTGGTGTCATCGTTTTTAACGATAGCGCATGTAATTCGCCACTCGAAATTTTATCTTGAACCGTGGCATAAACCATCTGTTGTCTGGCGACCGGTCGTTTATCAATAAACTCTGGAGATACAATAATGGCTTCAAAATGATTGCCATCACCGCTAACTTCAATAGATTCACAACTAATCGTTTGTTCGATCAACTCTTTTATTTCAATTTCGTTCATATATACCCATAGTCAATGAAGCTGCCGGATTCAGCAAGCCAATAAGCTATCCTATTTGAGGCGTGATAATGCAGGATTAGTCATTCTAGTTCAAGTTATCACAACAAAGAAGAGGATGGCTTATTGGCTTGCACTTTGGGTGCTCCATTCTCAGATCATCAATGTGCGCATTGTACCTGAAAGCCTACAAACTAAGAATAGAGCCACAAGTATTATTTATCACAGAGGCTCTTCCCCGCCGACTGATGGCTTTCATTGGTATAATTTAGTCCGTATACTTGCCCGCTTGCATTTTATCGTTTGCCATAGAATAACAATCCGATAAGTTCTGCTGGTTCATGGCTTGAAACAATTTCGTTGTTGCAGGCTACGATGATAGATACCATTATATAAGATAACTCTAATGCCTCCTTTGCCGCGTTAGTTGTTTACATTTATTTAGAAAATTCAGGAGAATCAGTAAGTTATATGCTTTTGTATTTCGCGATGGTCATTTGTGGCATTTCCCTACTCGTCTGGAGCGCAGATCGCTTTACCGATGGAGCCGCTGCTATAGCAAGAAATATGGGCATTTCTCCGCTGATCGTCGGTTTGACAATTGTCGCTATGGGCTCATCAGCACCTGAAGTCATTGTTTCCATCAATGCCTCCCTTAATAACTCACCCGGGCTCGCCATAGGTAACGCAATTGGCTCTAATATCGCCAATATTGCTATGGTACTAGGCATTGCAGCATTAGTAACACCGTTAAAAGTGCAGTCCGAAACACTTAAGCGCGAAATACCTGTTCTGTTTGCCTTCATGATTTTGGTATTCGCGCTACTCGTTGACCTCGTACTTTCTTTCACCGATGGTCTCATCCTAATTTCGTTATTAGTACTTTATTTAATCTGGCTATCCAAAGTAGCACTAAGTACCCGCAATAAACCCGATCAAATGTTGCAAGAAATTGTCGACGAATTACCTGACCAGATGCCCACGGGTCGAGCGGTGTTTTGGCTGGTACTTGGTTTAATACTGCTACAGGTTAGTTCCAAGCTACTCGTTCTAGGAGCGACTAATATTGCCTATATGTACCATATCAGCGATTTTGTGATCGGTATTACTGTGGTTGCTGTTGGCACGAGCCTACCTGAGCTAGCTGCTTCAGTTACAGGCGTCTTAAAAGGCGAACACGAGCTCGCAATTGGCAACGTTATTGGCTCTAATATCTTTAATCTACTCGCGGTATTAGGCATTCCCGGTCTTATAAACGGTGTAGGACTCCAGCCGAGTATTCTGCAATTAGATTATGCATTTATGTTCGGTTTAACAGTCGCAATGTCGATAATGGCATGGGGAAGTAAGGGAAAACCTGGTCAAATTACTCGCTTAGAAGGCGGTATTCTGCTTAGCTGTTTTATTGCTTATCAAGCCTATCAGCTATTGCACAACACTTAAGGGCTCCTCTATTGAGTGCTGGTTATCCTTAACACTATTTTCAAATCGACTTCAAAGCATTCTGTTGTCTATATCTCGGTTACAGAACGGACTAAATTTCTGATAAACTAGCCAAATTGCCAGTCTAACTTATTTAACCGCGACACTTTAAGATGAACAAGCCATCGAACAGTTACGATTTTATAGCACTAGGAAAAGCCGTTGTTAGAACGGAGCAATTGGCTGTGGAGCAATTGCTATCCAAAATCGGTGATGATTTTGCCGCGGCATGTCGCCTCCTACTTGAGTGCGAAGGACGTATCATTGTCCTTGGCATGGGAAAATCCGGCCATGTAGGTAACAAAATCGCGGCCACTTTAGCAAGTACCGGTAGCCCAGCCTTTTTTGTCCATCCCGCCGAAGCCAGCCATGGTGATCTTGGAATGATCACTAACAAAGACCTAGTACTGGCTTTGTCTAATTCGGGAGAAACATACGAAATTACCAGTTTGCTTCCGGTTATCAAACGGTTGAACGTGCCGTTGATTAGCCTCACAGGAAATTCAAATTCCACGCTAGCCTCCTTTGCGGATGTTAATTTGGACACGGGGGTAAAAAAAGAAGCCTGTCCTATGAATCTTGCACCTACCGCCTCCACCACCGTGTCGTTAGTAATGGGCGATGCATTAGCGGTCGCCCTACTTGAAGCGAAAGGTTTTTCCGAAGAGGATTTTGCGCTCTCTCATCCTGGCGGTAAGTTGGGACAAAAGTTGCTGCTTAAAGTGGACGATATTATGCATAAGGGGACACAAATCCCGATCGTCAAAGAGAATATTAGTGTCAGCGAAGCATTGCGAGAAATGACTCGTAAGAAGCTAGGAATGACCTGTATCGTTAATCAGGAAAACGAGTTATCAGGAATTTTTACTGATGGCGATTTAAGACGAACACTCGCCAATAAAACCGATCTCGATAGGATACAAATTAGTAGCGTGATGACTTCTAATGGAAAAACTATTTCAACCGGCCGGTTAGCGGCTGAAGCACTACAGATAATGGAAAAGAATGCCATCAATGCTTTAGTCGTCATCAGTGAATCAAATAAACCCGTCGGCGCTTTGAATATGTACGACTTATTGAAGGCTGGTGTAGTCTGATGAATGTTCTCGATCAACCATTACCAGACTATTCCGCCGCCTTAGTGAATAAAGCAAGAAAAATCAAATTATTGATCTGCGATGTAGACGGGGTTTTAAGCGATGGAAAAGTCTATTTTGGCAATCAAGATGAGGAGTACAAAAGCTTCAATATAAAAGATGGCCTCGGCATAACTCAGTTGCTTGATAATGGCATTCAAGTAGCCATAATTACCGGACGAAAATCAAATATTGTAGAACGAAGGGCTAAGGAACTCGGTATTAGTTTTGTCTACCAAGGTAAAATGGATAAACAAGCAGCATATCTTGCAATAATGGAGCAACTAAAAATTGAGAAACATCAGGTTGCACACATAGGCGATGATTTGCCCGATCTACCTATCATGAAGCAATCAGGCATCGGTATTTCTGTCTCGGATGGTCACCCATTTGTAAGACAGCATGCCGACTGGATCACTTCTAATATTGGTGGCAATGGCGCAGTACGAGAAGTTTGTGATCTTTTGTTAAGTGCACAAGAGAAACTTTCCCAAATACACGCTCACTACCTTAAAATATGAAGCGGCTTAAACTAAACCGATGGTTGATTAGCACTGTTACTTTGGCGCTAATATATTTAGTTTTTTCTGCTGAGGAAAAACCGTTCAATATCAAAATAGAAACACGGATCCCTAATTCGGATTATTTTCTTCAGGACGTCTCAATATTTCAATTTGACTCAACAGGCAAGCAAGCTAACAAACTATCCGCGGAGCGATTAGAGCACTCTTCCAAGTACGATCTCTCGATTTTGGACAAGCCTGTATTGTCTTTTACCAAGCACGCGCCCGGTGTTTGGCAACTGGCATCAAAATTTGGGGAACTCACTGATAACAAACGTTTGATGAAGCTCGTCGGTTTAGTTGAGATCAATGAACGTCCAGAGGGAGAAAGCATACAAACGAAAATAATTACCCGAGATCTAGTATTAGATTTAGAAAAAAACACTGCTTCAACTGATGCAAATGTATTTGTCGAAGGTCACAAATACACAACGAATGCGACGGGACTGAGTATTCAATTTAAAAACGAGTTATTCGTGCTGAACAAAAATGTCACCACGGAGATTTATCAATGATAGATAACGCTCTGCAAAAAACATTGGTTCTATTGTCAATATCATTCATGATACAAACTTCGTTTGCTCTTGAATCGACTGAACACCCCAAGGCGCAGAAATCGGTTGTCCTGTCCGAACTCAAACAGAATATCCTATTAAAAAGCGACCGTTCCACATTAGATGGACGAACCGGTGTATTTGAACATTGTGGTAACGCCACCCTAACCCAAGGCGACATGAAACTATCTGCGGATTGTCTTGTTGGAAAGAAAAATAGTGATGGTACCTATGCCTACATAAAAGCCTCTGGTTTGCCCGCGTCACTGGTTAGGATAGATAAAATTAAACTAGAAAAGCTACAGGCAAAAGCCAATAACATTGACTATCTTGTACCCATAAAACAATTTCGATTATTCGGCAAAGCGGATCTAAAAATATCCCAGCAAAAAACACCTCTGAGAGGAGCGGGAAGTATTCAAGTATTAGCAAATGAGATAACCCTTGAGGATGCCGCAGTCACTAATAAAGAAATAAGGTCAACCGGTACACCCTTGCAAATAGAACTTATTAAGTCAGGTGAAACCGAGCTAAAAGCAGAGGCTAAAAAACTCTATTATAATATCGGAAGTTCTGATCTAATGCTTTCAGAAAATGTGATTGCCAACTTAGCTCTTGGTCAGATTACCGCTGGTATTTTTGAATACAATAGTAAAACCAAAATTTCCAGTTTTACGAAGTCGAATAGTGAACAAATAGAAATTGTACAAACCAAGAAAAAATTACAATGACACAACTCAGTGCTAACAACCTAGCAAAAATATATTCGGGTAGAAAAGTCGTCTCTGATGTTTCTTTAAGAGTTTCGGCTGGAGAAATTGTCGGTTTACTCGGCTCTAACGGCGCGGGAAAAACCACCTCTTTTTACATGATCGTCGGTCTAGTTCAAGCCGACGCCGGTACTGTTTTTTTAGGTGATGAAGACATCACTGATCATCCAATGCATGAACGTGCAAGAAGAGGTATAGGCTATCTCCCTCAAGAAGCGTCGGTTTTCAGAAAGATGACAGTAGAGGACAACCTCTTGTCGATACTAGAGTTGAATAAAAAACTGACTAAGTCACAACAAGTGGAACGTATGGAGCTACTACTTGAGGAATTTCATATCACCCACATAAAAAACAGCCTTGGGATGAGTTTATCTGGAGGCGAACGACGTCGGGTAGAAATTGCGCGAGCGTTGGCAAACGAGCCTGATTTCATATTGCTAGACGAACCTTTCGCTGGAGTCGATCCTATTTCCGTTGGAGAAATAAAGGAAATTATTAGACACCTTAAGGAGCGAGGGCTTGGTGTTCTTATTACCGATCACAATGTCCGAGAAACGCTAGATGTATGTGAACGCGCTTATATTGTGGAATCAGGTCGTATATTAGCAGAAGGAAGTCCTGAGGAGTTACTAAATAATAATGATGTAAAAAAAGTATATCTAGGGCAAAACTTCAAAATTTAAACAACAAATGCCCTATGATTTGGTAACCAATAAAACCTTTAATTATTAACTAGTTATTAATCAGTCTTTAACTAACAAAACAACTTGCCTTTTATAAAACGGCTACAATCTACCTTTTTATTTGTCCAATTTACGAGTAACAAAACTACCCATAACTCTCGATAAACTGCTATAGTTAAATTAACAATAAGAGTCCTGCAAATTCGGCTGACAAACACGAATTTTCTCGGCCGGATAGAGAGTTAATGAAACAAACCCTGCAACTTAAAATCGGTCAATCCTTGACCATGACACCGCAACTGCAGCAGGCAATAAAGCTGTTACAATTGTCGAGCATTGACTTAGAGGCCGAAATCCAAGAAATAATTGAATCCAACCCACTTTTAGATATCGACTCTCCCTCTGATAACACACAACGAGATGAACTCTCCGAGCCTAAAGGCGAGCCTGAAAATCAAGAAAAAAAGGCGTTTGAAACAGACGTAGCTATTGAAGACAAAGAAACATCGGAAACAATCGCTACAGATAAAATAGAAAGTGAATTAGCATCTGATACTCAATGGGAAGACTGGGGTTACGTCTCGCAAAGCACATCTCCTAAACCAGACGATACCAATGGTTATGACTATCAAGGAGAAACCAGCGATAGTTTGCGAGATCAACTGATTTGGCAAGTTAACATGGCATCGTTGTCAGATACCGATAGAACCATCGCAATGATTTTGATTGACTCTGTAGACGACACCGGTTTCATGAAAGCCGATCTCCAAGATGTTGCCAATATGCTAAATATTGAACAACGGCCTGAAGATTTGGAAGAGCATCTGTCGGATAAATATGACGACGACGAATCCCTAATACAAATTGATGAAGTAGAAGCAGTTTTACATTTCATCCAAAGTTTTGAACCTGCTGGAATTGCAGCCAGATCACTACAAGAGTGTTTACAGATACAAATAACCAGGAAAATACCTGAGAGTGATATTCAAAAGCTGACTCAAAAAGTCATTGAAACTCAATTCGATTTATTAGCGGCTCGTAACTATCGTCAGCTAATGCGAAACCTTAAGATCAGCGACGTACAGCTTAAGGCTGCTATAGACATAATACAAAGCCTTGACCCCCGACCGGGAAATCAACTCAATCCAAACAATGCCCAGTATATTAAACCTGATGTCTACGTCAGTAAGAATAATAGTAACCAATGGATTGTTCAACTTAACCCAGAAAGCACTCCAAAGCTCAAAATTAACAAACAATATGCCAGCCTAATAAAGCGCGCCGATAATAGTAGCGACAATCAATTTCTTAAAAATAATTTTCAAGACGCCAAGTGGTTTATTAAAAGCTTACAGAGCAGAAATGATACTTTGCTAAAAGTATCGCGCTCAATAGTAGAAAAACAAACCGGTTTTCTAGAATATGGCGAAGAAGCCATGAAACCTCTGGTTCTGCATGATATTGCGGAAGAAGTAGAAATGCACGAATCAACTATTTCAAGAGTCACAACACAAAAATTTATGCACACACCTAAGGGCATATTTGAGCTAAAGTATTTCTTTTCCAGCCATGTTGGAACTGATTCTGGCGGAGAATGCTCTTCCACTGCAATAAGAGCGGTGATCAAGAAACTAGTGGCCGCCGAAAACCAAGCTAAGCCACTCAGTGATAATAAAATTTCAAACCTATTGAAAGATCAAGGAATCAACGTCGCACGTCGAACCGTCGCGAAATACCGTGAAAGCATGGCGATACCACCTTCTAACGAACGAAAGGCCTTGTTATAGGTCAAAATTAGCAACACAGGGATATATCAATAGAATTGATGATCTTCAACTATTACCAACAACTAAAGGAAGTGTACTATGCAAATCAATCTTACTGGCCACCACCTTGACCTCACCGACGCGCTGCGCAACTATGTCAACGACAAGTTTGTCAGACTCGAGAGGCACTTTGATCATATTAATAATGTGCATGTTATTCTAGAGGTTGACAAAGTACGCCAAATAGCAGAAGCAAAATTGAACGTTAATGGCGGTGAGATATTTGCGACCAGTGAAGATGAAGTAATGTATGCGGCGATCGACTCTTTGGTCGATAAACTGGATAGGCAGGTCATTAAGCACAAGGAAAAACTCATACGTCACTAGTGATACGCATTCCATCACCTAACAAAACTTGATTTTGTTAGGTGCGATTACTTGCTAACTCGTAAAACAGTTATGTTAAGATGCAGCGCAAACTTATTAGCTGAGCACCCACCGGGCAAGCCTATAAACCATCGTCTTCTTCGTTATGAAGTTTTGAGTTAGAATGACTAACCCTAAAATACCATGCCTCAAATATGAAAGCTTATAAACTTGCTGAAACATGCATCTTCGAGTAGAACGGGTATACACATGAACCTTAAGCAATTGTTGTCTCCATCAGCAACTCTTATCTGCGACCAAATAACTAGCAAGAAAAAACTGTTAGAAAAAATCAGCGAGGTCATGGCTCAGATCATTGAAACGCCGGAAAAGAAAATTTTCGATAGCCTTATTTGCCGAGAAAAGTTGGGCACAACCGCGTTGGGCGATGGTGTTGCAATTCCTCACGGTCGTCTTGATGCATGCCAAAACGCAGTGGCGGTATTCATGTTGTTGGAAACACCCATCGACTATGATGCCCCCGACGGAAAACTCGTTGATATCGTTTTTGCTATTTTGGTTCCGCAGGAGGCGCACGATGAACATTTGCACCATTTGGCAGAAATAGCCAAAATCTTATCAAACCAGGAACTCGTTGTTAAGTTAAGACACGCACATTCAGATGAAGTACTTTATGAGCTACTCGGACAAGCAGCCGAACCGGCTTCCTAAACAGGGATTCACTTTATGAAAAGGATATTTGTCAGTGGCCGCTCAGGCTCAGGAAAAACAGTTGCCTTGAGAGCGCTAGAAGATCAAGGTTTTTATTGTGTGGATAATATTCCAATCAAGTTAATACCTGATTTACTGGCTCAAACAAAAGACCAATATCATGAATTGGCCGTCGGCATAGATTCTCGAAACATTCCTAATTCTGTGGAAGAGTTTGATGAAGTAATGCAGATACTTCAAAGCAAAGGACAAGGCTTTCAGGTGGTTTTTATCGACGCAAATGAGTCGACGCTGCTAAAACGATTCAGCGAAACAAGACGCAGACATCCGTTAACGGCTGAAGGTCTATCACTAGTAGAAGCCATCAACGAAGAGAAAAAAAGGCTGGAACCGGTATTAAGGCACGCGCAGTTGGTTATAGACACGACCACTAAGACACCTCATGAGCTGTGTGAAACCATTATCAAGCGAGTCATTGGTGGAAAAGAAACCAAATTAAGTTTGCAGTTTAAATCATTTGGTTTTAAAAATGGCGCGCCAACCGACGCTGATTTTGTGTTCGATGCTCGCTGTTTACCTAACCCCTTCTGGGAAGTCGAACTACGTGCATTTAATGGACAAGATCAGGAGATCATCAATTACTTAGAAGAGCTACCTTATGTTCAAGAATATTTTTGGCAGTTAAAAACCTTTTTACAAACCTGGATACCAAGATTTGAAAAAGGAAATCGAAACTATCTAACCGTTGCTATTGGTTGCACAGGTGGTCAACATCGCTCAGTCTATATGGTAGAAAAACTAGCAGAAGCTTTCGCTGATTTATACGAAGATACTCAAATCCGGCATAGAGAACTCAAAGAAAAAACCAGCGACTAGGTAAGATGATAAAAACAAGACGATCAGCGATTGTTCCCAATCAAAAAGGACTCCATGCCAGAGCCGCAGCTCAAATCGTCTCTCTATCCAACCAATATAGCTGCGAAATCACCGTTGCTCATGGAGACAAAAGTGCACCTAGTCTCAGTTTAATCAAACTGCTCACCCTAGACGCCCCACAAGGATCGAAACTAACAGTGACATCAGAAGGTGCAGAAAGCGCATTGGCGGTAAGTTCAATTATTCAGTTGATTCTAAGCGGCTTTGGCGAATAACCGAAAAACGAAACAAACTTGTGTGAGAAGACCACCGTGCTCGGCTTCCGCATGCCTATCTGTAATTGGAGCTATGGATTAAGATGAGAAAACTCAATATTCTCGAGCAATTGTTTCTGTAATCCAGTCAATAAAAGCTCTTATTTTAGGTCTTTCTGCGTATTCCAGCGGACAAACAAGATCATATGAAAGCTCACTCTCCATCATTAATTCGAAAGGTTGTACTAGCCGTCCCGCTGAAACCTCTGCTTGCGAAAGCACCAAATGCCCCATAGCAATGCCTTGCCCAAAAATTGCCGCCTGCTGGACCATGTTGCTATGGCTAAATACGGCTCCATGGGTTAAATCTATTCCCTCCACACCAGCTAGCTGCAACCATTGAGTCCAATCATTGGTACTATCATCATGTAGCAGATTGTGTTTTCTTAAATCTTCTGGAGTATTAAGAGGTAAATTCCCATCTAAAAAACTCGGTGAGCACAAGGGGGTTAGTTGTTCAGCCAATAACCTAACACTGTATAGACCGGGATATTCCGCGATCTCATAGTAAATTGCGAGATCAACATCTTCTTGTAAAAAATCGGCACTATCGTCACTAGCTTTTAACCTTACTTCGATTTCCGGATAAGTTTTATTGAAATCGGATAAACGGGGAATAAGCCAGGAAGTCGCAAAGGTTGGTACTACACTAACCGTTAACGGTCCACCGGCTATTTGAGATTTCAATTGATCCGTCGCAAGAGTTAGACTTTCGAACATGTTTCTAATCTTTGGCCAATAGTTCTGCCCCTCGTCAGTGAGTAACAACTTACGGTTACGCCTTATGAACAAAGGTAGTCCAAGATATTCCTCTAGCGCTTTTATTTGATGGCTAATAGCTGCTTGGGTGACAAATAACTCATCTGCCGCTCGAGTAAAACTCAAATGACGCCCCGCAGCTTCAAATGCACGTAAACTTTTTAAAGGGGGAACTCGTCTTGCCATATAAAAGCCGGTGGTTTATGCACTGTTTTATCAACTAATTTTCTATTTTCGGATTAGTTTTACTAATGCTATGTATTATAAACGATCGTTTGAAAACTTCCAAGTTGAGCGTATACTGAATAACATAATCATTTAGATGCTCGTTCGTTTCAGTTATTGAGACGAGTTTGTAATTTTTAGATCGATACAAGCACTGCCTGCTTGGGTTTGAAGATTAAGTTAGATTCGCTAGCGCTTTTTAGCTTAGAGCTACCATGGTTTGTTTTTTTTGAGTGTTATGTTCTTTCTGTTTTACAGAAATTGTTAGTATAGGTTGTGATCTCCTACCCCTTTGGTCCAATTGATCACACCAGAATTGCTAAGTAGGCCTGCGTTGCAGGCCTTTTTTTTTGCCTGAAATCCAGTAAAATAGCTTTAGAACACCTCGATTCACGAGTCACCAAGAGCTTTTGCCATGCCCAATCAATTTGATCGCCATCTAACCAACAGTGTCATCATGGTTCAACCAATCGATTTTGGTTTTAACGAACAAACTGGTATAGATAACGAGTTTCAACACCGGCCAGCGGAAAACGAATTAAGAGAGATTAACTCGGTGGTCAATGCTGAATTTGAGCACACCGCAAAAACTTTGCAATTGTTGAACATCGAAACATTGATTCTAAGAAAACAACATACCCACGCCAATCTACCAGACGCTGTCTTTCCCAATAATTGGTTTTCAACTAGGGCTAATGGAGAAATTCACATCTATCCGATGAAAACCGAAAACAGGCGAGATGAAGTGCAAATCACCCCGTTATCTAATTTGGTGAAATCTGCAGGCTATGAGTTATCGAAGGTTATCGACTTGCGAAAAAATCTATCCGGACAATCCATTTTGGAAGGCACTGGAAGTTTGATTTTTCATCACCCCAGTCGAACAATATTTGCGGCCCTCTCCGAGCGCTGTCAAGCCGATGCTCTGCAGCACTACGCCAAAAGGTTTGACTACCAGTTAGAAGCCTTTGAAACAGCTAGTTCTTATGGCGTTCCGATTTATCACACCAATGTTTTGATGTCTTGTGGAAGGGATTTTGCGGTAATCACTGAGAGTATTTTGTCGTCTAGAAGTCGAACTAACATACTATCTAAACTTGAAGATCGGGTCGGTGAGCTCCTAATAATCAGTGAACTACAAATGACTAACCATTTTTGCGGCAACATTCTTCAACTAGAGGACAGCAACAACCAAGCCGTTATAGCATTATCCCATTCTGCCTATAATGGATTCAACAGCAGCCAAAAGAAGTTTTTGGAAAACAAGGGAACGCTGGCGGTTTGCAAAATTCCAACTATTGAAAGAATTGGAGGCGGTAGCACCCGATGTATGCTGGCTGAGAACTTTTTACCTTCAAACACGAATTCAATTAGATAAAATCTACAGTAGACCGATCTAATCTAATCGACTCATTTCACCAATAGAATGACCATATCCCATACGGCAATTTTTTGTTCTGATCCTTACTAGTACGCTTCCATTAATACATCTCCACTTCACGGTGGATTCCGTAATAAAGGGCTCTAAAATAATAGACTTGTTCCCAAGATGCCCGTCTGCATCATCAAAAGCCAGCGTGACAGATTGACTAGATACCGTCATTTTCACCATATGCTGCTCGGCCATAAATGTTACAGATAGCACTTTATTCAGGGGTGTTAATGACTGAGACGTCTTAAATTGTACGTCTAGATGTTTCGAGTGCTGTGAAAATTCCTTTAAAGTTGACTTAAACAGCCCCACAGCAGGACGCTCTGGATCAGATAATATGGCATAACTTATTCCACCAAGGACAACAGCTATCATTATTAGCAGCTTTAACATTCTCGAGCCTTATCAATTAGTTTCGACCGACAGCAACGATCAGGCCTATCAATAGTACAAAATGAAGGAAATATATTCAATTAGCATCTAAACTAATATTGATTTAAACACAAAGTAACTATTCAGCGAATAGTTACAACATAAATGCGCCAAAATTTTATAATGTCTTTTCCTACGTTAAATGGCTACAACATTATCCGAGAGCTTGCCATGGGCGGCATGGCTCAAATTTATGATGCGATTCAAATATCTTTGAATCGACCGGTTGCGATTAAATTTCTTAGTAAATCTCTGCTAGATCACCACGAAGCAATGTCACTTTTTGAACGCGAATCGTTGATTATAGCCAAATTGAATCATCCGAACATCGTACAAGTCATTGACAAAGGTATATCCATAGAATCACTTCCTTATTTTGTTATGGAGAAAATCAACGGAATTGATCTTGCCGAGCTAATCGCGGGGGCTGAATTACCTCAGAGCAAAAAAATCGATATTGCCATACAAATTTGCAGAGGCTTATCCTACGCTCATAAAAACAATGTTATTCATCGTGATATTAAGCCGTCAAATATCATAATTGATAACCATGGCAATGCCAAAATTCTCGATTTTGGGATTGCACTATCCGAATTTGATAGTCGATCAAAACAAAAAAATAGTTCGATAATTGGAACCATTGGTTACTTTGCTCCAGAGCTAGAAAATAACACTATTAATGCAACTATCACGAGTGATATATTTTCCTTTGGAATGCTCTTGAAAAATTTATTTTCTGAGCTGCAGATTACAGAAACCTCTAATTTATCTTCTTCCTCTAGTAATTGTCATAGCAACACTCAAGATTCAATTAAACAATTAATCGCCAAATGTATCCTGACAGAACCGTCTAATCGATACAGCTCGCTAACGGAAATTAAAGACGTGCTACTGGGGATTTCTCGCGGCAGTCATCTTGAGAAATCGAAACGAAGCCAAGCACGAAAAGACACAAAAGATATCAGCAACAAATTTAACTTGCTCGACATTTTACATAAAAGCAGAAATAAGAGCGTTTATCTTTTTCAGAAAAAGAGCAATCGCCAGCTGATCATCATTAAACGGCAAGTTGGTGATGGTAGCGGTTACAAACAAGCACGGATTTTGTCGAGTATTAAACATCCTAACATCATACAAATAATTGCTGCGTCCAAAAGTAATGGGTGTTTTGTACTAATAACTGAGTATCTAAATGGTGGAGCACTTTCCACTCAAATGATTCAAGGGTTGAGTCAACAGGATTTTTTAAGGCAAGCTTGTCAAATTTGTTCAGCGATACATTTTGCCCATCAGAACAACATTTTACATAGTAATTTGTCGCCCAAAGTACTATTTTTTGATAATCGTCAGAATATTAAAGTGAGTGATTTTGGCCAGACACAATCGTCCGAAGAAAGAAACAAAGCGGTTAGTTTGTATCATCCACCGGGACAACAAAATCTTAGTGAACAATATGATATCTATTGCTTAGGTGCGATATTTCATCATATGATTTATGGTGTGCCCTTTGGTAAAACGGTTTCTAATGCTTCCTCTGTTGCTACTTTTCGACTTCAAAAATTAATTGATAAAATGCTTAGTATCAATCCGATTGATCGCCCAACCACCGTTCAGCAGGTACTATTGGAGTTGCAGAGAATTGCTCGTTCTGGCCTTTCTAATACTTTGGCATCGAATATTTCGAAGAAAAGACCACTGAAGAGCAAACATACACGCTCAGAAATCATCAAAGTGGTAAGTTTACTGGGGATAATGGGGTTCTTTTTTGTGATAGCCATGAAAATCAAAGGCGTATTTTGATGTAGAAGGCTCTAACTTGAGCCGAGCTAATCTAAGCCAAATTTAATCCTACTACCACCAAACGCTAGCAATCGTTACTAGCGCTATAACAGCAATCACCACCAGCACCATTATGCCCTTAACCGGGGAAGATTTCTTACTCGCTGGCGTAAAATGATTTAAAGGAACATCGCCTTTGGATTGAAATTTTAAATGCGTTCCGCCAACAATTATTTCATCACCATCTTGTAAAATCGCTTGTATCTGCATTTTATTGTTAATTAGTAGTCCGTCGGAAGCACCATTGTTAACTATCTCCCAGCCTAATTCTTGCTCAATCAAATGAATGTGCCGAGCTGAAACACTCGACTCACTAGTTGAGATATGATGTCCTAGCATTCTACTCAGGTGATTGGCTCGGCGAACGATTTCATATACCTTGCCAGTCGATGTGGGACTAATATCATGCAGAAAAATTTTCTGTGACGCTAATACGGATTCGCTAGTGCCGGACGTATTTTTGCTGGCCTTTGCAGGCTTCGATTTTTCTTTAGAATTTAACGACGGCTGCTTTTTTTCTTTTGTGTCTGGCCCAACCACACTAAAGGAAAATTTATCTAATTTAATTTCATCGCCATTTTCTAGCTGTCGGGTTCTCACCTTACTGCCGTTAACAAAGGTTCCATTTGAAGAATCTAGATCTTCAATAAAAAATTTATCCCGTTTGACTACCAACCTTGCATGAATTCGAGAGACAAAACTCAGCGGTACTACGATATCCGCGCTCTCATCACGTCCGATAGTGAAAGCATCATTCACAGGAAAAAACTGGCCCGCCAGTGGTGATGAGTTTGCTTTTAACATCCAAGGAGAAATGACCGATCGAATAACCGTTTTGTTCGATTGAACCGCTACTTTTGGTCTTGCTTGTTGTTGCAAAGGATCAACAATTTCAAGCTCCGTTTCCCCAATTTTGATGATATCCCAAGCAACCAATTGGTGAGTTTTAACTACCGGAACATCATTTACGAAAACACTTTTGTTCTGAGAAAGGTTGGTCAAAGAAATATCTTCATGGTCGATGTTCAGCTGACAGTGTATTTCGGCGGCCTGTGCATCATCAACAACAATATCACACTCAAGTGCTCTTCCTATCCTGAGTGATGAATCTACCAACCACATGGCTGGCTTTCGATGATCTTTAAATTGAATTTTTAGCATCTAGGCAAAGCTTCCCTGAATATCCTTGATTGTTCCACGAGTCAAATTTCAGTGTACATTAATACGATTGAAGTATTTTAATCTATTTTTGTAAATTCCAAAACAGAAAATTTTGATTTCGCAGCGTAATTAGCCACCGGCTGCGATCATTAAAATTTTGCCACAGAGTAGCGCCGCATAGGTACCCACTGCATACCCAAGAACCGCCAATAACACTCCCACAGGCGCCAATGATGGATGAAACGCAGCTGCAACCACCGGAGCGGAAGCTGCCCCACCTACATTTGCCTGGCTTCCGACCGCCATATAGAATACCGGCGCTTTTATGAACTTGGCTACCGTCAGCATAAGCAGTGCATGAACCGTCATCCAAATTGCGCCTACCGCGAATAACCAAGGTCGTTCAGTGATTGCACTTATGTCCATGTGTAAGCCGATTGCCGCTACCAGCAGATAGATAAAAACGGAACCCACTTTGGATGCTCCTACTGTTTCAAAGTTTCGAAGTTTTGTAGTTGAAAATATGAGTCCTATGCTGGTGACAGTTACTATTAACCAGAAAAACTTACTGGTCACTGGTGAGCCGTCCAAACTTGGCCAAACATTCAAAAGGAACGGAACAATTCCATCGGCAACCATGTGGCCGACCGCAGTCGCGCCAAACGCCAACGCAGTAATTAGAATCAAATCGGTCATTTCTGGATTCTTCGCGTTTTCTCGATTAAATTTTTCGACGGTTTCTTTAAGATCTTCTATCGCGCTCACATCAGCGCCGCTCTTCGCATCGATTTCCTTTGATTTTGCCGCCATCAGCAATAACACAGCCATCCAAATATTCGCAATAATGACGTCTACTGCGATCATGCTAGAAAATAAATCACCTGAAACTTCGTAAACTTCTTTCATAGCCGCCTGATTAGCGCCGCCACCGATCCAACTGCCTGCAATTGTAGTCATTCCCCTCCAAACATCGCCTGTCACCACATCAGGATTTATCACTGACATGATTAACAACGCAATCGGTCCACCAATTACAATGCCAATAGTGCCGGTCAAAAATAGTATGATGGCTTTAGGTCCAAGCGCTTTTATCTTTTTAAAATCAATACTCAGTGTAAGCAGCACCAAACTAGCGGGAAGTAAAAATCGGGAGGCGACGTAGTAGATATTTGCACCACTAGCGGCAATCTTCTTGTCGTCAGGATTCACCGCTTGTTGGCATTGCGCCAAAACCTCTTTACCCGCATCCACAGCGCCACTAAGGATATCTGTACAAGGATAATCGTACGCAACTATATGAAAAGTGTGTAAAAGGGAGGGTAAAAAATAACACAGTAGTAACGCGGGCACGTACTTATAAAAACGTTTCGCGTAGCTATTATCACTTCGATGAGTGTGAAAAATCAGGCCAAGAATAACGGCTAAAATGCCGAATACGGTGGCATTGTTGGTCACAAGATAGGTAATAGGTTCTGACATTTTATTCCTTGTTTTATATAGTGTTTTACGCCTATTCTAGTTATTAGTGGGCGCATCAGGAATAAAAATACATTAATCTGGCGACTGACTCAATCAAAAAATCCAAACTAGTGTTAATTTACCCAACAATTAGGAACTCTTGGAGTTGTTGTTCTGCTAATTCAGCAGATTCTATCTAGGATAACCGCGCCAGCTCCCTCGCTCGCTAAATGATCATCCTGATTGTAAATAGGACATTTTTTTAAAGATAAGCAACCACAACCAATGCAACCGGTCATGGAATCTCTTAGTTTTTCTAAATAGGCAATTCGAGAATTGAGATCATCTCGCCACAGAGACCCTAGCTGCTCCCAGTCTTCAGGAGACGGGGTTCGGTTTTCAGGTAGAGAAGCTATCGCCGTTTTTATGGATTCAAGACTGATGCCGACTTTTTGAGCCGCTTTTATAACTGCAATTCGTCGCATTACGTCTGCTTTATATCGTCTTTGGTTACCAGAATTTCGCCAGCTTTTGATGAGTCCTTTTTTTTCATAGAAGTGCAGTGTACTGACTTTTATTCCGCATCGTTTGGCTACACGGCCCACGCTCCATGTTGCTTTACTCATAATTCTCTCCTATCAATTGGAATTTGTTTCATTTTAATGAAAATAATGCTTTACCTCAAGTGCAGTTGAGGTATTAGAATGCAGAAAACGGAATAAAACCCTCAACGGAGAAAAATATGATTTATTTAGAACACATTAATATCGTGGTGAAAGACCTCAATAAAATGTTAACTTTTTACCAAGCCGCATTTCCACACTGGAAAATTCGAGATGAAGGACAAGGAGAATGGTACGGAAAAGAACGTAAATGGGTTCATTTTGGCGACGACTATCAATATATCGCTTTAAGTGACCATGGTGAAGGAGAGAATCGAAATCTCGAAGGCCATCAAGTAGGCTTGGCTCATTTTGCGTATGTGACAAACAATCTTGAAGCGCTGATAAAACGATTAAATCAAGCTGGTTTTCCGATAGATAAGGACGGTTCTGACGAACCTTTTAGGAAAAATATTTACTTTATTGACCCAACAGGATTTGAAGTAGAGTTTGTAGAATATTCAAGTGATTTACCTGAAGAACGAAATGCGAGTTAGAAGTGAGGAATAAAAAATGAATCTCAATCAAGTCACATTACCTGTTAAACATATCAACGAGGCAAACGAGTTTTATTTAAAATTGGGATTCACTCAGATCGTAAAAAGCGCCAATTACTCTAGATTTTCTTGCCCAGATGGTGATTCAACTTTTTCACTCTCACTTAACTCTAATAATTTCGAAAACCATTCGGTGATCTATTTTGAACATGAGGATCTAAATGAATGGGTAAAGGAATTGCAAACCAGAGGCATTAAATTTGACCAAGAGCCAAGGGACGAGTCCTATTTATGGAGAGAAGTTGTTCTTCACGATCCATCGGGAAACAAGATAAAGTTATTTTGGGCTGGTGAAAATAGACTGAATCCACCCTGGCGAGTTGAAATTAGTCGCTAAGAAAGACAATACTCTTAGGCTCGAGAAAATATATTCTCAAGCAGTTTCCAATTTATCCAAGAGTATCCTGAGTAATTTAAGCCTTCCTTCTATGTGAATCAATCCCGCTTTAGCTCCTAAATATTCAAACATGTCCGCTGATTCAGGTCCTAGACTTTTATGACGTTCGGCAATGATAAGTTGAGACTTGACCGAAGCAATTGCCTTCTTTACGAATTCCAGCTGTGCTTCTTTATCTAAACTATCCAGGAAGAATATTCTTGTACGCAATGGATCAGAAATTTTTAGAATCAGATCATCTTGGTGTATATTCTTAATCCAACGAGTGAATTCTCTTTTCCCCTTGGGCGTTATTTTGAATAACTTAGTCCCCCGGCCATCCTCATTGTCGCATTTGAAATTTACTAGTTTATTTTCGGCTAGCCGAGATACCAATGGATAAATGGCACCAGCGGATGCTCTCCAGTGTGAGGATGGCGACGCTTCCAATTTCTTACGTATTTTGTACGCAGTACAGCACTCCTCTTTGATGATTATTCCTAGTGTAACTCCTTCTAACTCGCTCAGAACTGTCATTAAATTCTATCTAATTTATATCTATTGTTACAATCTTACCATTTCTGTCGACTTCGATCTTTAGAGGCTCCCATCCGCCAAATAATTTTCCCAACGTCGCCATATCATATTCGGTCATTGCAATACCGTTTAGTCTTACTAGCTTGTCACCTTTTCGTAGCCCTGATGCTTCTCCAATAGAGCCTTTATGGGTGCGCTCTACCACTAGACCTTTCGCGACCGACATACCGCGAAACTCAATGCCGAGTCTTCTCTTACCTGTTTTCAATACTTTTCGTTTTACTATTCCTTTTTCATAGGGGCGAAACGCGAGTAATCCTTTCTCTTGATCGATTGAGAATTGGTATTGATTTAGAATCGGACCACCGATATTTCCATACGGGCTAGACGGTTGCATAAAGCTAAGAGTCGGATTTTTGTAGGATTGACTACCAATTTTGATATCCCCTTTTAGTTTTCCCAATTTGATTGTCCTTTCGCCTCCAACGAGTCTTGCCCTAGGACCATCAACCAACTCCCCTTCCAGCGGCACTGAATCTTTCGACGACATCGGTAGAGTAAAAGCCGAAGGAGAACCCGTGTCCAAATTCATGATTATTTTTTGCCCTGCTACCAGCGTTTCAATTTTGAATCCTTCTAGATCTTTGACATAGGTTAAAACCGATGGGTCATCCTTTTTCAAGTTTGAGTTCGCGATTATTATGGCGTCGTTCTGAGGATCAAAGGTAAGTAGTACATCTTTGAAGAGATTCATGCCCAGCACTGCGTCAATTAGCCCCCTAGACATAGTGCGTAAATCTGTTGTAATAAATTCAGCATTAACTACGGTTAACGCTCCCACTGTCACTTTAGGGATGATCACTATATCTACCTTAACAGCCTCGGAGCCTCCTGACATCACTTCTGTTTCGCCAATTTTCTTATAATTTAATTTATAGATATAGGACTGATCGATGACATTCACTGATGCCCCAGTATCAACAATAATGTTGATTGCTGTTTTCTTTGCTAAGCTCCCCTCGACAAAGCGATGATTGCCGGCACTAAATGTTTTTAGAGTTATTTCATCACCTTCAAATTTTAGATTGCTTTCTACTTTAGAATTTAACGCATGTACAAGCCCACCCGTGTGCATCAAAGTAATAAGAAATAATAGGCCCATTGCCGAATAGATTCGACTTAGTATTTTGATGTTCATAAAAACCTCATGTTTGCGAAATGATTAATTAGTCCGAATAGGACTATATTGAATATTGCAAGAAAATGCAACTTTAGCTAGAACTAAAATCGTTGGAATTGTGAGAGCTTTCTCGAGCATCAGAGCATAGAATTAGCTCTGTGAGACTGGGTTGGGCCAAATCGAACGGTGAGCATGGATTTTCGAAGATCAACCTTTGGAATCTTATGCTTCTATCATTCTCTGTGTTTTCTGCATGAATTGTAGTGGATATATGACTCAAATAGTTGGGAATGACGACACCAACCCGTCAAAACATATTAAAATTAAGGCTGTGTTCTGAAGCCCTGCATGACGTGGTCGCTTATATCTGTCTTCAGACTAGCCGCCCTAACCGATAATCATCAAACGCCTGCTGAATCTCTTGCTTAGTATTCATAACAAAAGGTCCAGCTCTTTCAATAGGTTCGTTCAAAGGACGCCCTGCAATCAACAAAAAGCGACTGTCAGCATTAGCGATCAAACTAATCGCGTCACCCTCATCCAAAATAGCTAAATCACCCTTTTCAATGACTTCTAATTTTTTGTGTTCGGAATTTTGATTTTCAATAGAAATAGCCCCCTCAAAAATATGAATAAAAGCATTATGATTTGGCGGAATTTTATCAGAGAAGCTACCACCATCATCTAACTGTATATCCCAATAAATAGGTTCGACATACTTGTTTTCAATCACTCCTTTTGTTGATGATTTTGTCTCTCCCGCTATAACGGCAATGCGACAATTCTTATCTCGTTCTTCTACGGGAATTTGTTGCTTAGAAAATTCCTGATATTTCGGCTCATCCATTTTATGAGCTGCAGGTAGATTCACCCAAAGCTGAAAACCCGCCAACACGCCATCTTCTTGCTCAGGCATTTCAGAATGTACAATGCCTTTGCCAGCAGTCATCCACTGTACGCCACCCGCTTCAATAACGCCTTCGTTACCTGTACTATCCTTGTGTCGCATTTTTCCCTCGATCATATAAGTGACCGTCTCAAACCCTCTATGTGGGTGAGAAGGGAAACCGCCAATATAATCTTGCGGTTTATCGGAACCGAACGCATCAAGCAGTAAAAAAGGATCGAGATGCTTCAGAAAAGGCGTACCAATAATACGCGTTAATTGAACACCATCTCCATCTGATGCAGCCATTCCTTTGATGATTTGTTTAATTCCGCGATAGGTCTTCATGTTAAGCCACCAATTTTTCTATCTGTTGTTCTGCCGAACTCAAATCTAAATTTCCAGATAAGTTTATTGTCGATGCATCAATAATAGTAACATCGGTTAACCCGATAAATCCTAGAGCCTGTTTTAAATAAGGAGAGGCATGATCCATGGCGCTTCCTATCGGCACCCCGCCGGAGGCAATAGCAATATAAATCTTTTTATTCTCAATTAATCCAACAGGACCTGTGTCTGTGTATTTAAACGTCAACTCTGCTCTTGCAGTTAGATCAATCCATGCTTTTAGAACGGCTGGAATATTAAAGTTGTATATTGGGGATGCAATAACAACTGTATTTGCATCTTCCAGTTCTTTCACTAACTCATCCGAGAATTTCAGAACGTCTTTTTGCGCATCGTTTCTTTGATCGATAGGTGTAAAGGTTGCTCCAATCCATTCTTCATTGATAAAAGGAAGTCCTTCAGTTAATTCTCTTGTTACAAGACTAGAAAGCTTGTTTCCTTTTTGTAGCTGCTCAACGACATTCTGTGATAATTGACGAGTTACTGACCCGTTGAAACGCCCGCTCGAATTGATTAGTAATATGTTCTGTTTTTTCATAATGTTCTCCAATTTTGTACAACCAGAAGAGGGCTCTCTTAATATTAAGTGTGTCCCGTCACTAAAGTAGCATCTATTCTATCGTTGATATTATTTTGATAAACAGCCAGAAAAAGAATACAATGTTCTGAATTTGTGAACATTAGTTATCGGAAACATTTAGGGCTAGCTATGAATCAATATGAAGAAATGCAGACCTTTGTTCGTATAGTTGACGCAGGCAGTATTACCAAAGCCGCCGAACAGATGAACACCGTTAAATCAGCGATCAGCCGCCGATTAACCGACTTAGAAAAACGGTTAGGGGTGAGTTTACTCACTCGCACAACTCGAACTCAAACTCTCACCAATTCTGGCAAGAGCTATTATGAACAATGTTTACGATTAATTGACGATCTCGCCGAAGTAGAATCAAAAATACGAAATGAACATTGCGCCTTGAGAGGTAAAATAAAAATTGCTGCGCCGTTATCATTTGGACTAAAACATTTAGGATCTGCACTCAGGAAATTTAACGAGTTGAACCCCGACATACAGTTTGATATCGATTTTAATGATCGAAAAATAGATATTGTAGAAGAAGGCTTTGATCTTGCTATTCGTATCGCAAGACTAGACGACTCAACCTTAATTGCACGCAAGATTACAACCTTCAGTTCTGTGCTGTGTGCAAGTCCTGGTTACCTAAAAAAATATGGCCATCCAAGAAACCCAAAAGATTTAGAACAAGGCCATGTAAAACTTCATTACAGAGGCCAGTCTGAATTATGGTCTTTTCGTGAAAATGGCAAGGAAATTTCCGTTAAAGTACCCAAAGCAATTTCCACCAATAACGGCGACTTTTTATGTGATGCGGCAATAGGTGATTTAGGACTACTCTATACACCAGACTTTATTTGCTACAAAGCCATTGGTTTAGGGCAGTTAGAAGTTATTTTGAAAAAATATACGCCGCAAAATGAAATCAATGCCTATGCGGTTTATCCTCAAACACGTCATTTAAGCCAGAGAGTTAGAAGCTTGGTCGACTACCTAGTCCAGTATTTTGGTGATAAGCCCTACTGGCATCTTTAGTCCAATTGTTCACTTTGTAAGAACTATGTTTTGCAATTTAGTCTGTTTATCTCTATTAATGTAGCTAATAGAATGTGCGGTATGACTAAGAGCGCTAAATAAGCCGAGAATACTCAATCAAAAAATATGAAGATGAAGAATACAATTCATGAGTATGGTTGGCTCACCATTTCGTTACATTGGGTCTCTGTCGTCTTTGTACTATCGCTTTTTAGTCTCGGATTTTGGATGGTGGAGTTAACTTACTACGATAGTTGGTATAAAACGGGGCCTGCGCTACATAAGAGTATAGGGATCACTTTTTTTATGTTGATGATTTTTCGAACTATTTGGCGCAGATTGCAATCACAACCTGATACATTGCCAACACATACTGAAATTGAAAAAAAATCGGGGCATATTATGCATCTGGCACTTTACACGTTCATATTTTTAATCATGACCAGCGGGTATTTGATTTCCACCGCAGATGGAAGAGGCATTCTAGTTTTCGATCTATTTTCCGTCCCTGGCTTCGATTCATTTATTGACAATCAAGAGGATATCGCCGGTTTGTTTCACAAATATGCGGCCTATACAGTAGTCGCCATGGTGTTTATGCATGCGGGTGCCGCGTTAAAACATCATTTTATCGATAAAGATACCACCTTAACTCGAATGATTGGTCGCTAACTATGAAGAATTTAACCAGTAATTTTTTGGCAAAAACAGGCGCTCTTGTATACCTACTGTGGGGTCTTTTGCATATCGTTGCGGCCATAAAAGTGTTTCAGCTAGGCGAAACCCTAGAACCCAGTATGGTACAAGCGCGGATTTTTCAGAATGCTTGGAATCTACTATTCTTTGCGCTATTTGGCTCAGTCGTGGCCATTTTTCTTAATTGGAAAAATAGCCGTTTAGGTTATTGGCTTAACCTAGTTGTCGTTAGTGCGGGAGACATAGGCTTTATTATCTTCGTTTTAGAACCAGGATATATTCCTTATATGCCAGGTTTACTTGGTCCATTGTTATGGATAGTCGCGTTAAACTTAACGACACTCGGCTTATTTGTTTTTAACGATAAGACCACAAAATCTCAAGAATAACATCTTAAATATCCTCAACTCTGGAAGGTTGCTCTTGTCCAGAGTGAGGCCAAATAAATACTACTTTTTACTAAAATCTATTGGAGAAAAGAATGAAAAAATCACTATTGGCAATTGCGATGCTCGCATGTACATTAACAGGACTTGCCAAAACCGCTGATTATATTGTCGATTACCAAGGTGCGCATGCGTCTATTAATTTTAAAGTACAACACTTAGGATATAGTTGGCTAACAGGACGATTTGACAAATTTGACGGAAAATTTAGCTACGATGCGAATAACATATCAGCATCAAAGATTACCGTCAACATCGATACTGCTAGCGTGAGTTCTAACCACGCAGACCGTGATAAACATCTAAAAAGTGATGATTTCTTAGACGTAAGCAAGTTTGCCAAGGCACAATTTGTAAGTTCTAGCGTGACCGATAAAGGCGATAATAAATTGGAAATTAGAGGCGACCTTACGATGCATGGCGTGAGCAAAGAAATTATCATCAACGCTTATAAAATTGGCGAAGGAAAAGATCCTTGGGGTGGTTATCGAGTTGGGTTCTCAGGGACAGCTGAAATTACAATGAAAGATTTTGGCATCAAGATGGATCTCGGCCCCGCTTCTGCTAAAGTCTATTTTGATTTACATATCGAAGGTGTTCGGCAGTAGACTGCGTGCTCATCAAGTCTGATGACTGTATTTTATAGCTTCAGTATTTGCCTTGATGACTGCGTTCTCTTAATTTCACTACCGAATTCCTCTGAGCTTGAATTTCCTTTTTTGAAATTCACTAACTCGAGTTTTTAAATTCCTAACAAACCGGAGCAAACGATGACAAATCCCATTATAGCTAATAATAAACCCTCCGCTGTCAGTCTGAATAAGAATGAAGAATATTATTTTTGTGCATGCGGCCGCTCAAAAAATCAACCTTTTTGTGATGGCTCTCATGCTGGTACATCGTTTGAACCCAAATCATTTACTGCAGAGCAAGATGGCGAAGCTTACTTATGTGCTTGTAAGCACACTGCGAACGCTCCATTTTGTGATGGTACACATAAACAATTTTCTGATGATCAAATTGGTAAAGAAGGCCCTGGCGTTAAAGCAAAATCAGATGAAATACCGATTGCGGTTGCGACCAAAGAAGAACCGACGGTCGCCTTTATTCATCAACTTGCAAGAGAAGGTTTATCAAAATTAGGCCATCACGGGCAAATGACATCCATGGGTGTTCCGAGACATTTACTGCCTCACTGGGATGATTTACAGATCATGGCCGCACAAATGGCCACCAAGCCGTTAATGGAAGATCAAAACGTCGCCACTGAATTGGTGATTGGTCCTGAAACTAAAAAGCCAATGGTTTTAAAAATTCCCTTATTTGTTTCTGATATGAGTTTCGGCGCTTTATCTGAGGAAGCCAAAATATCACTCGCCAAGGGCGCTGATTTATCAGGGACAGGCATCTGTTCAGGAGAAGGCGGCATGTTGCCTGAAGAGCAATTAGCTAATTCAAGATATTTTTACGAATACGCCAGCGCAGCTTTTGGCTACAAGGAAGAGCTACTCAAAAATGTACAAGCCTTTCATTTTAAAGGTGGTCAAGGCGCTAAAACTGGTACAGGTGGACATTTACCGGGTAACAAAAACAAAGGAAAAATATCGCAAGTCAGAAATATTCCTGAAGGTGAGTCCGCTATTTCGCCACCGACTTTTAAAGATCTTTCTTCCGTGTCTGATTTTAAAAAGTTTGCCGATAGAGTCAGAGAAATTACCGGCGGCATCCCGATCGGCTTCAAGCTAAGTGCCAATCACATTGAACAAGACATTCAATTTGCGCTAGAGGCTAGTGCCGATTATATCATTTTGGATGGTCGCGGTGGCGGCACGGGCGCCGCACCAGAAATGTTTAGAGATCATATTAGCGTACCCACTATTCCAGCATTGGCACGAGCACGCCGTTACCTTGATAAGCAAGGTGCTAGTGGACGTGTGACCTTAATTATTACCGGCGGCTTACGGGTACCCATTGATTTTGTAAAAGCAATGGCATTGGGTGCTGATGGGGTCGCTATTTCAAACAGCGCAATGCAAGCCATTGGTTGTGTCGCTGCGAGAATGTGCAATACCAATAATTGCCCTGCAGGTATAGCCACTCAAAAAGCAGATCTCAGACAAAGACTTAATATAGATAAATCGTCGCAACAGCTGAGTAACTTTTTTAATGCGTCCGTGGAATTGATGCAGGTCATGGCAAGAGCCTGTGGACACAGAGATTTAGCTCAATTTAATAAAAATGATTTGGCCACTTGGCATCGCGATATGGCCTATTTATCGGGAGTGAATTACGCTGGCTACGAAAGGTGACCTAAGCCTACAACGCGTTAATAAAACCTTGGTTCCGCGTCCGCTAAAGTATTTTGAAGGTCTTAGGTAGTAAGTTCCTTGCTAACTTCCATCCGAATCTTTGAATAGGTTTGGATGGGATAACAACCCATCAAAGTAACGTCAAAGATGACAAAAAGGCTACCAGTGCGGCCACAGCCATTAGACTAATATAGATAACAACAATCACTATCGTTTTTGGAATAACTAACCAATAACTTTGTTGATAAACTACTTTTTGAGCCTTTGCCAAATAGATAGGGATAAACACAGTCAAGACCGCCCACCATGCATTTTGTAATGCTAGTGCGTAAATAATCAGCGTCACGCCCATTAACCATGTTTGAAAATGCAATAAAAAAATCAGATGATCAAAGTATAGAACGCGCTTAAAGTAGTAAAGCAGTTTAAAAACCAATGCAAAAACAGGTAAAAACAAAATTAATATGTTAGGCAGTATATCTTCTAAACTGTTAAACATTCTATCAATTGTGACCTGAGGATTGGTCGATTTCATAACTTCTTTTTTATCCGTAATGAAGCTATTGATCCATCGTTCGAAAGCGTTAGAATCTTCGCCCATATCAAACATAACCAAGCTGAATTTTGGTCTGCCTTGAGTAGGATTTTCTTGGCCTAGTAAGATATCCCCAATATAAACGTTGTCTTTAGTTACATCTGGTGAAGGAATTTGAAAGACGAAAAAGAACAATAAACTAATCACCAGATAAAGACGGACCGGAGGTAAAACAGATGCCCTTTTGCCGGAAAGAAAACTCTCAGTGAGCACTCCGGGCTTGATTAAGAGAGTTAGTAGACTTTGTAGTACCTTGGAATCGACGGAAAAAAGATCATCTGCAAATTCTGCAATGACTTGCCAAATTGGACCTCGTCGACTCTTGGACGATTGTCCACAATTAGAACAAAATAATCCTGTTAGTTCGGACTGACAATTAGCACATGATCTAGAACTCATTTTCTTTGTTCTCTTTGATATATCTCTCGACCTCTCTTTTGACGTTATCAAACGTCTTTTCGATTAGTTCTATAACAGTTAGACGCAGCAAAAAGTCTACCCCTCTGTGATTTTAGCTGGCATCCAAATCAACAACCACAGACCAGACAGGAACATCGCAATACCAACAAACCAAAAAGGCGCAAGCAAGTTTTCGCTCATTTGCGCCATCAATCCCATCACCAATGCCCCGATCGCATAGCCAAGATCGCGCCAAAATCGGTAGACTCCAATTAAGCTAGCTCTCTCTTTAGCAGAGGCAAAATCGCCAACCGCCGCGCCCAAATTAGGGTAAACCATCGCCATGCCAACGCCTATTAATGCAGACTCTAAACTCCAGTAAAATACGCTGTTCGTCAGAGGGATTAATACTACGCCTATTCCGCAAAACCACATTCCCCAGACGATTAATCCCCTGCGGCCAATTTTGTCAGATAATGGTCCTGTCACCAATTGACAAGCTCCCCAAACGACACCGTAAATAGCGATTATCGCTCCGGCTTCCACGAGACTAAGCCCTTGTGAGGTAAAATAAACGGGGAAGAATATCCAAACGATAGCATCGGTAAACTTTTCCACCAGTCCAGCCTGATTAAGCGCTATCAAGGGCTTGTGTTGTATAGATGCATAACTAAAAAGCTGTTTCAGAGTTCTCTCTGCTGTTTCTGTGACAGTTTTATCAGTATCAATATGATGCAGTTTGGACCAAGGAAGCGTTTCTTTAATCGTAAAAACAGCTAACAAAAGACCTGCAGAAATAACGATTAAGCTAAAGTAATAAAGCCCTTCTCTGGCACCCAAATCTTGGACAACATATGCGGTAGCTAGTCCGGCAATGCCAACGGCAGCATATCCAGAGAATTCATTAATGCCGTTGACCAGACCTTTTTGCGAAGTTTTAGCCAAATCGAGCTTGCTGTTTAAGGCCATCGACCAACAGAGCCCTTGGTTAAAACCTAATAAAACCGTTGCGGCTATAATCCAATTCCAGTTGGGCGCATGCAGCAAAATAAAGGGAATAGGTAACGCGACGACCCAGCCTATGACTAAGATTTTCTTTCGACCATATCGTTCGCTCAACTTTCCCGCGAGCAGATTCATGATGGCTTTGATCAAGCCAAACACAACGACAAAAGATGCTAGTAAAAAGAAAGCCTGATCTGCCAAGCCGAATTCAGACTCCGCAAGACCTGGAATAACAATCCGAGTCATACCGATAGTTAAGCCTACCAAGAATATTTGTACGAGCTGGAGGCTTATTTGACCAATATTAGTTTTAATACCAAGCTGAATTTGGTCATTTCTAAGTTTTTGTTCGGACATATGTTAAGGTTCCGCTTATGTTATATTAGCCGCTGAAATTAATACTCTGAAGCTGAATAGCATTTCAATTGTGAGCAAATGTCGATATCCCAAATTCCTATGTTATCAAATAATCTTAAAACTAAAAAATCATTCTTAATTGTTACCTCAATTATTCTCACATTAACCTTTTCTGCGTGGGTTGCCCTTCTCAATAATTTTGCCATTGAAAAAGCCAACTTCACCGGTGCTGAAATCGGAATGCTTCAAAGCTTAAGAGAAATTCCCGGTTTCTTGGCATTTACGGCCATTTTCGTTTTACTCGTACTACGAGAGCAAACCTTTGCACTACTTTCTCTTTGTCTAATGTCCATCGGGGTCGCAATAACCGGATTTTTCCCTTTTGAAATTGGTCTTTATGCCACCACCGTTCTAATGTCGATTGGTTTTCACTATTTTGAAACCATAAAAAATTCGCTCACTTTACAATGGTTGGATAAAGGAGAAACGGCGGAGTTTTTGGGTAAACTTATCGCAATTAATGCTACAGCATCTCTTTCAATTTATGCCCTCATTTGGCTTTTTTTCTCTATTTTTGAAATCGGATATTCATATTCATACCTTATCTTTGGTGGTGTGGGCTTAGTTTTGTGTATTTGGTGTTGGCTATATTTTCCCAAATTCGATAATCCTGTAGAGCAACACAAAAAACTCATACTACGCAAGCGCTATTGGCTCTACTACCTACTCACATTTCTTGCGGGTGCTCGTCGACAAATATTTATGGTTTTCGCCAGTTTCATGATGGTAGAAAAATTCGACTACGGCGCAGAAGATATAGCGATTCTATTTACTATTAATCACTTAGTCAGTCTCTACGCTGCGCCAAAAATCGGACGCTGGATTGGTCGGGTTGGAGAGAGAAAAACTCTGACTATTGAATATATTGGGCTTATCCTAATATTTTTAGGTTACGCACTAGTGGAAAACGCCGACATTGCAGCAGGGCTATACATCATCGATCACTTATTTTTTGCAATGGCTATTGCTCTCAAAACTTTTTTTCAAAAAATTGCAGATCCTAAAGATATTGCCGGCTCATCGGGCGTCAGCTTTACCATAAATCATATTGCTGCGGTGGTTATTCCGGCAGCATTTGGGATTCTTTGGTTACAGAATCCTGCTGCAGTATTTTACTGTGGCGCGGGGATAGCATTGGTATCATTATTAATGAGTCAGCGAATGGATATTGAACTTAGTCGGTTAGCGGCTCGCGAACAGAAACTAGCAACCTGATTTTTCAATCAACAACAGGTTCCTGGACGTGCTGGTCTGTTTTTCATTTGACAAAGTAAACGATAATTCTCTTTCAAAAAATCTGGATTGTTGATGCTTGTCTGTTCAATGTTTTTTTTGCACCAATCAGGTAGATCAGGATTAAGGCCATAAAATATCCACTGGCCTTGCCTACGATCAATTAATAAACCACATTGTCTCAACTGTGACAAATGCCTAGATATCTTTGGTTGTATCTCATCCAGCGCTTTGGTTAATTCACCAACACACAGTTCGCCTTCAGAGAAAATAAGCAAGAGCATTCTCAACCTTGTTTCATCTGCGAGACATTTAAAAAATCGTAATGGCATCATTAATTATCAATCTATTAAAGAGAAAGAGTTACTCAGGATAGTATATCTGTTAATCCATATATGTAAAGTCGTTCTACGACAGCTAGTTTAGTGTTGATTAGTCTTTACTTAATTCAGTTACACCGGTACTATCTTTTAGCTTAACATATGATTTATCGTATATAATGACGTTCATATGTATTTGTAGACCAAACTACTTATTGACCATTATTGAAATCATTGTCTTAGTAACCAGCGTTTTGGTGATGCTCGAATCGATATCTGTGGTATCGAAATTAAGAAAAGAAACATCTCAATCTTAAAAGAGGAAGTTGAAATGATTTTAAGAAAATTAATTTGTGTTTTTGTGCTGATTTTGTTCACTCAGTTATCAGTAACTTCAGACAAAATGAACAACAAGGTTATTTCCACAACTGACGCGCCAAAGGCAGTCGGCCCTTATTCTCAAGCGATTCAGGCGAGAAATACCCTGTATTTAGCAGGACAAATCGCGATAGACCCAAAAACAGGTAAAATGAATCATGGTTCTATCCAACAACAAACAAAACAAGTGCTGGAAAATATACAGGCAGTCCTCAAAGCTGCCGGGTTTACATTATGCAACGTTGTCCAAAGTCAGGTTTTGTTACTGACTTAAATAACTATAAAGCGATGAACAATATTTATGCAGAGTATTTTACCCATCAACCTCCCGCAAGGGCTGCGGTTGAAGTTAAACGACTGCCTTTAGATGCGCTGATCGAGATTATGGTCATCGCTGTAAAATAATTTATTTGCGCTCGATTTAGGCTCGTTAAAATGCATACCAAAAATAAATCGCTTCTACAAACTAATACACGTCGACTTTTTTTAAAGAACGCTATTGGCGCTGGCGGCATTGTTTCTACATCTTTATTCTCCACCTCAGTGCTATCACGTTCATTGCCAACTGAAAATCATTCGGATAATGCTAGCAAAGCGGATCCATCCAAGTTTTCAAAACTGGCACCTGATTTTGTCTACCTTAATAGCGGCACAGAAGGTTCGATGCCGAGCTGCGTGATTGAGAATCTAAGCAACAATCTGAGCCGATGGGCGAGCGATCCGACGACATCATACGAAACGGATAAACATCTGGGAAAGCGTCAACATTATCAACGAACTCAAGTCGCCAAGTTATTTGCCGTAGATAAAGATAATATATGCCTGACCGACAACACCACCATGGGGTTAAACATGGTATTGATGGGGTTGAATTTTGAAACTAAAGATAAGGTGATTTTGACCAACCATGAACATAACGCGATTGTTTCACCGTTAACGGTCCATCAACAAAGAATAGGGTTAAAGCTGATAAAAAGACCTTTCCCGTCAGCCGCTATTCTTAATAAAATGAATACTCAAGAATTGATAGATTTCTTATTACCAAATTCAGATGAACTACGCGGTGCCAAAGCGCTTTGCGTCTCTCATGTTTACCCATCAACTGGAGTTCGTCTTCCCCTCAAGGCATTACGCAAAAAAGCCGATCAACTTGCAATCAAATACCTTATTATTGATGGTGCTCAAGCATTCGGAATGATCGATATTACTCAAGGGGACGATGACATAAAGCATGCAGACTTTTATGCCTGTCCGGGTCACAAATGGTTAAATGGACCGCCAAGCACAGGCATACTCTACATTAAACATTCGAACATCCAACCGCCAGAGTTTTATCCCATCTTATCGCAACGAATGACTAAATATATTGATAACTCTCGATCTTTCCCAATGGCACAGGCACTTCAAGTGAGAGGTTGTAGTAACACTCCCGGATTTTCTGCGATGCTGGCGGCAATAGACTTTCAGAATCAAATTGGTGGGGCAAAACTAATCGAGAGTCAGATAATGATGATGTCCGAAAAAATAAAGAAATTCATAAACTCCCACTCAGATACCGCGCTAGTTTCTCCGGACAACGATCCCCGACTATCATCTGGTTTAACCGTATTCTTTCCTTTTAAATGGCAGCAACCAGATAAATTATTTAGTGATAAAAAAACCGCTGACCACGTTGTGAATGAGTTATTGAAGAAAAACATTCAAATTCGTTCGATCGGATTTTATAATTCAAACAACGCAAAAAACGGATCTTACGCACTGAGAGTATCAACGGCAGTATTTAATACCGATGCGCATATTTATCAATTTGAACAAGCACTACAAGATGTCTTAATTAATCTATAAATTAAGCCGCCTTAACTAGCTTAACCCGATAATCTTTACCCAGAACCAAAAGAATGAACAAAGATTATCACAGATAAAACAAACCTTTTTCCTTCCCCAAACGACATAATCATCAAACGAAATCAGTATAATCACCCATATTGGTGATAACGCCTAATTTTTAGAAATATAACAAGAGAACAGTATGTTCCAACTAAATAACGACCAAAAACTAGTCGAAAAGGCGTTAGGAGGGTCCCAAAGAAGCTGGGTGAACCTAGTTAAGCGCTATGAAGGCCTCGTTTATAACTATTGCCTCAGAATGACTTACAACGCCTCAGATGCAAAGGATCTAATGCAGGAGGTATTTTTGGCGACATATCGTAATTTACCGAGTTACAGAGGACAAAATCAATTCAAGGGTTGGATGATGAGAATAGCGGCCAATAAAACAATCGACTTCCTACGCTCACGAGGAAGAAATCCGCTACACCATGCTGGAGAAGTCACTGAGGATAGCTACCAAAGTCCTGAGCTGCATTATTCTCAATCAAATCATCAAGATCCCGCTGAGCAGTACCATATGAAAAGTAATAACCGACAAATTAAGAAAATGTTAGAAAAACTACCCGATGAACAAAAATTAGTGATTGAGCTTAAATTCTTTCAGCATTTCACCTTCGATGAAATAGCCCACCAAACAGGCAATTCAATCAACACAGTAAAAACGCGGTTATATACCGCCCTTAAAAAACTTAAAGGTTTTTCGGAGATTCAAAATGTCATGTAATCATCAATTAGTCATCGACCATGTAAACGATTATATCGAGAATAAGGTTCCCGCAGATCTCAAACAGCAACTTGAAGAGAACTTTGGGTCCTGTGCGGATTGTTTAAATACTTATCAGCAATGTAAAGCACTCTACCAAATGTCCAGCGACTGGCAACAACAAGAGGTCCCCGAATGGCATAGAACCAGTTTTGCGGTTAGACCACCGGTGAAAACAGCCAGTTGGTTAAACTGGAGCGCGTTGGCATCCTCAACCCTAGCGATACTAATGGTGGTGTTTCAATTAGAAGTTAGTGTTGGTAATTCAGGTTTAATGATCAGTTTTGGTGGCAATCAAAACGAAGCGAAAATAACTGAAATGGTTGCGACACAATTAGCCGTATATAAAAAAGAACAAAATGATACCTTGCAAACGAGTCTCAGCGACGCATTTCAACGGCAAGAAGATAAAACCAGTTTGCACCTCGCCAATTGGATAGAAAAGAATCGAGATGAAAGACAGCATGAAATTAAATTTGTTATGAGAGGCTGGCAGTCACAACGATTTGAGGATCAGCAAAAGGTTGATCGTCAATTATCATACATTGCAGACAACCAAATTGAAAATAACCAAGTAATCAATCAATTGATCCAGTCTGCCAGTGATGAGTCTTTTTCTCAAGACCCATCTAACCCATCCAAAAAATTATAGAGGTAGAAATTATGAATCCATTACAAACCAACCATTTTAGAACATTCAAAATCCCTAGCAAAATTAAGAAGTCTTTGTTATTTGGACTACTCGGTGGTATCGCCATAAGCAGCTTCTCGAGCCTTGCAGCTGACTACTCTAGAGTAGAGAAAGAATTACGAATTATGACTAAGATTTTTGAAGCATCGACGTCCGAGGATAAAAATAGTTCCCGTCGCGCTCCTTTTTCATCGGGATTTGGACAAATTGAATCTACCTATCTTGCTAAACAAGGTATGCTTTTTAATTTTAAATTTAGTAATTCTCGTTTTGGCGATGCGGGAGATTGGCAAGTATTTGGAGAAGGTATCGGACATTTAGTCGGAAGTATTTCTCGAGAAATTGGACAAGCCTTCGCTGACATTGACATTCCAAATCCACCAAACATGCCTAACGCTCCCTCAGTAGATATTAATGGCTGGGGTGATGCTTGGGAAGATAATATGGAAGCCTATGAAAGTTACCGTGAAGCAATGGAGATGTTGGGTGACAAAAATCGAGAGCATCGCGAAAAAATTCGAGATCTACAACGCTCAATCCGAGATGTAGAACGACAAGCTAGAGATGATAAAAATAACTCTAAGAATTTGGACCAGAACAAACTAGATCTAGAGAAAAAAGTTGCAGAGCTATCTGAGAAAATGAAAGTATATGAGAAATCGATGCAGGAATACCGTGAAAAGCGCAAAGAAAAATTTCGGATTAATAATATCAAAAAATCAGATGCCATCGTAACAACTCTCTGTGATTATGGCACAACGCTTAGATCACTAAAAAATGGAGAGCATATTACGCTTGTTTTTGAGAACTTTGAAAATGGTAAAGATCAAATCCATGTCTTTGACTATAAAGATGTCCAGGATTGTGCAAATAAAGAAAAACTACTAAAGAAGGCGACTAGTTACTTGATCTAACGCGCCATTAAATTAATTGAGGAACAGGATTTCCAGCTATGAAGAAGATTAGAAAATAACATATTTTATCTATTCTTTTAACAGCTGGAAATCAAGTCTAAATAATACCCTAAATTCTACTTTCCAAACGTATCTTCAATGAGCCTACGCAAGTAATCTCTATGGGCTTTTGTAGCTGCGGTTACTCCTGTTTGGTATCGCCCTATTTTACTTATTCTGGTCAATTCAGTAGTAGCTGCCAAGCGAGAAAAATAATCGAAACCACCATCGTTCTTAAGTCCGCCAATAGCGATTAGGTGTTTCACATAAGCGTACTGCAAATTTTGTCGAATACTTGTGACGTCAGTCTTGCTATCTTCTGAAAAAATAGCCGTCGTCAAATCGCCAAACAATTGATTAATATCATATTCGTTGCCATAAAGTGTTGAATCAGTTATGCGTTGCAAGACACTTTTATGGAATAAATGCGAAAAAACCTGTTGTTGAGCAGTTAGAATTAATGCGTGAAGTTTAGGATCTTCATTCTTACCGAAATTGTCAAATCCCCTTCTTTGCATTTGCAAATACGCAAACAATGGTGTTGCTTCTGAAAGTACGTTTGCAGCAAAAAGATATTTAGACAACAAGTCCATTGCTCTTTTTTGTTCTTCTAAAGAGACAGGTGTAAATGGTCTGGTTCCACCTTTTTGCCCCACCATTGCCCGATCGACATAAATTCCTCCGATATACCTAGATGCGACCACACTTGAGCTAAAATAGGCCCGTACCAGCGAATTCAAACCTAATGTTAATTCCTGATAGGACTCTCCTGAGTGGGTTGTTCGTGACATCAGTTTGGTTAAGGTGGATTTTATTAACTCCATTCTATCTATTCCATAGCCAATGGCGTCACTCGACATATCAGAAACCATCACTCGAGGATCAATATGTCTACCTGGCGCTCTCATGTCTTCAGCATCGTTGCCAAACGCCAATAATTTTTCAGTAGAACGGGAAAGTATTTTATCTAGCCGAAGCTTTTCTTTTACTGGGTCACTTAGAGACTCTGAATAACCGTATTCTATTGCCCAAATATCGTATTCTCCGGGAGTGGTGTCTGCAAAATCACCTTGTTTTGCCCCTAGTGGCGCGATATTCGTTGGTGCGTAGTCCATAACCGAGCCCGTCAAACTTCCCTGGGTCAATGAAGCGTCATGCACCTGCTTGTGATCATATTTTTGGCTAGCTTTCATATTATGATTTAGCCCGAGGGTATGACCTAACTCATGTAAAATTAGAGACGTTAGCGCTTGTCTAACCAACTCGCTATTGTTGATGTCCTGACCACCTTGAGCATCCAATATGACAGATGCTGAGGTAAGTGATTGTTGGATTAAAAACCCAGCACTACAGTACATGTCGCCACTAAAATCGGTGTCTTGTTCATCTAAGCTGGTTCCGTGGGTATACAATTTGTCAGCAAACCACCTGTTCTTCATGAAGATGTACTCGAGCATAATATCTGATGAGATTATCTGACCCGTCAAAGGATTCGCGACACTCGGTCCATAGCCACCAAAACGAGGCCGTGGAGATGAAGTCCAACGTAACACATTGTAACGAATATCTCCTGCATCCCAGCTTGCGTCGTCCGGCTGAATTTTCACCTGCAACGCGTTCTTAAAACCCGCTTTTTCAAATGCAATGTTCCACTGTAACGCCGCATTTTTTATAGTATCTCGCCACTCTATTGGCGTTGTATTTTCGATCCACCAAACAATAGGTTCAATAGGTTCAGAAATTTCCGCGTTAGGATCTTTTTTGACCAAATACCAGCGGTTAATCACATCTTCATAGGGTGCCCATTTGTCCGATGTTAAGTTATCAAATTGCTGATTAAAATAACCTATTCTTGGATCGTCTCTGCGAGACTTGTAGTTGTTCTCAGGTAGCTTTACAAATGAATGTTGCATTTGAATGAGCGTGGAGCGAGCATCACTAACTTCTTTTCCGCCGGGAATGGAAGGTGAGCTATTTTCAAATACGTATTCTACAACGACATCAGTATTATCAGGATAGTTACTAATTTTGACATATTTTGTTTTTTCCTCACTCAACTTTCCAGCATCAAACCTGGGTGGAATTGGCGGTGCACCAGGCACTTTAGGTGTTGGATAAGGAGTTATTTTATGCAATTGCTCGCTCAAGAACATGGGATCAACTTCAACGACGTATCGTTTAGATTCTTTATCAAACGCCTTAATTTTCATACTCGATAGAATTGCGGGTGAGATATTGGTGCCTTTTGAACGATGAATCGCAGATTCACTATCGATCAAATATCGAGGCGTTGTAGAAACAACCTCTATTCGGTCAAATCGTTTACGAAATTCTAGTAGTTTTGTTTCCCTTAGCATGCCTTTAACGTGCCCCGCATCGAACAGCCCATTTACCGTATGAATGAAATAAATCATCGGTTTATTTAGTTGCTCATCAACTAAAGAGAGCAGTAAAGAGCCGGTCTCTTGATCTTGATATAAATGAACAAAACCCTTGTGGTCAGTTTTATCCTTTATTAATTCTGCGATACTTACCTTGGTTTCTTTGTCTTCAACCTTCTTATCTGCAAGCAGTGAGCAAGGGAGAACCAACGAACCAACTAACAGAATAGAAAAAAGTAATGGATTAGATTTCAATGGAATATTCCTTTAACTTAAAAAAAATGAAGTGTAACTAACTA
>Ga0256847_1000203_pt1 | contig 41326 bp, 34 predicted proteins | sample TeddybearmetaG_FD_189099 | JGI IMG/M metagenome (GOLD analysis project Ga0256847, IMG submission 189099) | Hydrothermal vent microbial communities from East Pacific Rise, Pacific Ocean - Teddybear | ecosystem: Environmental > Aquatic > Marine > Hydrothermal vents | place: Pacific Ocean: East...
TCTTATTGAAACTCAAAATGACACCCTTGGGATGTTGCGATATTAAATGCGCAATATCATCGTTGTGCTCAAGAATACTTCCGTAGAAATAATCTGCCTCTATTGAAAATGGATTGGACTTTCCTTCCTGTCCAAACACGATGGCGCTTATGAACAGAAAACTTAAAAATAATAATGTGTACTTCATAGTCAGTTGGATGCCGTAAATATACATTAATCTTGAAAAAATAAACAGCCTAAGGAAAATTCTTCTGATTCAATTGTGGTTAGGGTGTCATTCACTTCAATTTTCAAATTTAAAGAACCATCATAACATCAATATTTATAGACTTTTACAGCGATTCAAACCAAATTATTCAAGTGTAATTGACATCCCAATTTTGAGAAAAATCATTTCATTCCGAAGTAAAACAAACAGCAGTACTCCTAAAATACTTGAGAAGCAATCGCATGAATATTGTCACTCTTACCCATCGAATAATAATGTACAAAAGGGACGCCTGCCTGAATTAACTCCTTACTTTGCTTCACACACCAATCAACACCTACTTGACGCACGGCCTTATTATCCTTGCATTTAACGATTTCCATGATGAGTTCATCGGGTAATTCTAAACTAAATCGATGCGGAATTAAATTCAGTTGTTTTTTAGTAGCAACTGGCTTCAATCCCGGAATAATGGGCACTGTGATACCTTCACCCCTACATTTATCTACAAAGGCAAAGTATTTCTCATTATCAAAAAACATTTGGGTAACTATATAGGTAGCTCCTTTCTGAATCTTTTTCTTCAAAAAATGGATATCACTATCCAAACTTGGAGCTTCCATATGTTTTTCAGGATAACCTGCCACACCAATACAAAAATCAGTTTGAGACTGATTAAGTATTTCTTCATCCAAATAAATTCCCTTGTTCAGATCTGAAATTTGTGAGACTAGTTCCCCTGCATAATGATGACCGTCGCGCTCGGGAGTAAAATAGGTTTCACTCTTTACGGCATCACCTCTCAAGGCCATGACATTATCAATCCCTAAAAATCCTAGGTCAATCAAAAAGTTTTCAGTGTCTTCTTTGCTAAAACCTCCACATAAAATATGAGGAATCGCATCTACATTGTATTTATTTTGAATAGCAGCACAAATCCCAACGGTTCCAGGGCGTTTGCGAACCACTTGCTTTTGAAGCAAACCATTCTCCAGTTCCTTATAGACATATTCTTCTCTGTGATAGGTCACATCAATAAATGGAGGCTTAAACTCCATTAAAGGATCGATATTATCAAAAATTGAAGTGATATTTTGTCCTTTCAATGGAGGAAGAATTTCGAACGAAAACTGTGTCTTTCCGTTAGCTCTGGTAATATGTTCTGTAACCTTCATTTAGTCTGCGATATTTGGTTGTAGCCATTTAGTGGCCTTTTCTTCTGAAATATTCTTTCTTTGGGCAAAATCTGCCACCTGATCTTCTTTAATTTTTCCTAGCCCGAAATAACGTGCCTTCGGATTGGCAAAATAATAGCCCGAAACAGAAGCAGCTGGCCACATAGCTAGGCTTTCTGTAAGCTCAACTCCTATTTGCTCTTTAACTTTGAGGACCTCCCAAATGGTTTCTTTTTCCAAATGATCTGGGCAGGCAGGATATCCAGGGGCGGGTCTAATTCCTTGGTATTCTTCTTTAATAAGGGCTTCATTGCTCAAATGTTCTCCTATGGTATACCCCCAATGAGATTTACGTACCTCTAGGTGCAAACTTTCGGCAAAAGCTTCGGCTAGACGATCTGCCAATGCTTTTACCATTATGGAGTTGTAGTCATCATTATCTGCTTCAAACTGCGCGGCCAGCTCGGCAGTACCGAACCCTGTAGAGACGCAAAAACACCCAACATAGTCTTGAATTCCACTCTCCTTAGGCGCGATGAAGTCGGCCAAAGCAATGTTAGGGCGGCCTTCTGCCTTTTTACTTTGCTGCCTTAGCGTCCTAAATGTATAGTTGCCTCCATAGGAAACATCGCCGATTACACCCGGCTCCACTTCCACTTCAATATCATCGTCATTTACAGTATTCGCTTTAAACAAGCCAAAAATTCCCTTGGCCTCCAATAGGTTTTCAGAAATAATTCGTTCTAGCATTTGCTGAGCATCTTCAAATAATTCGGTAGCCTGTGGCCCTACAATTTTATCGGTTAAAATATCTGGATAGCGGCCATGTAATTCCCAACTACGGAAAAATGGGCTCCAATCTATATATTCCTTTAGCATCTCTAAATTCATATAATTTACTACCGAGATCCCCAAGGCTTCCGGTTCAGTAATCGTATTGGGATTCCAATCAATTTTAAATTTATTTGCTCTTGCTGCTTCTAAACTTAAAAAAGTCTTGGCTTTCTGCCTATTTAAAAATCCATCTCGAAAAGTAGCATACTCGCTTTTCAGATCGTCTTTATATTTAACTGACCTTTCCTTCTGAAGCAAATCTCCCACAACGGTTACCGCTCTGGAGGCATCATTTACATGCACCACGGCATGTTGGTATTGTGGATCGATTTTAACCGCTGTATGGGCTTTGCTTGTTGTTGCTCCCCCAATAAGTAACGGCACTTTAAAGTCTTGTCGTTCCATTTCTTTGGCTAGAAAAACCATTTCATCTAAGGAGGGAGTGATTAAACCACTCAATCCAATGACATCTACATTTTGCGCTTTGGCTTCAGCAATAATTCGTTCTGGTGGAACCATAACCCCTAGATCGATAATTTCGTAGTTATTACAGGCCAGCACAACACTCACAATATTCTTTCCAATATCATGTACGTCTCCTTTTACAGTTGCCATAAGGATTTTACCATTGGAAGAAGATACATGGTCCTTATCATCTTCAATAAAAGGAAGTAAATGGGCCACCGCTTTTTTCATGACCCTGGCGCTTTTAACTACCTGAGGTAAGAACATTTTTCCACTCCCAAATAGGTCTCCAACAACGTTCATCCCAGTCATTAAATATCCTTCAATTACTTCAATTGGTCTAGGCACACTCAGACGAGCCTCTTCAGCGTCAGCAACAATAAATTCATCAATTCCTTTCACCAAAGCGCGCGTAATTCTGTCCTGAAGTGGTTCCTCTCGCCACGATAAGTCCGCTTTTCTTTCTTTGGTTGTTCCCTTAACGGTTTCAGCAAAATCCAAAAGACGTTCGGTTGCATCCTCTCGCCGGTCCAAAATAACATCTTCTACTCGCTCTAATAAATCGGCCGGAATATCATCATAAATCTCCAACATAGCTGGATTCACTATCCCAATGTTCATTCCCGCCTGAATAGCATGATATAAAAAAACAGAGTGCATGGCTTCACGAACCGAATCGTTACCTCGAAAACTGAAGGAAACATTACTCACTCCACCACTTACACTACAATGCGGTAAGTTTTCCCGAACCCATCGGGTTCCTTCAATAAAATCAATGGCATTTTTACGGTGTTCATCCATACCAGTAGCAACTGGAAAAATATTTAAATCGAATATGATATCCTCAGCTGCAAACTTTACCTTTTCTACCAAGATCTTGTAAGACCGTTGGGCAATTTCCTTGCGTCGTTCTAGGTTATCCGCCTGGCCCACTTCATCGAAGGCCATGACCACAACGGCCGCACCATAACGCCTAACTAATTTAGCTTGCCGAATAAACTCTACTTCGCCTTCTTTCAAACTAATGGAATTCACCACACATTTACCCTGCACAACTTGCAATCCTGCCTCAATAATCTCCCATTTAGAGCTATCAATCATGATAGGAACTCTCGAAATATCGGGTTCGGCAATAACGAGGTTGAGAAACTTCACCATAGCCTCTTTCCCATCAATCATACCATCGTCCATATTGATGTCGATGATTTGTGCCCCACCTTCTACTTGATGTCTAGCAATAGTCAGTGCCTCTTCAAATTTCTCATCCTTTATAAGGCGTAGAAATTTACGTGAACCTGCCACATTGGTTCGTTCACCCACATTGATAAAATTACTATCAGGCGTAATTATCAAAGGCTCCAAGCCAGAGAGTTTCAAGTATTTTTTTTGTAATTCTATCATTTACAGCTCCCTTATTTTGTTTTTACAAATGGCAAATTTTCTACATCAATATTTCCTCCAGAAACAATGATTCCAATTTTTTTATTCTGAAATCTATGTTTCTCTCTTAGCAATGCTGCCACAGGCACTGCGGAAGAAGGTTCTATCACTATTTTCAATCGTTCCCAAATTAGGCGCATAGCTTCCACAATTTCATCTTCTTCAACCCGAATAATTTCAGGCACCAAAGCCTTGATGATTGGGAAATTGATATCCCCTAATTGAGTGCGCAAGCCATCCGCAATGGTTGCCGTTGTATTGTTCGTCTCTATAATTCCCGATTGCAAGGATCTAAATGCATCGTCCGCCTCCAAAGGCTCTCCTCCAATAACTTGACAACGTTCAGCAAAGTGATGCGCTGACAACGCCGTACCAGCTATCAATCCTCCGCCTCCGATCGGAGCAAAAACATAATCCAAATCTGAATAATCCTTGAGCAACTCGGCCGTTGCCGTGGCATTCCCTAAAATAACATTCAAATCGTTTGACGGGTGTAAAAAAGTGGCTCCTGTTTCTTGAACAATTTGTTGGGATGTAGCCTCACGTGCCTCCAAAGTTGGTGCACATTCAGTAATAATACCACCGTAATCCTTAACGGCTGCTTTTTTCACGGAGGGAGCATTGTTTGGCATAACAATATATGCTTTCACCCCTAAAATACGAGCTGCTAATGACACCGCCTGAGCAAAATTTCCCGAGGAATGAGTCACGACACCAGCTTGTTTTTGTACTTCCGAAAGCTGCTGAATGGCATTCACCGCTCCACGCATCTTAAAGGCGCCCATCTTCTGAAAGTTCTCACATTTAAAATATAGTTGACTCCCTGAAAGTTCATTCAGTAAAGTAGAAGTGAGCACAGGTGTTCGATGCACATAAGGCCTAACGCGATCACTGGCCGCGAGGATATCTTGTTGGGTTGGAATCATATGTTCGAATTTTCCAATTGAACCAAAGGTCTGGGTGGGTATTTAGTCGCCAACTTTGCAATGGCGCTAATATGTTCTGGTGTAGTACCGCAGCAACCACCTATGATATTAATGAGTTTTTTGTCTAAATATTCTTCAATTTGCAGTGCCATTTGTTCCGGGCTTTCATCGTATTCACCAAAGGCATTGGGTAGTCCAGCATTCGGGTAGGCTGAAACGGCCAAATTGGTTCTGTGCGCTACTACTTCCAGATGTGGTGTCAATTGCTTCGCTCCCAATGCACAATTGAAACCGACGCTCAATAAGGGGATATGTGAAATTGAAATTAAAAAGGCCTCTGCTGTTTGACCAGATAACGTTCTTCCCGAAGCGTCAGTTATGGTACCGCTTACCATCACAGGTATATCGATATCGCGTTCCTCTTTTACCTCTTCAATAGCAAACAAAGCAGCCTTTGCATTGAGGGTGTCAAAAATGGTCTCCACTAGCAACAAATCGGCTCCTCCATCAATTAATGCTTCTGCCTGTTGTTTGTAAGCTACTCGTAACTGATCAAAAGAAATAGCTCTAAAACCAGGATCATTCACATCTGGAGACATACTCGCCGTTTTATTGGTTGGCCCCATGGCGCCTGCAACAAAACGAGGCTTATCAGGTTCTTTTTCGGTGAACTGCTGGGCCACTTCTTTGGCAATCTTCGCACTTTCATAATTTAATTCGTAAACTAAATGTTCCATTTCATAATCGGCCATGGCGACGGTAGTACCCGAAAAAGTATTAGTTTCTACGATATCTGCACCTGCGGCAAAATATTTGGCATGTACCTCAGCGATAGCTTTAGGTTGGGTAAGAGATAATAAGTCGTTATTACCCTGCACTGATTTATGAAAATCTTTGAAGCGTTCTCCACGAAAATCTTCTTCTTTAAAACCATAGCGCTGTAACATAGTACCCATGGCCCCATCGAGGATTAGGATGCGTTCACTTAATGCTTTTTGTATTGTATCCATATACTATTGATATGACGGATTACTCCCGTATCTAATTATTCTTCTTTTTATTAATTCCAAGTCGTTCTAGCATAATGATAGCATTCCAAAATGGGAATAGCAGCACTATGGCTTACTCAAATACGGCGTATCACTTCCCAACTTGAACACATCGAATATATCTAATGGTTGCAAAGAAGAAATTGCCTGTAAAAGAGTATTTACGGCTAAATTAGTTTCAAGAAATGGTTTGAGGAAAGTCCTGTTCTGTGTGTTATCTATCCCGTTGAACGGATAGAATTTAGCACCTTCTCCGAGGAACGGAGGGTTGCTAAGGCTTCATAGGGTCTATTCCCTTCACCTTTCTTGATAACGTGTCAGCATGTGTTAGAACTATTACAAATAACGGTCATAAAATTGTTTTGACCAATCTTTTTACAAAAAATTTACTGTGATAGATGAATACCACACTCTCGCTTATCCAAGGCTTTAACTGGATCAAAGTAGTCCCAATGTACAGGTAAGTTATTCATTTTCAGGTACTCCACAAGTTGCTCCTCACTGTAGAAGTAAAATGGGCTCACCTTCAGAATACCGTCTTCAGAAAAACTTAAAATATCCAATGTTTGACGATACTCGGTTTGTCCTTTTCTTAGATTACTCAACCAAACATCCGGTTGGTGCTTGTCTAGGGCTCTTCGAAAGGGTTCCAATTTCACTTTTTCTGAAAATTGCGCATGTTGGATACTGTCAATATTTGGCCTACCCATTGTATGATCTAAAAAAGCGGTGGTGTACTTGGGTACAAAAATGTCCAAGTTTAACCTTAGTTTTTTCGAAAGCGATTCCAAATGTTCATAGGTAGCTTTGGTATTATAGCCGGTATCACACCAAATTACTTGCATGTCTGGTTTTATGCTGACACAAGCGTGCAAAAGAGTTGCCGACAAGGGACCAAAACTAGTAGTTACTATAGGGTTTTCAGAAATATCACATACAAATTTGATAATTTCTTCGGGGCTTTCATATCGTAAATTAGCATTGAATAACGCTATGTTCTGTCTTGTGATTTTATTCATTATATAATCCCTATAGATTTACTAGATTAGTCAAAAATACAATCTTTGTTATGAATGACAAACTTTTCTATTTAATTCTCAGAAATAAAGTCGTTTAAGGTGGTGTTTTCCAAGATAGATAGTGTATTGTCCCGAACTTGAACCATCAATCGGTGGACGTTGCAGGCCGCTTCATTCGGGCAATCATGGCATTTTTCATAGAAATTAAGACTTACGCATGGCACCATGGCAATAGGCCCCTCCAAAATCCTGTACACGGCAGAAATATTAATGTCTTTTGGATCTTTTAATAGGTAATACCCGCCGCCTTTTCCTTTCTTGGAACCCAAAAATCCAGCCTTCTTCATCCCTAGAAGAATGCTTTCTAAAAACTTTTGAGAAATATTCTCGGCTTCAGAAATAATGGATATCTGAACGGGGCGATTCAATTCTTGTTTGGCGAGAAAACTAAGGGCTTTCAAACCATATTTTGTTTTACGGGATAACATGTTAAGTCTGTTTACCCTATAAAGATAGTAGAAACTTATAATACCTCATGTCCGTTTATGAGAATTTGGTGAGATACTTGGACGCTTTCTTCGATACTGATAGACACCGAACAGTATTTGTCGAAGCTCAATGCTGCCGCCCTTTTTGCTTTCGCCGGAGCGATATCTCCTTCCAAAAATATCTTGACATGAATAGCTTCAAATGGCTTGGCTTCCTTTACCTTTTTGCGACTACCTTCCACTTCAATATGGTAACCGTCAATTTGCTGTCTTCGTTTTTTTAAAATACTAATAACGTCGATGGCACTACAGCTTCCAACACTCATTAAAAGTACTTCCATGGGACTTGCTCCTTTTGCTTCTCCTTCTGGAGCATTGTCTATAAAAACAGAAGCTCCAGTTGGACCCTTTGCTTCAAAAAGATAATCATCATTGATTCGATCCAAGGTAACTTTCATACGTATTTTTTTTACTGGTTTATTTTTCTATTTTTTCAAATGAAGTAACAATACCCTTAATTAATGCCGAACTAAACCCATTGTGCTCCATCTCGTTCAGTCCTTCAATGGTGCAACCCTTAGGTGTGGTTACCTTATCTATTTCTTGCTCTGGATGCGCTCCATTTTGAATTAACAATTGAGAGGCCCCCATGACGGTCTGGTTTACTATAAAACTGGCCGTTTCAGCATCAAAACCAATTTGAATTCCGCCTTGAACCATCGCTCTTATGAAACGTAAAACATAGGCAATACCACAGGCACCTAAAACCGTCGCAGCTTCCATCAGTTTTTCCTCAATTCGTTGGGTTTTACCTATTTCAGAAAATAAACTTTCAATCCAACCATAGGAAGTCTCATCATCATTATTGGAACATATACACGTGAGCGATTGGTTCACATCGGCAGCCGTGTTTGGCATCGCTCGAAAAATAGGAATGGATCCTCCGACAGCGGTTTCCAATTGTTCTATAGTAATACCCGTGGCCAAGGACACCAAAACCTGTTCTTTACCGTTCAAATGCGGTTTTAGTTGCTCCAAAATTTCAAGGATATGATGCGGCTTGAGTGCCAATAATACGATTTGAGCACCCTCGAGTGCTTTCACATTATCACTCGTCACTGTCACTCCTTGGTCCCTGAAAGCTGACAAAGGCTGTATATTCCGCTTGGTGACCGTTATATTTTCAGCTGGGAATTTAGATCCATCCAAAAGTCCTTTCAAAAGGGCCGTTCCTAGATTCCCACATCCAATAATTGCTATTTTTTTATTCATTACTTCTTTTAATTTATGGCACTGCTTAGTCGTAAAATATCTCCAAAAACACCTCTCGCCGTAACGGTTGCACCTGCGCCTGCGCCTTGAATAATTATAGGGTGCGTTCCATAACTCTCTGTATAAATTTCAAACAATGAGTCGCTTCCTTTTAATTGCCCTAACATACTGTCTTTTGGTACTGGTATCAATTTAACATCCAAAATAGCCCCGTCCTCCTTGGATAAATCTCCATGCAAATCTCCTACATATCGGAGTACTTGATTTGATGGTAAATTTCTTCTTTTAACATGAAACGGAACATTTAATTCACTCAATTGTGATAAAAAAGTTTCCTTAGAAACCTTCCGTAACGACTTCGGAATTAAATTTTGAATAAAGATATCTTCAAACTCGCAATGCAAGTCCAATTCACGGGCTAAGATAAGCAACTTTCTACCTACATCATTACCACAAAGATCTTCTCTAGGATCCGGTTCTGTGAAGCCCTTTTGGATGGCATCCTTCAATACCGTACTAAAAGGTTTTTCTTTTTCACCTTTTGGCAAAACTGCAGCATCCGCTGTCAATTCCCTCGGTGATGCACTCGAAAAATAATTGAAAATATAACTAAGTGAACCAGAAAATACTCCTTTGATTTGGGTGATATTCTCTCCCGAAAGATGTAACAATTTAATAGTATCTATTAGCGGTAGCCCTGCACCAACATTGGTTTCATATAGGTATTCCTTATTATTTTTATGCAGTACTTCTCTTAGGCTTCGATACACTGAAAGCGGCTGGGTATTTCCCTCTTTATTGGAGGACACCAAATGAAATCCACTTGTTACGAGTTCCTCATAATAATCAGTAAACTGAGTGCTCGCAGTATTGTCGATAGCGATTAAATGTTCCAACGAGTGACTTTTAGCAAAGGTGATGATCTGCGAAATAGAATACGGAATTCCCTCCGCTAATTTCTCTTCCTTCCAATCTGCGGAAACTCCTCCGCTCTTCAATAAAACTGAAGTAGAATTTGCCACCGAAAAGATGGTCAAATCTAAGTCACGGCGCTCCGAAATTGCCTCCTGAGATGCTACGATTTGATCTATCAAAATACTTCCAACATTGCCATGTCCAAAGACGGCAATGTTGATTTTCTTCTTCTTAATTCTCTCCAAATCAATTCGTGATTTGGAGAGTTCTGTAATCTGTGTACTCATAGTATTCAGGATTAAACCAAGAAAGCTTCTTTAGGTTGTGAGACACTATTGAAGGCATTTTCCAAGTCTTGAATCAAATCGGCTGCGTCTTCAATTCCGCAGGACAAACGAATTAATGAATCTTTAATTCCAGCATTTAATCGTTGCGCTCTAGGTATCGAAGCATGGGTCATTTGTGGAGGATGGCAGAGTAAACTTTTCACACCGCCTAAACTTTCGGCTAATTTGAAATACTTTGTGGAAGTCACGAAATTATTGGCCGCATCTACCGTGTCTTCTTTGAGGGTAAAAGAAACAATACCACCAAACAATCCATTTTGTTGTGCTTTGGCGATTTCATGGTTTTTATGCGATTTCAATCCTGGGAAATGCACCTCTTGAACCGCTTCATGTGACACTAAAAACTGAGCTACTTTTTCAGCATTCTCACTTTGTTTTTTATATCGAATGTCTAATGTTTCGATCCCGCGAATGGTTAAAAAGCAATCCCAAGGCCCCAATACACCGCCCGATGCATTCTGAATAAATTTTAGTTTTTCTGAAAGGGCTTCGGTCTTGGTCACTACCAATCCGGCGACCAAATCACTATGCCCCCCAATGTATTTCGTACCGCTATGAATAATAATATCGGCCCCCAACAAAAGAGGTTGTTGCGCAATGGGACTTGCAAATGTATTGTCTACAACCAGCAACGCATCCACACTTTTTGCAATGTTAGCAATGGCTTTGATATCTGAAATTTTCAAGGTTGGATTGGTCGGAGATTCGATCCAAATCAGTTTTGTTTTACTGGTAACTGCATGCGCTACGTTATCAACTTCGGTAGCATCGACATACTTCACGGAGATTCCTAGTTTTTCATAGACATGCGTAAAAAGTCGATAGGCTCCGCCATAAATGTCGTCAACGGCTACGATCTCATCACCTGCCGAAAGTAGTTTCAAAACAGCATCAATCGCTGCGAGTCCGGTAGCAAAGGCAAAACCACCATGCCCTTCTTCTAATTGGGCAATGACATCTTCTAACACTTTACGCGTCGGGTTGTTGCTTCGGGCATAATCAAAACCTTTATTCACGCCCGGAGCTACTTGAATGAAAGTGGATGTTTGGTAAACAGGCACCGAAATAGCACCGGTTAATGGATCACTTGGGATCGAATGGATAATTTTTGTTGCACTCATTTTTCTAGTTTTTTTGAGTTTATAAATAAATCAAAAGTCAAAATGCGTCTGTTGACGTACTTCAATAGAAAAATGTTATAAGAAAATAAACAGCCATGCCGAAAGCATGTTGTTTGGGTTATCTATCTCCGCTATACTAAGTAATTAAAACAGCTTTGTAGAATTTAGCACCTTCTCCGTTTTGAACGAAGGGTTGCTAAGGTTTCATAGGGTCTATCCCTCCACCTTTCTTGATAACATTTCAATAAAGTTTTGAACTTTGTGAGTACAAATATTGAGAAACAAATTTGACTTTTCCAAACTTTTATTGAAAATTTATTTTGGGAGTGCTGCTTTTTTCTGAATAATTTGGGGGATGGATTCACCAGTGATATGGCTCTCCAACCATGATAGAATATCGAGGTACAAGAAACTGCGACGCTCGTATGGATCGTCTTCAAATTCTTTTAATTTTTTATATAATTTTTCGAATTCCGCCTTCAATTGATGTGGGTAAATGTCTCCCAAACCACGTAAAAATTTTATCATTTCCTTCTGCACTTGATATAAATCCTCCATTTTTATCAGGAATTTATAGGTGCTTTTTATCAATCGATCCAGATGGTAGTCTTCTCCTGCTTCGTAATGCGCGACCAAGTTTAAAATTCTTGAAAAGCAAAGCAGATCCTCTCTCATTTCAAGCGACTTATTATTCACGATTCGGTCTAAATATTCAATACACTTTTTATTCTTCCCTACGCCAAAATACAAGCATGCAATTTTGTAATAAAAAACCATGATATGGTGTTCATCTATAGTACCTCTATGGCTTTCAATTCCCTTTGTAACTTCAACAACTAACGGAATGCCTTCTTCAAAAGTTCCTTCCATAAAATGCAAATTGATCTTATGCGAATAGCAATGTAAAAACACTAAACTTTCAATATTCTCGCTTTTCGGGAAATTTTTTTGATTGATAATGGCTTCCAGTTTTTGAAGCGTATCTTTAAAACGACCCACATCCTTGATATAAAAAAGGGCTTCTAGTAAGTACTGCTTCCCTCTCAAAAAGAAGACCGGGTTGAGGCTAATCATTTTGGGATGTTCGTAAAACAAGTCGACCCACTTCAAAGAATACTTATAGCACGACAGAAAATCCTGTGTCAAAAAACTATACCACAAATATGCTTTGTACAACCAAAGTTTCTCACGAAAGCCAAGCATTTCCATTTCATAATCTGGCATGCGATCATGGAAATAGGTAGTGATAATTTGATACTCTTCGTCATTCTTTACATAGCCTTTCTTCAAAAAAATAGCATACAACTGCAAGGACAAATTGCTTAATTTACTCGTTAGAACGTTTAACTGACTTACGCTTTTTGCTTCAATAGTTAGTTCATCTGCTCGGTTACTAATACTGCGAGTAATATATTGCGACTCGATTACTTTTTCCAATTCGATGATCTCGTAAGCGATATTCTTTTCTTCATTAGCAAAGGCCAATGCTTTCGCCTTATCCAATATTTTAAGGCTTTGATTATAAAGCCCTTTATGATATAATATCGTAGCAAAATCCAATTGCTCACGTATCTGAATTCGAATATTTTGATGTGACGGGTTGAGTCGTAAACTAATTAATATCTGTTTATAAAGATGCGCCTTGAGATTCGAAAGTTGGCTTTTCTTAATAAGACCATTCTTTAAAATTTCACTTTCATTGTAGGTTTTCAGCTTCTCCAAGTTCGTAAAAAGCAACATGAATTTCGCATCATCATTCATACCCAATCTTCCCACATATAACTTGAATTGTCGCTTTTCAGATTTTGAAAGGGACTTTACCAGGTCAAATAAATTATCTTTTTGCGCCTTGGGCATAGGTTAATAATATTGTTCAACTTATTAATTATCAATTATATATCATAAAAATAAATGAGTTTGACGCCGTAAACCGTGAAGGCCAAAAACACATTTGAAGTAGGCCAAAGTATACATTCGTAATACAATTAGAAAATTAATTCTGAAAAATGTCTAAAGAACATATTCAAATTTTTGACACCACCTTAAGAGATGGTGAACAAGTTCCAGGCTGCAAATTGGACACCGTGCAAAAAGTAATTATTGCAAGACAACTAGACGATCTAGGTGTTGATGTTATTGAAGCCGGTTTCCCAATTTCTAGTCCAGGTGACTTTAAATCGGTCGAGGCTGTTTCAGAAATCGTAAAAAACACCATCGTTTGTGGTCTAACACGAGCGGTTGAAAAAGATATTGAAGTCGCTGCCGAAGCACTCAAACTGGCCAAAAGACCCAGAATACACACAGGAATTGGGACCTCCGATTCGCACATAAAATATAAATTCAATGCCACTAGAGATGATATTCTAGAACGCACTTTCAAAGCTGTAAGCTACGCCAAATCCTTCGTGGAAGATGTGGAGTTTTATGCTGAAGACGCTGGACGAACGGAGAACGAATATCTAGCTCGTGTTTGTGAGATGGCCATTAAAGCCGGAGCAACGGTGCTCAACATTCCAGACACCACAGGTTATTGTCTACCTAGTGAATACGGCGCAAAAATCAAATATTTAAAAGAGCATGTAAAGGGTATAGAAAAAGCGATTCTTTCTTGCCATTGTCATAACGATTTAGGTTTGGCGACTGCCAATTCGATTGAAGGCGTAATTCATGGAGCACGTCAAATAGAATGCACCATTAACGGGATAGGCGAACGAGCAGGCAACACAGCTTTGGAGGAAGTCGTAATGATTTTGAAACAGCATCCTTATTTAAATTTAGAAACTAATATCGACACCAAACAACTCTTTCAAACGAGCCAATTGGTTTCTCGACATATGGGTATTTACACCCAACCAAATAAAGCCATTGTAGGCTCCAACGCCTTTGCGCATAGTTCAGGAATTCACCAAGATGGGATGATCAAAAACAGAGAGACCTACGAAATTATCGACCCAAAAGATGTTGGAGTGAGTGATTCAGCCATTATATTGACGGCACGTAGCGGAAGAGCAGCTTTGGCCTATAGAGCACGTAAAGTGGGCTACGAATTAACCAAACTTCAATTGGATGATGTCTATGAGAATTTCTTAAGTTTTGCAGACCGTAAAAAAGAGGTTGAAGACAACGATATCCATGAGATTATCGAAACCAGCCAAGTATATCGCCAAATCATTTCAGCATAATATGAAGCAGACATTATTTGACAAAGTGTGGGACGCTCACGTAGTAGATTCGATTGAAAACGGACCTCAGGTATTGTACATTGACAAGCACCTTATTCATGAGGTAACAAGCCCGCAAGCCTTTAATGAATTAGAAGAGCGAGGTATTCCGGTACTTCGGCCTAACCAAATAGTTGCCACAGCAGACCATAATACACCAACGATCAATCAGCATTTGCCCATAAAGGATGACCTCTCCCGAAAACAGTTAGAGCAGCTCTCTCTAAATTGTGACAAAAATGGAATCACACTCTTTGAACTAGGCCATAAATACAACGGTATTGTTCACGTCATGGCTCCCGAATTGGGTCTAACACTTCCAGGAATGACCATTGTTTGCGGTGATAGCCATACCTCAACACATGGTGCTTTTGGCGCCATTGCTTTTGGAATTGGAACCAGCCAAGTAGCACAGGTATTTGCAAGTCAGTGTTTGCTATTGGAGAAACCAAAAAAATTACGTGTTACTGTCAATGGAGCGTTAAAAGCAAACGTACTTTCCAAAGATGTTATTCTGTACATCATCTCTCAAATAGGCACCAATGCCGGTACTGGTTATTTTTGTGAATATGCTGGCGATGTTTTTGAAAATATGAGCATGGAAGGCAGAATGACCGTTTGCAATATGAGTATTGAAATGGGCGCCAGAGGCGGAATGATAGCTCCAGATGAAACGACCTTCGCATATGTGAAAGACAAGGAATTTGCACCAAAAGGCACCGATTTTGATCAAAAAGTAGCCTATTGGAGGACACTTCCTACTGATTCGGGTGCTACATTCGATAAAGAATATTTCTTCGATGCCCAAGATATTGAACCCATGATTACCTATGGAACCAATCCTGGTATGGGTGTGAAAGTTTCAGATCACATTCCTCAAGAAGGCGATACATCCTTTGAAAAATCACTGCAATATATGGGCTTTGAGGCAGGTGAAAGTTTACTTGAGAAACCCATCAATTTTGTTTTTATCGGAAGCTGCACAAACTCGCGCATTGAAGATTTTAGAGTGGCGGCCAACTTCGTAAAAGGAAAACAAAAGGCGGTAAATGTAACCGCTTGGCTAGTCCCTGGGAGCAAACAAGTGGAAGCGCAAATTTTTGAAGAAGGTTTGCAAACCATATTTGAAGACGCGGGATTCGAATTACGACAACCCGGATGCTCCGCATGTCTAGCCATGAATGATGATAAAATTCCGCAAGGAGAATATTGTGTTTCAACTTCAAATAGAAATTTTGAAGGAAGACAAGGCCAAGGAGCACGCACCTTACTAGCAAGTCCGTTAGTAGCCGCGGCAACCGCTATTGAAGGAAAAATAATTGACATCACTAAGCAACTCAACTGATGGAAAAATTTAAGACACTTACATCCACGGCCATTCCGTTAGCTATTGAAAATGTAGACACGGATCAAATTATACCCGCGCGTTTTTTAAAAGCCACAGACAAACAAGGTTTTGGAGATAATTTATTTCGGGATTGGCGTTATGATGGGCAGGACGAACCTAAGGCTTCTTTTATTCTGAATAATCCAAATTATAGCGGATCCATTTTAGTAGCTGGAAATAATTTTGGATGCGGATCTAGTCGAGAGCATGCGGCTTGGGCCTTAACTGGCTTCGGATTTAAAGTTATTGTCTCTAGTTTTTTTGCCGATATATTCAAAGGGAATTCACTGAACAATGGGCTTTTACCCGTTCAAGTTTCCGAAGTTTTTCTGAAAGAATTATTACATGAGCTCAAAGACAACCCTAAATCGAAAATAGAAGTCAATCTCGAAGCGCAAACTATTGCCATTTTAAACGGCAGTCGAAGCGAAGATTTCGACATTGACCCTTATAAAAAAACATGTATGATCAATGGCTATGACGATATCGATTTCTTATTAAGCAAGCGAGAAGTTATAGAAGCATTTGAATTGAATAGAAATTAAAAGAATATCATGAAACTGAAAATAGCAGTACTTCCCGGAGACGGTATTGGCCCAGAGGTAACGGTACAAGCCGTAAAGGCACTAAAGGCCATTGCAGTAGAATTTAACCATCAATTTAGCTTTAAGTCGGCACTGGTTGGGGCCATTGCCATCGAAGCTACAGACAACCCCTTACCAGATGAAACTTTAGATCTTTGTAAAGAAAGTGACGCCATTTTATTTGGAGCCATTGGAGACCCAAAATATGACAACGATCCTTCAGCAAAAGTACGTCCGGAACAAGGTTTGCTTCGCCTACGCAAGGAATTGGGCCTATTTGCCAACATACGTCCTGTGAAAGCCTATAATACGCTACTGGATAATTCGCCGCTTAAAAAAGAAATTATTGAGGGAACCGACATCAGTATTTATCGGGAGCTTACTGGAGGTATTTATTTTGGAGAAAAAAAACTAAATAAAGAAGGCACTACGGCATCAGACCTTTGTGAATATCACCAGGAGGAAATAGAACGTATTGCTCATTTGGCTTTCAAGGCAGCACAACAGCGGAAGAAAAAAGTGACTTTGGTGGATAAAGCTAACGTCCTAGAAAGTTCGCGTCTTTGGCGTCGCGTAGTGACCCAACTTGCCACTGAATATCCGGATGTTACTTTAGAATTTCTTTTTGTAGACAACGCTGCCATGCAACTTATTCTCAATCCGAAACAATTCGACGTGATTTTGACCGAAAACATGTTTGGCGACATTCTAAGTGATGAAGCTAGCGTAATTGGAGGGTCTATTGGATTATTGGCGTCGGCCTCTATTGGAGGTGCGATTGGTTTGTTCGAGCCAATTCATGGTTCCTTTCCAGAAGGAAAAGGTAAGGGCATCGCAAATCCTATTGCGTCCATACTTTCGGCAGCCATGTTACTGGAACATTTCGGATTAAATGCGGAGGCAAAAAGAATTATAGCTGCCGTTGACAAATCGCTTGAATTAGAGATCACTACACCCGATCTAAATTCAGAAAATAAACACATCACCACCACCAATATAGGCGACTTCATTGAAGATTATATCATGAACCCCGAGGACACCAACGTTAATTTTAACAACGTTCATTTGGGTCAATCGACCATCATTTAGATGAGGATTGTAGGAAGCCAAACAAACTTGAAATTAGTTAGTTAGTTAATAATTGTTTTTTTAATTCAGAATAGGTCGAGATCTTCTCGGCCTTTTTCGTTTTGGTAAGTATGGATTGAATAGCTGGCGGAATTTTTATGACTTCGGAAATGTCCTTTGGAATAACATCAATGAATTTTACAGGATGTGCCGTTTCTAGAAAAACACCCATGGTATTTCCAACACCTTTCATATACTCTTTCAAAGCCAAATAACCAATCGCTCCATGAGGATCTGCAATGTAATGGTCCTCTGAATAGAGCTTCAGCAGCGCAGCTCTTGTTTCTTCATCCGAATAACTATAGCCCGACAACTGCTGTCTCAGGGCATCAAAATCGTTATCAAACAATTGTTGGATACGCACAAAATTGCTCGGCGCACCAACATCCATAGCATTCGAAATGGTCGCCACCGATGGTTTTGGAGTATAAGTAGCTGTTTTCAAATAATTTGGCACTACATCATTGGCGTTAGTACCTGTAACAAAGTGACGAACAGGAAGCCCAAGTCTTTGCGCCATCATTCCAGCGCAAATGTTTCCGTAATTACCACTTGGCACACTAAAAACAATATCTTTCCCTTGCGATTTCAACTCCTTATAGGCGAAGAAATAATAGAACATTTGAGGTAACCAACGGGCCACATTTATTGAGTTTGCCGATGTGAGTTGTCTTTTACCAAGAAAATCTTCATCCAAAAAAGCCTTTTTAACCATGGCCTGACAATCATCAAAAGTACCTGCTACCTCCATGGCAACAATATTTTTCCCAAGCGTTGTCAATTGTTTTTCCTGAATATCGCTCACTTTTCCACTTGGATACAAAATGACAACATCCACGCCTTCCACTTCGTAAAAACCACTTGCCACTGCTCCACCCGTATCTCCTGAGGTAGCTACCAAAACAGTCACTGGTTCCACAGCCGATTTATCTCGGTTAAAATAACCCAGGCAGCGAGCCATAAATCGGGCGCCAACATCTTTAAAAGCTAAGGTAGGCCCGTGGTATAATTCCAAGGCCATCACGTTTTCTTCGACTTCGACCAATGGAAAATCGAACGACAATACATCGGTCAAAATTCCTTTCAAATCGGTTTCGGGTATATCGAGACCAACAAATTGCTTTATCACTTCAAACGCAATGGAAATGGTATCCAAGGCTTCGATATTTTCAAAAAAAGAAGGAGGTAACGGAGTCAATTCCGAAGGGTAATACAATCCTTTATCGGGGGCTAATCCACGAATAACCGCCTCTTTAAATGAAACTTTAGGTGCTTTATGATTTAAACTGAAATAATCCATTATTCGCTGAGTATTCGCACACCATTATTTCCAATTTTCGAGACATAGACTTGGTATGCAACGTCTGCGTCCTTGTAGCTATTATTCATAGTCTGAGCTACCTTTTCGGCTTGATCTTTTCCTTTAGAGAGTGCAAAAACAGAAGGTCCAGAACCAGAAATTCCGACGCCTAATGCTCCACTATCCATTATTGCCTTTTTCAAGGCATCAAAATGCGGGATAAACTGCTTTCGAACGGGTTCGGCTACTTCATCAACTAAGGACCGACCAATGAGTTCATAATCTCCGCTATGTAGACCGCTTATGAGTCCGCCCACATTCGCCCATTGTGTTATTCCAGTTTTTAATGAGATTTCATTCGGAAGTACTGCACGTGCGTCTGCGGTTTTTACCTCAATCTGTGGATGAATTACAGTGGCGTATAATTGCTCTGGCGTAGGGATGGAAACAATATCTAAAGGCGCATAGCTACGTATTAAAACAAAGCCACCATAAATGGCTGCCGCTACATTATCTGCAATTTCCGAGCCGCAGGCCACTTCTTCACCTTTCATGGCATAAGAAACCATTTCAGTTTTCGAATAGGGTTCACCTAATAATAAATTGACAGCATAAGCAGCACCTGAGCTACTGGCTGCACTACTTCCCAATCCGCTACCTGGCTTGTATTTTTTATAGATCTCAATATCGACACCGATGGACGCGTTGCTATTGGCTAGCATTAATCGTGCTACTTCTCCAGCTGCATTTTTGGTAGGATCGAAGGACAAGGTGGCGCCTTCAATTTTGGAGATAGTCACTTTCCCTGAATCATTTTTCCGGAACACCATTTCATCTCCTAAGGTTTCGAGTGCGAATGCCATGGCATCAAAACCACAAGAAACATTGGCCACCGTGGCCGGAGAAAAAATGCGAAGTACCTCCATAATTATTTTTTACCTAAGCTAATAATGTCACCAAATAAACCTGAAGCGGTAACGGCAGCACCGGCTCCCGCACCTTTAATAATCAAAGGCTGATCTGCATATCTGGAAGTGTAAAATAACACAATATTATCCTTTCCATCCAAATTATAGAAAGGATGTTCTTTCGGAATTTCTTGTAAACTTACTTTTGCCTTCCCGTTATAAAATTCTGCCACATATTTTAAGCGACAATCATTTTGCTGAGCCTTTTCAAACAGGGAATTAAAGTGAGTTGCTTCAGTTTTCAAAGTTTCATAGAAACCAGGAACCGTATTGGCTTCGAGTGAAGCTTTCGGCAAGAAAGAAACGTTTTCGATGGACTCCATTTCAATCTCATGACCACTTTCACGAGCCAAAATCAATATTTTCCGAGCCACATCTACTCCACTTAGGTCAATACGAGGATCGGGTTCTGTATATCCTTCTTCCTGCGCTTGTTTAACGACATCGAAAAAGGACGTTTCAGAAGTAAAATTATTGAAAATGAAATTCAAACTACCAGACAAAACGGCCTTAATAGAGGTTACTTCATCTCCCGAATTAATTAAATTATGTAATGTGTTTATGATTGGTAATCCTGCGCCAACATTTGTCTCAAATAGAAACGGAGCGTTGTATTTTTTTGAATTAGCCTTCAGTTTTTGATAGCCCGCATATTCAGATGAGCAAGCAATTTTATTACATGCAATTACCGATATACTTTTCCGTAGGTATTGATCATAGCTTTGAGCGACCTCTGTATTGGCTGTGATATCTATAAAAATGCTATTTCGTAAATTAAGTTCCGTAATGGTATCCAACCATTGGTCATTGTTTTTGAATACGGCCTTATCCAAAAGTTCTTTCCAATTAGAAAGGTCGATTCCGTCTTCATTGAAAAGCATTTTTCTTGAATTGCTCAGTCCAACCACTTGAACTTTCAAAAACAGATGCTCGTTGAGATGTTCTTGCTGCTGACGAATTTGCTCTAATAAAATACACCCTACATTTCCAACGCCAACAATGAACAAATTAAGGGTTTTAACCTGTCGTTCGAAAAAGCGATAGTGCAAGGTATTTAGCGCTTTTTTGACATCTTTGGAAGTGATAACAGCAGATATATTTCGTTCAGAAGCACCCTGTGCGATCGCTCTAATATTCACATTATTTTTACCCAAAGCACTGAACATTTTACCGCTAATTCCTTGATGATTTTTCATGTTATCACCAATCACGGCTATAATAGCCAGATCCATTTCTGCCTTGACAGGATCTATTTTTCCTAGAGAAAATTCAAAGGCAAATTCCTGATTGATGGCGGCCTCTGCAGCTTTGGCGCTATCTTCTTGAACGGCCACACAAATAGAGTGTTCTGAAGATGCTTGGGTAATCAAAATAACGTTCACTTTCTCCTTAGACAATGTCTCAAAAAGTCGCATTGAAAAACCTGGGATTCCAACCATCCCATTGCCTTCCAAAGTAAGTAAGGCCACCTTTGGTAAATGACTTATTCCTTTGACAGGACCTTTTGTATTGTTGCTGTTTTTACTCACCAAAGTTCCTGCAGCCTTCGGTTCAAAGGTGTTTTTGATAAGAATAGGGATATTTTTATCCAACACAGGACGTATAGTAGGCGGATATAGCACCTTAGCTCCGAAGTGAGACAGTTCCATAGCCTCTTGATATGAGATTTCTTCAATAGGAAAAGCCTGCTTTACCAATTTTGGATTCGCCGTAAACATGCCACTTACATCGGTCCAAATTTCAAGAACAGATGCGTTTAAAGCCGCAGCAATAACAGCCGCGGTAAAATCGGAACCACCCCTTCCTAATGTGGTCGCATCCCCTGCCGCATTTTTGGCAACAAAGCCTGGCATAATGACAATTTTGGCTGTATTTGAATCAAAATAATTTTTTAAGTTTGTATGGGTAACATCCTGATTTAACTGAGCGTTTGTAAAATTTGAATCGGTAATAATTAGGTCACGACTGTCCTTTAATAGCACTGGAGACCCATGAAGCTGTTCACTTTCAGAAATAATAAAAGAAGACAATAATTCTCCAAAACCAAGTACTTTATCCCTGGTCTTTTTAGAAAACTCATTGATTAGATAGATACCACGGAGGATACTTTTTAGCTCTTCCAAACGTAGCTCAAGCAGGGTCAAAGCATTGTTATTCAGACCCAATTGTGTAGCCGTCTCGAAATGTCTTTCCCTAATAGCCTCGAATAAATCCAAATAACCTGTATCTTTTTGGTTGGCCAACTCTCCCGCATGCTGCAGGGTATCTGTCATTCCACCTAAAGCCGAAACCACAGCAATAACAGTGTCTTCCTCCGATTTTGATCGTAGGATGGCTACTACCTTCGAAATATTTTCTGCATCTGCAACAGACGTCCCCCCAAACTTAACTACATGCACTGGAATTTTCTTTAAAAGATTTCTACTGTAATTATACTAAAAACTGAAACAATTCGGGCTTATCATTGAGATAATCTCCATAATAATTACATTGTTTCATCCGTTCAACCAATGGCTGTAGGTCGACTGGATCTTTCAATTCTAATCCAACCACTGCCGCCCCATTTTCTCGATTGGTCTTTTTGGTGTATTCAAAATGTGTAATATCATCATTTGGCCCTAAAACCTCAGCTAGAAATTGACGCAACGCACCCGCTCGCTGCGGAAATTTGATGATAAAATAGTGTTTTAAACTAGCGTAAAGCAGCGCCCGTTCCTTGATTTCAGCTGTGCGAGTAATATCGTTATTCCCTCCACTAACAACACAGGCTATATTTTTTCCTTTTATTTCTTCGGAATACAAATCTAAGGCTGCAATACTGAGAGCTCCTGCAGGTTCTACGATGATGGCGTCTTTATTATAAAGCTCCAATAGGGTTTGACAAACCTTGCCTTCAGGTACCGTAATAACGTCATCTAACAACTCCTGACAGATGGAAAAATTAAAATCTCCTACTCTTTTTACAGCCGCACCATCAACAAATTTCTCAATACTAGACAAACTAGTGTTCGTTCCATTTTTGATGGAAACTTGCATCGCTGGTGCGCCTTGTGGCTCTACCCCTATAATTTTCGTGTTTGGCGATAACTGCTTAAAAACACTGCCTAAACCGGAAGCTAATCCCCCTCCACCAATCGGGACAAAAACATAGTCCAAAGCTTGTTCTGTTTGTTCTAGAATTTCCAGTCCCACAGTTCCTTGTCCTTCGATGACTTTTGGATCATCGAATGGGTGAACAAAGGTTTTTTGAAGTTTGTTACACTCCGTCATGGCCAAATTAAAGGAGTCATCAAATGTATCTCCTTCCAGTTTTATTTCAACAAAAGCTCCTCCAAACATACGCACCTGTTCAATTTTTTGAACTGGTGTCATTTGCGGCATGTAAATAGTGCCGTGTATTTTCATCAACTTACAGGACATCGCAACCCCCTGAGCGTGGTTTCCTGCGCTTGCACAGATAATCCCGCGGCCCCTTTCTGAAGAGGTAATAGAAGCAATTTTGTGGTAAGCCCCTCTAATTTTATACGATCGCACCGCTTGCAGATCTTCTCTTTTAAAGAACACCTTGCAACCGAATGCATCAGAATAACGCTGGCTTTGCATCAAAGGAGTTTTATAGACCACGTCTTTTAGCATCAAAGCTGCTTGCCGTACGTCTTTAAGAGCAGGAAAATATGCTGTGATTGTCTCCATAAATTATGCCACCGCCGTTGCCGAATGTGCTTTTTTATTGATCGATTTCATGGCAATCATCGCAGTTCGAAGTGTCTTCCCAATTTCCTCAATCTCATGAGATTCAATGGCCTCATTTACGGCAATTAACTCAGCATTATCCATGGTTTTTGTAGGATAGCTTCTCCCTACATCGGTCGATTTGATTGCGTCCATGAAATGGATCAAAAGTGGTTTGGCAGCATGGTCAAACAAATAGCAACCATATTCTGCTGTATCCGAGATAATTCGATTCATTTCGTACAATTTCTTTCTTGCAATGGTATTCGCTATTAACGGCAACTCATGCAAAGATTCGTAATAAGCGGATGCATTAACAATTCCAGAAGCCACCATCGTTTCGAAGGCCAATTCTACTCCTGCTTTTACAAATGCCACCATCAAGGTACCATAATCAAAATAGGTTTGCTCATTGATATGCTCTGCCGTAGCTTCCGTTTTCTCGAAGTCGGTTTCAGCCGTTGCAGCTCTCCAAGTAAGCAAGTTGATATCATCATTAGCCCAATCCTTCATCATTACTTCGGAAAAGTGACCACTCATAATGTCGTCCATATGTTTTTCAAACAAGGGCTTCAGTATCACCTTTAGCTCTTCTGAAAGTTGATTTGCTCTTAACTTCGCAGGGTTCGATAAGCGATTCATCATATTGGTAATTCCGCCGTGTTTGAGTGCTTCGGTGATGGTTTCCCATCCATATTGAATTAGTTTCGAAGCATAGGCTGGTACAACCCCATGTTCGACCATCTTATCATAACACAAGATGGAACCTGTTTGTAGTACGCCACAAAGTATGGTTTGCTCTCCCATCAAATCACTCTTCACCTCAGCTACAAAAGAAGACGCTAAAACTCCAGCACGATGTCCCCCAGTGGCAAATGCATACGCCTTCGCTTGAGACCAACCTTTCTGCTCTGGATCGTTTTGCGGATGGACAGCGATAAGTGTTGGCACTCCAAAACCACGCTTGTATTCCTCACGCACTTCACTTCCCGGGCATTTTGGAGCTACCATAATTACGGTAAGATCCTCCCGAACTTGCATGCCTTCTTCCACAATATTAAAACCGTGTGAATAGGAAAGAGTCGCTCCCTTTTTGAGTAATGGAATAATGGCCGAAACTACAGAAGTATGTTGTTTATCAGGTGTAAGATTACAAACCAAATCAGCGGCAGGAATAAGCTCCTCATAAGTTCCTACACGAAATCCATTTTCCGTAGCGTTCTTATACGAAGTTCTCTTTTCTTTGATCGCTGCTTCTCTCAAAGCATATGAAATATCGAGACCTGAGTCACGCATGTTCATTCCTTGGTTTAGACCTTGCGCGCCGCAACCAACAATAACTACCTTTTTGTTAGCAAGAGCATCAATCCCATATTCAAATTCATGAGCCTCCATAAAGCGGCACTCGCCCAATTGCTGTAATTTTTCTCTTAGTGATAAAGTATTGAAATAGTTTTCCATTGCATTTAAGTTTTAGGCATGAAACGCCTCTAATATTGGTGATACTTTTAATTCTTCTTTGGTGACCGAAATTCGGCCAGAACGCACAAATTGCATGATTCCAAAAGGTTTTAGTTCTCTGTAAATAAGTTCAATTTCTTCTTTTCTTCCCGATTTCTCTAAGACGAAAAATTCACGATTTACCGTAACAATACGGGCATTGCTTACTTTGATTATATTTTGAATTTGTCGGTCTTCAAATAAAAGATCACTCTTTATTTTAAACAAACAGGACTCCTGATAAATAGTTCCCTCATCGTTGTGATAATAAGCTTTAATGACTTCTACTTGTTTCTCAATTTGCCCTATTATTTTGCGCATCTGTTCTTCAGTCATTGCTACTACTATGGACCATCTGGACACGCCATCAATTTCAGAAGTGGATAAGTTGATGCTTTCTATATTGATTTTTCGTCGTTGAAAAATACCAGATACTCGATTGAGTAAACCGACATTGTTTTCCGTATAAATTGAAACCGTAAATAATTGTTGTTCTTTTTCCATTGTACGCTGTTTTAATACTACTGCTGTATTGTTTTACTCCAATCTGATATCTGAAACGGAAGCTCCTGTTGGAATCATAGGAAACACATTACCTTCTTTTTCTACACAAACTTCAAGAAAATAGGCCCCCTCATGCTCCATCATTTCCTGAACGCTTCCTGCCAAATCTCCACGTTCAGTCACTCGTTTGGCTTCAATATGATATCCTTTAGCGATGGTCACGAAATCTGGATTGACCATCTCTGTTGAGGCATAGCGGCGATCAAAAAACAATTCTTGCCATTGCCGTACCATTCCGAGGAAATCATTATTAAGCACCACAATTTTAACGGGCACCTTCGTTTGGAAAATAGTTCCTAGTTCTTGGATGGTCATTTGATACCCTCCATCACCGATAATGGCTACGACATCCCTTTCAGGAGCAGCCATTTTTGCACCAATGGCCGCAGGCAGTGCAAAGCCCATGGTTCCTAGACCTCCTGAAGTAATATTACTTTTTGTTTTATTGAATTGAGCGTAGCGACAGGCAATCATTTGGTGCTGTCCTACATCGCTTACAATCGCAGCATTTCCCTTAGTCTGAATATTAATTTCTTTCAAAACCTCGCCCATGGTCAATCCTTTATTGGACGGATACAAATCGTCATTAATCACCTTCTCATATTCGATCTCATATAAATCTTGAAATTTTTGTCGCCACTGTGGATAGGTTTTTTGATCCAACAACGGCAGTAATTTTGCAAGACTTTCTTTGGCATTCCCTAAGACAGCGACCTCGGTTTTTACGTTTTTATCAACCTCTGATGGGTCAATTTCAAAATGCACTACTTTGGCTTGTTTGGCATAGCTGTCCAGATTCCCAGTCACGCGATCGTCAAAACGCATTCCAATAGCAATGAGAACATCACATTCATTGGTTAGCTTGTTGGGTGCATAATTTCCATGCATACCTACCATGCCTATATTTAATGGGTGAGAGGTGGGGATGGCCGAGGCGCCTAAAATAGTCCAAGCCGAAGGAATTCCGGCTTTTTCGATTATGGCCAAAAACTCTTTTTCAGCTTCGCCTAAAATCACACCTTGACCCCAAACAATCATGGGCTTTTGGGCTTCATTAATTAACTTGGCAGCCTTTACTAATGCTGAATCGTCCACGGCGGGTATTGGGCTGTAACTTCGTATACCAGTACATTTTTTATACTCAAAATCAAATTCTTCGAACTGAGCATCCTTGGTGATATCAATTAAAACTGGACCCGGTCTTCCACTCTTCGCAATGTAAAATGCCTTAGCCAAAACCTCTGGGATTTCACTCGCTTTAGTAATCTGGTGGTTCCATTTGGTTACCGGTGTGGAAATACCAACGATGTCCGTTTCTTGAAAGGCATCGCTTCCTAATAAATGCGAACCTACTTGTCCTGTAATACAAACCATGGGTGTAGAGTCGATCTGAGCATCTGCGATACCTGTTATCAAATTGGTCGCACCAGGACCGGAAGTCGCTATAGCTACCCCCACTTTACCTGAAATTCGTGCATAGCCTTGGGCGGCATGCGTAGCTCCCTGTTCGTGGCGAGCTAGTACATGATGCAATTGATCTTGATACTTGTATAACTCATCATAAACTGGCATAATCGCGCCACCAGGATAGCCGTACAAAATAGATACTCCCTCCGCCAAAAGACACTTTACTACCGCTTCACTTCCTGTGATTCGCTCGGTTGTTGTTGAAACAACTTTTTCCTTTTTTATGGTTTGTATTTCCATATGCTTTGTTTTAACTAATTGTTGGATTCTTTATTAATAATATCACTTGAATGCTAAAACTCATCTGTCACGCATCCTTTGGAAGCCGATGATACCGTTTTCGCATATTTGTAGAGTACTCCACGCTCAAACTTGAGCTTGGGAGCTACCCAATTTTGTTTCCGAAGTGCTAATTCTTCATCACTAATTTCTAATACTATTGTTTTCTTTTCGGCGTCAATAGCAATGAAATCGCCATTGTTTACCAAGGCAATAGTGCCTCCATCTTGTGCTTCAGGAGTAATGTGTCCTACTACGAATCCATGAGTACCACCGGAAAATCGACCGTCGGTAATTAGAGCTACGTCTTTTCCAAGACCAGCGCCAATGATTGCAGCGGTTGGTTTCAACATTTCAGGCATTCCTGGGCCACCCTTGGGTCCTTCATAACGAATCACTACTACATCCCCTTTACCTACTTTACCATCACGTATCCCATCATTTGCGTCGTACTCACTATCAAATACTTTGGCCGTACCTCTAAACTGAAGTCCTTCTTTACCGGTAATTTTTGCCACACTTCCTTCCTCCGCTAAATTGCCGTAGAGCATCTGTAAATGACCCGACGCTTTTATTGGTTTCTCCAATGATCTAATAACATCTTGGTTTTCGGACAAATCGGCTACGTCTAAAAGATTTTCCGCCAAAGTCTGGCCCGTTACCGTTAAACAATTGCCATGAAGTAACCCTTTTTTCAAAAGATATTTAAGCACGGCAGGAATACCTCCAACGGCATGAACATCTTCCATTAAATACTGACCACTTGGTTTTAAATCGGCCAAGAATGGAGTCGTGTCGCTAATCTTTTGAAAATCCTTTAAATTGAAATCGATGTCGGCAGCACGTGCAATCGCCAAAAAGTGTAAAACGGCATTCGTAGAACCACCTAATATGGTTACTAGTCTGAGTGCATTCTCCAAGGATTTCCGAGTGATAATGTCACTAGGTTTGATATCTTTTTCCAACAAGTTGCGCATGGCTCTTCCTGCAGCAATGGATTCTTTCTTCTTGGCATCACTCAAGGCTGGGTTGGATGAATTGAAGGGTAACGACATTCCCAACGCTTCGATAGCGGATGCCATGGTGTTGGCCGTGTACATACCTCCACAAGCTCCTGCCCCCGGACATGCTTTTTGCACTACTTGTTCGTAGTCGGTTTCGGTCATGGTACCTGCCATTTTACTTCCCCATGCTTCAAAAGCAGAAACAACGTCTAATTTTTTTCCTTTATGACAACCAGAATCGATGGTTCCGCCATACACTAAAATAGAGGGTCGGTCCAATCGGATCATGGCCATCAATGCGCCTGGCATATTCTTATCGCAGCCCACTACAGTTATGAGTCCGTCGTAACTCATCGCCTGTACTACGGTTTCCATGGAATCTGCTATGATATCTCTAGAAGGCAATGAATAACGCATACCCGGTGTTCCCATGGAAATTCCATCACTAACACCTATGGTATTAAAAATAAGACCGATGATATCTTCCTCACGTGTCCCTTCCTTGGCTAGTTTTGCCAAATCGTTCAAATGCATATTACAAGGGTTTCCTTCATAGCCGGTACTAGCTATTCCAACCATAGGCTTATAGAAATCTTCTTTCGTCAATCCAATGGCATGTAACATGGCTTGAGCAGCAGGTTGGGTTGGATCCTGAGTGACTGTTTTGCTATATTTATTTAGTTCTTTCATTGTATAATAAGTCCTTTTTTAATTTTTTAAAAGGCCTGCATTCTAATGTTGCCATTCGAAATTAGCTTTTGTCTTACTGTTTAAAGTGTAGATTTCACTTTTCAGAATAAATTCATAGTTACTTTATTCTATTTATTGTATTGATTATCAATTTATTATACCCAACTCATTTCCGATGCCCACTTAGCCAATTCTTTTCATAAAAAAAGCCTGTATCGCAATTGATACAGGCTTTTCAATGAAATAGCGGCCTGTATCATGGTCCGAAGACGGTGATAATGACTGTAATTTCAATAGTAATTGTGTTGCCCATAATCAATAAAAAAAGCCTTCCCGATTAAGGAAGGCTTTTATATAATTTAAAATTATTCAATACCCTTCCTTATCGTCTTTGAATGACAATAGTGATGACTGTGGTATTAATAATTGTGTTGTTCATATCTCTTACAAATGTAGAAAAGAAAATTTCATAACCTAATAAAAAATGTCTTTTCATTTAATAATTCAGTATTTTCATGAATAATATCTATAGAAAATTTCGAGATTATGAAACCATTCTTTTTGCTTTTTTGTTTACTACTCTTAAATTTCGTTCCAACGTTTTCCCAAGAGAGTATCCCTATCAACTTTCCAGATGATTACTTCGGAATTTATACCGGAACACTCGAAATTTCAAATAAAAATGGCAATCAGACCTACCCGATGGAATTCCATCTACAGCCGACAGACAGCATAGGAAAATACGAATACAAACTAGTCTACGGTGCTGGGGATACTAGACAAGAACGGCCCTACAACCTCATTGCTAAAGACACCGCATCTGGATCGTATATAGTAGATGAGAACAATGGCATTATATTACATGACAAGGTAATTGGCAACAGAATGTACGCGTTATTTGAAGTTGGCGGCAACCTATTAACTACGTTTATCACCTTTGAGAAGGATCATATGATTTTCGAAATTGCTGTAACTAACACCGCTGAAAAGCAGCTAAGTTATACCAACGATGAAGAAAAAACAGAAGTGATTTCCTATCCTATTACAACGGTGCAAAGAGCGGTACTACAGAAACAGTAATTCTCTTTTGTAGTTTTACCAATTTCCTTACATTTGCCCCAATAATAAGAGGACAGATTTGACTGATTGCAACCTCTTCCAGATTACATAAACTCTATTTAATTGGCTTTATAACAATTTGGAATTAAAAAATGCTAAAGGCAGTGTAAACTTCCTTCGACGTTTTCGTCAAATCTCCCCTAGAATTTATAATTTTTAAACCCATTTTATGGCCTATTTATTTACTTCTGAAAGTGTATCGGAAGGACATCCAGATAAAGTTGCTGACCAAATTAGTGACGCCCTAATTGATAATTTTTTAGCCTTTGACCCTCAATCGAAGGTGGCTTGTGAGACTTTAGTAACCACAGGACAGGTGGTTTTGGCAGGAGAAGTGAAATCCAAAATTTATTTAGACGTTCAAAAGATTGCGCGCGATGTGATCAACAGAATAGGATATACCAAAGGAGAATACCAATTTGATGGGAATTCTTGCGGAGTATTGTCGGCCATCCATGAGCAGAGTGATGACATTAACCGAGGAGTAGATCGCGAAAACAAAGAGGAACAAGGTGCTGGAGATCAAGGAATGATGTTTGGTTACGCTACCACCGAGACCGAAAATTATATGCCATTGGCATTAGATCTTTCGCATAAAATACTCATCGAGCTTGCCGCATTACGTAGAGAAGAAAAAGACATACCCTACCTGAGACCTGATTCAAAAAGTCAGGTAACCATTGAATATAACGATGATAACAAACCGGTGCGAATCGATGCCATTGTAGTTTCTACGCAGCATGACGAATTTGACACTGATGATGATCGTATGTTGGCAAAAATTAAGAGCGACATCATCTCTATATTAATCCCGCGAGTGATGGCAAAGGTCAATCCTGAAATTGCCGCCTTGTTTAATGATGAAATTAAATACCACATTAACCCTACTGGAAAATTTGTGATTGGGGGACCTCATGGAGACACTGGTTTAACGGGACGAAAGATTATTGTAGATACTTACGGTGGTAAAGGCGCTCACGGTGGTGGTGCTTTTAGTGGAAAAGATCCGAGTAAAGTGGATCGTTCAGCGGCTTACGCTACAAGACATATCGCTAAAAATCTTGTCGCTGCTGGATTATGTGACGAAGTTTTAGTTCAGGTGAGTTACGCTATTGGAGTTGTTGAGCCTATGGCCATTTTCGTTGATACCTATGGCACTTCTAAGGTGAGCCTTTCCGATGGTGAAATAGCACTAAAGGTAGACGAACTCTTCGATATGCGACCCGCTTCGATTGAAGAACGCTTAAAACTTAGAAACCCTATTTATTCTGAAACGGCTGCTTATGGTCACATGGGAAGAAAAAATGAAATAGTAACCAAAACCTTCCATACACCCTACGGTGAAGGCAAAACGATGGATGTGGAATTGTTCACTTGGGAGAAATTAGACTATGTTGAGAAAGTGAAAACTGCTTTCGGACTATAGCGAAAAAAGTAAGTTGAAAATCACCTTCCAGCTTGCAATGACTTTTAGTAAAGACCACAGTTTTCTTAAATGATATTGTGGTTTTTTGCTTTTTGCACGGCTTCAATTTTACTATGTACCTGCAACTTTTTGTAGATATTCTCGATGTGCTTGCGCACGGTACTTGGTGATAAAAATAAATTGCTGGCAATGGCCGTATAGCTTAACGCCTTACTAAGCTGTTCCAACACCTCTACTTCACGTTTTGAAAGTGATATTTCTTCCTTGTCATTTTGATTTTCTATTGACAGGGGGTTCCGAAGTAATTTCAATGTTTTTAAAGCAATGGAAGGGTTCATTGCTGCACCGCCGTTTAAGGTCTCTTTAAGCCCATTATATAGGATCTGCGGAGTAATTTCTTTCAACAAATAACCATCTGCTCCAGCCTTAATGGCATTAAAAATATTCTCATCGTTATCGAATGCCGTGAGCATGATAATCTTGATTTGCGGATATTTCTGCTTGACTATTTGAGTGGTTTCAATACCATCCAAGACAGGCATTTCAATATCCATCAAAATAATATCGATAATATGATTGTCTTCTAGTTTGTTCAATAACTCACTCCCATTAAGAGAGGTGTGTTTAATGGAAACGTCCTCGAAAAATGAAAGCTTCTCTTTAATGGCGTGAATGAGAAAGCTGTTATCATCCACTATGGCTACTTTTAATTTCATAGGAGGTCAATTAGTTAAAATAAAGATACTGAAAAATAAGAATTCTTTATTCAGTAATAAATACGGCAACTGCCCTATAATAGGAACCAAGAAATAAGACCTAATTTGTGAGAATCTCTCTTCGTAAATCATTAAAAGCCTGAAGTACTGCTTCAATGTTCGGAGCTATCCCTGAGCCATCACTCAATCCCATGGAATAACTATCTTTTGAAATACTACCATCCATACATTCACCTGACGTACAACGCATCACCATCCAATCATTTTCATAATCGATATAAAAAGTAAGCTGATTCAAACTTGCAGACACATTAGCAACCTCACTATCCCAATGCAAAGTTTTGCCTTTTACTGAAAATACGGTCCCATAGCTATTGTATGTTTCGAAGGCATCATTGATAATTTTTAAATTTTTAGTCGCAATGCTACTTAAGCTTGAATTGGATGAATTCCCTACCAAACCACCTAACATGGTATTCAGCTTCTCGATGGCGCGATCCATTTCCGGAATAGGCTTATCATTCTCTTTAAGTCCAAAAGTATATTTAACTTTGTTATCTTCAGATGCTCCTGTATCGACATCATAAACATTCAAGCAGCTAGCGTCCGATTTACAATACAGACCCATCAAATCATCTGTACGGCGAAACTCTACTGCATTAAACTTCCCTCTCAACTCACTATACTTATCGGAAAAGATCAATTCACCCCTCTCCAAATTAATAGCCAATTTGGAATCATACTCGTTATAAAGACTAAACAAACTATTCACATAGTTTATGGTCTTTGTCGCATCAGCAACCGACATTGTAACCGAGGATCCTGTGGAATTTGAAGCTGTATTTACTTGACCAGGTCTCATTGGCACTCTAGGCTGTTGGGCCATTAATGAAAAGGAAAAACAAGCGGTCAAAAGAAAGAGTCTAAAAGATTTTTTTGAAGTCATATAGTTGAATTAAAGCCCGAATTTAATAAATCAATTTAAAAGAGACAAAATGATTGTGGTTCCTTTGTCAAATACTGAATGAATTTTGATGGTCGCATCTATATCTCGACTGCGTTTTTCCATATTATTGAGTCCATTCCCTCGCTCCACTTGAGCCAAGTCAAACCCCTTTCCATCATCCTTAATTTCAATAAGATAGCGCTCATTTACTTCGGAAATTACAACATTTATGTGCCTCGCTTCAGCGTATTTCACGGCATTATTCAATGCTTCTTGAATGATGCGATAAATATTCATTCCTTGCACCGAAGTCAACGTATGTTGCGAATTCACTTCCGAAGCCATGTTAAAAGTAAATTTCATGGCATCCGATGCGATATTCGCCTTATCTATAAAATTACTAATGCGGGTTTGTAGATCTTCAAAAGAAATTTCATTCTTATTCATGGCCCAAATGGTATCGCGAAGCTCATAAATGGTATTCCCAGTAAATGAGCTAATCCTGGACAAACGCCCAGAAAGCTTCTCGCCCATGTCTTTAAAACCGTATTTTAAGTTATCAATACTGGAAATGATAAAAGTAAGTTGGGCGCCAATATTATCATGAAGGTCCCGTGATATGCGCAACCGTTGTTCTTGTAATTTATTCTGTGTTTCAATCGCAGCTAAAGCGGATTTTAACTCCCCCTCTTTCTGTAATTGACGGTTCTTCAATTTCTGTTGGTTGTAAAAAAGATAACCCAACATTGCAAGAATAAATGCCAAACCAAAACCACCATACATCAGGTTGTTTTTTTGGCGAACTTCCAAATCCTTTTCAGCAATAATAGCTCGTTGTTCCAGAATTTCCTTTTCCTTCTTCTCGGTTTCATACTTTGCTTCTGTCTCTGCCAAAATGCGCGCATTGTCTTCATTCAAAATAGAATCCTTAAGCGTAATATAGTCCTTCAAATAGGTGACAGACAACTCAAACTTACCTTCCTTTTCTGCAACTTCAGCCAGTGCCGCATAAGCTTCACGAAGTGCAACTTTCGAGTCGTATTTTTTGGATAATTGGATGGCTTCTTCCAAGTATTGTTTTGCATCCTTGAGCTTTTCCTGCTTCAGAAGTAATTGACCAAAACTGATATAGCCATTCACCATACCATTGTAATCTTTTATCTCTTTCTTGATTTCGATAGACTCTCTAAAAATAGATTCAGCGACCACATAATCCCCTTTATTCGTATACGATTGGGCGATGTTAGACAAAAAAGTGGCTTCTTGTTTTTGATCGCCCAATTTTCGGCTTATTTCAAGGGCCTTTTTATACGAAGCAATGGCCTCATCATACTTCTTTTGGTACTCGAAAATGGCACCCACATTATTATATCCATTTTGAAGTCCGTCGAGATTTCCTAGCTCTTCTTGAATTTCAAGAGCAAGGGTTAAATAGTAGGTCGTTTTATCATAATTAGCAGTATAATAATAGACGATCCCAATATTGTTGTACGCTTGAGCAATACCGTTTTGATTCCCTAGTTTCTCCTCGGCCTTTAAGGCTTCGAACATATTTTTTAAAGCGTCCTGATATTCTGCCCTTCTAATTTGAACCGTAGCTATATTATTGAGCACCGTGGCGAAGCCTTTGGTACTATTAGTTTCCTCTACTATTTTCAAAGCGCTATTCAAATAGACCATAGCACTATCATACTGGGTCTTTCGTTCGTGATACACTCCCAAGGTGCTTAAGTTAATCCAACGACCTTGCTGATAATCGAGCTCATTGGCCAGGTCAAAACCTTGGGTTAAAAAAGCTTTTGCGCTATCTAGGTGTACCACATTATAATGTGCACCAATTCGTTGCAATAAAATAACTTTTGACGTGTCTTGATGGGCTTTTTTAAGGACTGTGAGCGCGCTATCAATATTTTGGATCGTCTCTTGAGCGCATAGCAGATTCGAGACCATAATCAGGGCCGCTAGGGTGAGGAATTTATACAATCTCATGGTTATTAGTTTCAATAAAGATACAAATTATAGCCTTATATCGTGTTGAACTACCAACGCATCAAGCAGGTTATACTTTAAAAAATCGTACCGATTTAGCCCTATCGAGCGCGTATTGATTTGTTTCTTATGGTTTTCTAGCTGAGTATTTAAGTCGGCCAATTTTTCAGCATAAAAACCTTGTATTTTTTGGTTTTTATTTCTGAAAATCAGCCACAAGAACATCCCGATAGAAAAGACCAATCCCAAGGTAATCTCCAATGAAGTCATAGATTTAGAATATGAAATAAAGATACATATCACGTCTAGGAACTACCATACGGCAGTTGCCGTATTTCCTAGGCAGCACCTAAAAAAAACCAGCGATTGCTGTGTTTTCCAAATACTATTTATAAATTAATTCACAGACCTCACTAGGTTTCCAGCACTCCAGTCACCAATCTTTCGATTATAATCGCTGTCATGAGAATAACCGCTTCCCTCTTGCAGCCCATTCCTCCATTCTCCTCCATAATAACTTCCATCCTTAAAAAAGAATCTACCGTCTCCATGAAATTGGTTATCACTATTGAACATCCCTTCGTATTTGTCGCCAGATGCAAAATTGTAATTCCCCATAAACATTTTACCATTTTTGAAGAATCCAGTGAACTGATCACCGTTGGCCCATTTAAAACGGCCATATTTATTTTCACAATCTCCAGCAATACAACCAACAGTTACCTCATTGTCGTAAAAAGTGTAGGCATCGCTCACCAAATAGTTTTGGAAATAACCATACACCCATTTATTCGTTTCTACTTCCCTAGTATGGCCTAAACCATGTAACGACCCCTCCACATACTGACCAATTAGATCCTTACCAGTTCCAAGATAACAACCATAACCGTGCATTTTATCATTGTACCAAAACCCGATGTAATCTCCAGATTCGGTCCAATCAAAAAGGCCGTACCCATGCCGATTCCCATTTTTAAAGAAACCTTCATAATAGCCATAATCGTATACTTTCTTACCCCATCCATTGATGCAATTTCCGCTTTCACACGTTGCATCCTTCGTGGTCGTATTATTAGTGCCAGGAGCTTTTGGGGTGGGTATGTTTTGCGCTATGGATTGGCTAAAAACGAAAAGGGCAAATATGCTTAGGTATAATTTTACAGATTTCATATCTAATGGTTTTAGTGTATTCAAATTTCAAAAAACTTATGAGAAACAAAAATAAGGCAGCTGCCTTATTTTAATTTGCTTTATTTCAGACTCTTGACCAATTCACCATTCGACCACTCTCCAATTTTCTGATCTAAATTTGAATCATGGTAATAGCCTCTACCGTGATATTTCCCATTTCTCCATTGTCCCCCATAATAGGCATCGTCTGCAAAAAAGTAACGTCCCATCCCATGAAATTGGTTATCACTATTAAACATTCCAGAATATTTACCTCCGTTCTCAAAAGTATAGGTTCCCATAAACATTCGTCCATTTTTAAAAAACCCTGTATAAGAATCTCCATTAGCCCATTTGAAACGACCGTATTTATCCTGACAGTCTCCTGTAGTACATCCAGTATCCTCATCATTTGTATAAAATTCATAGTCGGTCACCATCGAACCAGCGGAGTAAACTCCCTGTTTCCATTCATCTCCAGTGACTGTAATACCCAAACCATCGAGCTGCCCTTCGTTGTATTGACCTATGATATTGTCCTTGTTAGCCGCAATATAAACTCCATAGTCCTTCATCTTGTCGTTCTCCCAATTACCAATATACTTTCCATCGTCCGCCCAATTATACAGGCCGTAGCCATCTTTTACTCCATTTTTCCAAAATCCGTCGTAATGGCCGCCATCATATTCATATTTACCCCATCCATCTTGACAATCTCCCTGAACACAGCCGGCGGCAGTTTCAGTAGACTCAATAACTTCATACATCTCAATGGGTGCATATACAAAAGAAGCCTTCGTATAATACCCTCTAAGGATATACTTCTTCTCGCCATCCCATGTGATAATCATGTCGTTTCCATCCTTTTCACTATCGACCCGATCATAATCAAGGGTTTTCCCTTTTTCAATAATTCCATATTCGCCTTTCGCTGCATCACGATACCAATAGGTTTCATTAAAAGAATAATCCAATTTGACAGAGCTACCCGCTCCCCATTCGCTAAATTTTCGAATACCCTTAAGAAAATAGGTCTCTTTGGTGTCTTCAATATAATAAACATAACTGCCATCAATATTCGAAAATGGCCCTGAAACATACTCTTCGTTCACGAAATTACCGAACGAATTCTGGTTGGTAAGAAAGAAATTCTTTGCGATATTTTGCGCCAAAACACTTGCACTCCCTTTATCCCCAACAGAAGCTTCTTTAAAGTCTTTTAGTAGATAGATCGTTCGATTGGTTTTGTCCAGAACCGGTAAGGTTTCTGTACTTAGATATAAAAGACTCTTTACATTAGAAACCACGTTTCCATTGGCATCTTTAAGAACATAATCTAATGAACCGGTTTTGCTCCAATGGGCTCCGGAAATTGTGTTTGAAGTTGTGCTTCTTGGCGTAGGCACCTGAGCAACAATACACAAACATCCAATAAAAAAGGCGAGACTAAACGTTGATAGAAGTTTCATAATTTAAAATTGGTTTTTATGAGAATCAAATTACTAATTATTTCCCGATCATACAATTCTAATTGGCTTGAAGGTTAGAAACCCCATATTACTATGGGGTTTCGGTTAAAACAGGCTCCTCTCCCATTTTAACACCTTAAAACAGGCTAGTTAGTTACTTTTTCAAATCGTATGCGTATATAGAAGAGTTCCCTGCTTTGTAATACAATATTCCACCAAATTCATCCACCTGATATTCAGGTTTTTTATCCTTCAAAACGATTTCCTTTTCTAGGGCTCCCGTGTCTTTATTCAACTTAACGAGTCCCACACCTTCTTCCAACTTTGTTAATACGAATCGAGAGTTCTTTGTGGCCGACGTTGCCTTAAAGCGTTTCAGCATTTCTGCTACCGAAGCTCCGGATGCCGCCGCCATGCTATCTCCCATATCAGCATAGGATTGTCCTCTTGAAGTATAACTGCCCAATCGATTTCTATTTCTATTAGCTTCGCCATAAGAAGAAGCCGCTGTTGCTGCCGTTGCCACCGCCAAGGCACCCATTAAAATAGCACCAAATGCACTTTTACCTGGAGCGCGATAGTATTCATGCCATCCCGTTTCACCTTCCCAATCTAAAAGCATCATATTCTGACTGCTGGTCAATAAAATACCTCCATCACGAACTTCTACACCCGTTGGGTCTTCCTTTCCTTCGAAATCACTTTCAGCCAAATTGGAGAAAACCCCTGTATTGGCATCTACAGCAAACAAATCTTCGTCAGCACTAATGAGGTAGCGACTATTTTTTGCATCATAATCTGAACTAATCGCATCGGCTCTTTTGTACTTTAATGGCTTCTTCCAAACTTGCTCTCCGGTTTCAAGGTTTACAATATTGGCATCTTCCGAAGTAATATAAATAAGTCCTTGTGGAGTGCTGGCCATGGTTAAGATATTCGGTCCCGTTTTTAAGGGTTTCTTGAACAAAGTTTTTCCGTCGAAAGAAATCTTATTGATACCGCCTTCCTGAATTCCGAAGAGAATACCATCATCCATAATGTAAAAATGCTGCACATAACCTTTAGTTTTTGGTGCTTTTTCCCAAAGATCTTCACCATTAGCAGCGCTTAAGAAGGCGATCTTGGACTCGGCTGAAGCAGAAGCTAATTTCGCCAATCCCTTTTTTCCAGAATTATCTACGTTACTTACAACGGCTAAACCTTGCGGTAAAATTTCAAAATTGGCGACATGTCCTTTTACTTTTTGTGATTCTTCCCAAAGCAGACTTCCATTCGCTCCAATCTTATGAATTCTTGTATTGCTTCCATTCGCTGTTGTTTCGAAGCCATAAATTTCCTTTCCAGTTTCGTCGGTAGTCATCCATTTAATATCATCCACCTTGATACTCCATTGTTCAGCACCAGTGGACACATCAATTTTCTTTAAGTTCTTGGCTGTTGGAAGGATCAATCCGTCGGCTAACAATAAAGGTCTCCCGGTAATTACTTCAGACCCCTTCAATTTAACAAAACTATCCTGTGCTCCAGTGTTCAAATCGTAAATCGCTACAGCATTTGTATACTGTTCTTTAGCTCGGCGTTGACCGCTTACGACCAACTTATTTTGAGGCATCATTACGTCACAGGTCATGATCATTTTCCATCCATTGTCCTCCGTACTGAAAATCTTTTTACCTGACATATAATCGATCACAGCTTTCTTAGTAGTCATTGCCCCAAACCCAGTTTGACCCACTATCACGTAGGGAGCACTAGGCACAAAAAACAATTCTTCGGGTTTCACTCTTCCGTAATCGGTAAAATTGAATAATAATTCGTTGGTTCCTGGCTTAATACCAACCAATCCATCGTTGGTTGCTACCACCATAGTTCCTCCTTGGGTGAGGGTCATATCATTAATTTTTGCTCCTACTTCGTATTGAAAATCTGGTGTCTCTGCCTTTTGGGCATAGCTGAATGAAGTACATAAGAGTCCAAGGTAAACAAGGGTTATTTTTACTGTTGAAATTTTCATAATCGTGGTGTTTAATTTGATATTTCAAAAGTGCAAAACTCTTCTTGTCAGTTCAATAAGGCAATTGACGTATTATTGTATATGAAGTATCCCTAAAAGATGGAGTGAAATGTTGCATTGTAGAAAACACGATTAGTTGCGCGGACAAGTGGTCCATGGATACGGACATTGGTCGTCACGGTGTAACCAACCGGTATAATTAATATCGTAGACCTGAAAGGAAACTTTGGCCCAGCGTTCCTTTATTTCGAGAAGATCGGTAGCCAGATATTTTCCCGAAAAATAAACAACCTTAGCACTGCGATCAGGTAATTGGTAAAAGCGAACGGATTTAGCGTCGGTGGGGTCCAGGTCCAGGTCCGAAATATTAATCATCAAATTACGAGCCTGGACCCACTTTCCTTTGAAACGATGTATATTATTATTCAGTTCATTTGAAGAACAATTCACCACCTGCATCAAGTTCTCGATTCTTAGCCAACTGTTGTTAGACTTGGAGATGGCCAATTTGTAATAGCAGTTATCTTCGGTAATTGTGGGTAGTTCAACTATGATTTGCCCATTTACTTGATCAAATATTTGAAGAGGCTCTGTAGCTTCGGGATTGTAAAAACATTCGACAAATTCATATTGATACACGTCAAAATCGAATTGTCCATAACTCCATAGCGGGAGCAAAAGAAATAATAGAGAAATCTTGATCCTTATCACTGATCTATTATTTTGCCAAATTTATATCATAAACAGTATCGGTAATCCATCCATAAACCTTTCCGCTCCTGGCAGGATTATAAAAAACATTGAAGCGACCTTCTATCTTTTTATGCTGTTCTTCATTCTTCAAAACTGCAGAAAAATTAAGTGTACTACCTCTAATGCCCCTATAGTTGACCGAAGTTAAGATTGCTCCTCGGGTGTAATCCAATTGTAACGTATCGAGAAACATGGGTGTTATCGTTGCATCTATCAACACCTGCTTGTTTGTATAAATAGAAAAGACCTTTTCGTTCCGGTAGTCCAGATTAATAATAAAATGATCTGGTTTATTGCTACTAATTTTTAGCACAGAAATCAGCCCCTTATCATTACCAATTTGAATGGAATAGGTCGTTTTGATGGTGTCAAGCGTGGTCAATTTAGTAGGGACTGTATCTTTCAACTGCGGCTTTTCTGTGTCACTGATGACCTTTTTCTTTTCAGTGGTATTAGCACATCCAAAAAGGAATAGTAAAGTTAAAGCACTAAATAGTAATGTTTGATAGTTCATTGTATAGAGCCTGCAGTGATGTTTCAATGTAAGGCAAAATAAATGAATACGAAAAAACCGGAAGAAAAGCATTTGCTTCGCTCCCGGCTCCACGTAAAACCTCAACACGACCTATTCCATTCAAATT
>Ga0256847_1000204_pt1 | contig 41229 bp, 21 predicted proteins | sample TeddybearmetaG_FD_189099 | JGI IMG/M metagenome (GOLD analysis project Ga0256847, IMG submission 189099) | Hydrothermal vent microbial communities from East Pacific Rise, Pacific Ocean - Teddybear | ecosystem: Environmental > Aquatic > Marine > Hydrothermal vents | place: Pacific Ocean: East...
TAAAACTGGACGTTTCTCCTTTCAATTATATTTTGGATAGAATCAAAAAAGAAAATGACATGCCTTCTCTTAGCTCACTAATTTATCAAAAGGCATTGTAATTACCACCCCTTTTTGAGGGGATACCCATATAGACCAAAAATCTTGCATTTAAAACCTCACTTTACTAATATAATATTTTGATATACAATTAGTTATATTGATATGAGGAAACTCTAAGTAAGGTACTATTACTAATTGAAAAAGAGTGATTGCCTATGAAAACAACCACTCCTAAAAATACTATGAAAAACCAACTACATCCCAATTATTGTGGGATGTAACTCTTCTTTGGGTTGCTCCCAAATAATCTTTTTGTTCCTTCTTTTAATCTGTATGCTAGATAATACATTACTGGTACAACAACCAAGGTCAAAAAAGTTGCGAATGTCAATCCATATATAATCGTCCACGACATTGGACCCCATAAAGCTGTATTATCCCCACCTCTAAAATATTGCGGATCGAGATCGGATATCAACGTAAAAAAGTTGAAATTGATCCCGAGGGCTAATGGTATCAGTCCAAGTATTGTTGTAATTGCTGTCAACAATACGGGTCTTAACCTTGTGGCTCCTCCTTCAATAATTGCTTCTTTGACATTATCTACTGACATAGTATACGGTCTGTCAATACTCATTGATTCTCTTTTTCGCTTTATCAAAAGATTGATATAATCGATAAGTACAATGGCATTATTCACGACGACTCCTGCAAGAGAAATTATACCAACACTAGAGAAAATTATTGAATAAGTCATCCCGCTAAAGAAGTAACCCAACATAACACCAATTGTACTGAACAAGATACTCAATAAAATAATGAATGGGCTAATAATAGAGTTAAACTGGGCGACAATTATGATGAAAATTAAGAATAATGCAAACACAAATGCACCACCTAAAAATTCCATATCTTCTGCTTGTTGTTGTTGTTCGCCCGTAAATTCAAAAGTATATCCTTCAGGGAAATCATAATCTACAAGGTTTGATTGGAGTTCGGCTACTATTTCATTTGCATTATAACCATCCAGTAAGTTTGAAAAGATAGTGACTACACGCGCTCCATCTTTTCTCCTGATACTATTATATGTAGAACTATATTCATAGGTAGCTACAGATGAAATAGGCACCTGTACCAATTGACCATTTGTAGGGTTTCTAAAAGTAATCCTCTGATTCATGAGTTTATTGATGTCATTCTTATACTCATCAGATAGTCTTACCATTATTGGATATTCGTCCTCCCCTAGTTTATACTTACTTACTTCGCTACCAAACACAGATGTCCTTAATGCGCTAGCAATACTGAAAGTGCTTAACTCATATCTTCTCGCTGCTTCGCGATCGACATTGATCAACAATTCAGGCTTCCCTAACTTAACATCTTTCTTCAACTCTTCGATTCCACCGATGTTCAATGAATTCATGAATTCTAATACCCTATCAGATAATACAATTAGTGAATCAATATCATCTCCTCTGATTTCTAAATTAATTGGCTTCCCGGCTGGTGGACCATTGGCATTTTGTGCTACAATAATTTGAACTCCAGAATACTTACCAATAACTTCTTTTCGAATGTCATTCATGATGTCTTTGGTACTTACGTCACCACGTTGACTTGAGGGTACAAAAGTCACAGTGATTCTAGCCTTATTTGGCGTAACTCCAGGTGCTGGTGGTTCGTTTGGATCAGAGGTATTTTCTCCAATTTGAGTTAAAACTGCTTCCACCACATCCTTTCTACTTTCCAATACCTTAGTAATATCAGCCTCTACCTCTTTGACAATTTCATTGGTTGTCTTGATATCAACTCCTTGAGGCAGTTCTACAAAAGTATTTACATACAATGGATCAGCTGATGGAAAAAATTCAGTTTTGGGTGGAAAATTGGAAACCAACATTCCTACTAAAAACAATAATACAAAAGTACCAAAGAAGATCAAATACGGTTTCCATCCTCTCAGAACCCAGCGAATAAAAACATTATATGCATTTTCCAATTTTGGAAGAGCTCGATTTTGAAAACTAAAAGACAATGGCCTTAGCACAAAGAAATTTAGCAAAACCAATCCAAATGCAAAGCCAAACAGGTTTCTGATTGTATCCTCACCTGAAATTGCACCAGCTACAGATATTAAAAATAATACAACTGCACCAATTAGTATATTTTTTACTTTTCTCCTGTATGCTCTTTTATCTTCAGCCTTTTCATCTACTTTCATAAAAACACTGGTGAATACCGGATTGACAACCAAGGCAACAAATAAAGATGAAGCTAGGACTATGATCAGGGTGATCGGCATATATTTCATAAATTCTCCTACAATCCCCGGCCAAACTGCTAATGGCAGAAAAGCTGCAAGTGTAGTAGCCGTCGAAGCAATGATAGGCATAGCTACCTCTCCAGCTCCATACTTCGCTGCATCGACCCCATTGTAGCCATTTTGCATGTATCGATATATATTTTCCACCACCACAATAGCATTGTCCACCAGTAATCCGAGGGCCAATATGAGCGAAAATAGAACGACGATATTTAGGGTTGTTCCTGTAAGATTAAGGAACAATATCCCCATCAACATTGATAAAGGAATGGCCATTCCAACAAATGCTGCATTTCTAAGACCAAGGAAGAATAATAGTACTAGAACAACTAGGATTACACCTGAAATAATAGAATTTTCCAGGTTGTTTACTTCATTTCTTGTATTCTCACTTTGATCGTTGAATAGGCTAATCTTCAAGTCCTCGGGTAAAACCTTTTCTGCATCGGCAACTATCTCTTTGATTTTATCAGCGGCAGATAGTAAATTCTGTCCTCTACGTTTTATTACATCTAAAGAGATAACTGGAAATCCATCTGATCGCGCATAAGATGTTCTGTCTTCAAAAGTGTACTTCACCTCTGCTATGTCTCTCAACACTATTGGTCGTTGGTTTTCACTCTTCACAATAATGTCTTTCATATCCTCAACATTATCAAACTGACCTATCACTCTCAAGGCTCTTCGAAATCCATTTTGAACAATCTCACCACCACTCATTGTAGTATTCTCTGACTGAATTGCGTTTTGGATATCGCCAAATGAAACTTTGAGTGACTGCATCTTATTGAGGTCGACATTAATCTGCACCTCTCTTTCTAGTGCTCCTTTTAGATCTACTTTATTAATTTCTTTAAGACCTTCAACTTTGTCCTGGATATATTCTGCATATTCCCTTAAGTCATCTTGCCCGTAATCTCCTGAGACATTGATAGAAACTATCGGAATATCAGAAAACTTGATTTCCAAGACAGTCGGTTCTTGATCAAGATCATTTGGAAGTTCTGGTTTTGCTGTATCTACAGCATCTTTGACCTTCCTTACAGCATCTTCGATTTCCAGATCAGCATCAAATTCTGCTATCATGACACTGAAGTCCTGAATAGATGTTGAGGTGACTTTCTTAAGTCCAGAAATGGCTTCTATTTCTTTTTCAAGCGGACGCGAAATGAGGTTTTCAATTTCTTGCGCTGAATTACCAAAATAAGGTGTATTGATGTATACTGTTGGTAATGAAGCTTCTGGAAACTGCTCTTTTGGTATGCTGATATATGACGATATCCCAAATAAAAATATCATCAATGACACCAGAAATATACTTGTCGCATTATCTACAGCAAAGGAACTGAGTCCAAATTCCCTAAGTTTGTTTTTTAAAATTTCCATGGTCAATTGGCTTATTTAGTCATGTTTTTAATGAGGTCACCATTGGCTACACTTCTAGCTCCATCTATAATGATTTGATCTCCTGCTTTTAATCCTTCTTCAATAATAATATCTCCTTCATATCCTTCTCCTATCCTTACATAGCTTTTAAGCGCTACATCTTTCCCATTTTTTTTGCTCACTACGAATACATATTTTTTACCACTTACTTCTTCCTGCACTATTTCAAGCGGGACTACTATCGCATCTTTCTTTGTATAATCGTTGAATTTTAGTTCTGCTAGCAAGTTTGGTTTTAGTAATCCACCTTCGCTTGTTGTGGTCACCTCTACTTTGAATGTTCTATTGCTAGGGTCTATAGTTCTTCCCAGTAATGAGATTGATTTTGATAATTGCTTATCTATTGCTGGAAAATTAATTTCTACCTTGTCTCCCCTTTTTATTTTCCCTAGATATGATTCCGGTACATCCGCAGTGACTTTCAATTTATTTGGATTGAATAATTGCACTATTGGAGCTCCAGGTCCTGCCATCTCTCCAGCTTTCAAAAACTCCATATCTACAACTCCAGAAATAGGAGAATAAACATTTGCTTTCCCTATTTGAGTTTGTAATGTATTGAGTGACTTTTGTAATCTTTCATAGTTGTTTTTTGCTTGTAAATATTGAATTTCTGAACCTATATTTTGATCCCATAGTCTCTTTTGGCGGTCAAATACATCTTTTGTCAATGACATTGATGTTTCGAGTTCAGCTTTTTGATCAGTTAACGACTTTAAATCTACAGTAGCAATGAGTTGACCTCGTTTTACATAATCTCCCTCTTTCACAGTTACACTTAATAATCTACCACCTGTTTCACTACTTACAAATACTTCATCATCACTCAAAACTGATGCCTGTACTTGAGTATATCTTTTGAAATCTTTCGCCTCTATAGTTTGGGTAGTAATCAATGTTGCAGCCTTTTCCTTTTTAGGCTCAAGCGTAAGTAGTTCATCGCTGAGGTCATCAATTCCGCCTTGCAATTCCTTGATTTCATTTTGCAATGCTGCAATACTACTTTTGTCTGATGATATGTCCTTTTTTATTTCGATAATCCTAGCTACTTTTTCCGCTTCGGCATCTTTGGGTTTGCATGAAGCAATCAAAAATATTGAACCTAAAATGAATAATAAATTTTTCATATTTGATCTTTAGTTATAATGAGTGGGAATCTCAATGTGTTTTTATTAAATTAATTCTTATAAATCTCCTAGAGCGATATCTAGATCAACTTTAGTTTGGAGTACATCATACAGAGCTGAAATATATTCCGCTTGGGCTTGATATAGCGATCCTTCTGCTTGAGTGACTTCAACACTAGAGCCGACACCTTCTGTAAATTTGATCTTTGTTCGGTCATATATACTTTGCGTCATTTCTAGCGCTTTCTTGCGATTTTGAAGATTTCTTTTAGCGTTGTTCAGTGCAACTTGTCCATTTTTCACTTGCAATGTCATGCCTCTAGAAAATTGATTTTTCTGTAGATTGGTCTTTTCTATATTCAATTTTACTTTTTGAATTTTTGCGCTTTTTTCACCTCCATCGTAAATAGGAACACTGATTTTAAAACCAAGTAGACCTGTAGGAAGAAATCCTGTCTGATCACTATCAAATAAGTTTGATCTCTGCAATGACTCTTGAAAACTTGCAAATACCCCTACTGAAGGGTAGTAGCCCGCTTTATTTCTTTTCAGATCAAGATTATTCAATTCCTGAGTTGTATTTAGCACCTGAAACGTAGCACGTTTTTCTGGATTGATTATAATTTCTCCATCATCAATTGATGTTGCATCGAATTTCACTATCAATTCTTCTATTGTCTCTGCCAGTTGAATTTGGTCTTCAATCGGATACCCCATCTGAAACTTCAATAGATTGTAAGAAAGCTCTATCAAACCTCGAACATTTTCAATCTGAGTGGACAGGTTGTCATAAGAAAGTTGAAGCCTATCTACGTCCAGGCTTTCCATAAAACCAGCTTCGTACATTGCTTTTACTTCAGTGAGAGATTTTTCTAAAGTCAATATATTATCACTAAGCGTTTTTTCATTTTCTTTTGCAATTAGAATAGACAAATAGGCTTTGGTGATGTTTGCTTTAACTTCTTCTTCTGAGGCATTTTTTTGTTTTTTAACCAAATCTCGATATACCTTTGCCGCCTTCAATCCAAACAAGTAGGACCCATCAAATAAAAGCATATTGGCATTAAGACCTATATTCAATTGCTGAGGCTGAACAAAACTAAGTTCAAAAGTCTCAGGATTTTCTGGCGCACCTTGAATCAATGGAATTTCTTCCGCTTCTAAGATACTGTACACAGCTGGACCTATAAAGTCTTCTACTGGCTGTTTAGGCACGTAGAAATAATAATTATAATCGATACCTCCTGATACTTTGGGCATTCCGATCGATCGAAATTCTTTAATATCATGTTCAGCATTTATTACTTCAATATCACTAATTTTCAACTCATCTTGATTCTCCAATCCATAAGCTACTGCATCCTCTAAAGTAAACATCTGCTGTGCATTCAAAAAACTGACCATTTGGAATACAAACAGTAGTATGATGGTTTTCTTCATTTTTTGTGATGATTTATATTGCATTATTCTATTTCTTGTAATTGTGCTTTTTTTCTTCCCTTTTGGGACATTATTCCTCTGATATGATAAGTTATAAAAGTCTTATAAAGCTCTCCTTTATTGTATTCATTTGCGGGGAACGTACTTTCATCTGCTATGGCCAGAATTTGTTTTACATAGAGCCTTGAAATAATTTCAGAATTCACATCTTCATTATAGAGTCCTTCTTTTTGACCTCTCTCTATGTTAGATTTTATAATATTGCGAATAAAACTAAAATGCGTTGTCTCCACTTTTTCCCATTGTCTTGGGTAGTATTTTTGAGTATCATGCATCATCGTTGGACTCATTCCTTTCAGAAATGATAAAACATGTCTTGCGATATCTATAATCTCATTAATAGCATTTTGAGATTTTGCAATTATTTCATCAATGTCATTTTCATCCTTTTGGATATGATCATCAATCATTTCAGAAATCAAAGCCCTCTTATTCTCAAAGTATTGGTAAATGGTTTTCTTTGAAATTCCGATACCCTTAGAGATGTCATCCATACTCACACTTTTGATGCCATATTTCATGACCAAATCAAATGTCTTTTTAAGTATTTCTTCTTTATAATTCATTAGAAGGACAAAGGTAAAACTAAAAAAGATAGGAAACTTAAGACTATCTAATAGTTTCTATAGTTTTTTGATGACTTGTATAAAAATCACTATAAACCCTTCAAATGTTTAGATGAACTGTATTATTTTTTTTAGTAAAATCATGGTTTTATATTATAAATACTTTTGCAGATATTATTAGTAAAAGGAAAATGTAATAACCGTTTCCTTTCATCTGAACTTCGCCTCGCTGGCTTGTACTTCCGCTAAAGCTTCAGCGACACGTGGAGGCATTCTAGCCAACCCACCACTAACGTGCTCCTTCGTTTGATAATTTCATTATCACTTTTACTTCATAAAAGATTGCTCAGTCCTTTGATAAAAAACAGAACCAAAAAAAATCTAAGATGCACCCCTATCACACCTACACAGGCCTCCATTGAAGTTATTTTTTCGATGTAAACATCGGGAAAAACAGACACCAGACTGGTTTTTGAAACAAGGCTGGTGTCTGTTTGTAAATATATTAAATGCCCATCCTTCTATTCGCTACGCTCAGTCTAGTGGTTCAAATCATAAATACTTGACAGCTTAAATGGCCACTTTTTCCTTGATTCTTCGTCTTTCGTCAGTCAGGTAGCTACGGCTATCTTCCTTTCTCAATCCTTGACTAAAAAAAAATAGACTCATTTTAACTATCAATAACTTATGGCTTGAGCCACTAGGAGGATAATCCTATATAACTGTCATGATCTGCTAATCTTCTGTTTTTCATAAAAGTATGATCCTTCTAAAACTGAACTGAGATGGCATCACTTTTAGTGATGCCATCTCAGTTCTACTTAAAAATAATTATTTTCTTTACTTTATCACCATAAACTTACCTGTTGTGGTATAGGTGTCAATTTTTATTTGGTAGTAGTACATTCCAGAATTAAGATCAGAAACATCAATTAGATCAGAATTGAAGTATGTGGAAAGTTTTTGTCCATTCAATTCATAAATAGATACTTCAAGACCACCAGTTACAGAAACATTTCTCAAATCAAAATTCAAGTATTCGCTTGTAGGGTTTGGATAAACAGAAACGCTATTTAATTCTTCGCTATTTGTACCTGTTCCAATCATATTGTCAATTTCTCCTCCCAATACAATTAATTCTAAGTCAGATGAAGCAATATATGAATGCATACTATTCATATCCATAGCCAGACTCAATAAGCTATTTTCCTTAGCTTCAAACTCAATCGTCAACACAGGATTTGATACCCCTCCTCCAAGTTCATATATATCCGAAGGATGCGCGATCATAAAAACTAGGTGTCCTTCTTCGGTCACATGATAGTTGTATTCACTATATGGCCCATAATCACTATGAACGTCAACAACTTCCAGAAGGTCATTATTTATGATTGCTCTGAACTCTAAACCGTAAGCATTTATTTGACTATTAAGGTAAACTGGAACAGAGTAACTTTCACCCTTATTCAATAAGACATCAATTACTTCAAATTTCCTTGTCGTCTCAATAGGATCTTCTCCTGGAAGTAGAACTGTATCATCTACATCTCCTGATTTCACACCAACAAAACCACCCTTTGGCATTACTGTTATAGAACTTTCGATTTCTTTAACATAGAAACTCCACTCACCTTTATCTGTAGGAACAACACCTTGTATTCTTTTCCTCAATTCATTAAGATCCGATGCTTTTACTATATCATCATGATTAACATCCGCCGCCAATACGCCATATTCAGACATCTCACCTAATCCTAAAATATGTCTTTGAATTAATATCATGTCTAATACATTTATACCATTCAAATACTCATCTTCATATTCAATATTGTCAATCGGTGCTCCATCTACATAAGCGACGCCATGCATATTGGTAGAGTAATCATCATTGATAATTACTCCTGGCATTGCTCTATTGGTACCTGTGTTTACAGTGACTAGATTGTCAAAATCAGTAATATCAATAGTAATAGTTTGATTGTACGTCCATCCAAATCCAAATGCTTCATGATTTACTGTCCACACTCTTCCAATAACCAAAGTCGTAGATGTCAACTCAATAACCAAATCTAAGTATTCAGGGTCGTAATCATCCACATTATTATAGAAGCTTGGTTCGGAATCCAGAACATCTACTCCAGAAAACTCAATCAAGTCAGCAGGTGTAATTCTATAATCAGCTATATTAAGATTAGCTGGCCATTCTACATCATCTTCTAGTGTATGCCCACTGTCACAATCTCCAACATCAGCTGTCCGTGGCAAAAAATCACAGATTAAAGAAGATGGATCTATACCTGTTGTAATTATTTGTGTAAATGTCCATATTCCTGCATTTGGAATATCTGGATCATAACCAAGCCAATCGATTGCGATAATATTTCTTACTATTTTAAAGCTTCCTCCTCCTAAATCAAATATATTATCTTCTGTAATATAGTCAACTACTAAACAATCTTCATCTGGCCAAGTAATCGTAACTTCAGATAGTAGAAATCCATAATTTTCAATTAAATATTCCGGGCTTAATATCCATGGATCCAAGTCATATTCTGGCAATTGAATAGAAGGCAATGGGTAATTGACATCATCGTCATCCAAAGTACATCCTTCTATCATACCATCGACAATCAAAGTTCCCCAACATGAATTACCAGTAGTGATATCTGTAACAGTGTAGTAAAGCGTCTCTCCAATATAATCAGCAGTGATAATATTATCTACTACTACCTCATCAATACTATTTATGATTACCAACTCCATATTATCATAATCATAAGGTCCGCCTTCTAGTACAAAATCCGGCAAAATGGTATACGGCCCGCTATTTATTGACACTGAAACTTGATCATTACAAGCCATTGTATTATTATAACTTGTATATAATTTTAAGATTTGAGTTTCAGTTCTCACATCACCCGTCATCCAATCAAGAGCTGTCCAAGTCCTTAAAACTTTAAATCCATAAGATGAGTTTAAAACCTGATCAACGTAAGTATAAAATATTGACTCGCACTCGACTACTGTGTAAGCATATACATCTTCGTAAGCATAGCCATAGAAAGTTTGTAAATTTTCTACTGAAAGGCTTTCGATAGTTCCACTTTCATCAAATACTTCAATGTTACTAGGGAATATTACATTTGTAAGGCTGCAACCAGAATCATCTATGACAGTAACAAATGTCCAGGTTTGATTATAATTACCATTTTCATCAGTAATGGTAAGCCAAACCTGATTAACTCCAATGTCAGCTGTTACAAACATGGTTTTATCTAACGACAATTCAACATCAGTACAAGCATCGTAACTTCCATTGTCTACATCTTCAGGTAATAGTGTAGCTGATCCGTTTTCAAGAACTAAAATTAAATTTTGTTTTGCAACTGCGACAGGCGGAGTATTATCTAATACGGTCAATTCTACAAAACATTCATATTCTTCTTGACCAGAATACGCTTTAACATAAACTGTATATGTATTGTCACTATTAAGCCCACAATCTACCAAAAAGGATTCAGTAAAAGGACCTGCAGGATCGAGTGAAGCTAGTACCTGGTCGTAATCTTCACCATTAATCACAAAGTCAACACCCCACAATAAGATATCTCCACCCCATGGATCTGCTATTGCTGTACTCAATGATACACACTGCAGAGGAGGTGCCTGACCATCAATTAATACGGTAACCAAAGTTACTGCTGAATTACTTTGTCCTGATGCATCGGTTACAGTAAGAATTACTTGGTTTTGTCCCCAATCATCTTCAGTAAATTCTGTTTGAGAGAGTGACATTGTGACTTCTGAGCAATTATCGTGACTACCATTATCAACTTCATTTACAGATAAAGTGTAAGTATCCGTTTCGGATTCTAATTCGATCGTAATGAAGTCCTCGACAACAACTACAGGAGCTAATTTATCTTCGATCATGGCTTCAGAAGTACAATTATATTCATTTCCGTCCTGCTCTATATGTACGTAAACCATTGTTGTACCTCCAATATCATCACAGTCAAATGACACAGACTCTCCAAAATTAGTATTGTCCAAAGACACTTCGAGTACGTCATAATCTGCGTTTCCTTCAATGAATATCTCAGCTGGAACATCCGCCTGTCCAACTATATCCAATGATATATACATTGATTCATTACAAGTAGGAGTTCCGCCGATAACTGTTATCGATACATTTGCAAATTCAGAATTCCCAGAAGGGTCAGTTACAGTAAATATTACATTATATAATCCATTGTCTGTAAAAGTAGTCTGAGAAAGGGACATACTTTCTATAGAACAATTGTCAATACTTCCTACATCAACAAATGATGGTAAGACTGTAACCGAATTGCCACCATTCAATGAAACTGTAACGTTTTGAGCATAAGGAAAAGGTTTTATTTTGTCTTCAACGGTCAGATTCGAGAAGCAATTTTGAATTGTCCCATCAACTGTTCCTTTTGCATAAACTACATGTTCTCCGACATCATCACAGTCATAAGTCAAGAAATCCGCGAAGATCACATTGTCCTTTGAAATTTGTAAATCGGGGACATCGTCATTTTCTACTACACTTTGAGCAAATAGCTTTAAAGTAGCATCACCTCCTGTAGTAGAAGAGAGAGCTCCTACAATATTACTCTTGCATGCGAGTTGGCTATATGCATTACTTTGAAATAAAAAACACAACAAAGTGAAAAGCAATAATAATCGTCGATTTTTTTTCATAATTTTAATTTTAATAAAAGATTTTCGAATCTCTCCCTTTATGGTCTGTATACTACTCCAAGTTGTATTCCGTATTGGGAGTTTTTAATTTGATAATAATTTGAATTTTGACTTATACTATTTAAGCCAAATCTTGCGAAAGGTCTAAGGCAAATTGATATTGCGTTTATTTTATATTCTAAATCCATACTTAAGCCTGCACTATAACCTCCACTTGAATAAGGACTTTCCTCCTCTAGTAAAAATTGAATTGGTGATTCATTGTCTTTAGTAAAATAGTACCCTGCGTGTCTTGACCAAATATTTCTTGAAATACTTATATCTGTATAAAAGGTAAAATTACCTTTGTCAAATACATGTTTGCCAATATTCAATTGAGCATCTACAAAATCATGGGTACGGTGCCATTTAAAATTATGATTTGTGATCGTCGTTAAAGATAAACTACCATCTATTAATGAAATATTCCCTTCATCGTCAATTTTTGATGTAGAGCTTCCTTCTATTTCTTCTGTAGTAATTTCTGTTTCCTGTTGAGTATATCTATCTACAAGTCGGCTATGAGAAAGACCAAAACCAAATCTCCATCCCTTATTATTTTCATATCCAAATCGAAGATCTGAATTCAATCCAAGTAGAGGTTTTTCATTTTCAAATTGACTTAAATCTAGTCCATCATTTGTATTTGAATAAATGCTAGTGCTATGAAGGTTGACACCACTTGTCAAAGAAAAATAGGACACCCACTGAGTAACCTTTAACGGCTTGATTTGCTTAGGCATCAAAAGAAAATCTAAAGCGTGCTCTAAAAGAAAAAGCGATTTCGACTCTAGCAAAACTGATGTAATAAGTCCTCTTTTTTGAACTTCATCTGAACTTGGTTCTTCTATGCTCTGATTGGCTGAAGGATTAATCAAAGCATCAATAGTCTGTACGATTGGGCTTTGATCAATCTCTTCTTCTTTCCAGGATTTAGGTTTTTCATCATAGCGGTTTGTATTGAATATCGTTTTGGGTGATGTGATGATGTGTTGATTTTTTGATGTGTTGATTTTTTGATGGGGTGATGTGTTGATGGGGTGATGTGGTGATGTGGTGATGTGTTGATGGGGTGATGTGGTGATGGGGTGATGTGGTGATGTGGTGATGTGTTGATGGGGTGATGTGTTGATGGGGTGATGTGGTGATTTGGTGATTTTTTGATTTGGTGATTTTTTGATGGGGTGGATTTTGGGGGTAGTTGAATTTGAGGAGGGGGGGGAGTTTTTGATGTGCTTAATATTTAAAGTAGGGGTTGATTTTTCAATATTTGCTATTTGGCTTGAATTCAAATTAAGGGTAGGCTGATTTTCTATTTTTTCGGTATTATAAATCCATAAGATCAGACCAATAGTAGCTATGATTGTTCCACTTGCAAACCACCAGATTATCGGTCGTCGCCTGTCCGCTTGAGCTGGAGGAAGTTGTGCTTCTACTTTGTCCCACAATTCTGAAGTATCAATGTCTAAGGTAAAATCCTCAGCCAGTGATCTGAACTGTTCTTCTTGGTTTGTAAATTTATCTTCCATGATTCTTATTTTCTTACACTCAAAGGATTCAATTGAAAATAGGGCTGGCTATTCTCTGAATTATTTTTGTGTACTATTTTCATTTTTTTTTCACCAAATGCGGTGATTATCATTTTTCTTGCTCTTGTGACCAGTGATCTTGAACTGCTTTCAGTGATCCCCAAATGTTCACTAATTTCCCTGTGACTATACCCTTCTATGATGTACATATTCACAGCAATCCTATACTTTTCAGGAATGGTTTCTAGAAACTTTAGCACATCTTCTAATTCAAGGCGATTAGAAATACTTTCTTCTTCTGAAGGTTCGGCAGTCTCACTAATATCAAATGTAATGTGCTTCTTTTCCTTTCTTATCATTTGCAGGCACTGTGTAGCAGTCACTCTTGCCGCCCAAGATTTGAATGATCCTCTAGCCTCATACTTATTTATATTTGATAATATATGTACAAGCGAATCTTGAAGGCAATCTTTTGCTTTCTCCTGATCTGAGATATATCTTCTACAGACCCCAAACAGATATGGCGAAAACTGATCGACAAATGCCCTTTGACATTTTCGGTCATTTGATTTACACCCGGTTATGATCTGATTTATTTCCAATGGTTTGTTTTGATCTTCTAGCTTCTCATGCTTACAATTTAATAACAATCACGCCTTCTATATCGAAGTTTCCTGCAACAGAAGGGGATAATGTCTGCATCCACATATTCCCAGAAAATGTGGCTCTCACCATTCCACTTCCTCCAGATTCATAATGTGTCACATTGAAATTATTGATTCCACACCCAAAAGCTGAATTCTCACATTTTATATAATATCCCTTTTCCCCAAATTTATCATCATTGATAAAGACATTTACTTCCTTAACATCGTACATACCTTCTTGCTGACCATTGAAGATGAACTTCACTTTTTCATCCTTGGATTTTAGAATAGTTTTTTGGCCTTGGATCTCTATTTCAAATGCGTTGTAAACTTTTTCTTCATCTCTAATTTTTAAAAAACTGTATCCTTGATTATATTCACTACAATCGGTCAAAACATCTAAGCTGCCTATAATATCAGTAGACCAAGATAATCCAAGTCCAGATTCCCCTGTCAACTCATTGAATGCCGCTATCTCAAATTCATCACAAACAGCTATCCATCTATCTGGGTATTCATCAGAAAATACATAATGTGTTCCTATATTTCCGTTATTAATATTCAAGGTTGGCTCAGATACAATATTGTCGTCACAGTCAAGGATTGTCATATCAAGCAATTGATAATTATCACTGTCTTTAATTATCAAATTCTGATTTTGAATATCTTCAATTTGAATAATCAAAGTTTCTGTTTGAAGCGATTCATCGCATGGGTTAAGTAAATTCATCTCAACACTTTCTTTCTCAGGAAGTACGGCTATCCATCTTCCTTTTTCAGTAGCGCAAACAAAATTTGAAAATGAAGCCAAATCCCACTCCATGGGTTGATATGCCACTGGTCTATCTTCCTTGGTTACTACCCCCTCGACAAAAACTCCAGGTGTGAAGTTTGCAAAAGTATAATAGCCCTCTCCTAATATTTCCACCTCATCCCCTGAGGTAAGCTCTGTGACCAAAATCCAAATTTCTTCTTTCTCATCAAAAACAAATAGACTATTGATATCATCTTCAAGGTCTGATGTCTTCAAAATGATGGGAGAATATTTTTGGGCAAGGAGGGCGTCATTGGAGCTAGTTTTAAGACTCAAATAGAATCCACCTTTAGAATCAACTGCCACTAAATCTGAAAGTGATGTATAACCAACGGGTGTTAGCGAATTTGTAGGATCTATATATGTGTAGTCAGCTGTCAAGTCTCCATTATAGTCTCCTGTCCATTTTGTAGAAGAAAAATCTGCAGAAAGTGATTTACTTATGTCGAGTTTTGAGTTATTGCCAGATATTGTTCTTTGCTCATATGGAGCATGTTGTAGTATCTCCATATGATTGATATCGTTTTCTACCAAAAGTTGAGTCTTAATCCCTATTTGCTTGTCGTCTTTTAACACATGAATGGTCTGTCCTTTCTTTTTTAAATCCTCTAGTTGAAGTAGAAAATAATCTGATGAAATACTATTGAGCTTATCATTCACTTTTAAGGTGTAATCAGAAAGGAAATTGCCTTCTGAATCGACTACACTACCACTGATACTAGTATTTATAAAAACTTCTGTGATTTCGATAATTATTTGTGGAGGTGGTGTTTCATCTAAGTCTTTGTAGCAGCCAGTAGAAAACAAAGCGATGCTTAAAAGGAGTAGTAAATAATTTTTCATGCAATTGATATTTGATAGTGTAATGCAATGGGGAGTGATTATGCTGCAAAAAGATAGAAAAATAATTTGAGAAGCTTGAATTCATCGTGTATAATTCAGAATGTGGATTGTTGTAACTTCATATTTTGCTTTAAAGAAATATTGTTTTTGCAAATCATATGAATCAATTCATCCGTATAAATACTGGTTCATCTATGCTATTGAAATATTATGTGAATATTGATATTTCTCAATACAATGCAAAAAAATAAAATTTCCTTTATAATTACTATCAACCTCAATGCAAGTGGTGAAGAAGTTGTTCAGATAGAAGAGGTGAAAAATGGTATTCATTGACGACTAATTAGCAAACAGCATTTAATCCTATACTTTTTTTGTACTTGAGATTCTCCAATACCCAACTATTAATATCATTATCGAAAGGAAAAGCCAAAGCCAATTCTTTGAAAGTCCAGAGGAGAACTTCATTTTTTCGACATTTCCAGATTGGATAAAGGCAGCCCAATAGTATGGGTGGGTTCCAGAATTGTCTGTAGATGATAGATGGTCAATTTTAGCTAGTCTCAGGGCAACATCTTTTGTGAGGCCGCTTTTTAGGTAATTATAATATCCGATCATAATATCACTGGTAGTACAATCATCTACAGACCATAGGCTTGTCAGAGTACTTGGACAACCTGCAAGAATAAAACCTCTTGAGAGACTTAGAATTCCTTCTCCTTTAGCCAATTTTCCTGTGCCTGTTTCACAAGCACTTAATACAGCCAGTTCAGAATTCAAACTCAAATTATTCAATTCAGTATTTGATAAGTAATCATCTGAAAACCAGATTTTGTTCTGGTTGACATCTTCAGCATCTGAGCAGGCATGTGTCGCAAGATGAATGATCCTGTAATTTTCAGCCTGATCTAAAAAGGAAGAAACATTTGCCTTTGTTCCTGTTAAGATATCTCCGTTGAAAAGATCATTTATGGATTCAACTTCATTTTTATTACAATGAAGAGTATATTGTTCATCATCTGTACATCCTCTGGAATTTGAATTTGTTTCTTTACCAAATGTAGGAGCATATCCGATAAACGATTTAAGCTTTGATCGATCTTTTACTCTAAACTGAGTCGTAAGTAATGTAGAAGAATAGGAATAGCTCACTGAATATTTCGAGATTAAGTAGCTGAAATAGTCAGAAGAAAAGTTGATGGGATTTTCTTTAGGCATATTAGTCGATAAAACCTCAAAAGGCAAATAAGCTAAAATTCCATCAGGGATGATTATCAGGCGATTCGTACTTGAAGGTGAGATTTGCAATGGTTCTTTCAATAATATTTCAGATAATTTCCAACTAAGTTTACTAAAAGATTTACACTCGTCTATGAAATTTTCACTCTGCGGTGGATTGGAAAATAAACTACTTAAATCTTGAACCCAATCTTCAAAATCCTCAGGAATATTGACAATGGAGATTTGCAAATCATTTTGTGAAATTGAGAATATGTAAATCGTTTCTTTGCCAATGAAATATTCTAACAACACCGTATTATTTGTCAATGCCTTCTCTTGGAGTTCTGCAATTCCGACTATCTTTTGATTGAGCTTTAATTTATAATATCCTGGATACTTTTGTTCAAAGGATTTAATCAAATCGTTATGTTGCTGACGCAAATTAAAGATCTTATTTTCCCATTGCTTCACTTTTTCCTCATCCATTCGAGCAACCCTTCGCCTTTGTCGGTTGATTTCGTTTTCATAAAAAGCCATATTTATCCGAAGTTGGCGTTCTTTTTCGATTTCATTTTCTGGAATTTCTGCAGTTATTATGGCTTCATTATTCTGAAGGGACTCAAGCAAAAGCATTGATTTATTTCTTTCTGCAAAAGCAAAAGCTTGTTCCAAGTTTTTTTTATCCCCACTATTTTCATACAACTCGAATGAGGATTTTATTCCCCCTTCATAAACATCGGATGCCTTTTCAACCAATAATAATTTAGATTCCTGTGAAAGATAACTCTGTCGTATTTGATCAATCAATTGAGAAGCAAAATCATAATTTCCTAAGGCCGCGACAAGATCATTTTGGTTATTGTCTTTCTTATATCTATCAAAAAAAATCATTGCTTTGGCTTCAATTATATGCAAAGCATCTATTTTCAAAATAAAACTTTCTGAAGGAGGATTCTTATAAACTGACTTTTCAGCAAAATCAAAAGCTAAGTCGATCAAAGCCAGTTGCAAATACTCCAATCCTTTTTCATAGTTTTCCATTTTTGCATATGCATTTCCAATATTGCGTTTAGTTCGTGCTTTTGTTATGTGTTTATCATAAGATTTATATTTTTTAACTGAGAGTTCATCTGCTTTTAAATAATCCTTTAGAGCAGCTTCTAGCTTTCCTAGTTCAGAATTCAAATGACCTCTGATTTCATAAGATGCGATATGCCTACTTGTATTTTCAGCTTTTTGAAAATCGATCGCTTTTTGAATAAGTTTAGTCGCTTCTGAGTAATTTTTCCTTTCTATATTTATTTGACTCATTCTTTGGTAGCAGGAGATCAGATTTGAAAGATCGCTTCCTCTTTCAGGAAGATCATGTTGATAAGTGATATCCAAGTAGGCATTGTAAAATTTAAGTGCTTTCTCTTGATCACCAGCACTAAGACTGGTATTCCCTAACATCAGATAACTCAAAGCGACTTGACTGCTATTTTCTCCCAAACTATCTCTTCGTAGATTAAGTGCTTTAATATGATGATCAACAGATTCTTTATGATCACCTTGATTTCGATATTGAACTCCCAAATTATGGTAGGAAGTAGCAATGTCAAGTTTGTCGGTACCGTATTTCAAATCAAGATTGAGCGATTTTTTATACTGTACAATTCCTCCATCATAGTCACCTTTGCGGATAAGCAAAAATCCGTAATTAAAGACAGCTTCGGAATAGCCCAAATTTGTTTCATCTAAATGCTTTTCAGAAACCTCAATAGCTTCAAGTATATTATCTTCCATATTCTCAAACTCCAATTTCAAATAAGATAGGTGGGCAATTCGATTCAAACAGCGAACGTAATATTCCCAGTTGGAATCCTGCTCAAAAATGACACTGGCTTTCTGAAAATAATATAGAGCCGTATCAGGTTTGCGAGGATTAAACAGTTCTTCCCCACTTTCAAACAAATGAAATGCCGTTGAATCAGATTGACCTTCTTGGGCGATAAGAGTACCCTTGAGCAATAAGATTGAAATAAAAAAAAGAAAGAAATATTTAAGAGACATAGGGTGAAGTTAAAGATAAAATTGAGCTGTTCAGGATGTTGAAGTTATTAGAATGATGCTAAAGATAGGATTCTAATTTCAATCAAAAAGGCATTAGTCAATTGGATTTCGTAAACAATCGAACGTCCAATGACTAATGCGGATTAACTACTAATTTGAAAATTCAAGGTGTCGAAATAGACAACTCAATATGAAATTTCGAATTATTGCTTTGGCATAGATAAATATGTCTAATCTATTTTAATCATTTGAAAACTTTCCGTCTTGTCTCCTATTCTGACAAGTCCAAAGTAGAGACCATTTTGCCAGTCTGTTGTTATAAATTCCTTAGTATAATCTCCTTTACTGACGTGCTCCTCCCAACTAGTAATGATCCTTCCAGTTGCATCATAAATGGCTACTTCTATAGGAGAATCTTCAATCAATGTTAGTTCTAATTTTGTGTATTCTTTGAATGGGTTTGGAGAGAATATAAGATTAGATTCAAAGTTTTTGTCGCTTCGAAGTATAATTTGAATTTCTTGAGGCTCACACTCTTCACAATAGTCTTTTGCGTATAAACCTCCTATCACACTTAGACCGTCAGGAGTTAGTCCAATACAAGGAGCCAGGGTACATTGACATCCTGTTTCCACAAACCAAGAACAATCAAATATATTGCCTTCATTACTTAGATTATATATTGAAAAAATATTACCTGAGTTGTTTACAAAACTAAATTCAAAAGTTATCAGGTTTTCATAACAAATTATTGATATATCTTCAATATTTAAAGGAATCAAAAATTCTTTTTCAAAAACATCTATTCCACTAGTTGAACTTGTTAGAAATTCAAATGTGTTATCAAGCATTAATGCACCACTCGCAGTACCAATCTGATAATGTAGAAAAACATTTGGACCTCCAGGGTTTTGTAGGATTGGTGAACTAAGTGGAATTCCAAACTGTCCCCCCCCAAATGAGTCTAAATTAGAAAGTCTTACTCTGACTTCCACATAGGGAATGCAATTTTCACCTTCTAGTACAATTAAATCTCCATCTTTATCAAGGTCAATAATTTTACCATGATCAATGATAGTACCATCGGGTCCATCTTGAGCGAAAGATATCATTGGGATTAAAAAAAATAAGAAAAGTAAGTTCTTCATTAATTGTCTTTTTTCCATAATAATTGTTAATTAAGTTATTAAATAATAATTTTATACTGCTTATTGCAGCGGTTATCATGGAAATTCGACAATCTTCATAATCGCTCGTAAGCCACCTTCTGATTTTTTTGGAAGGTGTTTTTTTTTCTGACATTTGAAGTATCCGTCAGATAATACATACTCAGGCTAAATAAAACCTGATCTAATATCTTATGTCTGAAATTGAAAAAGGTAATAGTCAAATTCCTAATAAAAATAAAATTCAACAAGAAGAATGCATTATACTTCATCTAATCCTATTGTAGGGTTAAATTAAGATAAATTGATGAAGTTCAAAATAATACGTGGATAGTTCCTCATTGATAAACAAAAAAATGAGGGTGGTAAGAAATTTTCTTGACAACACTCCTGTGATTCTAATTTTAGAACAATTCACCAATGAAATAAATAAGGTAAATTATGATATGTTTAGATGAGTGTTTATCACGAATGGCACAAAAAGTAAATTATAATTGTTTGTATAGTTCTTAACATTGTCATCCTGGTCACAGTGGAACATTGTCATCCTGAGCGTAGTCGAAGGAAGACAATGCTAGTATTATACTAATTTCGACCGAAGTGTAGAAATCTAGTTCTTGATGTAATAAAATGATGGATTTCTCCACTTCGGTCGAAATTAAAGTAAAGACATACTCCTTGATCTTTCGACTTCGTAAAAACTTCGCTCAAGATGACAAGGAGCATATTTACTTGAGAAAATGTAATTTGTGATACACACTTTACATGATATCAACGAAGTTCTTATTTTTTTAATTGATACCTTTGATTACTTTTTTGCGAATTTGTACATAAAGAGATAGTAGTTGATGGTAAAGCTCTCAGATGAAGAAGTGGTTTCAAATTTAAAATCTTCCGATGAATCAAAAGTCGAGGAAGCATTTAATTTTTTATATCACAAAACTCAACATATAGCAAGAAGGTATATATTGAAAAACAGGGGCAATGAACAAGATGTTGATGATATATTTCATGATGCATTGTTGGCATTTTATAAGCTAGCTCGTCAAAGTAAATTGAAAGCAGACGTCAATGTGGAAGCGTATTTGTTTACCATTTGTAGGAATATGTGGTCCAAAAAATTGAAAAGTCAGTTCTTGGAAGTCGAGTTGAAAACGATCCATAATCCCAAAGAAGTTGAAGAAATTAGAATTTCATTAGATCCCAAAGAGTATAAAAGCATAATACTAGATGAGATATTGGCGAAGATGGATAAAGACTGCTTGACGTTGATCCGTTATTTTTATTATGACAAATTGCGGATGAAGGAAATTGTGAATAAAATGAATATTTCAAGTGTGCAAGTTGCAAAAAACAAAAAAATGAACTGTATTAAAAAATTACAGAAATTGATGTTGGCATCACCCCATTACCCAAAATTAAAGGACTAAAGATCAAGAGGATGGAAGAGACTGTCAGAAATGAAAAAATTGAAAATTATTTAATGGGGCGCCTTGATGAGGATGAGATGCGGTCTTTTCGTCTTCAAATGGATCAGGATCCTGAGCTTAGGGCTGCAGTAAAAGATCACCAGTACTTGCTGGGTCAAATTGATACATTATACGACTACCAGGCATCCAAACTTATTAAAAAAGTGCAGCATGATGCAAGGTTAAAAAAATCCAGTAGCCCGCTTATGCACAAAAGTATGGTTTGGATTTTTGTTGCCGCTGCAGTGTTGGCACTTTCAATTCTTGCTATTAACTGGTTTTCCAATTCTACAAATGAAGACCTATATGCAGCCTATTACGAGCCTTATGTTATCAATTTTGTCCAGCGAGGAAATTCAAATGATATAAATATTGTAGATGCAGGCACGTTCTACCGCAATGCTGAATACTCCAAAGCATTGCCTATTTTGGTATCCGCATTTTCAAAAGATCCTAAAAACACGCATATCCAAGTGGCTATTGGAATCTGTCAGCATGAGCTAAATAATTACGAAAGTGCTATTCAAGCTTTTAAACCTCTCGTTGGAAATAAAGATCCACTTTACTTTGACCAGGCCAGTTGGTATACTGCGCTAGCTCACCTCAGGCTAGATCAGATAGATCTTTGCAAAAAGCAGCTGCAATTATTAACCAAATCAACCTCTTCATCCTACAGGCAGAAAGCCCAAAAACTTTTGACAGATTTGAATTAATTTAAAAATATTTAATCTTAAACTATTACCTTTTTTCCTTTCTACACATATATTAAAAAGCAAGACAATAAAGTAGATTTAAAAACTGCTTTTCTAGATTAGTCCATAAGCTAAATTAATTATTCAAACAAGTCTGGTAATTCAATCAGGTCAATGGATGTTGACATGCTTAATGCTATGATAAGTATTGCTTTTTAGTCTTCTTTTATCAACATTTTAAAATTTGAGGTAAAAAGGACAGTTATAATGAATTACTACAAATATTCTGTCCCTTCTTTTTGAACTATTTTTTAATATAAAAACATCTTAATATGAAGAATCTAATTATGTCAAAACTTATAGTATTACTATTTGGAGTACTTCTTTTTTCATCTTGTCAAAAAGAAAGCGACAATCTAGTCAACGCCATAACAGAATTTGAAGAATTTAAACAAAACCTCCAAAATGATCAACATTATATTGCTTATATGCAAGCTAAAACTGATCTATATAATAATACAAAAAAAGCTGAAATAGACTTAGTCGGGATTCATAATTTCATTCAAGAAAACGAAGTAGAAAAGATATGTGATGTTGATCCTACTCTATTAATTGATATCAAGGGTGGCCAACTTTATCAACAATTATTTTGTGAAGGGTTATTGACAAACTATAAACAGATTGTTAAAAACAATAGAGATGATTTGAGTAAGTTAAATGATGAACATATAAAAGAATTATTTTCTTATTCTCCAAATGAGGCAAGCACTCGAGCGAACTGCTTGGAACAATTTCATTTAACAGTTATTTATGCAGATTATTTTTGCGAATTATATGACACTGAATATGAAGGCTCCTACATACCTGCTGAGGACTGTATTCAAACGGCATACATTAATGCACTGGATGCTTATGATGATTGCATGGGATAATGAAAAGAGACCAGCCAAATCTATAAAGCCTTTGGTCAAATAGAAGCATTTAATACAATTTCTATAAACATTATTTATGAAGTAAAACAGTATTGATTGGCCTCTGTACTGTTCTACTTTTCCTATTAGTTATGTATTAAACATTTCAAAACGATTAAAAAAAACCAAAATATCCACAGTTTACAATTAAGTAGTTTAAGGTGTAGGTCAAATCACTTCTTGTAAAAACTACTTCCAAATATTAGGTGTGAGAAATAGTCATTGGATTTGGCTCTCTTCTATCCTCAAGTTCTTTAAGAATTGTGTAAAAACGTGCATAGCATGTTGTGGCGGAGCTATGGCTCTTATTGAAGGTAAATATTTCTAAAACCAGTTTGTTAAAAACAAGCAATAAAAAAATTAGCTATGAGAATTAAACTTATTTTGACAATGATTATAGGGTTGATGTGTCTATCAACTCATTCCTATTCTCAATCTCCAAATCCAATGGCTCAACTTGTGAGTCTAGAACATAGTTGCGGAGATAAACTGGGTTCAGTGGAATTTGAATTATTAGGCAACCCTGAAGATTTCACATATTATTGGGCTCATGGCCCAATAGCTCTGAATTTAGAAAACCTTTTAGCTGGAACTTACACCTTTATAGTAAAAAATATATACGGATGTGAAGAAGAATATGAAATAGATATTTTAGACTTGACTCAGTGTGAAGCTATCACCACTATTACAGATGGTTCAGAACCTTGTATAAAAGTAATAACAATTCAAATCCTGAGTAATGGCATTCCTATTCCGATAGAATCTATAATTATAGAATGGGATGACAATCCCAATGAAACTGGGCTCGTACGCTACATCAATACCGCTAATTACGTCGGAGGAGTGATCATCTGTGCTGAAATATCTACTTCGTTTATGGAAGAAATTTGTTGTACGACACAGGTTTGCGCTTATTTAACACCCGAACCACCATGTGGACAGAAAATTATTAGTGATCAACCTGGCGAAGAAGATGAAACTATTGCGGTCGTCGACACTACAGAAAGTATTGAAACTGCGATTCAAAAATCCAAAAATGTCGAATTAGTAAACAATGACAATAATGTAGACAACTTGAGAAGTGAGAAAGAATTAAAAAATTCACTAACAGTCTATCCAAATCCATTTCTAAATGAATTTGTGATAAAGTATCATTCTATAAAGGTCGGAGAAGCAAGTATGTCTATCTATACTATCCATAGTGAACTTATTACATCTAAAAAATGGAATTCTGATAAAGGCGATCAGTTCCATACAATTGTAGCAGGGGACAATCTATCACCAGGTATCTATATTCTAAAATTTTCTTTTCCCTCAGGCGAAGACGCTCAAAAAAGAATCATTCGTGTAGCATCTAATTAAAAACGGTGACTAGGCTTTGTGTTAAAAAAAATTACTCCTCTTATAAATTATTCTGTTATGAAAATTATATACCAAATCGCATTTTTAATTGTATTTCTTTTTCAAAATGTCAACTTATCTGCACAAGATTGTAATAACCTACAAATTTCAGATCCTTTGTTTGGATTTATCCCAGATTCTGAGTCATGCTGTGTATCTGGAGGGTATACCATTTGCTATGATTTCTCCGAGCAAGATACAGTTATTAATACAACTCCATACTCTCTTAATTTGTTTGAACATCCCAATGGTACATGGACAGGGGATGAACAATTTTATGAATATAGTGAGATTGCTAATATACTAAATGACATAGGCAATGCAAATGGACTAAATGTCAATTTTCAGTGGAATGCTACGGAACAGACAATTTGTTCTTCTACCAGTTCTTTAGACTTTGGGGATATCGGGTATGGATATTCTGATGTTGGCTCCATCCTGATTAGCCCTACATTTACTGGAGACGCTCCTTGCCCTATTGTCGAAGAACCTGATGCAGAACAACTACTAGGTAATTTAATGAATAATGCAAGTCCTATGCCCATGCAAATGTTTCCTGGAACATTTGAAAATAATCCTATTAATATCTCTACCGCAGATGTATCGAATGGCGGAGAACCATCAAACCACGTAGATCCAGACGATGGCACTATTACGGAATATACAGGTCCAACTGCCAATCAAGCTGGCCTTTTATTAAACTCTGCGTTAAGTGGTTTTCAAAGTGGTGCTGGTTGTTTTAATTATAATTGTGTGGATTTATCTGCAATGCTTGATCTATTTTTAAGTGATCCAGACAATGTAACTGCAATTAACGATGCATGGGATGAGAGTGGTGAAGATGTACCTGAAGGATTATCTTTATCGGAATATTTGTCCGCCAATTCCGGAGAGTTTTTAGGAAATGTAAGTTTAGGGGATTTAGTTGGTGAATCAATTAATGTAGAATTTCCTGATCTGCCATGTCCAGAAGGTCAGGAGATACCAGATCCAGACCCTTTTACGAATCCCAAAGATCCAAATTCAGAGGCAGCTGCAAAAGTAACAACAACAGCCACTCCAAAAACTGATGCCGATCAAGATTATTTTTCTTCTACCATAGCTGGATTAGGAGTAGCCGGGTCTGGATCCACTCCACCTTCCCCATCTGCTATGCAGACCATTCAAAGTATAAAAGGAGGAGTCAATCTCTATAATGGAAGCCAGAATTCGAGCATTCCTTTATATTCATTACAAGCAAATGATATCTCACTTCCAATATCAATAAGTAGCAGTAATAATGGACTTAAAGTTGACGATTTGGGTTCTTTAGTAGGGCAAAACTGGAATCTCAATGCAGGTGGATCTATCTCTAGAGTAGTTAAAGGCTTACCAGATGAGTTCGTAGGAGATATCATAAGCCAAGGTGTAGGACAAATTCATAAAATAAATGGACGATTTGAACCATTTTCCAATGCAGGAATAGAGTTAAAAATTACTGGTGCGAGCCAATTTGGATGTAGTTTAATCAAAATAAAAAAAGTAATAAAAGATATAGGGTTCGAAAAAAAATTATCAGGTTCTTCTCCTGTTAAAGTCACTTGGTCATGGACTCCACTAAGAGCAAATCTAGTAAATTTCACAATTGGGTTTCCGATCAAAACTCCTCTGCCTTGGTTGACAATCTATGTGCAAACAGGATTCAATGTTGGCATTGTATTGAATAAGGGTTTTGGAGATATAGCTTTTGAAGAAGAGGCACAAGGTTTTTTGTCAATTGACAACGGTCAATTGGGTATACCTCAATTACCTGCAGCTGGTGCGCTCATCTACGCTATGAGCAATAATAATGATAAAATAGATATGCTAGAAAGGGTAAATGGCAATAGAGGAATTGATGATTTGACTTTCTTCAATGATCAGTTTGGTCAATACAGCAATTGGCTCAATGCAATCGAAGACTTAACACAAGGACACCCTACTTATAATTCTCAAAAAGTAGATTCAGAACCAGATGAGTTTTATTTTAATTTTGGCAATTACTCAGGTAAATTTTCATTCAATCCTGATGAAAGTATTGTAATGTTTCCACATTTTGAAGGCTTGGAAATCACACCTTTCTTTGTTAATACTTCAAATAATAATGCAAACAGAATTATTAAGGGATTTACAGTTAACACTCCTGAGGGAATGTACTATGAGTTTGGCGATATTTCCAACAATGTACTTTCATTTAGGGCAGTGGATAAAACAGAAAGCGAAGATTACTATTTGCCAAATTTTTATACCTATCCTGAACTTAAAGTTGGAGGCAAAGGTACTCGAGATAGATTTGGCAAAGCACAAATTGATGTGGCTCAACTTCGATTTAGCCCACATATGGGTGAAGATATATTGCTCTCCTATGGTAGCACCTACGAAAGAAACTATAAGATAACTAATTCGCCTGAATTTACCTCAGCATGGCATTTGGTCAAGGTAAAATCACACTTAACACAAGAAACTGTAGATTTTACCTATGATCGTCGAGACTTGAAGTACTATGGAGGCAAAAGTTTTTCACATACATTCCCAAATTTTGGTAATGGCACACAAGACCAAACACCATATCTCAAAACAAAGGCAAATACTGATCTCAATCCAAGGTTATTGTATAATGGTCAGCCAACAAGATGGAAAAACGGACAAGCAAATTTTTCTTATTCAGTTTCAGATATTGAATTATCTAGATGGCATTTGATTGATATCCAGACTAATAGAGGAGAGTCTATCCACTTCAGTTATAATTGCGACAGAGGAGAGATTGTCAATGATAAAGTCTGTAGTAGAATTGAAGTAAGAAGAGGAGGTATTGGAGAGTCAGAATCGAATCCGATATATAAAGGTTGGCAACTCATATATGAATCTAAAGAAACAGCCAGCTCATCCATGAATTGTGATTTCGAACCTACAACTGACCCAATACCTCCTGCCGTTTCGATAGGTGGTGAAACCACATTTAACTTAGGTGAAAAATACAGTTTGAATTGGACGGAACTAGATAATGCCAAGTATTTTTTCCTAAACTTTAGAATAGCATGTTTCGTTGTTCCCCTCCGTTTTGTTACACCTTACAATGATGGCCATATTGATTTTGGTCATCGGACACATTTATCTGAGTTTGGTTCTCTGATGGATGTAAAATTATTGAATGATTATTATCAAGGCAGTAATTCTGTAGAGCTCGGAAAAGAAGAAGCCATATTTAATGCAGAAAGGAAAAGAACATTTCTAAGAGAGATCAAAGAACTTGGGAAAAATACAGCTTCTGGATCTGATGAATGTAGTACAGATGGATATCCTTTACTCACTATCGATTACAAAGGAAATATTGACATTTTACCAAAGAGGTTCAGTGTACATCAGGATAGATTTGGATACCATATTGACAATAGTGTTTCTGGTTCTCCATTTCCGAAAATAGAATATCTAGCTATCAACGGTACCAACTTCACATCTAGCTCATCTAGTGCAAAATTGCAATTCGGATTTTTTAATGAAGCTGCATCAGGAGAAATCCAAGAAGGGCAGGCTGATTTTTCTGCTTTAGACCCTGCTGATCATGGTTTAGCTCAAGTTGGAGCTATTGATCAAATAAATTTTGCTTCTGGTGGTTATATTAAATACAATTATGAGGTAAATGACTTGCCAGAAGAAGGATTTGGTGCGGGCATCAGAGTAAGTCAATTAATAGAAGACCCATTAGATTCTCCAGCAAAAACAACAAACTATTTTTATGAAGAACCCACGGTTGTATTGGAGATGGATAGGATTTCCCAAAACCAATACAACTATTATTATCGCCACCCTGAAAACGGATTTTCATACGAAGACTTTTATGAAGAAAAAGTCAGAACTACTTCTTCGCCACAAAACGAAATGTATTCTAACAAGTCTAATTATGTGGGCTATTTCAAGGTAACTGAACAATGGGATGATATAGGGAGAATTGTTCATTATTTCACGACGCCAGTAGAATGTTCTCTTGGCGGAGGCGGTGGTACAGGTGGTACTGGTGGTGGCACCCTTCATGAGGAAGATACATCTACCAATAGAAAAGCATCAACTCAAAACGCAACTTCATCGACAGGAGAAGTAGAAGATTGCAAAAACATTAAATTTAGCAGTTACGAGCAAATAAAGAAGAGGAGGGTCTATTTAGGTAATTATGATGTTCAAAGTCAAGATTATGAAGAAGAAGTTCCCAGCTTAAGATTTCCCAAAATAGGATACAAATCGTGGCGATTAGGAATAGAATACCTAACCGAAGTTTACAATGATGATAATGCACTCAAGCAAAAAACAGAAAATGAATACCTTGAGTACAAAAGTGAAAATCCAAAGACTTTAAATTATTTCAAGTCAGTAGTTTATCAACATAACTTTCAAGGCACTTTTTGGCAAGCTTATGTCAGTCGGATATTATCCAATTACAAGCCATTCGGAGAGAAAATAAATGAAGAAGGAAATGAGACTACAGATGGAGCTTTGGATGATCTTCTAAATATACTGGTCAGTTTGATTAAAGGTACTTTGGTCAATCACGCTTACAAGGAAATAGAACTCAACTATATGGTATCTGACCGAAAGTTGTCTACTGGAAATATGCGGCCAATAACGTCAACTACAACTAACTATTTTAGTTCGGGAGGAAATATTTCAAGTAATACTTATGTTTATGGTGGATCGCCATATCTACATATTCCTAAAAGAGTAATATCCACTGTTGGCAATCAATCCACCTATATAGAGAATATTTTTAGGACTGATCTTACAGAAGTTGAACTAAATGAATTTGATCAAGCTACGTTGGATTATCTAGAAGGGCTTAACTATGCACCTCCAATAGCCATAAGATCCTATTTGAAAAATCCTTCAACTGGCGCATACAATTTGGTAAAAAGGGATTTTACAGTTCTTACAATAGATCCTGACAATCCAAGTATAACAAGGATAGTACCTAAAGCTAACTATACCTTTTTGGGTGAAGACCCGAATGTATCACCTTTACTGGTAGGAGAATTCAGTAATTATAATGAAGATGGTAAGCCACAAACTTATAGATTGGCTAAACATGATGGTACTTTTTTCGATGATATTTCATTAACTTTGAACGAGCAATTGCAATTGCTTACAAGGACCTATATTGGTTTTACAACTTCGAATTCATACAATCTGTATTTTGAGCTAGAAACCACTTCAGATCCAAATGATGTTGAATCATATTTTGGGTATGATGATCGAGGTAGATTGGCAGAAGCTATTACTCAAGTGACACCTGATGCTCCAGAAGGCAGACAAATCTTTGCGTATAGCTACACTATAGAACCAGGTAATAATTCTACAACTGTGCAAACCACCTTTGTGGATGAATCGTTTCCTGATCAAGGTATCACTTCAAAAACTGATGGTTTTGGAAAACCTTTGAAAGCTATTCGCACTGCTGATGGGGCAGTATTGAGTTCTGCCGAATATGATATTTTTTTCCGAGGAATAAGTAGTTATTCAATTGGGAATGGAACTACCCAAATCGAACATGAAGCATCTCCTTTATCGCAGACTACTACAACTACAGATGCAGTTGAAAATATAACCAAATCAAAAATTGTTGGTGGGGGAACCTTTTTTACTAATAATATTGTAACCGATCCTAATGGGCACATAAGCCATTCTTTCACTGATGGATTAGGAAGAACAAGACGGACAATTGGAGGAGTAGGTGCTATTAATAGTACTACCGAATATGAATATGATCCATGGGGAAGATTAAGTCAGATTATCAACTCAGAAGGAGAAAATTATACATACGGATACAATGAAATCGGCCAACTATCTAATAAAACCATGCCAGGAGCGTCAGGGCAGTCAAGAGTAATATGGGATATTGCATATCGCCCAAAGGCTCTTCAAGATGGAAATGGGAATACTCAAGTGATGACATATGATGAATACAATCGTCTATTAGAAATATCTGATGCAAACGGCATAAATTTTGGAAATCTGGAAAACTTAGTGGTTGAGGATGCTTTTGCAGGCAATGAAACAGATCTTTTACTAAGTAATGTGTATCATGTAGAGTCAGGAAATGACAGATCTTGGCTGTCAAGTACCGAAGAAAGGATATTAACAAGTGGAGGCGTAGGAGAATTCAAAGTCACAGAAAACATGAGCTTTGATAACATTGGAAGGCCTGCCAGTATTAACCAAACTTACCCTGATGGAGTCGTTAGTTCTACACCAGAATATTCAGATGCTGGTATTATTCGCTCAGTGATAAATAGTGTAGCTAAACCAGGAAGTGAAATTAATTTTAATTATCAATTTACATTTGATAATGTATTAAGACCATTGGAAACCTCATTAGGAGTAAATGGTGCGGCTAATCATATTCTAACAAAATTAGCATACAATGGAATTGATCAGGTAACATCCAAATTTTTAGGAGGCACAGGAACATATACTTCTGACCCAGATCAATATTTACAAAAAATAGATTACCTATATGATGCCGCTGGTAAATTGACGTATATAAATACACCAATCGAATCTGAATGTTTTCAAAATCAAGAATTTTGCTTTTTAGAAACAACTCTAGTCATTGAGCAATCGCCTTTCGAACCATGTGCAACTATTACTGGAATTAAGATTATTGGGGTAGCACATTCATTCCCTAGCAATGTGAATTTATTCGATCTGAATAATGCTTCACAATTGCAAAATTACATTGCTGACATCTTAGATGATCTTGGTTATTTTGGAGAGGTGGAAGTTTCTGTTTCTCAGCCTACATCGGGACCAAACAAAAATAAGTTGGTATATTATATTCAGATTAACAATGTCAATGTAACCGAAATTTCCCTCATCTCTACATCTTCTTGTAAGACAAAATTAGGGTTCGCTACTGTATCCTGTTGTGAACCAGGCAATAGTGATCCTGGAGATAGTTCACCAACTGGATTTACTGTTAATAACGATTTATATTACCAACATAATACTTATTCTGGGATAGATATAAGTAGGATAGAATTGGCATCAGATTGTATTAGTGGAAAGATTAGAAATAATTATTCCTATGACGCATTGCATCGTATTTCTAATCAGGCGAATACAATATTTCAAATGAGTGGGGAGATCGTAAATGACAGGTATTCCACAACCTATAACTATGATGAGGTAGGCAACATCACAAAGATGACAAGAGAAGGATGGATATCCCAAAACACAGAATTCGGGACTATCGATGTGCTTGAATATACGTATGACTTAATGGGAGGAAACCCTAGTACATTGTTGTCAATTAAGGATTTGGCGGAACAAGAAGATGGATTTAGACACAATCCAGATGCTCTTCCAACGGCTGAATACAGCTATGATGGCAATGGTAATCTGATAAATGATCCTTTCAAAGAACTTGCAATAGATTATAATAGGTTGAACCTACCTCGACTTGTTTCAGGAGACGGCACATTAAAATTTGCTTATACAATTGGAGGCGAAAAAATCAAGAAAACCACTTCGGAGAATGGTATCGAGACTGATAGATTCTATCTAGGCGGAGTCGAATTTTTAGATACGCCACAATTTTATTCACATGGAGATGGCAGAATTGTATTTGACGAAGAAGAGATACATTATCAATATAAAATTGCAGATCATTTAGGAAATACAGTAGTACTCTTTGAAGATTTAGTACAGGATGGAGAGATAGTTACTGAAGGCTCTACCACTGATCCAATTGAAGTATTACAGCGTAATTTATATTATCCGTTTGGATTGGTACTTTGGAATGCTGTGGGAATTCAGGAGACAGATCCAGAGATGAATTATTTGTATAATGGTAAAGAGCTCGAGAGTGATCTTGGTTTGGACATGCATTTTTATGGTTTTAGGATGTATGATGCAGCGATTGGAAGGTTTCCGAGTGTTGACCCTATTGCAGATCATTTTGCATTTGTGAGCCCTTTTAATTATGCTGAGAATAGTCCAGTTCGATACATTGATTTATGGGGATTACAAAAAGCTGAAAAAGAAGACGATTTAGACTCCTATACAAGTCTCCCAGAAGCTGTAGTTACTCCTGAAACTATTGATTGGAAAGAAAATACAGAGAAAGATAGAGATGGTCATAAAACTGATTTTGGAAGTTGGGCATCGTATAATTCATATGACAGACCTGAAATGCGTTATAATGAGGTAACATCCAGGTCTACAACTACAATGAATCATAGTTTCACAGCAAACGTTATTGAAAATCACAATGCATTAGCTCAAAGTAATTTAAGTCTTATAAAATCTGGAACAACAATTGGTCTGTCGAGTCTTGCAACTCTAATTGGTAAACATCCAGCAATAGGACCCATTACAGCTGGTACTCTTACAGCACTCTTTACACAGTTAGATCTTCATGAAATTCTGTATGATCCTGGAGATATTCTATCTATACAAACTTCAACAGAAACGGTAAGAAGTACAACTTACAATGATCAACATGGAATTACTGGATACGAAGGAGGAAATGGATTAAGATTTAAATTAACTATCTCTGTCAGTTCTCCTGATGGTAGGATAAAGGGTTCGCCATTATCAACTTCCACCTTCTATAATTTGGATCCAAATAAGCATGTATCTGATAATAAATTAATGCAAAGCTTTGAATCCTCATCGAGTAATAGTGTAAGTAATTTTCCTAACAGCACAGGTTTTGGATTGTCTATATATTTAAGAAGAACGCGGTAGTTCCAGAAATTATAATGCACATGGATTACCAATCTAATTCCTTAAGATATATTATGAAAATTATACTTAAAGTTTCAAGAAAGTAACTGAGCCACCATGCATTTAGGCACATATGTATATTTCAACTTTAACTCTTTTAATGAGAGTTAAAGTTGAATTTTTCCCTACAGTAAAGTATTTATAGTTATTAACTCCAACCAAATATATACTTCTTACTACTTTTTTTTCTACAGATTCAATTTATCTAAAAACTCTGCCTTTTTCCCTTTGCTCAAGTACGCTGTAAACCCTTTTGCCATTTTAACCTCCAACCCATCTATTTTCAAAATCGACTTCACAAACCGCAGATTTGCAATATAACTCTGATGCGTCCTAAAAATCATATCAGCATCCAACATCTTTGCAAAATTTCCAATATTCTTTGATGTAGTTATCGTTTTCTGATCCAAAATTCGCAATGGAATTGAGAATTCAAGTAGTTAACGAGATGGATATATCTGAAAACTCGAATTCTGAAATCCATTTAATTTCAAAATCCCCGAAATATTTAAGAATCATTTCGACAATTGGCAAATGACAATGATATTAATCTAAAAGAGTGCATTTCAAAATGACGTTTTATTAATTCTATTTTAAATTATTCTAATTGACTTTTTGCTGAATCACTGATTCACTGATTCACTGATTCGCTGAATCGTTGAATCGCCTTATGATGTTGACTTTTTTAAATTTCCTTTCGTATGTCAAATAGTAAATGCGACATTTTGAAATGTACCCATCTAAAACCATTAGTCGTAAATGGGTCTTTTGTGATATGGAAAGCGTTTTAATCTACCTATATCTTTCTTCTAATTACACATATTAGACTAGACTAGGTCCCTAAAAATAGATCGCTATATTTTGACAAATTTTTTCGTGTATGTTTTATCATCTAAAATGAAATTGATGAAATAACTTCCCCGTGATAAATTAGTGATGTCTATTATTCTTAGTGCTGGGATAGTTTGCCTTGGTGTCACAGTCCCTCCGTTTATACTCCTAATTTCAAATTGGAAAGTATGTAAATTTTCGATCGAAGATTCTATATTCAATCTATCAGATGAGAGTGTAGGATATATTTTTATTGGATTATCTTCTAACACCTTATTCGTACTTGTAATGAAACAATCAAGCTGTCCAGGGAAATCCTTATTTTCATTTGACCCATCACCTATTTGACCATATTCATTGCCTCCCCATGTCCAAATCTCATTTTTCTTAAATGCTAGAGTGTGTCTACCCCATGCACTTATATTTTCCCAATCGGTTTCATTACCAACTTGAGCAGGTACTGATGAATCTTCTCCTATTCCCAGTTGCCCATTATGATTACTTCCCCAAGACCATAAAGAACCATCTATTTTTAATCCTACTGAATAGCTAAGTCCCATATCAATATTTTGCCAATCATTATCCATACCAATTTGTATAGGAAAACTTGAATTAATATCGTCACCTGTACCAAGTTGACTTACCACATTATTTCCCCATCCCCAAAGAGTACCGTCAAGTTTTATTGCCAGACATTGTTTCCATGCTGCAGATACAATCTGCCAGTTAGATTCTGTCCCGACTTGCGTAGGAATGTTTTCATCATTTTCAGATGATGTTCCCAATGCTCCTGATTTATTGGTTCCCCAAGACCATAGCGTCCCATCTGTCTTTATCCCATGCGAATTTTTCAATGCAGCAACAACTTGCTTCCAATCAGATCCCGCATCTATTATGGTTGGCACTAATTTATCTTCATTCGTACCATCACCTAATTGTCCTTTAGAATTCCAGCCCCAAGCCCAAAGAGTACCATCAGTTTTAATTGCTATTGTATGATCCCAACCACAAGAAGCACTAGACCAATTATTACTTTCTCCGATTCTAGTAGGGATACTAATATTCGAATTAGTACCATTTCCTAACTGTCCATGTTCATTCCTACCCCATGTCCAAAGAGAACCATCATCCTTTATAGCTACAGAATGACTCTCACCTGCAGAAATAAATTTCCAATCACTTTCACTACTTATTTGAATTGGAACATTAGAATTAATAAGTGACCCATTTCCCAATTCTCCATTGGTATTATTGCCCCAAGCCCACAAAGTACCATCTTCATGCATAGCAAGACTATGTATAGCTCCAGCCGAAGCATCAATCCAACATTGCGCAGTACAAATGGTATTGAAAATGAAAAAGATAAAAACTGTAATAATGTAATTTGACTTCATAGTGTAAAGGTTTTATATGTAATGAATCAATGTGTAAATTAATAGATTTTAAGCGTCTGTCTCATATTTTATTTATTTACTCTTTTTGTAAACATTTTATGGATTATTGTCCAATGATCTTTTATTTTCATAAGCATAAAATAATCTATATACGGAGTACTTCCTTCTGGGTCAGATATTTGGACCTTAGCAATAGCGATGTCATTTTCAAAATCTATGGAAATAATTTTTCCTATTTCTCCCGTTGGTTTTCCTTCTTTTGTATCTTCTATATATGCCTTACCACTCCACGTTTTCAATTCACCTTCCTTCGCGTAATATAAATTGAGATCAGAATGAAAGGCTTTTTTTAATCGATCTGGCTGCCCATTTGTAGAACCTTCAATATAATCTATTAATGTTTCTGTAATCTGCTTTATTTCTGTTTTTTCATTATTTATTTGAGCATTAAGATTGACAAACCCTGTCATCAATATCATAAGGATAAAAAAGGTATTTGATTTCATTTTCTTGTTTTTTATATTACAAATCTAACGTAATCTAGAATTCAATAAATGGCAGATTTCTCCACAAGGTAGAAATTCGGACAATTATAGCCTGTCTGCCGACAGGCATTATCAATCCTTCCACTACGGTCTGGATGACAATGCACTGATGAGCATTGGCCTACAAAATTTCTTGTCATTACTTTATTTTCAAGCTGCAAGGCACTTTTTTGAGGGCTCGGAATTTCAATACGCACTCCGCGTCGGCGGAATGACAATGCAAAACTTCAATTTGAAATGCACCTCTCAAATCACTTTTTGATTTTCCTTATCTACCTATAATCACCTTCTTACTAGATATCTTCGACCCCGACACAATCGTACAATAATACATTCCTTCCGAAAGACTCGAAAGATCAAGATTCAAAACACCTGTACGAAATCGGTCCATACTTTTAGTAAAGACAGTCTTTCCAGTCATATCTAAAACCATTAACTTCAAATCCTCAGGTTTATCGATTGTTATTGCTAGACTAAAAATACCATTATTCGGATTCGGAAAAATTTCAAAATCAAGCTTGCTTGCAATACGGTCCAGATTCGTAAACTGACCTTTCACAAAAGAATACCTCGCAAATCTTCCGAAATCTGGGTCTATTGTTTTAATCAATTCTCCATCTACAGTCAACAAAGATATACTTCCTGAACCTTGAGCAGGTTGTGCCCAGAATTCCATACCATTATCTCCAGTATCATCAATTTCTAAGGTATAACATCCATCGGCCACAATCAAGGTATCCAGATAAAAGCCATTGTTATCCATTTCTTCCCTACTCAAAACAACATTCTGTTCAAAATCTTTAACACGGAATGAATTTTGAGAACCGTAGTTATTCGCCGAAGTCCAGATGACTATTTCATCATTCTCCACAAAATCAGGCAAATCAAAGATTGAGGTAAAAACATCATTATTGCTATATTCATCTGAAACTCCATTTGGATTGCTTACTTCAGCGATAAATTTTGTTTGACCAGAGCCTGCCCAGAAAGCCATATCTGGTAATGGTAATGCAACCTCTTCACTTTCCAAAAATCCAAGTGATCCTGTCCACTCATAAGTCAATGCATTCCCACCATGTACATAATAGGTAATCGTAGCACTATTCAATGTACTCGATCCCGTATTTTCGATGACTACAATTGGTGCATTACACACTGGGTTTTCACGGCTATATTCTACCTTATTTGAAGGTCTCAACACATCTGCCAATCTTACATCATTTTCAAAATTTGGTGTACCATAAGTAACCAATTGATGATTCACGATGTATCTACTATCACCAGAAGCTTGAAACATGGTATAGTCTAAGTTTACTACTTCTCCAGGATTTACCATGTCAGTAATATCATAATGATTGACATCTGTCGGAGCACCAGGGCACCATCCTGCTCTATCATAAATCCATGTTCCACCTTGAGGATAGACTGGATTGTCAGCGCATTCTTTCCATACTTGCCAATTAAACTCTGTCTGACCATTGACTTTTACTTGATGATACCTAGGAACAAATTCTCCTTCTTGTCCGTGACCCGTAATTGCTGTTCTTATTTTAAAGAAAGCACCATTTGCATCCAATTTATAATCTACTGGTGGAAAAACAGCATCTGCCAAAATTTGAGCATTATTGGTCGACCTTCCTGATCTCCAGATCTGGCGAATATCCATTACATCTCTTGGTGGAGTACCTTTTATAAATACAAATTTAATATCCATCTCCTCCTGATTCTGACCACCAAGCGTCAAATACATTCTTTTCTTTCCTGTTAATATCGGGGCAAAATCTGTAACGTCAAAAGTCCATGTCTTTCCTTCTTCACCTAAATCTAGATAGATACCGTAAGGCGTAACAAAAGACATAATTTCAAATCGGGAAGGGAATTTTCTAAAATAATCTAAATCCCCAATTTCAATAGTTCCATCAGAGTCCACATCATATGAATCTAAGAGTGTACCATCCTCCGCATACAAAGGCTCAGGTCTAGCTTCCCAGGCTGAATTGACATCTTCGATTTCGATATCTGTCCCTACTACTATATACTCCGTTATTGTTTTGGCTATGTTTTCCACAGTATCTATAATACTATTCGTACTGATATCTGTAGTGTATACTCCAGAAACGAAACTGATATTTGGTCTTGCATCTACAGAAATAAAGTCCCTTAGTCTTTCGCCTCCTCTTGGAGATGACCAAATCTGATTTCCATTTATTTGTGTAAGTCCTCCAGGAGTTCCCAAATTAATTAAAGTCCCTCCTTCACCTTCACTAAAATCGTGGTAAGTGATCAAATTAGGAAAATTAGGATGTGAAAATGTAAGCCTCTTTGTCATCCATTCTGAAATAGTGGCCGCATCCAGTTCTTTGTTCCAAACTCTAAATTCATCTATTTTACCAAAATATTTGTTACCTCCATTTTTATCGCTTCCCAAATTCATTTTCCTCATATCTATTGGTCTTGTCAATCCAGTACCTGAATGCCAAAGAGCTCCATTGAGATAAATTTTCATAGAACCTGTTGTCGCATTTTTAGTAAATGCCCAGTGATTCCATTTTCCACTAAAATCTGCTGGATTCGCTTGCTTATTTATTCTATCAAATCCTCCATTAAAGCCACAATCCCAATATACTTGTCCATTAGACCAAGGTAAGTGAACATTTGCTTGTCGATTATTCTGATTATCCGTTCCTTCAAAAATTGTAGTATTTACAGGAAGAGTATTTTCATCCCCGTATGACCACAGTGAAATAGTAATCTCGTTAGAAATTAATTCAAATCCATTATTGGCTAGTGTAATATTCTCTTCTCCTGTGAGTGTTAAATTACTATTCGGTCCATTACTTGTTATACCAATGCCATTAGACATTGTCGTTCCATTGACGGTATTGTCATCAGAAGTGCTAATATTATTGAAACTGAATTCTATAAGGATATTGGAATTCCCATCCCATTCAAAATTATTATAAAACTTCAAGAAATTACTTCCACTTGAAAAATTAGAATTCAAAAAATAAACTTGTTCTAATCCATCGTTCAGAATGGTTGAGGAATTTGGTTTAGCTTCATTTGTCTGCATCATTCGCACTCTTAGATAGTCCATGTTTGCAGTTGCCTCATTCAACTCTATTTGAAGTCCAGAAATATCCCCTGCTGAAAGTCCAGCATTTGATAATTCAGAAGCAGACCAGATGTATTGCGATTTTGATGTTTCTGATTGTGTACTGAATGGATGATTAAGTTTTTCACTTCCTGTCCCAACAGCAGTAATAGTTTCTGAAGCCGTATTGGTATATGTCACATTTTTTTGATCGTATTGTGTATATACATTTGTAGGTGTATCAGTATATTCAAATTCAGTCCCCGAAAACCCAGAGATTATATGGGTAGGGTGAGTCGAGCTCAAAGAATCTGTATAACTTGTGTCCACCAAATAGGTATTGCAACTATAATCCCATTCTCCACATCCGAAATTTGTATTCCCTGGTACAGATACATTTGCGTTTTTGCACCGCATATTATAATACATTAAAATCCGCTCATAAGTAGTCCCATCATCTTCAGGAAAGTCAAACATGTAATCTCGACCTGTGCTATCGTAGGTCAATGTCTGGACTGTGATGGATTCTTGAGCTATTGTACATACAATAAATGCCAAATAAAAGAATAAAGGAAGGATGTAATTCGTGGTTATTTTAGTCTTGAATGTCATACTTTAAGTTTGGATTTGCTCGAAATTACTATTTTCTAAAAACTATTTTGTAAAAATACCAAAGGAAGATAAATCTTATGTGTATAAATACATTTACGAATCAAGTATTTATACTTTTTAATTTCAGGTATTTACCCCTATTGAACTTTCTATAAAATAGTTTTAAATTTGAAATGTTTTCACTTTGGTGAAAGCACTGCTCTGTACAGTAAAATTCAGAGGCGGCACCTGAAAAGCCCAAGAGTAAGGAAATAAATAATCAAAAAACCAAAAATTATGAGCCTAGTAGGAACTTATTATTGTGCAGAAAACAAGTCAACTTTTACAGTTACTGAAGCTAACGTTTCAAATGGTCAAGGGAAAGGAGTCATTGAAATTGACAAAATCTCAATACCCGTAAAAATTCATTATCATTTTGAAAACAATGTAGGCCCAATAACTGATCTTTGGTTTGCAGGTGGCAAAGATGATCCAAATGAATATATAGGAGGTGCTGGCAGAACTAATAATCAAGGTTTTGCATCTATAAAACTTGCTGGTGGATATCCGACACACACTGATACTAAAACTTTTCAAGGAGAGTATAAGCGAAAGTAATAATTATACAATTGAACTACTCTTTCATGCAAGAAGGAGTAGTTCAATAGTTTAAGTTATCTAATCACATGCTAGTAGAATACTATTCTACAATAAACTTTGAAGCATCTAGGACTTTCTCATCACTTCTCACTTGAATGAAATATAATCCTGGAAGCAAATCAGAAATATCAATTGTCACGTTCCTATTTGCTTGAATTTTAGAAATAATCTTTCCTGAAATATCAAAAATATCAATTGCTATTTCTCCCTGATAATCAACTTCTATAGTTAAAAACTTAGTTGCAGGATTTGGTGACATCTTAATTAGATATGAACCTTCGTTATCTTGATTCAATTGTTTTCTAGTGTCACTCTCTACCTCACAATCATCGATATTATCATACAATTCTGAATCACTATCTGCAAGTAAGGCTCTAGCCCAATGAACGCTTTCACCATAATCTTTTGCGCATAATGATGCTGTTGTTTGTAATTCCAGAATGTTTGATTCACTAAGTTCATTTCCTTGTAAAAATTGGATCATAAGACCATAGGTCGAAATCCAATTAGTAATTAGATCACCTGTATAATCCAGATTGGCCAATACAGCTTCTTGATTAATAAGTTCAGCTTCAATGTTAGATAGTCTTTGGCTTTTTAATATTGAAAGAGTACCTAATTCTACTTTGTTAAGTTAGGATTTGGTCGAAGTAGTCTTCATTTTTATAATATCTCATTATATCCTTGTATCTGATTTTATGCCTTGTGAGCATTTGATCTATTTCTTTTTCTATGTGGACGC
>Ga0256847_1000205_pt1 | contig 41101 bp, 60 predicted proteins | sample TeddybearmetaG_FD_189099 | JGI IMG/M metagenome (GOLD analysis project Ga0256847, IMG submission 189099) | Hydrothermal vent microbial communities from East Pacific Rise, Pacific Ocean - Teddybear | ecosystem: Environmental > Aquatic > Marine > Hydrothermal vents | place: Pacific Ocean: East...
CCCTTTTTTATGCGCTTCCATGAACCGTAAGACGATTTCACGCTTTTCTTTTGCTGTTAAATTGCTCATATCAGTATTACTCCGGTTGAACTTCAGTTGTTATCACGACAATCAACTTCTGCAATCGGGTGAGTTGGTCGATAAGTTCATCGGACAAATACCGACTTTGCTTCAACTCACCTTCTAGTTTTTCTATCTTAGAGTAAGCATCATCAAGCTCCTCTTCCACGCTTTCGCAATCAGCTCGAACTCCATCGGGCTCTTCTTCCACTTGGATTATAGATGGTATGCCGTTATCTTCATTCATAACTTCCCACCGGAAATACTCTTCTTTTCCTGAAACAGAGTCTTCTCGCTTTATCACAGCAGTGTGTTCGATGCTGTCCGGCCCCGTCGTAATTAAGCGTTGTCCGTAATCGCCACTGTAAAGCTCCTGATAAGCCTCTAACCATTGGTGTTTTGACCAATGTCCGCAGCCCCGTTTTTCATTAACTAGCTCCAGTACGGTTGATGCGACGATAATCGCCGCGATTAGTTTAAGTAGTTCTTTGTGTTGTGGTTTCATTTCGCATTACCTGTTTCGGCTTGTTCTACTAAAGTGGATTCGAGGCCGCCGTTCACTACCATTAGGTCAAACTTTCGCTTCGCTGCGTCATAACTCCCGAACATCCCGTTACTGCAAAAAATACTTTTGGTCGTTTCGTGTACGGCATAGCACCGGCCATTAGCGTAGGGTTTAATCAGCTTTATCAAGTTGACGTGACTCCCGTCCTCAAAATTCGCGTACTCTATTAAAGGACTCGCGAACACTCTTTTTGGTAATGTCATTCTATTTACCTCTTAAAGGTTTAGTTAATACAGTCAGTGGCACTCTTGCGAATGCCACTTGCTGTATCAGCTTATGGCCAGGTCGCGGCTCTGCGATATAGCCACCGGTTGTTGGTCGTCTGTTATTAATGCATACATATTATTCTCCTGTTTTAAAGTTTTGGTTCAGTTGTTGTGAGCGTTATGCCGGTGACGCGATGTGCTTCTTTAAAAACTCCTTACATACAGAGCCGACGTCGACATTAAAAGAGGTGCTTTTTTCGCCCTCGGTTATCGTCATTGACATTATTGGGTTCCCGCAACCAGCGCCGCTAGTTAGGTTTAACTCAATCAGCTCGCCCTCGGCGTTTTCGGTCTCTATCGATAACCATTCTTGGTGAAAGCCGCCGACCGATAATTTATCTCGTCCTACGGGCTTTAGCTCAAAAATCGGGTTCTTCATTAGATATTCTCCTGTTTTAGGTTTACGTGTTTACGTTCTACTTGGTTACTGAGCCTATCTCACCTTTAAGGCGTTTCAAGCTTTTGTACTCGTCCACACTAACCCACCTTGTGGACTGTAGCGCCTTGATTTTGCGCTTAGCTCGAAACGTCAAGGTCAGATAAGCTCGATAAGATAAAGCGGGTTTATCAATCTTGATGTCCTCCAATATGCTTTCTAGCTCGTCCGCGTCGTTGGTTTTCGTTATGAGGTCGGAATAGTACGTCGCGTCCTCCCGTTTTTGTTTCTTCGCTTCTTTAAAAAGCTGCTTTTCAGACTTAAGTAGTGGGTTCATCCACATGTTATTCTCCTGTTTTAGGGTTTTGGTTTACGTGTTTACAATCTCTTTTGCGGCGTCCAGTGCTTTCGAGTAGCCGTGGAAAGCTCCCGTAAACTGACCGCCGATGAACAGTTCGGTATCGGTTTCGCCTTTTTGCATGTGGCCCAATCCGATAATGGTTATGTTCACGGTGCTTTCGTTCAGTAGTTTTACTACGTCGGGTTTTAGCTTTTGCATTTTATTCTCCTGTTTTAGGGTTTTGGTTCAGTTGTTCGGGAACTTGTAAAGATGCCGTAGCCAGGGGGCGGTAAGCGGCGAGTGCCGGTCAAAGTACCCTACCTCCTGATGCACTTGAAAAGGACTCGGGACGATAATCTTGAGTGCGCTTGGTTTGAAAAACCCTTGTTGTTGACGCCGATTCGCCGCTAGTATCGCTTGTTGCCCATGCCGGTGCAGTTTGCCGTAATACGCTATCTGACTGGAGTGGATCGTGTCACGCTCAACGAAGCAAGGTGTATCAAAGCGCGTGCGTAGGATCTTAGCGACGCGGTGGGCGTTGGTTACTCGTGCCTTGTTGTGGGTTCTTAACGTGTCACGAAGTTGATGGTACCGTTTTTGCTTTAGTGTGAATACTACTTCGCGCTGTTTGGCTATATCGTCGAACTCATCGGCAGCCCAGTGAGGGGCGACGGTTTGCATGTACCAGTGGTATTGAGCACTGTGAGAGTAAAAGTCGGTCTCGTGTTTGGGCGTTGTTTTTATATCATACCAGATATGCTCCAGATCCCGGTTTTTAGCTTCTAACAGCGCCGCTATGTGGTGTTCATCTTTAATTATTTGTTGGATTGTTTTCATTCTTGGCCACCTTCCAGTTCTTTAATACGTTGCTCAAGATCGTCTATCGTATCGTTGAGCCGATCCACAGTCTCATAAAGTTCTCGCTCTGATTTCTCAACCTCACCTTCGAGTTCAACTATCTCGTCTTGCGCTAACTCAAGTTCAGTCATCAATTCCTCGTCGCTTTTAGCTTCTTCCAGTGCAGCGGCTAACTCCTTAGCCAGTTGTGCGCGTACCGGATCGGCATCGTACTCGTAAGCCTTAGCCAGTTCGTTGGCGTTTAGCATTGATAGTGGGTTACTCATCTCGTTCGCCTTTTAGGTTTGTTGGTCGGGGCGCTCGTGCCATGTATTTATTCCAAGCGAGGTTTTCAATGCGACTGTAGATACTCAAACAGTCGCCGGTTTTGATGTCGACCCACCGATCATTGTCGGCGTATCGCTTTATAGCCCACTTGACCACTTTTAGGTACTTATCCGATTTCTGCTTGACGTTCACTGTTGTTCACCTTTTAGGTTGTAAAGTTGTCACAATCGGCGGCACTCTTGCGAATGCTGCCTGTTGTGCTAACTCCAGTCGTTGGCTTGCCCTTCTAGTATCTCCATGCCTTCAGCGATTTGGCTGATCTGATCGTCCAGCATGATAGCCTGTCCTGAACAGCCGCGACCCCATACAGTAAAACCAAGCATTTCCTGGACAGGCTCGCCCAGTGCTCCCAGTTTCTCGCCGAGATACGCCGATATCGCCCAGTATTCTAGGATCTCGTGGTACTCCAGATCAAGTCCTAGCTCTTCACAGGCTTCCTGGTCTGTGTCAGCTGTAAACGCTGTTTGGTAATCAGTCGAGTAAAGAGTACCGTTTTCATCTCTTGGCGTAACAGTTACGTCATTGTACTCCAGCGTTTTCGCATAGTCAGGAGTAGAGTGCAGATCGTCATACTCTTCTTGCCAACTGCTCGCGCCGTTTTCGCTTAGGAAGGTGAACACTGGTCCAAGGTTCGATATAACTTCCCGTGCTACTAGCTCGCTTTTGATGGCTTGGTTGGCGGGTGAATTGTAATCGTGTTTCATTTTGGTTGCCTCTTTAAGGTTTTAGAATGTATAGGGTTAGGTGTTTAGTCTATAAATCTAGGATGTTGAATTCTCTGGGTAGTTCCAGCGCGCTTTCGGTCTCGCCTTCCCAAACCACGTTTAAAAGCCTTGTCAGATCTTTATGGTTTTTAGTTATTAAATCAAAAACGGCTAAGGCTTCTCTGGTATTCAGTCTAGGCTGTAAACTGTCGATCAGCGCCCCTATGTCGTTTTCAACTTTGGTTTTTACTTGCCCTAACGTTTTATAATCTAATCCGTTTAAGGTGTAGACGGTTCTCTGTGATATTTCAGTACACATTTTGGTTGCCTCGTTTTCGTGTAATAAGTTAAATTAACAAAGTTAAGTATACCGCTTTCTATGAGCGTGTCAAACTTTTATTTTTACATGGTTTTGTGCGTAAAGGTGTTCTGCCTCAAAAATATCGATTCTGCCTCAAAAATAAAAACGGCCTTGTGACAAAATATTTGTTTATAATCAACCACTTAGCGCACGTTGTCACCTGTGCTTTTATTTTTGAGGCAGACTTAAGTCCTTGATTTTAAAGGATAAAAGGCCTTTTTGCCTCAAATACTTATTGAATATATAAACTTGATTAAGTATAGAAATATAAAAGGTACTATTACAGGTTTTACACGGTTTTGTGTAACTACACGGCTGCTACCGGCTGGCAGGTCTTTGGTTTTACTTGGTGTTTTTGAGGCAAAACGGCGTTTTCCTGTTTAAAACCAACAGGTTACGTTGTCACAGCTTAAAAAGGTCTTGTGACAAGGTCTTGTAAGTGGTTGATATTAAAAGGTTATTTTGTCACTTGTTGATTTTCGCGTAGGTTTTTAAAGAGCTGTTTAAAATCAATGACTTACAATAGTCTAAATTTATTTTGTCACAGCTTTTTAGGGTAGAATAGTGAGGCTTTATGCGGGTTTGCGGCGATTCTGCCTCAGCTTTGAAATGGTCTTGTGACAAACTGATTTTGCTATGTTTGGTATAAATGCGGTATTATTCGCGAATGAGTGTAAGAACATTAGTAAGTAGCAGCTTTAAGATTGCTCCCCAGCACGCCGGGTGGAGTCTAGACGACATTGAAATGATGATGTCGCAAGATGAACTTGTGTTTTGTAATGCTTATATAAAGCATAACGGGAATGGAAGTAAAGCCGGTCACGAAGTAAGGATGCTCAATTCAGAGACCGCACAAAAGTACGCGGATGGAAAGTTTACGGTTAAACGCAACCAGCAATTGTGCAGTGGCAAGACCATGGACATGCTTAAACATTCTCTGGTGTCTAGCTATTTGTACCTACAAGTACAGAAAATACGTGAGAATGCACGGAGATCCATCGATAGAAACCTTGAGAGTTACACCAAGAAATTTGAGGAGATACGGGACGCCGCACTCAAGGATGGGGACTACAGCGCGACTATCAAAGCACAAAAAGAGCTAGGCCTTTTATATGGACATACAGATAACAAAGACCCCACCCGATCTATTAATAACGTCACGTTGATCAAGGTTATCGCCGGGGGCGACATGCATGTCCGGCGCAAGCTAGGAAAGGATATGGGGTTGCCGGATGATGTGATCGAGGGTGAATTGCTTGAATAGTGTTTCTGTTATGCGTTGACCGATGATGGGGGTAGGCAACCCCCTACGGGTGCGTGACGTAGTAATAGTGCTCAAATGTATTCCGGCCTACTTTTCGACTTTCCTCGTAATATCAGATACCCTATAACCCATGACGCAGAACACCGTAATAAGCCTAAATAGAAAGCGTTTAGAGTTAAACCCGGTAACCTACACCGTACAATTTACGCATGACGCCAAAGGCATGACGTTTGTAGTTTACGACATAAAAGACTCAAGGAGAGACAGGCTAACGGTTGCAGATAACTTAGAAGCAGCTGCTAAGAAGTTGAGAGAAATCTATAGTCGGTAGCACCAGACGCTGTTTTAAAGATTAAGGCGTCTACCATTTCCTCGTAATCTGAGCTACACTGCCCTTCATGAACCTATCACGCGAAGAAATACTGCAAATCGTGCACTTCACGGTACAACAGTTATTTGATAAAAACGGAGAAAAGAACGACAAAAAATTCGCCGACATAGAACAAAGACTCGCTGATTTAAACTTAAAACGAGTTCGAGAAGCACGCCAAAGTATGAGCGTACAGCCGCTGCTTACCCAACGATCCAAAAGCTATACCGATTCAACAGACCCTGCTAAAAATCTCGGGGAAACCGGTGACTTCTATGAGAAGAACGACGGAGCTGGAGTCATCACTGAAAAGTTCACTAAGGAAGACGGACGATGGGTATCCCTTGGAACCTACGCCACGGCAGCTTCCGGCACATCACTGGTCATAGCTATGACAGGTGGCCCACACACAGATTACGTGTCAATGGGTGGCGTATTAGACGATTCCAACCAACTTTACAACATACCGGGTGGCTATGTAGCAGGCACTCTAGTAGCATATTTCCAAGGACAAGCCTCATTCAAAGGTGAGGGCATCACCGAAACAAACCCCGCTACCGGCGACTTCACCTTCACTTTATTTACACCTAACCCCGGCCAATACGTGGCTGCAAGATACGAGGCTGCATAATGTACTCACATGCTATACAAACCGCTTTTCAAACCACAGTAACCGCAATACTGGCTTTAGCAGGCTTAGTTGTATCCTTGCTTATTGGGCTGTCTATCGGCATCGCTTTAATGCTGTTCTTACCTACAGACTCTCAAGCTCAAGTCTTCGATGAAGACCAGATACCCGTTATTACCAATACAAAACTGGCTGATATGACGGGAAATACCATCAAACTGAGGAATAACGCGGCTTCTGGAGACCCTGAAGATAAGAAGATCAGCGAGCTAACGGATGATCCGACGCCCACAACCGACGATTTATTGTTGGTTGAGGATGGTTCTACCGGCGCAATTGGCAAAACGACCCTTGCGAACTTACCGGCAGTAACCCACGCCAGTACAACGGGTCAAACGTCCTCCGATCACCACGTTAAAACAACGGATACCAACACCAGTCTGTACGATAACGATGGCACGATAGGCACTATTAGCAGCACGCGAACAGCGACTTTAAATTCTCTGGCCACCTTTGATATCGATCTCAGTTCAGGCGCTAACGTGTTCTCAGTTAACGATAACGCACAGCTTGTGCAACTTGGAAACGATGGCAGTTTAATACGATTCGATGCCAGCGGAGCCGAGCTGACAATCGCAGCGGGAGACGATTTAACGATCAACGGAGATACTGGCACGCTTGCGGATATGATAACGTCAGGTGGTAGTAATAACCCTCCAGAATACACAACGCTCACCGGTGGAACGGATATCAGTGTCACCCACGACGGTGCTTTGGATACGCTTACAGTGGCTTACACGGGATCACCGGGCGACGTATCAAAGGTAGGCACTCCAGTTGATAACCAAGTGGCTATCTGGACGGGGGATGGGACAGCACAAGGTTCTGATAAGTTTAAATTTGACCCTGCCACCGAGATATTCTACATTGAGGATACCGCAGGATCGACAGCTTCTTTCACTATTAACGTTGCGGCAGCTAACGCAGGAATGCGGTTTTTCAATGGCACGACGACTCCTCCGGCAGACACAGAGATCGCCCGGATAAACTTCAAAGGTTTAAACGATGCGGCGTCAGAAACGGCTTATTCGCAAATACGTGGTTGCATAGAAGACGATACAGCAGCAGCGGAGCTGGGATGCGTAGATTTTTACACTAAACAGTCAGGCACTTTAACTAAAACCATGCGGATTGACGGATCAGGTAACGTTGGAATCGGAGATACAACGCCAGATGGTACGCTAACCTTAGACATTGGGGGCGATGTCGGCGCTATTAATTATTGTGATGACGCTGGGAATAATTGCTCACCAGCGACAAGCATAGGGCGCCCTGTAATGGCTGAGTTCGGCATAAACAACGCACAGGGCGTAAACGCTACTTCGAGAACCGTGCTTGATTTTAACGTGAACACTCTGACGGATACCGGGATCACCCACAGCACTACGGTTAACCCAAGCAGGATTACAGTTGACGCAGCGAGTCGGTGTGAACTATCAGGAACAATCGGCGTTGAGGGAACAACGACAAATTATAGGTATACGGGTCAAGTAGACATCAACATAAACGGCGGAGCTGTACAGAATGGCACTATATCAGGATACATTAGGGTGAATAGCGGGGCCAATTTTGCTGCGTTAGACGCCATAGCTCTGTTTGACATGGCGGCAAATGACTATGTTGAAATAGGTGTTACTAGGATAAGCACATTAACGGGCAACGCAACAACGGATGCAGACAAGACCAGAGTTATTTTAAAGTGCTGGAAAGATTAGCGACCTGGCTCAGTAGATAATTTGGATGATGAAGTTAACACTCCTTTGGGTGGGAGATAGATACGATGATAAGTTTTAAAGTTATGAAAGAAGCACTCGACAGCAAGTTCATCGTCGCGATAGTGGCGTTTGTTTTCTCATCTTTTGGCATATACTACGGACTGGAGGCAGCAGTGGCTAAGGCTCAAACAACCGCTAATACTGCAACTTCTATCGCCAAAAATAATGATAGTAAGCTGGACACAGTAACACTCAGATTATCTGAGATAGACAGTGACCAGAAGCTTATAAAGTACCAGTTATCCCAATCCTACCGAACAGATTTAGAGCAGACTCAAGCTATCCGCGACCTAGCTAAGGTAACTCAGCAGATAGCGGCTAAGTTAAACGTGAGGACGGATTAGGTGGATCAAGCAGAAGCCCTAGCACTATTCAATAACCGCCGTAAAGGACGTAAGTTCTATACGATCGAGCCCCACCCGTTCCAGAAGGAAGTGTTAGCAGGAGGTTCAATGTACTTGAAACGGATGCTGATGGCTGGTAATCGGGTAGGCAAGACGTTTATAGCGGCTTACGAAGTCGCAGTACACGCGACCGGCCTTTACCCTGACTGGTGGGAAGGCAAACGGTACAACCACGCACCCCTCATATGGGTTAGTTCGTTGTCAAACGAGACTTTACGAGACATCATTCAACTCGAATTACTGGGTAAAATAGGAGAATTCGGAACTGGTATGGTGCCAGAGAAACTACTAATCGATTGGGATTTCAGGCAAGCTGGCATTAAGGGAGTTGTGGACTCTTTCAGGGTGAGACATGTAACGGGAGAGAAGTCGGTAATCAAGACCAAAGTAGCTGAACAAGGCTGGGAAAAGTATCAAGGTACTGCGCCAGACTTCTTCTGGCAGGACGAAGAACCCGATGACTTCAGGATAATATCGGAAAGCTTTATCCGTCTGATGACGACTAATGGGAGTTTCCTACTAACTTTCACACCGTTAAAAGGTGAAAGTCTCATAGTCCAGCATTTCATGGAAGAAAATAAAGCTAATCGCCATATCTACACTGCAACCTGGGATGACGCTAAACATCTGGACGAGAAAACCAAAAAAGCCTTTCTGGATGAAGTACCCCAGCACGAGAAACTAACTCGGACAAAAGGAATTCCCATGATGGGCGAAGGCGCGGTATTCCCTATATCCGACGAAGCTATACTTTGCAAACCGTTTCCAATACCTGATCACTTTGCCCTGATATGCGGGGTAGACTTCGGGGTAAACCATCCAGCGGCCGCTGTTTGGTTAGCGATTGACAGAGATACACAAACGACATACCTGGTTAACGCGTACAAGAAGGCTCACGAGCTACCAAGCTTTCACGCCAGCGTAATCAAGAAGCAAGATCCTGACAGCCATATACCGGTAGTCTGGCCTCATGATGGCATAAACGAAGAGAAGTCAAGCGGTGAAAACGTTGCCAAGAGCTACCAAGCCGAAGGAGTGAGGATGTTCCCGTTCTCTGCACGGTATGATGATAAGGTAGGTAGTACACAGAAGATCGAGCCTATCGTCCAAGAGTTATACGACGAAATGGTGAAAGGTCGATTCAAGGTGTTCGATAATGCGGGAGGCCAACTATTTCTACAGGAGAAGCGCGGTTTGCACCGTAAAGACGGCAAGATCAAAGCGATTCATGACGACATATTCGCAGCCACCCGGTACGCTAAGATGATGTCACGATACGCGATACCTAAGTATCTTGCCCGTTCTGCGCCTAGCTACAACAATATGCAACCGCTGGTATCTTCCAGCCAGTCGAGGTAGGTATGACAGTTAGTAAAGCGGAGTTCAGTCGAGCTAACGAAGTAAAAGGTCTAGGCCTAATCAAACGTAAAAAGATGTCGCAGGGTATCGAGTTGTACATATCAGAAGGACTGCGTAAGGCGGAGGCCGGTATGAACGAAAAACACTGGCTGGTGACGTGGGCTTTAACCCGCGATGAAGACGTTAAAGAAGCACAGACTATCCGTTTCCCGTTTTATGCTAGAATGCCAGGATCAGGTATCGAAGTACAAACGAATCAAGAAGGTCGCATATTAGCGGCTGAGGGTGCCGCAAACAAGTGGTTCAAGAACGCAAAACAAACAGGATGGCTATAATGCCTGATTTAAAAGAAATAAAGAAACTGACTAAAAAACATTTCGACAATCTTGCGATTATGGCAGTTTCGGAACTGTCCAGACGCAAGAACGACAAGAACAGAGTTAATCTGGAGAAGTCCTGGAAAGAAGTTGACCGGCAGGTAGCTCTAATACCGGCACACAATAAAGACCGAAAAGCATGGGAACCAAACTTCGAGTTACCTTTTCAGGCAAACGCCCTGGAGATACTAACTGCGGATGCTGACGAACTCAGGTTTTCAGGAACCGGTGATTTTTTCACGTGCCACTGCGAACTAAACAACGACTTTCTAAACAGATTTCAGCAAGACGTACGGTTCTTAGCAGGCGACAACCCTGATCTCGATGTGTTTCAAGCTACCCAGGAAGCGGTGGATTCCGTTACCCAAGGCGCATTGATGCACGTGCACAAGCAATACCGGTTCAAAGACGCTTTTAATCAACTGGACGCGGAAGCTTTTAAATACGGTACTTACGCGGCTAAATTAAACGCGGTAAAGCGTCACACTTTTCAAAACCAATTTGGCGGTATATCCCGTCAAGACAGCGTATTGCCAGTTATGGTGCCGATCAGTATTAAGAACTTTTACCCTGATGATCTTGATGCAAAAGCTTTAGCTCAAGGGCTACACTTGACACCTATGCAAATAACAGTATACCAACAGCGAGCGGGTGACATTAAAATTGCCGCTAAAAAAGGTTCGTCCAACCCCCAAGAAGTAAACGGCGGATGGATCAAAGGTAATATCGATGATATTAATGCTGACAGGTTATCGGATCTAATTGAGCTTATAGAGGTAGAAGGCGATTTTCTTATTGAAGCAGACGGGGACTCTGTATTTATACCCAATATGATCGCGACTATCGCACACGGTAAAGGCACTAATAATCCAAGTGTTATCCGGGTTCGTGAGAACCCTTACCCGTTTCAATCAGTATTCTTTGACACCTACTTCAAGAACGGTATAAGCGTTTACGGTACTTCGCCGCTGATGAAGGGCGAGTCTATGCAGAAAGCAGCACAAGTGGCTATTGAGTCCGTGATCAAGGTGTCTGCATTGCAAGCAAAGCCACCGTTACACGTTAACGGGCAAGACCCGAACTTTTTATCCAAGGGGGCTGAGATATTTCCGGGGGCTATATTTCAGCACATCACGGCCCCTCAAGTTTTAGGCATTGGTGATCTACAAGGTTCAGCCGCGGTATTTGCGGCTTTAACCGCGCAATACGAGGATATTACGGGAGTGAATCGTACCCGTGCGGGCGCACAAACTAAGTCTCACCAGACCGCTTTTGCCGTAGGAACCGAGAAAACGCAAGGCAGAAGCCGTACTGTTAAATTCGTCAAGGGGTCTGAAACAGGTTTCATGACGAACTTGATGCAGGCAGAACTCGCTATAATGCGGGGTTCTATGACCGATCAGAGCATTTACGTCAAGAAGTATGAAGGCTACGTCACGATGTCGAAAGATGCGATCCCGGAAAACACAACGCTTGAAGTGAAAGGTGCATCTACGCCTGCATTGGAAAAACAGGAACTGGGTCAACAGACTCAGGCGATACAGGCTGTTATCCAATCGGAGGGGGACCGCGTAAATATGGGAGGCAAGCCTTTAGACTTAGATAAACTTATGGTCTTATTCCTAGGCAGTGTGTTCCCCGAAACAGATGTTGCCAGCATGTTTAGTGATAAACCACCTCCAAAGCAGCCTCCGGAAGGTCAAGGGCAGCCTCAACAAGGCGGACAGATACCTTCGCAAGGTGTAGTGAGTTAGGTTATGGCGACGAATCTAACACCAGAATCGATCGAGTACTTGGCGAATTTACGCACGAATCCAGCTTTTATGCGTCTGCTTGACGAGCTAGATGACCGATGGGCGCCCAAAGGATCACCGAAATGGACGCCTGAGAACAGAATTAAAACTAAAGACCGGATATTCTACGAAGCTAGACAAGACGGTTTCAATACGTTAACATCCTACCTAAGAGGTAATTAAGATATGCCCGAAGAATTACAGCAAGAAACACAGCAGGCTGACTCTGCGGATTCTGCACAGGGCGTCACCGAACAAGACGCTACTGACCAGAACCAAGCCGAGCAAGCACCTGATAACAGTGCTGACACATCAACTGACGATTACGACCGACAGGCCGATAATTACGACCGTGCTATAGACGCAGCTAACGGGGCAACCCCGCAAAACGATGCGGATTCCCAACAGCAGTCGCAATCGCCTGAACAATCGCAGCAACAAAGCCCCGCCCAAACGCAGCAACAGTATAACGACCCTCGGGTAGACGTACTGGAACAGCAGTTTAGGCAGAACCTTGTCCAACAGAACAACAAGGATTTTGATGCAGCGGTGCAATCCGTGAAGGACACTTCTCCAGCGTTTAAGGCGCTTACCGATGGCATGGTCAGAGGTATAATGGAGCGGGAAGTCCGAACCGACCCTAAGTTTTTAAAGGCTTTCGAGAACCGTCATTTAGACGTGAAAGGCTGGAACGATTTAGTGATCGCTCGCGGAAAGCGAATGGCGAAAAATATAGCCGCTTTACCGGACGAGAACGCCACAAATGGCGTGAACCGGATGCGTGCGTCAGTTAACAGTCAAACAGGTTCACCCGATACGTCTGCGCAGTATGCGGATGTACCAGGTATGGGTGACTCCGAGTTCTTACGAAAGGTAGAAGCCGGAGATTACGCATAAGCCTATCAGTTAAAAGGTAACTATTATGCCCGCAACGCTATCAACAACCACCCAAGCACCGGGTCCAGTCAACGTGGTTTTCCAGAAGAGTCTTCTGGTTAACGCAAAAGCTCGATGCCCGTACTTTATCGGTTCACAACCCGCGTCAATCGCGGAACACTCAGGCACGTTCACTGCAAAGTGGCGTCGTTATGAGAATTTAACCCCTGTCACCACTCCTTTAGCGGAGTTGACGGGCACTTTAACCAGTCCTACTGCACGTGATTCAACGAGCATCAGTGTCACTGACCTAACTCAGAATGTTGCCAAGTACGGCAACCTTTTGCTACTGAACGAAGAAGTTGACCTGATCAACATGAACGGTCAGGCGCTTAAGCTTTCTGAGATTATGGGCATTAACGCCGGTGAATCGCTTAACCAATTGCAGCGTAATGAACTGGAAGACAATGCTACCCAATCGTACACCAACGGTGCGTCAGATGCGGCGGTCAATACTAATATGACCTCTACCATTGTTCGTAAAGTAGTTAACGAATTGCAGGTAGCCAAGGCGATGCACTGGACTCCTATGAGTAAAGGTGAAACGTCTATTGGTACCGCGCCTATTCGTAACGCGTTTTGGGGTATCTGCCACTACGACGTAGAAGAGGATATTCGACAGTTGTCGAACTTTCGAGCGGTGGAGACATACGCTAACCAAACGGCTACGGAAAATGGCGAGTTCGGTATACTCAACGGAGTTCGATTTATTTCGACTTCGGAAGGTTCTATTGATATAAACGCGGGTACTACTGGAGGCGACGCAGGTCGCGCTGATGGTGCAGGCGTGGGGGCTGACCTTTACTCTACCGTGATATTCGGTAAAGAAGCGGTTGGTAGTCTTGGGTTAAGCTCCAAGCACATCAAAGAAACTTACATGTCGGGCGATAAGTTGCCTGCGGTAGAAATGATCGCTCACGGCAAAGGCCAATCGGGTGTGGCGGACGCGTACAATGAGATTTCTTCATTGGCGTGGAAGTCATTTCATGGGGCCAAAATTCTGAATTCAGCTTGGATTCGGACTATTCGATCTAGCGCGTCAGTATTATAGCGTTAGGCTAACAGTGCTCCGATATCGGTATTCCGATGTCGGAGTACCTTTTACAGGTATTGACATGACCAAGAAAAAAGCAAGCAAGCGTAAGTTGAAAGACTTACTAAAGGGTAAAGCCACCAGAGGCATGCGGCGAAATGAGTTGGAGCAGATGGCGATCAAAGCAAAACGCTATCCGAAAGCAACCAAGAACCCTGACGGTTCATCTACAACCGACGGCCCTAGTAAGGACGAGTTGATTGCTCTATTGCGCGGGGACTCCTAAGCTATGGATACTACCGAGACACGTATAGGTCAATTCAAGCATCCAGTGCCTCATCAGCAGCTATTCAAGCAGCCGTTAGATGCTATGCGTCGGCGAGATTTGTTCATACACGCGTGTAATGAAAACTTCATTCGTGCGGATCAAGCGACCCCCACTAAAGGGCAACTTATTCGTATCATCCAGGAAGGCGTGGTTATCGCAGATACCGCAAAGTTACTGCCAGAAGACCAGTCGGTACCGTTGGTCGACGCCCATAAACCCGCCTCACCTACCCCTTTAGTAGCGGAAACAGACGAAGACGATCTGTTTGGTGACATGCCTACGACTCAGGACGACATAGCTATCCTGAACAAGTTTCTGGCGGTACACCAAGTGCCGTTATTGCGCAAGATGTTTCTTGAGCAGTTCCCAGACGCCGAGCCCATTCCTAACATGAAAGCAGGGTACACGAAAGCTCAAGCTATCGATCGCGTTAAAAAAGAACTCGGGCTAGACTAAGCATGGCTGCTTACGATCTACTTGATGTAGTTAATCAGACAATGCGTCGAGCGCGTCTGATTAACTCGACTGACGATGTATTGACGACTTTGACGGACGCCGCTTTACAGGTAGACGTGGACGACACCGTAGATGCCATAAACGACACCCTCCGGGTTTTATATTCTATATGTGACTTGATGCCGTATGAGACTTCTCAAGGCAGTATAACCTTGGTTGACGGTACCAGAGAATACGCGTTACCCGCAGGCTTGGTAACTATAACTTCCCAGAGTTTTATGAACCAGACAGATGGGATTTCGCTAGTGCCTTATAAGGGCGGTTATGGCCAAATGTTCGAGGATCAGGTTCAGCCTGCTAACTACACAGGGCAGCCTTCAAGGTGGGTCATTAATCCACAGAACAACATGATACGCTTGGACACGGTACCTCAAGCCGCTGAAGCGGGTGATCAGTACGATTTTCTGTATAGTAAAGCAATTCGTAAAACGTTAGCCGCAGATACTTTTCCGTTTTCTAGTGATGTACTAGACGCTCTTATTCCGGCTTTTAAAGAGGCTTACCATAAGGGCAGTAATGGGGAGCTTAAGTACAACGCTGACACCTTCACTCTTGCTATGGGGCAAGCGGTGTCCGCTTTAACGCACAACCGCAAGTTCACTAGTTATGCCTAGGCATTTTAAGAAGGAACCCGACGACCAGAATTTTTCACTGAAGTTTGGCGGCGGGATAAATACCGCTAAAAGCGCGTTTGACATAGCTCCTAATGAGTGCGTAGATGGACTGAATTTTCGTCTACAACTGGATTCCGAGTCTTTCGTTCCCAGGCATCCGTCCTTACAAGTGGATATAGCGAATGCGGTGGACACAGAAAGCGTTAGCGAAGAGATTAACGGGTTTGCCCAACACGTGACTAGACTAGACAACGACGCTGGCATGGGTAGAGTACGTACCTTACTACAGTCCGGTACGGGCTTTATGGAGTTTGATGTTTTACCTCAGACAAACGGCGCTCCCCAGGTATCGTTATCCAGTTACGTGTTTGCAGACGGGTTTACGATAAATGCTAATTCTCGACTCAGAGGATACGCAGATTGGCACGCGTGGGACATAGGTAAAGAATTACTGATAACCGACTTAGAGCTTCTCACTCCGGTTTTTTTATGGAACCCCGTATCCAGTACAGCGACGGTATTAACCGCCGGAGGTAGCGACTTTTTCGCTAAATACTGTCTAGTGGATAACGACCGCGCATGGTTCTCGTACATTAAGAGTGGGGCCTCTGGAGTAGTCACGCCTCACATGGTTGTAGCGTCGAAGGTGGAAGATGTGCTTAGCTTATCCGTGGCGAACAAACCGTCATCCGCGATAGGCGCTGACGACCCGTTTTTCTTTTTGACCCCAGATTTTTCTTCAGTAGGGCAGCCTATCGCAGCGTTAGGCCTTAAGGTTTTTCCTACTTCGGGATCTTCTATGTTCATATTATCGGGGTCGAGTTCTAACGACTTTTTCTTGTCCCCTTTGTTCGGAGGTAGTGCGGGTGCTACTTCCGATCAGCACGCGGTACTGGCTGAGAATGATGTACTGTACGCGAGTGAAGAAGGCATACAGACCTTAGCGGGTACGGAAGCGTTTGGTGACGTAGAGAACGACGATGTATCTCGTAAAGTCAAGAATTACTTCAGTTCGGCCCGTGGAGAGTTTAGGCCATCAACCCCTCTAACTTTCTCTGATTCTAGTTTAGACCCCTACTCCGTGACGTATAACACGGTAGATGACTACCGCATTCTAAGGACGTTGTATCTAGCGTACCTGGATACGATTAGTACCTTATTCGTATTGCTGAAAATAAGTAACAGGACTTCTACTACTCCTTTAAATAAAGACGGGTTTTTGTGGTCTTTTTACAAGTCTTTCCATAATCAAAAAGCGAAAGACGTTAGCTTATTGAAGTCCGGGGAAGATGTATCCGGCTGGGCTAAACTCGATTTCTCGGGGGTTGTCAGTAGGGCGGCTAGCGACGGTGCCAATTTCGGGGCTACGGATGTCGTACCTTTTTACGTGGTAACGGACTCGCCTTCTAGCGGCACTCCCAACGTGGGGGCGTTAACTAAGACCATGCTACTGTTAGCCGGAACCAGGGGGGTAGATCCGCCCCAGAGTAAAGCCATTGTATACCCTTGGCCCTACTACGCTAACTCCAGTACTGGCGGGGCGTTCGACAGACGGGGAGACTTTACGCTGCAAAAGACGTCTGGCAGCTTAAGTACTCAAGTACTTATGAACACGGTGTCTTCCACCTCTGACATACGGAGCAGTAGGCTGTCTAAAGTCATAAGCCCTCCGTCAGGCATGTCGTTTAGTGATTTTACTGGAGTGGTTAACTACATACCCAGATCAGAGAATGAAGTTACTTTAACGATTGCTTTTGTTTTGGTCGGTAAGCGAGCAAAAATACATAAAGCGAGTGTATCCCTCAGAGGTTACTCGTCAGGGCAGGGTGACGCCCCGTCCAGGACACTGCCTATATCCAAGATTTTCGGGATTCCGAATCTCCCTCAGGGTGCAGTGCAGGTAGGCGTGGAAGTCAACAGCAAGTACGATTTCGAAGTACTGAGTATAGAGTTCAATGCCAAAGGGTAATCGTAAAAGGGTGTCAGTGAAACGCGCCATAAGGGCGTTCGGACGTAAAAGTTTTTCGTATGGGGAGCTACGGGACTCGGATTATCGCTGGCTGTACGTCGCGTACCAAGAAGGCGTGTTCGATGGGATTAGCATTCCTGAAGACCTAGAGCCGGTAGGATTTCTGGAGTTCTTCAAGCCTTTACAGCGAGACTACGGGCTAGTGGTATACAGAGGTAGAGGCGGAAAGCCTTTGATCATGTTCGTGTTCACTTCGTTCCAGACAGCGGTAAAAGAAATTAAAACGTTCCCTATGCCTTGGGCAACGTGCGTCAGTAACGTACTCTGTGCCGTACATTTCTATGGTCGAGGCTCCCAAAGTTTCAACTTGGCAAGTATTGTTAAAGAAGATGAAGCTAAGTTCTTCAGGCACTTGATCAAGTACGGAGTGGTGCGTAAAGTAGGTATTATCGAAAACGCTTTTGACGGACTAGACGGGTACTACTTTCAGGGTAAAAAGATGGAGACCCCGTGGCTAAAGCCCTTAAACATGTAGACTCGTACCCTGAGTTGGCCGACGCATCAGCACTTCAACGCATATTATTGACAGAAGGCAGGAGCCCTGACGAGCTTCCTTTGCAACACCATTTCAGTGAAAGCAAGTATACCCGCGTAGTAAAGATACCGAAAGGCTACTGGGTAGTAGGTAAAGTCCACAGGGAGAAAACACTTAACATCTTGATGCAAGGAGAGTTACTGTACTACTCAGGTTTTAAAAAGCAACCTCAACGTCTTAAAGCACCTGCGGTGTTCGAATCCGAAGCTGGACAACGTAAAATAGTGGTTGCTTTGTCCAACGTTGTTTTCGCTAATGTACACGTTACAGATGAGACTGACTTGGTTAAATTGGAAAAACGGTTTATAATACCGGAGCATGAGCTATTGGAAAGTGACCATGACCCTGAAAAGTATATGTTTGTCTTGCACAAAGACAGTACTGAACTACTGCCTAGGTATTAACTAATGTCATGGGCTAATGTCGTAGGCGTTGGCATATCCTTAGCGGGGGCTAGTTCTAGCAGAAGAAGAGCACGTGAGGCTTCAGGCGTTTCGCGAGAAAATGCTGCGAGGGTTAACGCGACAATACCTTCACAAGGTAGCTTCGTGGGCGCGGGTATAGGTGGCCCGAGTTTTACGTTTGGAGGCCCTACAGGGAGTAACGGACAGTTAGTAGGCAGTTCCGCTAACCCGTTATCCGCAACACTCGGCATAGCCGAACAAGGTTCGACTTCCAGTGCGGGGGTTTTCCGTGATCCGACAACGGGTGTTATATTTAACGGGCTAACGGGGGAACCTATTAATAGCGGAGCCTTCGTAGGAGAAAATCAGTCGTTTTTAGATATCAATATACCTAACTTTGCCCCTAATTTCGGAGCACTGGGCGCGATAAACTCTGAGTTGACTTCATTAGGAAATAGGTTTAATGAAGCAGGACAAGCAACTAGCTCCGATCTGTTAGAGATAGCAGACCAAGCAGGCGAGTTACTTCCTCGTGTTGCAACAGGCGCTTCAGAGATAAGAGAAGCACGCAGAAACCAGCTAAATAACGCTGAGTCTGCATCGATTGGTGACCTACGAGAGTCCATCAACCGACGCAGGTTATCCGGTTCTTCCTTTGCGAACGACAGTATCTCCCGATCACAAGCAGAATTTGGCGAACGACGGGCGGAAGCAGATGCGTTATCATCTTTAGAAGAGATAACAGCGACTGCCCAAATACTAGGGTTCCAGTCCCAAGTTATAAATCAAGCAGGCAATCAGTTGTTGGCAGCATTGGGTGGCGAGTTAAGCACCTTACAACAACGGAGCTCGAATGAGCAGTTTCGCATAGGCGCGACGCTACAAGCTAATCAGTTGCAGTTTGCAGCCGAAGCACAGGCACTGTCATTAGCTTTCCAAGGGCAGCAAATAGCTCAAGACTACATAACCAGCTTACTTCAGATAGCTAATGGTGCGACGGACATACAGGCGTCAGCTTTGACTAATCAATCGAGCCTAGATGCCGGGTTCGCGAACGCAGGGTTAGCGGCTATAGGTGGTTTATCTGGTGGTGGCGCAGGCGGTGGGAGCCGAGATGACCTCCTTGATGCTCAAGTAGGAGGGTCGATATAATGGTTAACCAGATACAAGTACCGAATTTCGCAGGCACTATTCAAAATGGTATTCAATTGCGTCAGCAAGGCAAGCGGGACGAGCTAGCGCGTCGACAACAGGGCAATAAAGTCAGCCAACAAGAACAAGCTAAAGCGTTCAAGATATACAACGATGGTGCGGCTAAGATACGTGAAGGTATCGAGACCATGACTGCGTTCGCAGCTTCCAGTCCCGAGCAGGATCTAAGGCAGCTGTCTGAGTTTAATAAGCTCTTAGCGGGTTCAGCGCAACAGATAGACAACGTGGGTGCCCAACTGGGCATACTGGGTCCAAGTCTCGTTCAAGAAATACAGCAAGCGTTTCAAACTGTGCAGTCTGGTACTGAGATTGCTACTAATGCAGGCACTCTATCCGGTATTCAAACTAACGCACAAACAGCCGCTACTGATCAGGTAGCCCAAGGCAGCGCAGCAGGTGTTCAAGCGGCAACCTCCGCTAATACCCAAGCAGTAACGGCGCAGCAGCTTGGCACTCCTGCGGTAGTAGGCGCTAACGCGGCTGCTCAGGCTAACACGCAGTTAGCCGGAACGGATCAAGCGGCTATAGGCGTAGCCGATGCCCAACAAACCGTGGCTAAGCAGCAAGAGCTGTTTGATTTCGTGCAGCGCGAGTTCGGTTTAACCGGTGAAGATGCGATCAATGCCAAGAAACAGATATTCGGTTTAGATGAAAAAGGGCTGGATGTAGCTAAACTGGAAATAGCCGTTAACCAGATGGGCCCCGAAGTCCGGGCTAAGATGGAGAACGATCAGCCGTTGACTCCACAAGAGTTCCAATTGTTCATAGCGACAATGAAGCAACTAAACTCGTCTGATTCTTTAGTGCAACAGTTGCAACAGGCTTTCGGAAACCAGCCGCAACGCGGTGGTCTGACCGAGGCACAAAAGGCAGAGCAACAACAGTTACGGAATAACCAATAGGGTGGGTTTATGCTTACCCCAGAACAGCAAAAGAGACTGGACGAACTGGATCGGCTTGAAGCCGCCGCAGCTACATCGTTCATACCTGAAACCGTATCGCCTACCCCGTCCACGACGCAAGCGGGAGACCGGAACCGACTCTTAAAAGACCAGCAGCTTGTTAAACGGGCGCAAGCTAACGGCGTTACGGCTCAACAACAGTTCGATAATGAACAAAACGCACCTCTCCCTCAAAAAGCCGCACAACCTTTAGTACCGGACAGCACTATATTCTCTCGTTTCAGTAAGCGGTTTAACGAGAGTTCAGACCAGATTGCCAAGATACCCACTGAGATTGAAGGCGACTCTTCTGCTTTAATGGGCATCCTTAAAAGTGCGATACACCCTGAAACCACCCGAGCGTTGTTCGGGCAAGAAGGCGTAGATAAGCAAGCACGCGACTTTAAGGACTTAGGTAACACTCTTAAGAAGGGTGTACTGACCCCACTTAGCGGCCTTGACGCGGTAGTGTTTTCACTGACCGGTGGGCCGCTAGGAGAAGCTATCCGCAAGGTGCCGCCAGGTGAACGCCAGATAAGTATGACGGAGTTCGAAGAACCCTTAACAGTTAACACTACTCCCGAGTCAATCGAGCAGGAAGCGTCCACATTCGAAGAAGCGGTCACGATGCTCGGTATCCCTGGAACAGGCCCCGCAGTAATGGCGATTGCCAAAGGCTTATCCAAGACTGCCGGTAAAACGGAGGCAGTTCAAGGAGTGCTTAAGACCCTGCAAAAGGACGACCCTCGTTTGCGTAAAGCAGGTGCAGAGCCATTCGGCAATGAAGAATTTGATATCGTGTTAAGTGATAAAGTGATGAAGCAGTTGAACGAGGATGCGGTTAAAGCCTTACGGGGAGCACCGCCTTCTGATCAACGTGTTTTCTTGGACATAGCAGATGGGTTAGAGGATGGCACTATAGACCCTTCTCGCATATCAGGTATATTGAACAAGCATGATATGGACGCGAACACCTTTGTAGAGATATTCTTAGCCACTGGTTCAGGTGCCGGTCGCACGCTTAACCGTTTCTCAGCTACTTCAAAGGCACTGTCAAAGGCGTTCAAAGCCGATAATCCTGAACTGGCTGTTAAGCTGGCGAAGGAAGCAAAGGATGCTGATTTTGGAGGTAAACTGTTCCGAGGCATCCAGAAGACGGACGAGTTTCGGCGATTAGCAGGAACGTCACAACTGGTAACGGCGATCCGTAACGCGACTGTCACTCCGGTAGTAGCCGCAGTGGGTGCGATCGATAAGTCGTTTGAGATACTGCTCCGTGGAAGCTTTACCAAGGACGCGTGGTCGGACGCTCTTGGAGTGATAGGTCAAGCGCCCAATGCTGCCAAGCAGGGTTTACCGTTTACGGGTAATGCACAGAAGATATTCAACAAACTGGATGAAGTACCTAGTTCTGCGTTGAACGTGTCTAAGAAAGAAGAATTCTTGAGTAACGTCGGCATCGCGGATGCGAACATCCCAACAGGTGGTGCAGCCGACAAACTCGGTCAGTCTCGTAAAGCTTTCAAAGAGGGTAACGTACTTGAAGGAACCGGTGAGGCACTAGACGCCTTAGGCAATGTCACAAAACGTGGCCTCACAGTGTTCAATCGAGCACAAGAAAAGATCATGCGCGTGGGTGCGCTGTCTCTTCGTCTTGCACAGATTAAAGGCGTTAAGTCAGTCGATGACGTGGACTTCGCTAAACTCACTCAGGCTGAGATTGAAGAAGCGGTAGACTTCGCACTGGAAGTTACTTTTGCTAAGAACCCTACGTCCCAAGTTATGAAGGATGTTCTGGGAGGTCTTAAGAGCATCGCGCCCTTGTCCACGGCAGAAGCTCCTTACATTCGTTTTATGTTCTACAACGCCCCGCGCTGGATAGTTAACCACTCACCCATTGGCGCTGCTAAGGTGTTCGGCCCTAAGAACCTTAAAGCACTGGCTAATGGGGACACACAGAGAACCGCTAAGATATTATCCGAAGCGGCTACGGGTAGTATGCTTATCTCCGTTGCTGCTCAGATAAACCGGAGTGAAGCGTCGGGGGATAGAACCGGCGAGATAGTACGGGAGGATGGTAGCGTCGTACCCGTAAGGTCTTATGCCCCGTTAGCACCCTACTTACTAATTGCCAAGATAATTGAAGACCCGAGCAGCGTACAACCACGTGACTACGTGGAACTTTTAACCAGTATGCGCACGGATAAAGACACGCCTTCTGGAGTATTGGGTGACGTTCTGCAAGCCGAGAACGCAGAAGAGGTAGAGAAAGCGGTCAACGGTTTAGCGGCGAATTACCTTGGCATGTTTACCGTACCCTTTAGAATGGCTAAGGACGTGGTATCGATCTTTGACCCCGAAGAAGCCATTCAACGTGACACTCGAAACGGCGGTATATTGGATAAAGCTAAAGACAACATCCCGTTTCTCAGTCAGGAGCTTGACCCCGTTCAGAGTTTGTTTGAGCCTGGCCCTAAGATACAAGACAGCCCGAAATTCTTAGATAGTATTGCCGATAAAGTGCCGGGTAACATCGCACCGATCGCAAGACAACTGACCGGTGTAACGATAAACTATCGACCGGAAGTGGAGCAAGCGGTTGTCGCTGCGGGGCTTAACCCTAGTAGGTTGTATCCTAAAACAGGCGTTAAGGAAGCGGACGAATTTATCACACGCGTTGTAGGAGAACTGGCAGAACGTAACGCACAACTGGAACTAGCTGGCGACGAATACAAGAGTCAGACCACTAAAGCTGGTCAAGCTATCTACCTTAAAGCGATGTTCGCGAAGTATAAAGCACTGGCTAAGATGCAGATGAAGCAGGAAGATCCGCAGTTGTACCTACGTTCCCAGATAGAGGCTAACTTAACTGAACTTGAGAAGCAGTTTCTTGACGAGTCTGGGTTCTTGCAGAACTCTAAACTGCAAAGTCCTACAGGACTTGAGAACTTCATCCAGACAGGTAACGTGGAACCACAGCCCCTTCGTGTCAACATCCATGAGCCTAAGCCCCCCGTAACCATCACTCCGACTCGATAACTTTATTATACTTTTCGATAAACTCAGGGTGCTCGATCAAGTAAAGCTGTAACGCCTTTAAAGCTCTCGCCGCCACACTGGTTAAGTGCAGACATAGGTCTTCTTCATTGTCCTGATCCAGATACTTATGCGAGTGTAAGTGCCCTTTCAGTTTTAAAAGCTCGTGGTTAACGCCTTTATCGTAGAAGCCTGCGCCATTCTTATGCTCGTTATTGCTGAAGGAGTAAAGTACAGCGTTATTTGCTGATCGCAGTAGCACTTGGTACTCGTCGTTGGTCACCTATAACTCCACTGCCACGCCATAGCTTCTGCAATTCCGGTATACGTTCGAGAACGCTCTTTCCATCGATCTTTTCCAGACGGTAAATAATGCAGCCGTTGGCGTTCGTTATCGGGTAAGGTTAGCATGTGCGCTTTAACGTCATTGCTAGGCTCTAAAGGAGACAGGCCTTCTAGCCATAAGCACGTAGCTTTCTGTTCAGGGTGTCCGAACATCCAGGGTTGGACAACTTGCGTTTGACTTTTCCCTATGAGCCTTTTAGCGTACTTATGCATGATAGGGTTTTCTACCGCCTTTTTAGGAATGGGGGCGTCGAGTAGCAGTTTGAAGAACTCCGCTCCCTCGAATAGCTTGAGCCACCTTTTAGCGTCTTTATGTAAATGGCATACGCCGGAGTTACAAAGGTACGTGCAATCAGGGTGGGCCACCATCAGGTCCCATCCGTCATTCAAAACTTCACGCACGTCACCCTGGTAATGGTTCCCTTCTGTTTCACTAGGGAGTAAGTCGCAGCTCATTGCATCGTGACCTAAAGCCGAGAAAGCGTCACGTACTCTGCCTGAGTACTCACAGGCGACTAGGACCTTCACTCTGGAACCTCCAGTTTCACTTTACCGGTTAAATCGCTTTGCATCTTATCCTTCTTGCGAAGTGCCTCGGCAATGCGTTGTTCTACTGAGTTCGCTACAGCGAGCCGGATATACACAGGCTGTTTAAACAAGCCTGATTGCGCCTGGCGTATCGCACCCACGCGCTCGTCCATCTGTTGGTTCAGCTCTAGGCTCCACTCTGCCCCGAACCAAAGAATAGTCCGGCCACCCTTTTGCAGGTTCAACCCATGGCCGGCAGACGCGGGATGGCAGCATAGTAGTCTGATCTTGCCCTTGTTCCAACGCTTAACGGCTTTAGGCTCGTTGATGTGGACAGCGTGGTTAAAGCGTTTCTTGATACGCAGCCAGTCTGACTTGAACTGAAACGCGATAATCAGGTTCTCTCCCTGGGTTTCGTTGATCACGTCTTCCAGTGCGTCGAGCTTCAAGTCGTGAACGACATGAAACGGGCTGGTGTCGTCCATTGGGTCGGTATACACCGCGCCATTGCAGAACTGCGCTAATTTGTTTTGCAGGTTAGCGACCGATAAGGCTTCAACCGAAGTATCTTCGTCCAAGGCTAAGTAGAACTCGTCTTCCAGTTCTTTATACTGCGAACGTAACTTGTTTGATAAGTGAACAAGTACCGGAGGCGGGTTCAGGATCTCCGGCACATCGATATGGTCTTCTACTCGTACCGAGAATGCGACGTCCCTAAGCTTATCATCGATCTCTTCACCTTCGAACACGCTTCGCAGGTGCCACTTAAAGCCATTATAATCCTGCTCAAAGAACCGCTCTTTATACCACTTCTGAGTGCGTCCAAGGCGCACGCCTTGGTCGATCACGAACAACTGCGGCCATAACTGTAAATAACCGTTAGGCATAGGTGTACCACTTAGGTAATAAAGTCGGTGTATCTTAGGCAACACGTAGCGCGTGGCTCTGAAAGTGGTGGCTCCTGGAGTCTTGTACCCTTTGCAATCATCAATGATCACCATGTCATACGGCCAATCTTGCCCGAAACCTTTAACCAACCATGGCAAGTTTTCTTGGTTGATGATCTGTATTTTGCCTTTACCAAGCTTAGCTTCTCGTTGGTCGGGAGTACCGAACAGCAGTTTCACTTTACGCTGTAGACCATGCAAGTGTGTCCACTCCGTGCATTCTTCAGCCCACGTGTGCTCAGCGGCTTTTTTGGTGGATACGACTAGCACTTTCTTGACTTCTTTAGCTTCCAAGAACTCTTGGGCTACTGTCAGATTAACCACTGTCTTACCCGAACCCATACCCGCCCAACAACACTGGTTGTCGGTATCATCGGCAATCGGGTTAAGCAGGCGCTCCACCATTGCGTTCTGGTAGGCGTGGAAGTCGGAGCGTTTAAGCACGGCCAAACAAGATTGACTTAGCGTCCAGCAGGTCGTCACACACGTAGGTGTCAACCTTAACCCCCCTCATTTTTTTACTGAACCGGATTTGGGCGGAACTGGCAGGTTCCCCTAGTTTTTTGAACTCTATAAAGAACACTCTGCGGTTCTTTATAAAAATCCTGTCGTGCGCACCCCGATGGCCGGTGAATGCGACCTTGGCAGTAAAGAACCCGAGGCGTTTAGCGTACCGAACTGCCGCTTGCTCGATGCTTTTCTCCGTAACAACGCGTTCACTGGCTTTCTTTGAGTCAAATGTTTTCAATGGATTTTACCTCGGTAGGTGTCTTGCAACGCTTGCACTTGTTCAGCTAAAGCGATCACTGCTTCTTCCAAAGCATCACCGTAGGTGGACGCACCGGTGATGACTCGCTCCATTATATTGAATAGCTTCGGGTTCTTGTGGGCAAGAACGACGATCTGTGCTTGATTATTTAGTTCTTTGGTTTCGTTCATGTTTTCCTCTTAGGCTGTCGCCATTCGCACATCCGTTCTACGACTTCGTCGCTCGGGCATTCGTCTACCCATACGTGAGTTATTTTCGGAGCTCCTTTGTGCTTGTGTACCTGAGCCACTACAGCACGGTCGGAGCAACCGAAGTCTATCCCGATGGTCTGACTTTTACCTCTACCTCTTAAGTTCATGTTTTCCTCTTGGTTTTTAACCGCTGGTTCTTCAGGTTGCTAACCTCTTGCAGGTGAGCAGGATTACAGCACAACCTATTCTCACAGGTGTGGTCTATCTGCTTTTTGTTGCTGACGAATCCGTGAACCAAGGAGTACATTAAACGATGCACGTACACGTATTGCCCTTTAACGTTTATCTTGCCGTAGCCTCCACCTCGTCCGTTACCGCTGGTCGCCCCCATCCACTCCCAACACTTAGTATCTTTGTGGACTTTTATCTTCCCCCGCAGTCTGTTAACTAAAGCGTCCCGTAGGGTAGAGTTAATAGCCATGTACGTAATTCCTAGGACGTGTTCTCGACTCATTTCCAAAACCTCCCTAATTCGCTGGCGGATGCGATTAAAGGGATACCCTTCATCCACTTCTCTTTGACGCAAAGCAGTTTAGACATTTCTTCTGCACTGCCTTTACCCTTCTTAACGTCGGATACGATCTCGTCGTACACGGTTAACACGGTCTTCTTGTACACGGTTCCTCGGAGTCTCAGTTGCGCGGCTACCATGATATCACGCGCTACCGCTTGGACTATGTTCTCCACCCACTTGCCGCCGTAGCTCTTAAGCACGCCCCATTGGCGGGTCTTGCTGTCCATGCCGAAGTAGCGTACCTCTTTACCGAAGTTACCCGGGCGAATGTGTGGGTTAACATAGTGCAGCATTCGACCACTCGGTAGTTTGATCCACAGGTAGTTAACGCCTTTGTATTTACCCGCTTTAAACACGACGTACTTGCCTGCTTGAATGGCACGCCCTGGGTTCTCGATCGCACGTATAGCAGCTCGATCGCAGACTTCCCAGAGTCCTAAGGGGCCGTGGTCTCCACGCTTGTTGGCAAGATGTGGATTACTTTGACGGTACTGGTCAACCACGTACATCTGGTACTGTTCTGTGGTGTCCAGCTTTCGCTTTTTAGCTTTCTTGCGCTGCTCGTTATGCCAATCCAGTGTGCTGTGCAAACGGGCAGGTAGTACGAAACCATCTGGCACTTGGATGTCTATCTTTAGGTTGGTTGACATGGTGTTGAGCGCCATGAAGCCACCAGCGTACCCACAAGCCAGCGTCACAGCCTTGCCGCCTTGGTACTCGTTGGTGCCTTTCTCGATGTGTTTAACCGGCTTCTGGAATACACCGGATGCTGCGATCTTGTAGATGCGAGAACTGTCGCCTTCTTCATCCCCCTTGCGGATCTCCCGTAACACGTCTTTACCACCTGCCAGCCAGTGCAAAACACGTGGCTCAATGGACGAATAGTCAGGAGCAATTAACCGGTGCCCTTTTGAAGCGGTTAAAGCTGTTCGTATCAAGCTGCATAGTACGTCAATCGGGTTACCGTAGACCATGTCAATCAGTTCTACGTCACCCTGCTTAACGAGCTTCAATGGCTCGCCGTAGGTCTGGAACGTAGGCCGTGGCAGGTTAGCTGTGTTAATCCCGCGACTGGCTGTACGACCTGTACCGGCTGCTTGGTATATCTCCATGCCTCGCAATCGGTGGTCTTTACGATCCGCCCATGCCAACATGTTCAGGTACTTCTTAGGCATGGTACTGGCGCAGGCTATCTTGAGTTCCATTACCTGTTTAACCATCGGGAACTTACACTCCTGTGCGGCTTTTAAGAGGGTATCGCCCTGCATGTTGGGTAGCTTTTGCAGGTTAGCGTGGAACCAACTGAGCAATTGAGTATTGCTGTTCGGGTTGGCCAGCTGCGTTAAGAACCGCATCTTAGTAAGCTGTTGCTCCTTAACGCCGGTGTACATCTGGTATGCAGTCTTGCACAACTTCACGTCCACCTTCATACCGCGCCAGTTTTGTTGTTGGTTCAGTATCCAGACTTGACGTTCTGTCTTGCTCAGGGGGCGCAAGTGGTTAGACTTGTGGCGTTCCGCGATTACGTCTTGTACGCAGTAGGCGCCTAACTCTTCCATCAACGGCCAATACTCGTCGCCCCAGTAGGTTACAGGGTCTTCCAGTTCACCTTTGCGAGGGCCTTTAGTATGCTTCTGCGGGACACACAGTTTACGGATTAACGCGTAACCGGACTTGTCTTTACTTTGCTCGACTCCTGGAAGCTTCATCTGTGCACTGATCATGCCTAGCGATTGTGGCCAGTTCGAAGCGCAAGCTAAGGCCATGGTGTCATGCCATTGGTTGAAGTCGATCTTTAGCCCGAGCACGTTTTTTATAATGCAGCACTCGAAGAAGGAGTAGAACGCGTGCAGTTCGTCACCTGATTTCAGTAGCTTCTTAACGACTTCGCGTATTCCAGGGGTATGTCGGCTTCGCATTACTTCACCGTTGTTCTTAGCCCACCCTAGCCACAGTACCCGAGTAGAGGGATGTCTTGAGTAAACCCACGCTCCGTGTGTCAGTAAGTCGCACTCGCTGTAGGTCTCGAAGTCTAAGTGATATTTATTCATGGGTTGCCACCTCGTTTAAAGTTAATTCCCCGTTCTCGCGTCACAGGTGGGGTTGAAGCCTGCCTCTTCGCCCAGGAATAAGGGGCTGACGCTTTTACCGTTATTCGGTTTTAAACTTAAACCCCCCGTTTCTGCGTCACAGGTGGGGAGAAAGCCTGCTATCAATCCCGAGGAGCACGGGAAGACGCGGGGTTGTTCTTTACCAGCTTTCGGGTTTAAAAATAATTCCCCGTCTTCGCACAACGAGTGGGGTTGAATCTCGTAACCTTGGCAGTGGCATTGCCATAGTGCTAGAAAACAAAAACCTTAGTTTTCGTCGTCATCCCAATCTTCGTCATCTTCTTCATCGAAGTCGAAACCATCGGTTGCTTCGTCAAAATCGACAGGTGGTGCGCCGAACGGTTCGTCGTCGCCAGCGTGGACTATAGCCAATAAATCCATGCCTAACATAGGATTGGATTCGGCAGTACCGTTACCTTCCCACACCCACATGTTAACTTTAGCATCCACCCGGCAGCCTGCATAAAACATGTTTTTAGAGTTAGCTTCATCTTCTTCAACAGGAGCGCCTCGGCTGTCCAATATAAAAGGACGGACTTTGTTCTTAACGTGCAACGTGACACACTTCTTATACTCGTCACGGTTGTTCTCCATGCGGTCGCGTTCGACGTCAGTTTTTATCGCAAGATACGTGGCTTTGGGGGGTACCCCGTCTAGCCCTGATGCGATCAGTTCCTTACTGTGCTTTAGCATGGCTTTAGCAATCTTTTTGTGTTTACCTTTAACGTCATCCAGCATTAGTATGCAACTGAACTTCTGTATTTTACCTTTGAAGGTGCCTTGTCGAAAGAAGTTAGGTCGTGACAGTCGTGCCCCTTTAATCATAAAGGTTTGGTTAGTCCGGCTATCGTCTTTCTGTTTTTCGTTTTTCTTTTTACTCATTTCAAGTTTCCTCGTTTTTACGTTTTAAGTTTTACAGTTTAAGTGTCATTCTCGAATTCGAATCCTTCGAGTGCTTCAGCTTTAGGGCTGACTGCTTCGCGGGAATCGCTTTCAGGAACAACGACTAGTTTACCATCGATGTACTCGATGAATTTCTTTTTCCACGCGTCAGGTATGCCCTTCATTTTACGGGCTACTGCGGGGGTTATAACCTTGCTAACGACTACATCGTGGTTACTGATGTTGCGATTGTTCTTAAGGCGACGCAGTATCGCTTCATCATCTTCAGTGTACTTCTGAGACTTACGACCTTTGACCAGCTTCAAACCTTTGACCTTTTCACCAGCGTTGAGCGCCGTTTCGGCTTGTTCTTTGCCAAGCTTAAGAACCTTCTGCACCAAGGAGGTGTTGGCCACCAGTCGCTCAAGACGCTGGTGCGACGCGTCTGACATGAAGTCATCTACGTCTTGAGGCTCTTCACTTAAGAAGTCAAACCCGTCCAGTGCTTCTTCTTTAACAAACCGATCTAACTCAGCGCAACCTTCCGGTTGTTTGCCGACTTTACACCATTGGCACTGCTTGGTTCCAGCGTGTAGGGGGGCACCTTTCTTGCTCGCGGCCTTGCCTGCTTTCTTAGCTTTCTTGGCGAACTTCATAAGCTGGCGGATGTTGATCTCGTAGGAACTTACGTGGTCAAGCCGTGGCTGATGGATGGTGATCTTGATACCACGTATCATTTCGAACATGGACATTAAGTCCCACGCTCCGAGGGCATACAGCAGACCTTGCTTGTTCTTATAAGCGTTGACCATAATGCCTTTGCCGTATTTCAGATCGACAATCTCTAGGATACCATCAGCGTTAAGGGATACGAAGTCGGCTGTACCGAAGCCTCCGCCCACCCACCGTGAGTAGTCGATGCGCTGCTCAACGTGGGTCTCGCCACCTAAAGCATTACAGTAGTCTACGTACTGAGACACGTAAAACACCATGTCTTTAGTAACCGTAAAAGTCTTCGGTAAACCTTTAGACTGATCATGCTTGGGGAGCGTTAGTTCTTCGTATTTATAGTAGTCTGGTTGTATGCCCCGCTTTAAACACCGTTCAGCAAGGTAATGGGCGCAGGTGCCTTCGTGCGCGAACTCGGAGTTCTCCTCTGGCAGGTCTTTGGATAATGTGACACTGCCTGGGCAAGCGAACCAGCGTTCGGCGCTGCTTGCGCCTAATGATGAGTGCTGTGCCATGACTACTTAGAACCCTTATTCGCTTTTTGCATTTCTTTCCAAGGCTTCTTGAAGTGTGCCCAGAACTCGTCAAACTGCTCCGGCTTTACGTCGGCTAATAGCTTGGCACCCACCATGTTCAAGGCTTCGCGCATGTCGTCCTTGGTAATCCAACCGTCAAGTAGTTGAACGATGCGACGCTGAATCCGCTTGTGACGCTTCGCGTTTGAAGCTGCGTCGGTGTCGGGTTTGGCTTTTTGCTTTTTGGGCTTTTCTTCGGTGTCTTTGTCTAAGGCTTTCTCCGCCTCAGCTTTTGCTTCCTCTACCGTGTCACCGAACCCTACTCCTATAGCTTCCGTTTTCGGTTTCGGTTTTGTTTTTTTAGTTTTAGCAGCCTTAAGACTAGCTCCATGCACTTCAACTACTGTGTTGTCTTCGTCAGGTGCGTTAGCTAACTGCTTCGCCGCTTCAGCGAATAGTGTAGCCAGGTTGTTGAGCAGTGCCAGTAAAGCTTTGCTTGTGTAATCCATCAATGTTTCCTCTTTAGGTTTAAGTAATTTGTAATTGCGTGTCGTGCTGTTGTCGTAGCCTATTTAGTCTAGAGGTGCTTCGTCTGTCTCGCCTTGCACCCACTCAAGGGCTACTTTAACCCCCTGCTCGTAAGTCATTCCGGGGTACACGGATTGTCCCGCGTCTTCCGCCTCTAGGCACTTGTTCAAAACATCATCTATTTCTGCTTGTTCTCTCATTTTCCACTCCGTTAAAGTTGTTTTTGGTTTAAGTAATTTGTAATTGCGTGGCGAGCATCATATCAGAAAAAACTTGCATGTCAAATAATCTTACATTAGTATGTTCAACCTATGACGATACAAGACCAGATTGAACAGATGGAAACTAAGGCTCAAGCCTTGGAACTCTATAAACTGATAACGCAAAACCCTGATGCACGAATAGAAGACTTTACCAACTGGGCGGGGTTTCAACGACAAACGTACTACGATTGGGACAACCCGTTACCTGATAAAACGCGCTTCCAACTGTACGGTCGACTGACCAAGCTGCTCAAGGAAACGACTCATGCCAAATGAGTTTTCGCAGTACGCGCATAAGCTGCTAAAGCTAGGTTACGAGCCCGTTCCCATACCTTTAGGCGGTAAAGGTCCAAAGGGTCAAGCTTCTATAGGCTGGCAAAAGAACAAGATAACGCCTGCTCGAATCGACACATGGGCTGAAGAGTACCCGACTGCCGGAGTCGGCATTCGATCACACCGAACTCCCGGTATTGACCTGGATGTTTATGACAAAAGCGTTTCGGAGTTACTGTATGACTGGTGCCACTATAAACTAAACGGAGCTACCATCGGCAGGATAGGGCAAGCTCCTAAGATACTGGTGCCTTGTCGAGCTACTGCGTCTGCTTCTAAGCGATACTCTAAATCCTATACTGATTCCGAAGGACGTGTTAACCGTATCGAGATACTACGCAAAGGCCAGCAATTCGTGACTTATCACCAGCACCCCGACACTCAAAAGCCGTACCGCTACGACACTGAAAATACGTTCGTAAATACCCCTAGAAAAGAACTACCTGTCCTCACAGAAGAACTGATCGACGAGTTGTTCGGCTACTTTGATTCCATTGTACCGGACGATTGGATGAAGACAGGCAAACAGTCTACTAAACCGACTAACGGGCACGACGATTCGTACAGTCACCTGGTTCCAAGGCTGGATATTACAATGGTACAAGCACGTAAGGTTCTTAAGTCCTTACCGTACTACGACGTTGACGATCATAAACGGTGGTTGAACGTGGGCATGGCGGTACACCACCAGTTTGGTGGTAAGCCTTTAGCCATGAAGCTATGGGCTATGTGGTCTAAGCAATCAGACAAGTACGACCCTAAAGCCTTACAACAACGCTGGCGTTCGTTCGGTAACGGTGATGGTCCACCCGTTACCTTCGCCACGGTTTTGAAGTACGCCAAAGAAGCGCAAGTACAAGTTGCTAAAGCGAAAGTCGAAGGCCCAAAGCCGCCGCCTCGTGAGTCACGCAACCTGACGGGTTTCCTGAAACGTTACGCGTTTATGCCAGAAGGAAACAGCGTGGTTGACTTAAAGCGACCCGTAGATCAGGCTGTGATAAAGATCGAATCCTTCCGTAACTTAACTGCTAACTGCCGTATGGATGTAAACAGCCCTACTGCGGCCGACCCAGATCGCACTAAACTGGAGCCTATCCATAAGTTCTGGCTGACCGACAAAGACCGTATGACGATTGAAGGTACTACCTACGATCCTGGAACGGATAAACGTATCACGCGCAAGAACCGTCGCTTGTTCCTGAACCTTGCTCACTTCCCGCAGCACGCGAAGATCCTTAAAAAGATGCAGGACAAAGGCGAGACTCGCTCTCTTAAGGTGTTTGCTGACCATATGCAATACCTGTTCCCGATTAAGTCAGAGCGAGAGTGGTTCGAACAATGGCTCGCGTGGAACGTACAACGACCGGCTCAACGCTGTAAAGTAACGCCACTGCACGTATCCAAGGCGCACCGTACCGGGCGTGGGTGGGTGGTGGAGTTACTCGAACACTTGCTCGGCAACTGGAACGTGAGTAAGGCTAAGATGGCCCACTTGTGCGGCGGTAGCGGGATGTCTCAGTTTGACGATTACCTGCATCAATCCCTCGTGTGCGCCATAGAAGAAGTGAAGGAGTCGGATAAACGCTACGCTGTGAACGACCAGATCAGAGATATCTTAACCGAGAACCGGTTGAACGTTAACCTGAAGTATGGCGGTAAAGGGACTATCGATGTGCATACCAACATGTTCCTTATGACGAATCACAGCGATGGCTTAATCATCCCGATGGAAGACGAACGTATCTACGTACTGTCCGGCGCATCCCACCGGCAAAGTACAAAGTACTACGATAAGCTGTACAATTGGGCGCATAATAAGAAGAACATCGCTGCCTTATGGGGTTATCTGCAAAGCGTGGACCTGTCAAACTTCAACTGGCAAGTAGCACCTGACACTCCAGCACGTGCCAAGATGATTGACTACAACCTGACCACTACCGAAGCTGTGTTTCTGCAATGGATGGAAGAGAATAAGTATAAGGCCTTGTCCCGCCAGGCGATTGACCTGCAACTGAACCAGTTAGCTGACCGTGATGGACACTGCGAACTGATTGAATCGAAGCAGGTGAACAAGCTCTTACAACAGCACTCGGAGAAGTTGAAACAAGTGCGTTTGAAGGATGGAAGTCGTATAAGAGCCTGGGGTTTTGGGGGTTGTCGAGGCTTCGGGACCAAACAAATCCGCAAACAATTGCGTAAATCTTCACCAGATACGCTGGACTAAGGCGTTTTTCGACCGTAGAATGGTTAACATGCTACGAAAATTAAGCAAGCAGGGCAAGGACCTACTTAAAGAGCGTGAAGGTTTAAAGCTGCATGCGTACAAAGATGGCGGCGGAGTATGGACTATCGGTTACGGCCATACCGGAAACGTTAAATCGGACGACCGCATAACTGAACGACAAGCTTCTGACCTTCTGTCTAAAGACGTGGTTTGGGCTGAAGACGCGGTGTGGAGCAACTATGCGCCAGTTAACAGCCTATACCAACACGAATTCGACGCGCTAGTGAGCTTTGTATACAACGTAGGGGAGCCCCGATTCAAACGTTCGACCCTTCTTAGAGAACTAAACAGGGGGGCGCTGCTAGCGGTTCCTCAAGAAATGATGCGCTGGAATCGCGTCAAAGGTCAACGGAGCGAGGGGCTTGTAAACCGCAGGCTGAGTGAAGTAAACCAATGGGTCAACTTTAACAACAGGTACACAGTATGAGCATTCTACAAACAATCGACAAAGTATCAAAAGGCAGTAAGATATTCATGACGTCTGCATCCTTCGGGGCTATAAACGCGCTGTTACTCGCTGCATTTGGTCTTGACTTGGTGCCTTATACCGAACAGATCGGCATCGTTATGGGCGCGTTAAACACTCTCGCTCTGGCTGGAATCAACATATGCCGCATGGCTCACGACGATATTCGTATTAAGATGGGTAATAAATCATGAGAACCTTAGTCATCTTAATACTAACCCTCGCACTGCCTGGTTGCGCTGGAATTACTAGCGTTTTCTCAGGAAATTCTAGCGAAACAGTGGCGATGGACGCAAGCGGAAACCCCATAGTATCTAGACTTGGTACGGTTAAGAAGCTACGAACAAAACAAACGCAAGCCGCTGCATTAGGAAACAACATGCAAGCGTCGATGGTCGCAATAGCGGCAGTTGAGGTAGAGCGTTTGAAGCTAGCTCAGGCCGAGTTGAAAAGTTCAGCACCAGTTGAAACATGCAAGACTATGACAATCATGCAGGTGAACGATCTTAAGGCAGACGCGCAAGCCGTGTACCTTAGATCGGTTGAGTCATGCCAGCAACGCCAATTTTTTGCATCTATCATAAGACAGCAAAACAAAACGATTGCACAGCTAACACAAGGCAAGTCCGATCTTGCTTATGTTGCTGATTCATTCGGCTCAACTATTCGATCTGTAGCGCATGAAGGAACGGCTAAAGTACAAGCTATCACGCGCTTTGCTACCGGAGGTGTCATTGCTATAAGCACAGAGCGCGCTATACGATCAGGTAACGAATCAATCCGTGATGTAGGCGTTGCAGCGGCCACCTCCAAAGGCAACACAACAGTAGGCGACATAACCCTATCATCCAGCCAGCACAGCACTGCTAGCGGATCAGGTGGTAGCGCAACTGGATCAGGCGAGGGTTCGGTAGCGGGAGGCTCAGGTACGGCAACATCGGCTAATGATCGGTCTGACTTATCGCCAACGTATATAACTATTGCTGGAGATGCAAATAACTCACTCGCAACAGATACCGCGGCGGCTCAAGCCGGTGGTGAACATAGCCAGAACTTGGCGCCAAGCGCGAATGGACAAGTGGTTGACGGGGGCAAGCAGCAAGGCGTCAATGTTGCTGATGACCTAAAAGGCGACTCAGTTGTTAATGATGATGATGGTGGACAGACTTTGTTTTAACGTGATCAATAACGGTTAAGATTATGCGCCGGTATCAGTAGTTAAATACCTTCATAGCCACGCCGAACGCTTCTGTCGCTTGCATGTCGGTTATACCGTGCTTGTCTTTGAATTCTCGCATTTTAGGCAGCGCTTCACTGACAGACATGGATTTAAAGCTATAAATCTGCTTAAAATCAAATATTGTAAGTTTATCTAGTTCTTCTGAAATCACATTTATCTCCGATTTAGTTTGTTTATATCGCATTTCATCATTCAGCCTCTATCTGTTTGAGCTTGTTCAGAGTTCTTACAAACCCTCTGGTAATACCTTTGGCATACAGATCATACATATCTTCCATAGCCTCCTCATGCATCATCTCGATCTCAGTGATGCCCTTGGATAGCTTAGATGGTGCGCGAGTGTTCCATCTGGTTATCAATTCCTGTTTGTTTCGACCGTCAATAGTCAAAAAACAAGCGCCGCACCTGATAACAAAAAACTCACCAGATTTGTAAATCCCTTCATCATTATCTACGTCACCATATTTGCAAAGGGGGCATGGTTTTAAAGCAATCATAATTCAACCACCTTCATACCCAGTCGTTTACCGTCATAGTCTGGGTGGACTCCGAGAACTTGTACCGCTGAGAAATCTTTGATCCCATACAGAGAATCCCCTATTTCCCTTGACTCTATGTAGTCTGACTTTGTGTACGCGGATATTATTAATGCATCCTCCCAATCATTTTCTGATCTAAATGCCATTCTGCAAGCCAACCCCGCAGGCGATATCAATTCACCCTCTGGATTAGCGTACCAGTGCGGGGAGAGTAGGGGGCGCATTCTGAATTTTGGATGAGGTACATGCCTAGCCATACGAACTATATCCCACCTCCTGCAATCCTCGCTAGTTTCCACCAACTGCCCCACCATACAACCCATCTGAATCTGTTTTTTCATTTTGCGCCTCGTTTAGCTCGTACTGTTCTATCTTTTCGACCATTCCCCTCAACTGATGGGCTACTGAACTCCCGTTAGACCCTAGCCTGAATTCCCTCGCGAACCCAAAAGTATCGCTTTCTTTCCCTTTAAAAATGAAACGCACTTCTGGTGAGCCGTCAATAAACTCTATTAGTTGCACATGGCTCAGTCTCACGCCAAACCCTCCTGCCGCGTCACCCAGAACGCTAGCTCTGACTTTGTGAATTTGTTGAATTTTAGTAGCACCCTTCCGGTGGTTTCCGATACGTAGTTACCATATTCGTGTGTTTGACCGTTTCTGTATTTGTGTAGGTAGAGGTACTTAGCTGCGTGTTCAAACGAAATTAGACATTTATCCTGAGTGTGGTCATCCCAATCACCCACCCAATCATCCTTCGCATTCTCAACTTTAATACACTGCAACACCCTAGTGTTCAAAGCCCTCCAGCGCACCATACGCTCGGCTTCCTCTTGGGTTTCTGCTGCGTTTCCTTGTGAGTAATACGGAGAATTTGGCATACTCGAGGATGCTTCCTCTATCTCACCCCAAGGGGCGATTAAAAACCCGACACTGGTTCCGATATCAGGATAAACCAGCTCGTACCCACGCCCCGCTAATACCTGCGCCACTTGCCCGGCTGTTAGCTCTACCTCTACGCCGTTAATTTCAGTTTTCATATTCTTGTATTTGCTCCGCAGCTATTCTTATAGCATGCATGTCACCATCTAGTTTATGCCACTCTTCGATTTTTATTGATCTGCCTTGCTCGTCTTCAATCTCAACAAAAACGGGTCTTTGCGGGTCAGATGTATCTAAAATAATATTAATGTTTTTCATAATTCAATTCTCCAGTTAAAAAACAACACCCAACTAGGCAATACAACCCTGACCGAACAGCACTGCTCACGGTCTATGTATCTACGTACCGTTTCCGATAGCAGCAGAGCCATTGGGTTATTCATGGGTGTCATTTGTTCGTTTACCTCAAAGTCCGATGCACAACACCGGCACCATCCGATCCAACCGGTCTGACGCCGGTCAACGAGCTATCGGTTAACCTGTTGTAATACTCAGCACCATGCCCCGGTCTGATCCTATCGAACTGCATGGCGTTCATGTTCTGTCTGATAGTGGTCTGGTCAGCTAGATAATCGCGTTCGCGTTGGCCCTTAAACATGGTTTCTTCAAGGGCTAAACGGCATTCATTCAAGTTGTTCAGTTTAGGTTTCATAGCGCTCTTAGGGCTATGGAGTCCACAAACTCTAACTCGCTGAAAGGCACCGATATCAGGGTGTTGTTCTCAGTTAATACGATAGCTACGGAAATGGGCGCCTTTCCTATAAACTTTCCGTCGAGAAGGTTCCTCATGGAAACTGAACCCATACCTAATTCCACGAACACACCAGGAGACTTCTTCATCGGTCTGCCATAGTGGATGCTGCATAGTTGTTCCTCAGTCGCGTCAGGGTCTTCGGTGTACTCCAGGTACGTAACTGCTTTACCTTCTAATATTTTCACGCTACTCGTCCTCGACTAAGAAACTAATCTGGTCTACGTTACGGGTAATAACGTTCCCGTCGTCTAGCATTACAACAGCGGCTACGTAGGAAACCCCGGCCAGACCGGTCAGTGTTACGAACTCTAAGAACGTAGCCGTACCTGAAGGACTGTCAATAAAGCCACCATGTTTACCGTATCTTTTAAACTCAACTACCGCGCCTTCTAAATAACTGTTCATGCTTGTTCTCCTATTTCTTATTAAAACAGTGCAGTTCCAGAACATCTGGAGCCTGCCTGTGGGTGAATGTGAAAAAGCTCTTGTACGGACGCTTGGTAGACTCAGGTCGGTTAAACCTTTTCCAGTCTGATACCAAGGTACGCACCGAGCTCTTGTTGAACAGCTTAAGGTCAACTGCCATTACTTCGCCGCCTTGTGCCGTGTTCAGGAACTCTGAGATTCCTGCCATTTTGTTTTTCTGAGTCATAGTGAGTCCAGTAGTTCTTGTTTCGTTTTGAAAATCTTGCTTTCAGGTATAGGGGACTCGCTGTGCTCTAGCCCTAAGATCCCTACTCGATACCTGATACCGATCAAGCGGTCACGATAGTCTATCTGGTCTACTTGTATCCGGACTACCCGGGTTAATAGAGGGAAGTTGTTTTTCATATACCAAACCTTGTCACCGATGCTGTATTTCGTTTCAATTTTCATTAATAATGTTCCTCCAAAGTGTGGGACATCAACATCAAAGCGACCCCAATAGCGTCTGCAAACCCATCGAAAAGTGCTATAGTCGTGGTTCCGGCTACGAAAAGAAACCCTACAAAAAGGAATTTGGCTTTCTTGTTCACCTTATTACCTCCACTTCGTCTTTAGTAAAGTACGCGGCTGCTGACAGCCTACGTTCGTGCAATTCTTGCGTTTTGTCGAGCACTACGCTGTAGTGCCACTTACGCGTGCCAAATAAACGGGCGACGTACTTAACCACCCGGGCCGTATCGCCTTTAACGTACCGACGAAAGTCGGGGTTCGCGTGGGTGTCGTCTACTAGGATTCTTACCTGTTTCGGGATTTTCATTCGTCCTCTACGTTTCTGTTGTGCGCGTTAGTGAGCTGTTCTCTCAGGTCAGATCGCGTGTCTACCTCCCTGGTGCTTATGAAGGCCGGCACTCCGTCCCACTGAACTTTTAAAAAAGGAGGCGTATCCTCGAACGCGGCTTCAAATATGATCTTCAGGTTTTCACCGTCGAGTGTTTTCATTTCAAAACGGTAGCCGTAAGGAATCTCTAAGCTAACCTGCCTAACAGAACTCTCGTCTACCTCCACGTCTAGTATTCTAGGTAGTTCTTGGAGGATCATTCTTCACTAACCTTCTTAGGCATACAGAACATAATACTGCTTTCACCCGCGCTGTACGCACCGTGGTACAGTACACAGAAGTAGTCGGGGTTCCCTTTTGGAGTGAACTCGACTGTTAGGGGGCGTGGGTTTTTAACCGCCCGCTTGGCGTCTTCCTTACTGGCCAACGCTATAGCACCTCCGTACAGCAGGAAAACAGCCACCATGATAAGTAATCCGTATCCTAGTTCTTTCATTTCTTACTTTGCCTCTCGTTTAGATTATGTTTGTTAATTTAACACAGTTAAGTTAACTGTGCAAGCTACCCGCTGACGAAAGTGAGAACATGCGACATGAGTTCCGTTTTAGTCTTGAACGTACGCACCTTATTCTCGTTCTTTGTGCGCGTTTCAACACGGTACTGGCCTGACCACTCAGGCGCATCGATGTCGTGCCAAGCGTACAAGATGCGTGAGCCAGTTCTGTTCGTATAGTTCATATCAAGCCGACTGAAGTCGTGGGGCTCGTCCCAAGAATGGGTACCTTCCTCGTACACCGCTTCAGGCTCAGGTGAGGGTTCGATCCAGTGAAACTCGGTAACTACTTCGTAAACCGACCGTGACTTATCGATCGATACCGTACAGTGCTGGTAATCTTCCCCTTCGTATTTAGTCCGGGTTACTGCGCCGTAATCTCCCGCTGATAGTTTTTTGTAAATCTTTTCGTGGTAGCGAAAATAAGGTATTTCACGAGGACCCCAGTCCTTATGCGTTTCTATGAATCGGTTCGCTGTTTTAGCTTTTTCACTGTCCGTCGAATTTTTGTTAGCGACTTCATCGGACGACTCGGGCTTAACTTCGTAAGGCTCTTCCCAACTGAACGGGAACTCCTGACCTGACTTAGACTCCGTTTCATCGATCATCACCGTGTACGTAATATACGCCATCTTGTCCTTACGGGTTACTTCGCCGTAACCGCCGGTTGCTAGCTTTTCGTACGTCTTGTCGAACCGTTCGTTATCCATCAGGTGTCGGTAGAACGCCCCTTTTTTATGCGCTTCCATGAACCGTAAGACGATTTCACGCTTTTCTTTTGCTGTTAAATTGCTCATATCAGTATTACTCCGGTTGAACTTCAGTTGTTATCACGACAATCAACTTCTGCAATCAGTGGAGTTGGTCGATAAG
>Ga0256847_1000206_pt1 | contig 41050 bp, 44 predicted proteins | sample TeddybearmetaG_FD_189099 | JGI IMG/M metagenome (GOLD analysis project Ga0256847, IMG submission 189099) | Hydrothermal vent microbial communities from East Pacific Rise, Pacific Ocean - Teddybear | ecosystem: Environmental > Aquatic > Marine > Hydrothermal vents | place: Pacific Ocean: East...
TATAAATATTCCAAAATCTAAGAAAATCAATATAGAAAGTTGCTGAAATCGTCTTGTAGTGAGCCGATTGAAAAGTGCTATCTCTGAGTATCAGTAACTTAGGCCCATTTGCTGTCAAACTCAAGAAGAGGGTGAAGCATTCCTAGAATGGCTTTTAAAGCGAATAGATTTTTATTATACTTTTTTCGCAGTAGGACTTAATAATCTTTTATTTTTTTTTTAATGGGGAAATAAAATTTTCAGTGAAGGACCGCAATAACAGTAGGTAGCAAAGACTATTAGGCTCAGCCAATAGAGGAATTAAATGCCGGATATTTTAATTTAGGGGATGGTTTATAAGTGAAATCTGAATGAGAGAATTGATAGTTACCACCTCCACTCATCAACATATTTAATGAAAATCTTAGCAGTATTTTCAGCATCAGAAATGGCTCTATGATGAGTGCCAGTAAATTCCATGCCCTCTTTCTTTAGCGTATTTTTTAATCCTGTGAGTTTGTGTTCACCCTTTATTTCATGATATTCAGACTTAAGGTCAGTTGACGATTCTAGCCATTCTAACTCCATTTTATGCAGATTACAATTATCGGTAAGCATTACTTTATCATACTTCCCCCAACTGCATAGTCTATAATCTTCTTCATAGACATTGATCCAATCTTTAAATTGATCTATTACTTTAGGATACTTGTCAGCCCTATCCACATTCTCTTGGCTTATACTTGTAAGTTTTTTGCAAAATCCAGAAAGTCTTGGATTCACTGTAGGCTTCACAAATTTGCTAAAACTACTTAGAACATCTCCAGTAGGATCTACCATTACTGCACCAATCTCAATGATTTCATTTATACCTCCAGGTGGTCTGCCAAGCCAACAAGTTGCTTCTAAATCGTAAATTATAAACCTCACAAAATTGAATTTTCTAAAATAGGATCCTTGATTTCTATTAGATCTTCCCATTTTACTGATTGTTCCAGTTGATAGCTGTCTAATCTATTATGGTAATAATACAAAAGTCTAAAATTTTCTGAAATCAACACACCATCCTTTCTAACTTTTAATACTTTTTGCGGATGGTAAAGACCCAAATGCTTCAAACCATCCTCAATAAGTTCCTCAGTTGGTAATAATAGCGCTTCTGATAATCTCAATTTATATTGCTTTTCCATTTTCTTTAGCGTCGTCTGCATCTTCTTTACAACTTTCAAAAACAACTCTTTTTCAATTTCAAAACCAACAACTGGAATATTTAATACATCATAAAGGTTTAATTCTGCATGTTTGTTCAATAATATTCTAAAAGCTGCAAATGCAACTAAATGTGAACTCAGAACGACATTGTTTATCTTATAGCTCTCTACGATTTTTTCTCCTAATAATTTAGTATACACTTTTTCTCTTTGATAGACCGTTTGCACTTCTCCATCAAGCTTGAAATAACCAGAAATGTCAATAACGTTACCATGTTTATCCAATGAATTTCCTTCCAGATCTACAGGATGACCAAATACATCCATTGGTTGACCAAATGAAAGTTCTATATCAGATTGTTTAGATATTATCGACCAGATGAATTTCATCAACTTACCTGAAGATTTACCAGCATCCTTAGATTTAGTATATTTCTCTTTGCCAGTACTTCTTAAATACTGATCTATTAAAGACTTTGCTTCAAGTACAAAATGATAATTTAAGACCAATGGGACAACATAAATTTTGTTATCACTATTATCTGTGATTGAGTGCCTTTGCGCTTCTACTAAAGAGCCCAAAAGTCCCAATTTTAATTTGTCTTCTAATCTGCCATCTCGCGCACGCGTTCCACCTGGAAAGAAGATTTGGTTTACGTTTTTCTGTAATGAAAAAGAAGCCATACTCTTAAGACACTCTAAATAAATCGGATTTTTCTTCCTTCTATCTACTCGATAAGCTCCTAATCTATTTATAAAATAAGCTACAATCTCATTATCTAGTAAATTCAAACCTGCACCATATGCAGAAGCAGGTACTCCTACTACTGCATCCAAAGCATAACCTATCAGTACAGAATCTAAATTCGAAAAGTGTGTGGGCACTATTACAACTGTCCCTTTTTGAAATACTGACCTCATTTCATCTACATGTCCATGAAGCTTGATCTTTTGTTTGACTTGATCTCTATTTCCCCAAATTCTCGTTTTACCACCGATGGTCGTTGGATTTAGCAATTTCTTAAAAAAGGCATGTAAAAAGTTTCTCGAAAACTTAAAGGTCTTCATCTTGAAGTTCCCTACGATTTCTTCATTATATCGATTGATGACTCGATCTATAATTCGATCTAGCTGATCTTCCTTATCATCAACTGTTTTTGCTAACTCTATCTCCTTTTCAAGTTCTATCCAATATCTTTTATCATCTGCAGGATCTACTTTCCACGGATTATTCTTGGATCGAAGTTGTTCAAGATAGATGGTCTTATCTAATAGATCATCTATTGAAACATTGGTATCTTCAAAAAGTCGGCTTTTCGTATACTTATTAAGTTCATTAATAAACTGCTCCCTTGCTTCGCTAATTTTATAAATTGGCCAATCTTTAATATCTGGAATAATATGCGGAAGGGTACTTTTCAAGCGGTTACAGTTTGATTAATGCAAAAATCAGAAATTATTATTTAAATCTCCTATAAAATCAAGAATCTCTTGTCTCCCATCCTTTTTTTCTGAACTTGTTATAAATTGATCAGGAAGCGCATTCCAATATTGTAACAATCCATTTTGTATTTTTTCTACATTTTCAAGCACTTCAGCTTTCTTTAATTTATCAATTTTGGTATAGACCAATACGAATGGGACTTGTCTATCTCCTAGCCAATTAATAAATTCTACATCGATAAGCTGTAACTCATGCCTAGAATCAATAAGGACAAAGATGACTTGCAGTTGAGGTCTTGTGATCAGATATCGTTCAATCATGTCTTCCCATTTTTGACGCATTTTCTTAGATATCTTAGCATATCCATACCCTGGCAAATCCACAAGATGCCAAGAATCATCGACTTTAAAATAGTTGATGGTTTGTGTTTTTCCTGGAGTGTTTGAAACCTTTGCCAGTCCTTTACGATTGCATAACATATTGATCAGTGAGGACTTACCGACATTAGATCGACCTATAAAGGCATATTCTGGCACAACTTCTTGAGGACATTGAGATTCTCTTTCAAAGCTGCCGATAAATTCTACTTCTTTTATTTCCATCGAGGCATTATTTTTGATATATAAAATAAAGATTATTAATAATGAACTTAGAATCAGCCTATTAGATTTTTTTTTGGCAGCTGATCAAATAAATATGTTACAATAAGAGTTAATATGACGTTATAAAGGAACAAAGATAATTAAATGCAAAAACATCTGCATTTGTTCCATCGTTCGTTTAAATATTTATTGTTTTTTAATTTCAATCCTAAGGAGTTTCTTATTTAAACTTCAAAATAACTTAAAGATGAAGAAATCATTTTTTATTCTTTTTATGTTGATATCCACTTTATCATTTTCTCAATTTGAGATGGGAATTAAAGCAGGAGTAAGTTCTACAGATTTGAGTCCAGAATCTCTTTTGATCAATAATGGAGAGTCAACGACCAAATTGACAATTGCACAAGCTAATTATGGTTATCATTTTGGCTTATATACAAGATTGAAAATTGCCAATATATTTATTGAGCCATCATTCTTATTCAATAGCAGCAGCGTCGATTACAACTTAGAAGAGCATGTATTTGACACAGGTATTATAAATTCAATAAAATCAGAAACTTTCAATAATCTTGATATTCCTTTAATGGTCGGGATGAAAATTGGATTTTTCAGAATACAAGGCGGACCTGTCGCTCATATATTTATTAATTCAGCTTCAGAATTGACAGCAATTAACGGATATAGTCAGAAATTCAAAGATGCGACCTATGGAATACAAGGTGGTATTGGCCTTGACATTCTTAAAATTAGACTTGATTTGAATTACGAAACGAACCTTTCAAACTTTGGAGGAGATATAGATATAAATGGAACCCCATATCAATTTGATCAGAGACCAACAAGGCTCGTGGCTAGTTTGGGGATTCGATTCTAAAATATATTACCCATTTATAGTTGACAACTATTTTTGGTATGATAATTGTTTTATATATGTTGCATTATTGCAACTGTTAAAACCAACAACCAAAGCCATTCTTGAAAAGAGGATGGCTTTTTTTTATTGGCTTCTTAATTCTACTTTGAGACATTGTGATAAGTATTGGATGGGATTGAGGTTTAAGGTATGAGGTATAGGGTTTTGCATGGTCAGATGTTGACAAATCTCATTCAGGTCAACATCTAACCATGCATACCCTAAACCTTAAACCTCAAAACCTTATAATAAATCTAATCTCTCAAAGTAGAATTAATATAATTATAACACATTAACAGAATCTTTACTCTCCTATAAGCGTTATTAAGGGAGTCGTTTGATAAAATAAATTTATTATGAAATCATATATGTTTTTGGGATTTTTACTAGGTTTCTCATTGCTGCTTAATGCTCAGAATCCATCACAATTAGATGATATTAAGTTTTACGCTGACATAATTGCGAATGCTGGAAATCCAATTCATAAAGAAAGAGCAAATATAGAATTTTCGATTTCCTTTGATTCATGGCTGCGTTCAGAAAGCTACACCCTCGAAGATTTAGAAAGCATTCAATGGTTATCAGTAAAGCAGCCAGAAGACAAGAGTTTCACAATCATTACATGGCAATTAGAACTAAATGAAAACGATAATAGATACTTTGGATATATCATAAAAGATGCCAAAATCATCCCATTAAACAGTACCCCCTTTTTGGACGATTTAGAATATGATGTGTTATCTGATAAAGAATGGGCAGGGGCTCTTTATTACAATATTTACACGATCAAAAAAGACGGTAAAAATCTTCATGTACTCTTTGGCTACAATGCACATAAAAACTATGAGCACAGGAAAATGGTTGATGTATTGACGTTTGATGCAGGTTCGCCAACTTTTGGATATGAGTTATTTAAAAAACAAGAACCCGGAGAAAGAGGAGTAATTAAAAACAGACTAATCTTGGATTATAGCAATGATGCAAATGCTACATTAAACTTCAATCCTAGTTTAGACATGATAGTATTTGACCACTTAATTCCAAGAATTGGAAGAATACCAGGTCAAGGTCCAACAATGTTGCCAGATGGTAGTTATGTCGGATATAAATGGGATGGTGAATATTTCAATTATATAGACAAGATTTACTCTCATACTCAAGATACTCCACCGATGCCTAAGCCAGTAATTGGTGAAGACAATAAAGACAATAACATCTTTGGTGGAAAGAAGAAAAGGAATGCGAAAAAAAACTAAAATAAGGTATAAGGTATAAGGTTTGCATGACTAGATGTTGTCATGCAATCATAAAACTTTTTTCGTCAACATCCAGCCTTGAACCCTAAACCTCAAAACCCTAAACCTTTTTTCGTCAACATCTAACCATGCACCCCCACCCCTTTAACCTTTCAAACCTTACACCTCAAACCTAAAACCTCACCCATCAATCCACTTCCCTCTTGTAAAATCAGGCACGGAAACAGAACTACTCCCAAGCGCTATAGACTGCTCAGATAATGGTGTAATCGACAACCATGAAGCTGCATCATATACATCTATAGGTGGCTTTTTATTTTCTTTGACACAATTCACAAATTCATCCACTAGAAACCAATCCATTCCTCCGTGTCCAGCTCCAACTGCTTTTTGTTCATTTTCTTTCCAATATGGGTGGTCGTACTTTTTAAGCCAATCATCAGCAACAGTCCACTTATGTTCTTCTGTCTTTCCATTTAATAAAAGAGATTTATTGACGTCCATCCAGATGCCATCCGTCCCTTGCACTCTGAATCCTAATGAATATGGACGAGGTAAATTTGTATCATGAAAGAGCGTTATAGATTCACCATTTACACATTTGATCATAGTAGTGACTACATCTCCGAGTTTAAAATCGATATTTGCATTTGGATGAGATTTTCCGCCTTTCGGGTGCTTTACAATATAGTCATGCAGCCCTAATGCTTTAGAAGACATAGAAGTGAGATATAAAAATCGATTGCCTCTATTTATGTCTATCATTTGAGCGACTGGCCCCAATCCATGAGTCGGATAGAGGTCCCCATTTCTTTTAACTGAGTGTTGTGTTCTCCATTTTGCTTCATGAAATGCCTTTTCACCGAACTCTACCCCACCACCATATGCTTTTTCACCATCATTAAATTTTACAGCTCGTAAGTCGTGTTGATATCCTCCTTCCAGATGAATTAATTGTCCAAACAAACCCTTATTCACCATATTCATGATGGCCATAACATCTCTACGATAACAAACATTTTCTAAAAAGAATAAATGCGTACCTGTCTCTTCATGGGTATTCACCAATTGCCAGCATTCATCTAGTGAGAATGCACCACATACTTCAGTCCCTACATATTTACCAGCTTTCATAGCATCGATGCTCTGCACCGAATGCCATCTCCATGGAGTTGCTATCATCACGGCATCCAATTCCTTGAGCTCTAATAGCTTCTTGTAATCATGTGGTCCAGAAGTGTAATAAGTTGGCTGCTTCTTATTATATTTTTTGAAAATAGATTTCGTCCTTTCGATCATTCTGGAATCAATATCTGCAACAGCAATCACTTCACAATCTTTCCGGTTCAATAACAAATCAATGTGACTTTGACCTCTAAAACCAGAACCAATAATACCTATATTTACCTTTGATTTGGGCACATTAGAATTTGAATCACCAGTAGAAGCATTTATTTTGGTGTTTGTCAAAGCGATTCCTGCACCTGCCAAAGCAGATGATTGGATAAATTTTCTTCTATTAATGACCATATTTTGTTTTATTTGTGTGAAAGTCCAAACGAAAATGATTTTAATTGCAAAGGTGTATTGAAAATCATTTACTTTTTGCGATGGGATAAAACTATAAAATCATTTACAATAAATAATATTTTAAGACTAAATAAACTATGATACAACTCTCAGACATTTCCACAAGATCTCCTAAAGGAACAGACGAAGACAAAATCCGTAAAAAAACACAGGAAATTGCAAAAGAAATTGAAGATCTACAATCTATCATGTATGCCCAAAGAAAACATTCTCTTTTGGTTGTATTTCAAGGAATGGACAGTAGTGGAAAAGATGGTGCCACAAGAGAAGTTTTTAAATATTGCAGTCCGGCTGGTGTCAAAACAAAAGGATATGGCAAACCTACAGATATAGAATTTGCCCATGATTTTCTTTGGAGAGTTCACCCTCATGCCCCTGCAAAAGGAGAAATTTCTGTATTCATAAGGTCGCACTACGAAGATGTGTTGATCCAACGTGTCCACAAGTGGATAGATGAAGAAAAAGTAACTAAGAGAATAGATGCAATAAACGCCTGGGAAGAGTTATTGGCGTTTGATAATAATACTACTGTCTTGAAATTTTATATGCACCTCTCCAAAGAGAGACAACATGAAAAATTAATGGAGAGACTAGAAACACCAAGAAAGCAATACAAGCACAGGGATGGTGATTGGGAGCAAAGAAAGCATTGGGATAGATATATGGAATGTTATGAAGACGTGATTAATCGTGCAAGTATTCCTTGGATAATTGCGCCAGTAGACCAGAGATGGTATCGAAACTATTTCATTGCGAATGAAGTTTTAAAGGCACTTAAAAGTTTGGATTTGGAATATCCCCCATTAAAAACAGATAACGAGAAGTGGAAAAAGTACGTGTAGACAAATGGCTTTGGAGTGTTAGGATTTTTAAAAGTAGATCTATTGCAACCGACGCTTGTAAGACCAGAAAAGTAAAAATTGGTGATAAACCATTGAAACCTTCCTATTTATTGAGGAAAAACGAGACCCTCCAAGTTCACAAAGAGGGTTTTAATCTGATAATCCAAGTTGTAGACCTCATTAATAAAAGGGTTTCCGCAACTTTGGCAGAGCCTTGTTACATAAATATGACACCAGAAGAGGAACTGAATAAGTATAAAGATTGGTTTATTGGCAAAGCAACACCTGAAAGAAGAGAGAAAGGAGCAGGAAGGCCTACGAAGCGGGAGAGAAGGGATATTGAAGGGTTTAAGGATGATTTGAAAGATTGAAGAGATTTGAAAGATTGGAGGGATTGGGGTTGGGAGGTTTGAGGTATAAGGTTTGCATGGCAGGATGTTGATGGGAGATTATTTCACGGAGATGCGCGGAGATTTGCGGAGAAATTTTCAAAATCTAGCTTCGTGTTTTCTTTGTGGTATGATGGTGTCCTTTGGGGTTTAAAGAAAACATCTAGAGATTTAATAAATTGGAAAGATTGGAAAGATTGGAAAGATTGAAGAGATTGAAGAGATTGAAGAGATTGAAGAGATTGAAAAGATTGGAGAGATTGGTTTGAAATATTTCAATTTGACTTGATTATAAACTGTAATAAGTATAAAAAATGTCTTGATAAGGATATCGATGCTAAAGTATTACATAAAGAATAATGTATTTATCTTATTTTAGCGGATAAATAGAACAACTAAATAAATATGAACAATAGAATCTTTACATTTTTATTTCTTTTAAGCCTGGCTAATATTGCTATTGCACAGGTTCATGTATGTGGAGTTACTCACGATGATCAAGCTGAGATGATTTCATTTATTGACAATTTCAATAAGACATCAGATCAAAGCACTATTAGAAGTGTAGATCCATTGTATGTTCCTATAAGGTTTCATATGACTGCAAATAATGACGGGACAGGAAGGATAAAGGCAGCCAAAGTGCTGAATCAAATGACTGTTTTGATTGAAGCATATCAAGAATTGGGCATTTATCCTTACATAGATGATGCAAGTTTTAATTATTTGAACAGTACTTCGATTTACAATAAGCCTGGAAATTTTGTTAATACTATAATCGGAAAAAAAGATGCGAATGCAGTAAATATATTCATAACAGAAAATGCTAATCCTCCAGGTAGTGATGATGATGCAGGAGTAGTGTTAGGGTTTTACAATCCAGGTGGTGACTATATTATAATTAGAAATAATGATGTGCTGAATGCGACATCCTCTTTAACTCATGAATTGGGGCACTTTTTTGCGCTTCCTCATACTTTTTTTGGATGGGAAAATGTATATGCATTTTACGGATGGGTATCATCACAAGGTCAAGTCCTTCCATGGGATGTAAATCAGTTCAATAATATGTACACTAACAATACTGCTGGTGGTTCTAATGAATTGGCAGAATTGATGGATCAATCAAATTGTACTGGTTCTGCTGATAGAATTTGTGACACACCGCCTGATTATAATTTTGGATTTGGTGCAGGAGGTTGTGCTTGGAATAATGGCTTAAGAGATAAAAATGGTGATGTTATAGATCCTATGGAAAATAACATCATGAGCTATTTTGGAGATTGTGATCCGTATGAATTCACGGATGGTCAAGTAGCTGTAATGTCTTCAAATTTTAATAGTACTGTAAGACAGCATTTAAGAACAGGTTATATTCCTGATACCACTATCATAGAATCTAATCATGAGTTGGTAACACCAGGAAATGCTGAAAAGCTTGAGTACTATAATAATATTTTATTGGATTGGACAGATGCAGATGGTGCTTCAAATTATTTAGTTTCAATAAATACTTCACAAGGTGATTTCAATGAATACTACGTAACAGAATCTGAACTTTTCTTTGAAGAACTCGTACCTAATGTATTATATTTCTGGGATGTTCAACCATTCAATGAAGGATATACTGATGCAAAAAGTGAGTCAAGTTTCTTTACCGCAGGTGATGCTTTAGATACTTCAGTTAAAGAATCAGAATTGATCCAAAATGTAAGTGTTTTCCCTAATCCGGGTAATATTGGTCAAGATATCAATATTGCTATTTCAATGGAAAAATCTACTAATGTTTCTATATCATTAATAGATATTACGGGAAAGATAATAACTACTGAGTCTCAAAATCTTAATCAAGGAAATAATACAATTAGACTTGATGCGATGGCTAGTTCAGGAATCTATATCTTAAAATTAGATACAGAAGATGGTTCTATTCACAAGAAGATAGTAATCAGATAATAGCAGAATATTGCTAATCAAAAAAGCGGAAGTACATTTGATGTACTTCCGCTTTTTTGTTGCGAATCGTTATGGCATATTTAATTTGCTTTCACTAATTCTCTTTTGTAAAAGACTCACTGAATCTATCACAACAGCCTGATACTAAATGCATCTCATTCGATTCAATTATAACGGTTTTAGTGTCACCAGTTAAATTAATATTTACTGGGTTGGATACTATCTCTGAAAAAAATTGTATCATGACTTCTTCATTTGGTTCACTAATGATTTCAATATTCCCTGATTGGATTAAAACATCGTCTTTGACAATTCCAAAAATTGAATTTGGCTTTATTACTAAATAATCAAAATCCAAAGTGTAACCACCTCCAGAAATCCCTCCAGAGGCTGCGAAAAATTTCCATACTCCATTAATTTCAAGATTAATTTCTGAAAACAAGTCTGTCGTGTAATACTTATCTTTTGAAATAGAATCTAACAAAGACATCAAATCAACTTCTTCCTCTATTTCTTCCTCAAATTCCTCGTCTGGTTCCTTTTCTTCATTCCCGCAGGATAAAACAATTAAGCATAGAATCATTGACGTAAAAAATATTTGGAAAAATTTCATATTTTAATATTAATCGTTAACAAATAAATTTAATATTTATAAAACGTATTTAAATATATAGCAATTTTATACATACATTTTAAAGCACTCATTAATCTAGACGCTAGATTAAACGAAAATAGTTGGGTTATATGATGTTATTTCACATAAATAGATAATATTTAATTGAATTTTGACTTAATATACTAGTGGCTCAAGCCATAAGTTATTGATAGTTAAAATGAGTCTATTTTTTCTTTAGTCAAGGATTGAGAAAGGAAGATAGCCGTAGCTACCTGACTGACGAAAGAAGAAGAATCAAGGAAAAAGTGGCCATTTAAGCTGTCAAGTATTTATGATTTGAACCACTAGAGAATTCATAAGGTATATCTACATTAATCATCCCTTAGGAATGATACATTAATAAATGTTCGCTTTTATAGGCAGGTATTTTATTTTTCAACAAGGCAAAAAACGTAGACAATGCAGGGCATTGGCGAGGCTTTTTAACGCTGTAGAAAGATAAATTAACAAGTAGAAAATGTTACTTTATTATTGAATCATTCCTTATTTAAAGTAAAACTAAAGATTGAACCTTCCCCAACTGTAGACGTAACCTTGATAGTTTGCTGGTGGGCTTCAATAATGTGTTTCACAATAGACAATCCAAGACCCGATCCCCCCAGCATCCTGCTACGACTTGGATCTACTCTATAGAATCTATCAAATAGATGATTCAAATGTTTGCTCTCTATTCCAATACCATTATCAGAAATCTCAATCAAAACATTGTTGCCCATATCATAAAATGCAATTTCTGTTCTCCCTTTTTTCTTGCCGTACTTTATAGAATTTGTAATTAGATTGATTAATACTTGGCGGATCATTTCTCTATCACATTCAATCATAAATGATGCATCAGCTCCTTGCTTCAGACCAATTGTAATATTGGACTCCAATGCTGATATATTGAAGTCTTGAATGACTTCATTTACCATTGTTTTAATATCAAATTTATGTAGTTTTAATTCAAGCTTTCCAGATTCCAATTTTGCTATTCCTTCTAGGTCCTCTACAATATTTTGTAATCTATCTGCATTCTGCGCCGCTCTTTCAAGGTATTTCATGTTTATATTCTCATCATAGATTCCTCCTTCCAATAAAGTATGCAGATATCCCTGAATAGAGAATATGGGTGTTTTTAGTTCATGAGAAACATTGCCAACAAAATTCTTTCGATACTCTTCCAATGAACGAAGGGATTGAATTTGTTTTTCTGTGTCCTCTGCCCATTTGACTAGATCAGACTTTACATCTTCAATGCTTGTAATATTCAGTTTTTCTTTCTTTAGTTTAGAATTTTTGAGGCGGGTATCATGAATGAAATTATAAATAAGAGCCAGTTTTTCAATAACAAACTTGTTTAAGAGGAACCTTATAACAATGAAAATTATTGAAATACTGGCAAGTGTAAATAAAATACCAAACCATATATTGGTATTTTGAATGTCAAAAAAGTAGTAAACAAAGATTAGAAATAGCAAGATTATCACACAAATAGATGTGATCAAGGTGGTTAAACTCTGTATTGTAAGGCTTCTGGACAATAGATATTTTATATCACTTTAATAGTCAAATTTATAACCTACTCCTTTCAAAGTATAAATATAATGACTTCCAATCTTTTCTCTTAATTTTCTTATATGTACGTCAATCGTACGGTCTCCAACAATGACTTCACTACCCCAAACTTTGTTCATTATATCTGATCGCTTGAATACCTTTCCAGGTTTAGAACAAAGTAAAGTCAGAAGCTCAAATTCCTTTTTAGCGAGGTTGATTTGATTACCATTTTTGGTGATTTTATAATGTTCAGTATTTATCTCCAATTCGCCAAATATTTTTACCACATCTTTACTCCCCTTTTGCAAAGCTGGATGTCTTCTTAATAGCGCTTTGATCCTTGACTTAAACACATTTGGCTTTATTGGTTTATTTATGAAATCATCGCCACCAGTCTCTAATGCAGTAACTTGCGTAAAGGATTCACTTCTAGCTGTGAGAAAAATTATTAGTGTATCCTCAAATTGAGGGTCGGTCCTAAGCCTATCACATACTTCTATCCCATCTACTTCCGGCATCATGATATCAAGAACAACAAGATGAGGATCAAATGACTTAGATAATATCAATGCTTCACTACCATTCTTTGCAGATTCCACCTCATATCCTTCTTTTTTAAGATTATAGCTTAAAAACTCTAAGATATCTGGTTCGTCATCAACAATTAAGATGCGTATATCTGGACTCATTTGTTATTAATTATGTAACAAATATACATCTATAAAATACTAAATTATTTAATTGGGTATTAATTGTGTGTATCGCAAATTGCACTTTCTCAAGAAAATAAGCTCCTTGTTATGCTGAGCGATGCGCCAGCGCAGTCGAGCACTCCTTGTCATTCTGAGCGAAGATTCATCGGAGTCGAAGAATCAAGGAGTATGCCTTTACTTTAATTTCGACCGAAGTGGAGAAATCCACCATTTTATTACATCAAGAGCTAGATTTCTCCACTTCGGTCGAAATTACTGCAATAATATCATTGTCTTCCTTCGACTGTGCTGAAGATGACAATGTTCCACTGCGGTCCAGGATGACAATGTTAATAACTAAACAAACAATTATGATTTACTTTTTGTGCAATTTGTGATACACACGTATTAATTCTATGTTATCAGAACATTATGAGAAGTAGACTAATTTTTATCATTTTGTACTGTTTTCAAGTAAGAATGTACCTTCTTTTCGATGTCATAGTATAGTTTCAAATCCGACTCCAACACATTTATCAATTGGTTATAATCTTCTCTTGTTACTTCATTGATTGTAAAAACTTGAGATTCATAAAAAGATCTCATACTATCTCTATTTTCTATTTTATGAATCATTGCTGCTGATTTTGCAAAATGCACATCCCCAAGAAGTGACACTACTTTTTCTTCATCAAATGGTAAATCAACTTTAACATTATTCTTACATGATGATAAAGCAATCATAAAAACGATTACAAGGAGAAAATAAACATTTGTCTTCATTAAAACATTTTTGGATATAAAAAATCTACCAGCTTACATTTAGAAAAATCCAATTCAGTCCATTTATCTATTGAAGCATCGATAACTAAAACGCCACAAGTTGGCACATTGTCAATATATTCTTTCGAAACAGAATTTACTAAATAAGTAATTCCAGGGTTATGTCCAAACATCATTACAGATTGAACCCCTTCATCAAGACCAAAACAAACATCTATGTAAGTATCTTCAGGCGCATGATAAAGTGATTTTTCATAGGACATTTTAGACTTATCTAGTCCAAGTGCTTTGCAAAACACTTGACCTGTTGTAGCTGCTCTTTTAGCATTACTTGAAATCATTTGATCAGGGATATATCCCTTAGTTTTGCATACTTCACCCATGAAAGGGGCATCTCTCTTACCTCTTTTATTCAGAGGTCTATCTATGTCAGCAAGACTCAGATCTCCCCAAGAAGACTTTGCATGACGAACTATGTATATTTTTTTCATTGGCTTTCTTTTTATCTTAATATTCAAATAAACAGACTGTACTAGGTAATATTTTATATTAGAAATATATTTAATTTATATTTACTTGAATAATAATCTTATATATATTAGTATTTTTAATAATATGTTTTATATTTACATTGTGTAAGTTTTGGTTATTATTGTTAAATTCGTTTTTGCTCCGATTTATTCGGAGCTTTTTTATTTACTATAGTTATGTAGTTACCACCTAATCAAACCACTCCCCCAAGTAAATCCACTACCAAATGCAGCCACACAAATTAGATCATTGTCTTTGATCTTACCTTCTTCCCAAGCTTCACACATGGCAATAGGTATTGATGCCGCAGTTGTATTCCCGTACTTTTGTATATTGTTATAAACTTTATCATCTGACAAACCTAATCTCTTTTGCACAAATTGACTTATTCTTAAGTTTGCCTGATGTGGAATAAAAAGGTCAATTTCAGATGATGCTAATCCACAGGTTTCTAACGCCTCTTTTATCACTTCTGGAAATTTTGTTACTGCATGCTTAAAAACAAGTTTTCCATTCATATTAGGGGCAAGCAAATGATCATCTACCATTTTTTGAGTAATAAAAACTCCACCATAATTATCAGGATCAGGATAGCCAAATTTTTCAGTACCTAAATGGTATCCTCCATGAGAACCTGGATTGATAAGTGCCAACTCTTCAGCATAAGTGCCATTACTATGGACATGAGTCGTAAGTACACCTTTCCCTTCTTCCTCAGTAGGCTGAAGAATCATTGCAGCCGCACCGTCACCAAAAATAATAGAGACGCCTCTTCCCTCAGTACGAAAATCCAATCCCATTGATTGCATTTCAGAACATACAAAAAGGATATTTTTATATTTACCCGTCTTGATAAATTGATCTGCTACTTCTAACCCATAAACAAAGCCCGAACATTGATTTCTAATATCTAATGCACCTACTTCATTTTTAGTAATTCCTAATTCTCTTTGAACCAATACTCCACATCCAGGAAAATAATAATCTGGGCTCAATGTTGCGAATATAATAAAATCAACATCTTCTTTTGTTATACCTGCTCTTTCTATTGCTTGTTTTGAAGCAATAGCTCCCATAGTTGATGTAGTTTCCTTGTGTTTCGTGGCGTATCTTCTTTCTTTAATACCCGTTCTTTCTTGAATCCACTCATCAGAAGTATCCATTTGTTTTGCTAGGTCGTCATTCGTTACTACCTGTTTTGGTAAATACTTCCCTATACTAGCTATTTTCGTCCTTGTCATTTAGTTTACGATATAATTTATTAATACTACAGCTTTTAAACGTATCGCCGTATTAATTTTGTTCTTAAACTGAAAGATAATAATTATTGGAAAATATTAACAAAATCTAAGGGATGTTCATCACTGAATACACATTTAGAGCTAAGGTTTATTTTGAGTTCCTATTTTATAAAAATGCTTTGAATCTTCTTTTTAATAAAGCTACATAGCCCTATAATTTCCGATTTCTGAGCTGTTTTTTGTGATTTTCTTGATGAAATCGCCTTTTAATTGTGATGAATCTTTATGAATTGTAAAATAATTAAATTTGATTTCTGACAATAGACCTATTCTTTTTTAACCATCAGGGCATCACCAAGAAGGAGTGCATTTCAAATTGTCACATTTACTATTTGACATACGAAAGGAAATTTATTAAAGGAAGTTTAAAAAGTCTACATCATAATGATGTAAAAAGAGATAATTTTATTGATATATTATAGAAAGGATAGGATCCAGCCTTCCTTGAATTCTATTTTTGGTAAGGCACATCTAAAGTAGGGTCTAAATACCACGCTCTTTTAGATATTTTTTTGCGAATTGTATGGAGATAAGCTTCAAGGTCCTCGTCTATGCATTCATATTTTATTCCAACTCTAGTGAATCCTTTATATTCGCTCTGATATACTTTATATCCCCTTCGTTCTAATAGACTCACCATTTTAATGGTATTCAGAGACTTTATAAAAGATCCAACTACAATAATACATTCTCCAGTTTCAGGAATTATATCTGCATATTTATTGAGGGGTTTATCAGAATCTTGAGTTTGTTGTTCGATTGATTTAGAATTACCTTCATCAATTGGATCATCTTCCGTTTTATCAGGTTCATTAACTTCTTCTTTCGCTACCTCCACATTCTCTACGACCTCTTCTTTTATTTGTTCAGGCTCTGCATCGAATGTATTATTTTCTACAGGAGTTTTTATTTCAATTTTCTCCTTTTCTTTTTCATTCAACGGATCGATAAGTTCATCAATCTCTTCATATTTTTGCTGTAATTCCTTTTCGTTAGAATCTAAAATGGCAGCTGCATCACTTTCAGCTTCATTCTCATCTACACCGATCTCAGTATCATCCGATTGACTGAAATATGTATTGTACAGATGTTTACCAACAAACCAAGTTCCAATTAGAAATAAAGTCAGCAATAAGATTCTTGGTAAAAATGATCCGGATTCCTCAACTTTTGGAGGAATGATTCCTGCATTCATAATAGGATTTTGTTCAGCTATTCTAGATATTGGAGTTAATTTCAGTGGAATCAAATCATTGAATTCTCTAGTCAATTGTGATACTCTAGGTTCGAATTCTACTATGTCATTTTCAACTCTTTTAGCAATAGTCCCTACTCCATCTATTAAAAATGCATCTACATTCAGTAATTTATTAAAAGCAGATTGAGTATACTGGTCTATTTTCTTTTTGGCCTTATCTTCATTAAGAAGTCCAGCATCTAAAATATATTTCAAAAGAGATTCATCATTTGATTCAGAATCATCAAAAGAAATATCAAGTGATGGAGGTGTAATCTTTGTCTTGTCATCATTAAAAGATGCAGAAGATTGATTCAAACGGAACGTACCAATACTAGGAATGTATACCATTCTTTGCTCTCTCAGGACTTGTCTAATATAGTATGGAATATCTAATTTCATATGTATTTCCGAACCAAACGCAAAGATAATGGGATTTCCGATTTGGACATTATCAAACGTAATTTTAATCATTATTACAATAAATATGCCCCAAATTCTTATAATATTCTTTGAGTTTTATTATCAAATCTTATCTATATGCTAATTTTTTGAGCATACTTTAATATATATCCATTGTTTTGACTCATTCGTGACCCGATTCTACTTTCCAGTATGTAAATTTGCCGTCAATTTAATTCAAGAAATGAAAAGAGAAAATTCACAAAAACTATTTGACGAAGCTAAAACATTATTTCCAGGTGGTGTTAATTCGCCCGTACGTGCTTTTAAATCAGTTTCGGGTCCGCCATTATTTATTAAGGAAGGAAATGGTGCTCACTTTACAGATGAAGACGACAATACATATCTAGATTTCTGTTGCTCTTGGGGGCCTCTTATCTTGGGACACAATAATTCAGACATTAGAGAATCTATAATACAAACAGTTGCAAAAGGCACTTCTTTTGGAACGCCCACAAAATTGGGCAATGAAATCGGCAAGCTGATTATAGAAAACCACAGATATCTAGAAAAGATAAGATTTGTCAGTTCTGGAACTGAGGCAGTGATGTCTGCTATTCGTTTAGCTAGAGGATACTCTGGAAAGAACAAAATAGTCAAGTTTGAAGGATGTTATCACGGACATGTGGATTCTTTATTGGTGAAAGCTGGATCTGGTTTAGCTACTTTTGGTGAAAGCACTTCTGCAGGTATTCCTAAAAGTTTTGTAGAAGAAACGCTGGTTCTTGGTCTCAATGATTTGGCTGGATTTGAAGCTTTACTTGAAGAAAGCTATAATGATATTGCAGCTGTAATTATAGAGCCTATTCCTGCTAATAACGGACTACTATTACAAGATCAAAACTATCTGGTTTGGCTGAGAACCTTGTGTGATAGATATGGAGTACTTCTTATATTTGATGAAGTGATTTCTGGATTTAGAGTTGGTTTTGAAGGTGCATCAGGATATTATAGCATTCAGCCAGATATAATCACATTTGGGAAGATCATTGGAGGTGGGATGCCTGTCGGTGCATACGGTGGGAGCAAAGAGATCATGAGTCATGTCGCTCCTGATGGCCCTGTCTATCAAGCCGGAACTTTGTCGGCAAATCCAGTTGCAATGTCTGCGGGAATCGCAGTATTAAAACAACTCCTTAAACCTGGTTTTTATGAGAATTTAGAGAATAAGACTAAAGATTTTTGTGATCAAATTCAAAAGCATATAGATCTGAGAGGTTATCCAATGCATATGGTTCAGATAGGAAGTATATTTTGGTTTGGATTCTCTGAGAATAGAGTTTTTAGTGCAGATCAAATCGATTCAGCTGGAATGGATAAATTTAAAATAATGCACCATGAATTATTAGAAAGAGGTATCTATTTGGGACCTAGTGGATATGAAGTTGGTTTTGTATCTGCTGCTCATACTGAAGAGGATTTGGCAGAAGCAGCCTCTACAATTATCGAAGTTATCGATCTTGTTTTCAAATAGAGTTAGCACATGAAGAAAAATAAAAGCCTTAGGATATTATCTGTTATTGTCATAGTCTATATGCTTATGGCTCTACTGTGGTGGGCAATTCTTCTACATAGAAAAAACAATGAGGTCTTTGTGTTGAAAGCAGATTTGCTAAAAGAAGAATACATGAATAAGGCAGGCATTGCCCAAATGGATATTACTACTCTACCAGAATATGAAGAACTCCAGTCGGAATATAATAGGCAGATGTATATGATCTTGGGAGAAGCCGCTGTCTTTGGGATTACATTGATTTTAGGAATATTTTTTATCAATAGAGCCTTTGTACGAGAACTTTCGGTTGCTGAAAAGCAGAAAAACTTTCTTTTGTCAATTACTCATGAATTAAAATCTCCTCTGGCTTCTATCAATCTCATCTTAAGTACTTTTATAAAAAGAAACCTTCCTCAAGACAAGGTCAAGGAATTAAGTCAGGATGGATTGAATGAAAGTGTAAGATTAGAAGAATTATTCAACAAAATATTAATCGCCACAAGATTAGACAAAGCATATCCATTTAATTTTGAAGAAACAGATTTATCAAATACAATTTATAATGTAGTTCAGTCATTTCGAAAAAGACATGAAGACGTTACCTTAGATGTGCAAATTCAAAATGATATTATTAAAGATGTAGATAGAGAAAGTATTGTCTCAGTTGTGAAAAATCTTCTTGAAAACGCATATAAATACAGTACTTCTCAAAAACATATCTTTATATCTTTAAAACAAGAAGGCGGAAACATTCATTTAGATGTTGCAGATAATGGAGTGGGAATTGCAAAAAATGAGAGAAATAAAGTATTTGATCAATTTTACAGAGTTGGTAGTGAAGATACTAGAGAATCAACTGGGACAGGACTTGGTTTGTATATTGTAAATCAGATTGTAACTGCCCATAATGGTAAGATTAAAATAACAGATAATCCTGGAGGAGGAACTAATTTTCAGATTACATTGTAAGGCATAGAAGAAATTCAAATTATGAGAATATTATTAGTAGAAGACGAAGACCAGATTAGAAAGTTGCTCAAGATGAATCTTGAGCTAGAAGGTTATGAAGTGGTTTCTGTAGATAATGGTAGAAAAGCAATCGATATAATCGAAGGTCAGCATTTTGATTTGATGATTCTTGATGTAATGTTGCCAGAAGTCGATGGATTTCAAATTTGTCAAAAAGTAAGACTTAATAATACCAAAGTAGGTATAATAATACTCTCAGCTAAAGACACTAGTCAGGATAGAATCACTGGACTGAAATACGGAGCGGACGATTATTTGACAAAACCATTCAATCTGGAAGAATTGCTTCTGAGAGTCAGTAACCTGCTAAAAAGAAGTTCGGAAGAATCTGTAAACGAATTGGAGTATTATGAATTTGGAGATAATAAGGTCAATTTCATCACCTATGAAGCAGAAGGACATCAAGGCAATTTCAGAATGACACAGAAAGAGGTTCTACTTCTGAAAATGTTAATCGAGCGTAAAAATGAAGTTGTATCCAGAAAGGAGATTCTTCAAAACGTTTGGGGTTATGATGTCTTTCCATCTACAAGAACAATTGATAATTTTATCTTGAATTTCAGGAAATATTTTGAAGTAGATCCTCGCAAGCCTAGTTATTTCCATTCTGTAAGAGGCGTTGGGTATAAGTTTATTATTGAAGTGATTTAATAACATATTGTTAATTCCTTTGCATGTCATTGATTCTCAACTTATCACAATTTTTTCGTCGCGTAGCTTTGGCTATGCTCCTTTAAAATCGTTATAAGTTGAGAACCAAGCACATACAAATCATTTTAACATACGTTTTTAAATCACTTCGTTGAATAAAAAACACTTTTAAATCAATTTTACGTTATAATAACGTAAATAAAGCATTATGAAAGCCTTCCAAAATATACTACTCTTCACTATAGTGCTCTTCCTTATTGGATGTTCTGCTGATGATGAAAAGATTAATCAAATTGAAGAATGTTCCAAGATTGACAAATCAAAGATACTTTCAGAAGAAGAATTAAAGACAGCATGCATCACTATTGCAGTCTATCGCTATAAGTCTGAATTGTTTTTACAGTGCAAATGTTGCTTATGTTTAAAATTTGATATACCGAAAAACTGCGAAGGGAATCCTGTATGTGAGAGCTATCAAAACTGTAGAGAAGATTTTCTACTTAATGCTGAGTACTTATTTAGCATGATAGATGAGTAAAATGAGACAAATCTAATATCAACTAGGATCGCTCATAATTGATCAAGTCCCTATTTACAGCAATATTTGCATTGAGCTTATATCCTATTAGTGTTGCAAATTCATTGAACTGACGTCATATATTATCCAAATAGTAGATTTATTGATGAAGTAACTATTTCTTATGTAGATTGAAATGGTTCTGGTCAATGTTATGGAGTATTTAGAGGTTATGCTCAAAGTTCGGTAAGTGTTTCTATTGCAGGAGTTGTTCAATCTGTGAGCGTTTCCCTTTCCAACGCTCTTAATTCAAATAAATCTCTATCCATTAATTTAAGTGGAATCGATTATTGCAGTGGTACACCACCTTGTGCTGATGCTGATGGAGATGGAGTTTGTGATGTTGACGATGTCTGTCCGGGATTTGATGACAACCTTATAGGTACATCATGTTCAGAAGGAGATGTTTGTACTATAAATGATACTTGGGGTAATGATTGTCTTTGTTCTGGGACCTATTCCGATAGTGACGGAGATGGAGTCTGTGATGGCAATGATGTTTGCCCTGGTGGAGATGATAATATTGATACAGATGGAGATGGTATTCCAGATGATTGTGATTTAGATTGCACGATTACATCCAATTCATTTAATACAAATCCTTTGACGCACTCAGGTAGTGGATCTTCATCTACAACTTTGACTTTTCCAAATGGTAATAATGATGCACCATTTTCAATAAACAATATAAGCGCAAAAACCAATGGAAAGGCAAGCAAAAAATATATTGACAAGCTTACTGTGTCGTATGTTGACGGAAATGGAAGTACTATTCAGGAAGGTATTTACTTAGGGAATAATACTAATTCTGTATCTATTAATATTTCTGGAGCCGTACAATCTGTTACATTGACACTTGAAGATGGATTCGATGGTAATTCAGGGGCTACTGTAATGTCAGTATCCATGACAAATGTCTCATCATGTGTTCCAACAGGAAGTAGTAGTAGTGTTTCGTCAATTGAGGCACAAGCATTATTTTTCCCAAATCCAGCCAAGGAGATATTACGTGTAGAACTAGATAAAATTGTGGATTATGCTAAAGTAGAGCTGGTGGATATAATGGGTCGAAAGATATATTCTAAAGAAATGATCAAAGAACAATCGTTAGAAATATCTTTGCAAGATCTTAATTTCAATCAAAATCTATTTTTTGCGATTATTAAAGCAGAAGGTGAGAATCCTAGAGTTAAGAAAATTATATTATTGAAATGATATAAATTCGTGAATAATATAAACTAGTTATTACAAAGATGGAATCGCTTAGAACGGTTCCATCTTTTTTATTTCTACGTTTGCCCAACCTATTCTGTGTTCAACTACGTCTTCATAATAAAATCCAATTATGAAATTTACACCATTATTATTTAGCTTTATTTTCTTACTAATTTTCACTGCATGCAGTGATGATGAAACCAATTTAAACACGATAAGAGATTGCGAAAGTATCAAAAATGCTACTATCTTAACTGAAGAAGAAAAACAGTCAACCTGCGTTTACAATGAAGTCTATAGATATAATTCAGAAATATATACGCTTTGTGTCTGTTGCGTTTGTGATAAAGCAGCTTTGGTGATTGATTGTGAGGAAAATCCATTTTGTCATCTTAGTGCAAGCTGCCTAGAAGAATTTTACCAAAATGCTGAATATTTATTTAGTGTAGAATAGAATTCATCCATTAGTGGTTCTCTGAGCACTCTAAGGGGAAATCTTAGCCGATTTTATTTTTCTGGTTTATAACTAATAAGGTCTCTGTTTACAGCAATACTAGCTATCAATTCATAACCAATTAATATTACAAACGCATTGAATTGCAGCCACAACATGATTACAATTAATGCCCCAATTGATCCATATAACTCATTGTATCTTCCAAAATTATTTATAAAGTAAGAAAAGCCAAAGGAAGTAAGGATCGATAATATTGTTGCTAGAATTGATCCTGGATTGATAAATGGAATCCTTTTCCTTAGGCTTGGGCCATATTTGTATATTATTGTAATTCCTGTATAAAGTAGCATTAGTGCTGCAAGAGATTTCACAAGCGAAATCATCCATATGGAAGAACTAGTCAACCCTAATCGTTCTGAAATATAACCAAGAATTAAATTCCCAATAATTAATAGAATAAATGATGCTATGAATAGTGATGAAAGTAAAACCGTAAGACTAACGGCCACCATTCGCTTTCTGAAATAGTTTCTGGTTTTAAAACTTTCTTCATAAGATTTGTCAAAACCATGCATGATTGTCAACATACCACTTGAAGCAAAGAAAATGGCTAAGAAAAAACCCAAAGACAATAGCCCTTCTCTCTTTATTCCAACAATTCCATCAATTATCCCTAGTAAAAATTGATTGGCATTATTAGGCAATACACTTGATAGATATTCTTGCAAAATATCAATATATGAATTGGACGCAGGTAGAGATGCACTCTCGGGCAAGATGTTCGCTAAAAACAAAGAGAAATCATCTGGCTCAAATAAATATGGCAATAGTGTAAACAAGAAAATAATAAATGGAAAAACAGCTAGAAAAAGACTAAAAGCGACACTATTGGCTCTAGTAGTAATATTATCCCGCATCATTTCTTTGTAAATAAAAACGAGAATATTATATATTGGAACCCCTGAAAATCCAGGTAATGAATATACTTTAGACCAGTCCAATATCTGCTTTAGGATTGGTAAGTTGGAAATCCATACCTTAAATTGTTGCCATTTCTTAATCAAAATACTCAGTGATTTTGTCCGAAATATAAGAGGGTGTAGAAACCCTTTTGTTAGTCTCCATATCTACAAAAAACAACTTTACAATTCCTTTATGTGCGGTTTTGCCTGCTTCATTTATAATTTCATGATGAAACTCTATCATTTTAGTAGGCATCTCTTTGAGGATAGTTCGGATAGTTACATTCTCATCATATTTTACTGGCAAAGCATATTTTGATTCCATATAGAGCACTGGCATCATTACACGTAATTTGTCTTCCAATTCTTTATATGAAATGCCCAATGAACGTATTGCTTCTACCCTACCTATCTCAAATAGCAACGCATAATTACCATAATACAAATAGCCCATTTGATCGGTCTCACCGTACCGAATCCTTTTCTTATGTTCGTGTATAAACATAAATTATATTGACTCGCGAATAATAGGACATGTCATACAATGAGAACCACCTCTAGCTCTGGATAATTCCGATGAAGACAGCGTAATTATTGTATTTTTAATTTGATCTGGAGAAATCAACCCTTTATCAATTTCCTTTAAAAGTAAATCAGCGTGAATCACTGAGTAACCTGCATCTTTAAATGCCTTTTCCGTTTTTGGATTTCGGTCATAAGTCAATGCAACTCCGGGACGCAATGCTACAAGATTACAGCCATCTGTCCATTGCTCTCGTTCTTGATACGGACTGACTCCATCTCCGCTAAATATGAAACGTGTATCTCGATTGATTTCAGCCCAAAAGAATTCTCTGACAGAACTATAAATTTCCTTATTTCCATCTTTCCTGTGTACTATGACATTAGAGGATGTGCCGTCAAATACTGTAGGTTTGTAACAAACCACATCAGTCTCACTTATTCGAGTAAATAAGGTGTCTATATGCATACATGACCTATCACTTGGAATATTTATTTGCACAACATTATTAACCAATCCTTTTTCAAAAACTACCTCTTTCAATGATTGGATGGCATGATCTGTTGTCCTTTCACTACAGCCTATCAATAAAAAATCATCGGCTAACATCATTACATCTCCGCCTTCAATGCTCACCCTTTCTCCATTTTTTGAAGGAGGAAATTGATCTACATGATTCAAATTAATGATCCTATCTCCTTCCCTTACATCTTCAAAAAGCGGATGAGCAAAAAAGATAAATCTTGTCAATAAGTTTTCTCTAAAGCGGGCTTCTTTAGCTGCTTTAGTGATGATGACATGGTCTTTTACTGCAACGGCTATATCACGAGTAAAAATAAAATTAGGAATAGGATCAAAAACAATGTGGTCTTCCTTCACTAAATATCCTGTTATCATAACTTCAGCCAACTCTTTATCATTAAGAGCTACCAATTTATTGACCATATCATGAGCTAATTCTTCATAATCCACTACCCGCTTCACTAAATCTCTACGAATAGATTTTTGCTCACCCAATGCTTCTTCCAAAAGATCTTGAATTTCTTTCACATTTTCTTCTCCAACAAATAGTTTCAAAATACTTGTAAATGTGTCATGCTCTTCTTTCATCTTTGGCAAATAGACAATATCATCAAAGAGCAATTCCTCAGCTCTTTTAGGAGAAATCCTCGATATACCATCATCAGGCCTATGTACAAGGACCATCTTTAATTTACCTATTTCTGAATTTACATTTATCATTTAGTTGTATTTAGTGTATTTGATATTTTAAATGTATCGAATTCAATTTATTCTAGTGCAAAAATACAAAAAACGGATTCAATAAAAAACATGATTATAATTAAGATTTTATGTGAAGTACACATTCATGAGAAACTTCTAAGGAGACTTGCTTAAAGTAAACTTATATGTTAACTTCAGGTAGAAAAATAATTAAGGAAAATTGAAAATATGGATGTTAAAAAAGTTAAGAACTTTAATGATCTACTAGATGCTAAGTATGGTCAAATTGGAACAGAAGAAAGAAACAAATTTGAAAAAGGTTCTCAACGGTTCTTTATAAGTGAAATGCTTAAAGAAGCTCGTACTGAAGCCAATTTGACTCAAACTGAATTAGCAGAAAAAATCGGAACAAAGAAAAGTTATATTTCTAAAAAAGAGAATGGAAAAGGAAATATAACTATTGAAACACTCATAAAGATTTTTGAAACAGGATTAAAACGAAAAGTAGGAATTACAATCACTTAAAGAAGATATGTCTTAAAAAAGATATACTTCTCTTTGCCATTTATTCTTTCAGCAATGGTTTCATATTCTGAAAGAAGATATAGAACAACACTAGTATCTAATAAAAAATTTAGTCCCATTCACTTCTTAATCTCTTCTGAATTTCACTTGGAGTTTCTTTTAGTTCTATTACACCACAGTATTTATATGCATCAATACCTTTAGTAGGGTTTAACTCGAATAGCATTTTAACACTTCCTGCAATTTTAGATTTATCAGCACCTTTTTTTATTACCAAGAACATCTATTTCATTTTATACAAGTATACTGCTTTTATTGTTTCGAGATTCGTAAAATTTTAGCGTTTCAAGTTAAGAGAAATCTAATAATATTCCCTTTCCTCAGCCTTATTCAATATTACTAAAGCAGCTATCACACCTGGCACCCAACCACAAAGGGTCAACAATAACGTAATCACTACAGATCCACAGCCTTTGTCGATGACAGCCAATGGTGGGAATATAATTGCAAGTATCACTCTTAATATGCTCATAGGTTTTGTCTTTTAATATATACAAGCCCTAAATTCTAACATTAAGTTTCAGTCAATCGACAAGTGGATTTAAATAAACGACGAAAAAGTAATAATGGACAATTAATTATTAAAAGTTAAAAGTTAATAGTTAAAGGTTAAAGGTTAAAGGTTAAAGGTTAAAAATGAATAATTGTGCATTTTCACTGTTCACTGTTCACTGTTCACTGTTCACTTTTCACTATAGCTATAGCTATCTATCCGTAAGCCTATACACAAATTTCAAACCGCTCCAATCACCATCAACTGAACAAACTTTCACATCTACTAAACCAATAGCTAAAATAAATTCTCTGATATAATCTCTTTTCAAGTCTGTTTTGATTTTTGAAGCTCCTTTTGGCCAACTCACCCAAATGAGTCCATCTTTTTTGAGTAATGGTTTGGCGTGAATGATTCTATCCTCCATTTCTTCTACTGTTTTGACAAATAGATGAATGAAATCAATTTCTCCCTCTTTTGCTCCTTTCACAATAGTAATATTCTTAGGAAAGTCTGAAAACAAATCGAAGTAATGCGCAGGCTTATTAATAAAGAGAGCTGTGTGCCCTTCTTTTATACCTAATTTCTTAGCTAATGGAGTGTGTGAATAACCAGAAGTCTTATTTTCCATTTTTGATAATTAATAGAAATTAATGAAAGCATTAAATGTAAGAAATAGTATTCATTCTTAGTCAAAATCCTCATTTAAAAAGTGTCTTTAACGCCTTGTTTTAAAACCTTTAGTTAGTGTCTCCTTGCGATTAATGAATATTTTAACACCTTTGCAAAACTTTATTTATACTTTTTTGTATAAATAGACAAAGAAGTGAATTATAGAACATATTTTTGCGTTCATAATTCTTATAAAAGATAAATTTAATCGCTAATAAAATTTAAGCAATTAATGAGTGATTCAATGCAAGTTTTGGAGGAGAATATCCAAAGTGATTATAAATACGGATTTACAAGTGATATTGAGATGGAGACCTTTGCAAAGGGTCTTAATGAAGAGACAGTACGTAAAATCTCAGCAAAAAAGAATGAACCAGAATTTTTACTAAAGTATCGATTAAAGGCATTTGAACATTGGAAAACACTTAAAGAGCCCACTTGGCCTAAAGTTGATTATCCTACTATTGATTATCAAGATATCATATACTACGCTGCGCCTAAGAAAAAGCCTGAGTTAGCAAGTTTGGATGAAGTTGATCCGGAGTTATTGGCTACATTCAATAAGTTGGGGATTCCTCTGGAAGAGCAAAAAGTATTGTCTGGTGTAGCTGTTGATGCAGTCATCGATAGCGTATCGGTAAAGACAACCTATAAAGAAAAGCTTTTAGAACTGGGCATTATATTCAGTTCATTCAGTGAAGCAGTTCATGAATATCCAGATTTGGTTCGAAAGTATTTGGGTACCGTTGTACCTTATACAGATAATTATTTTGCCGCTTTGAATGCTGCCGTATTCAGTGACGGATCGTTTGTATATATTCCAAAAGGAGTCAGAAGTCCAATGGAATTGTCTACCTATTTTAGGATTAACACTGCAAATACAGGCCAATTCGAAAGGACTTTAATTATTGCTGACGAAGATAGCTATGTGAGTTACTTGGAAGGATGTACTGCTCCAATGCGAGATGAAAACCAATTGCACGCAGCTGTAGTTGAGTTGATTTGTCACGATAATGCAGAAATTAAATATTCTACTGTTCAGAATTGGTATCCAGGTGATAAAGACGGGAAAGGTGGTATTTTTAATTTTGTAACGAAAAGAGGATTGTGTGCAGGAAGAAATTCTAAGATCAGTTGGACTCAAGTAGAAACTGGATCTGCAATTACTTGGAAATATCCAAGTTGTATTCTTAAAGGAGACAATTCTATTGGTGAATTCTATTCAGTCGCAGTTACCAATAATTATCAAGAGGCCGATACTGGAACTAAGATGATTCATATTGGTAAGAATACTAAGAGTACTATTATATCAAAAGGAATATCTGCAGGAAAAAGTAATAATTCATATAGAGGATTGGTAAAAGTGGGAAAACGTGCAGAGAATGCACATAACTTTTCTCAATGTGACTCTCTTTTGATGGGAGATAGATGTGGAGCACATACCTTCCCATACTTAGAGATAGAAAATAAATCTGCGCGAGTAGAACATGAAGCTACTACTTCTAAAATAGGTGAAGACCAGTTATTTTACTTACAAGCAAGAGGTTTGAGTGAAGAGGATGCAATCAATATGATTGTTAATGGATATTGCAAAGAAGTATTTAATGAATTGCCTATGGAGTTTGCGGCAGAAGCGCAGAAACTATTAGCAATAAGCTTAGAAGGTTCAGTGGGTTAAGCATTTGTAAAACTTTATTAAGAAAAGGAAAATTAGAATTTATACATGTTAAAGATTAATGATTTAAAAGTTTCCATTGAAGGCAAGTCAATCCTCACTGGTATCAACTTGGAAGTTAATCCAGGAGAAATACACGCTATAATGGGCCCTAATGGATCTGGTAAAAGTACTATGGCCAATGTGTTAGCAGGCAGAGATGAATATGAAGTGACGAGCGGAAGTGTCGATTTTCTTGGTGAAGATTTACTAGATATGGATGTGGACAAAAGGTCTCATGCAGGCATATTCCTTGCTTTCCAATATCCAGTTGAAATTCCGGGTGTAACGAATGCTACTTTCTTGAAAAGTGCCATTAATGCTGGTAGAGTTGCCAGAGGGCAAGAAGAGTTGGCTCCTATAGAGATTCTTAAGCTATTGCGAGAGAAAGCGGTCATGTTGGGAATAGATCAAAAATTCTTAAAAAGATCGCTGAATGAAGGATTTTCAGGTGGTGAAAAGAAGAGAAATGAGATGCTGCAAATGGCATTGTTAGAGCCAAAGCTAGGAATCTTGGACGAAACAGATAGTGGATTGGATATCGATGCTATAAGGATTGTTGCAGATTCTGTCAATTCGCTTAGAAGTCCAGATCGATCATTTATAATAGTTACTCATTATCAGAGACTATTGGATTATATAGTGCCTGATTTTGTCCATGTCTTATTTGATGGAAGAATTGTGAAATCTGGAGATAAGACTCTGGCGCATGAACTTGAAGAAAAGGGATACGATTGGATAAAAGAAGAAGTGGATAATACCACTTTTGCATAACTATTTTCAAAAAGAAAGGAAGAAGAAATGTCAATAATATCGAAAGATAGAGATGCAAATACAAAGGCTTGGATAGAAGTTGTATTCAATGCTTATGAGGATAGCTTGAATGGGCTAATTACTCATCCAATCTCAGCCTTCAAAAAAAATGCATATAATCAACTTCAGACTGAAAGATTTCCTACTCGAAAAGATGAAGATTGGAAATATACAAACGTAGGTCCAATACTTAAATCTTCTTATAAACAAGGGGTTTCGACTAAAATAGACGCGTCTAAACTTGAAGAATACTTATTTGAAGATTTAGATGTTGTTAAGATTGTATTGGTTAATGGAATTCTAGATAAATCATTAAGTACGCTGGAAGATATTCCATCTGGAGTTTCAATCACATCGTTGGAAGATGCACTACAAGATAGCGACAAATCTTCTCTTATTAATAAGTTGATTCAGCAAAAAAGTGGTACTGATGTAAATACATTTTTACCTATGAACCTTGCTTTTGCGAAGCATGGCTATTTATTGGAGACTGAGAAAAATGCTCAGGTTGAAAAGCCTTTTCATTTTATCTATATTAATACTAAAAGTAACGAGCCTCATTTTCTTCATCCTCAGATGTTTATAAATGGAAATACTAGCAGTCAGTTGACTGTTATTGAAAGTTACCATTCTACAGATCCTGAGGCTATATATTTTTGTAATGCTGCTAATTATATCCACGTTGGTAAAAACGCGAAAATAGATCATTACAAATTACAATATGAGAGCAAGTCAGCGTTTCAAATAAGTAATACGATTGTGACACAGGGTCGGGATAGTGAGTATAGCAATTATTCCGTCGATTTGGGTGGGAAAATTATTAGGAACAATCTCAGCAGTCAGCTCCTTGATTCAGGCACGCAAACTAATTATTACGGGGTTTATCTAGGTCTTGATAATCAACATATAGACAATCAAACCTTTATAGATCATGCAATGCCACATTGTGAAAGTAATGAACTGTACAAAGGAATCTTGTCCGACAAGGCAAGGGGTGTTTTTAATGGTAAAATTTTAGTGAGACAAGATGCTCAGAAAACAAATGCATTTCAACAAAATAGTAGTCTGGTATTATCCAATGATGCTATTATGGATGCTAAGCCTCAGCTAGAAATATATGCAGATGATGTGAAATGTAGTCATGGAGCGACTATAGGCCAACTTGACGAAAACTCTATCTTTTATTTAAAAAGTAGGGGCCTAAATGATGAGGCGGCTAAAAACTTATTGCAAAAGGCATTCTTAGGAGAAGTTGTAACAGGTTTTAAAATCGAATCAATTAAGGAAAGTGTATTGCGAAAGATAGATGAGAAATTAAGTAGGGTTTGATATATAGTTGATTTGTTCAATTATAAACTGAAGATTTAATCAAGAATTTAACTGCAAGCATATTCTATGCAAGTAATAAATGAAGACATAACACTAAAAGATCTTGAGAAAATAAGATCAGATTTTCCACTCCTTGAAAATACAATGAGAGGTAAACCTATTGTCTTTCTTGATTCTGCAGCTTCCAGTCAAAAGCCAAATGTTGTTATCGATGCTATCTCAGACTATTATAAAAAGCAACACGCTAATGTACACCGTGGCGTCTATGAATTAAGTCAAGAAGCAACAGATGCTTTTGAATTGGGTAGAGAAAGAGTGAAAAAGTTTCTAAATGCCGAATCATCTGATGAGATTATCTTTACCAGAGGCACTACAGAGAGTATAAATCTAGTGGCCTCTTCTTTTGGAAGAAAATATCTTAACGAAGGAGATGAAGTGATAATTTCAGTAATGGAACATCACTCCAATATTGTGCCATGGCAGATGATCTGTGAAGAAAGAAAGGCGAAGTTAAAAGTTATCCCAATCAATGAAAAAGGAGAAATTCTCTTAGAGGAATACAAAGCCTTAATAAGCGAAAAGACCAAAATGGTCTCAATTGTTCATGTTTCAAACTCTTTAGGTACAATAAATCCAGTAAAAGAAATAATTGATATCGCTCACAGTTTTGATATTCCAGTGCTTATTGATGGAGCTCAAGCAACGCTTCATTCAAAAGTTGATGTGCAAGAATTGGATGCTGATTTTTATGCATTTTCTGCTCACAAGGTGTATGGCCCTACCGGGATAGGAGTCTTATATGGGAAAAGAAAATGGTTGGAGGCTATTCCTCCGTATCAAGGAGGTGGAGAGATGATTGCTAATGTTAGTTTCGAAAAAACTACTTATAACAAAATACCATTCAAATTTGAAGCTGGGACACCAGATATATCTGGAGCGATAGGATTAGGCGTGGCATTGGAGTATGTCACTGCTATTGGATATGATGTAATAGCTCAACATGAGCATCGGCTTCTGGATTATGCGACTTCCCTCCTTTTGGAAATTGATGGGTTGAAAATTATTGGTACTGCAGAGAAAAAGGCAAGTGTGATTTCATTTAATATCGAAGGAATCCATCCATATGATTTGGGTACAATCCTAGATAAAATGGGAATTGCAGTCAGGACGGGACACCATTGCACTCAGCCTTTAATGGATTATTTGCGGATTCCGGGAACGGTAAGGGCCTCTTTTGCTGTATATAATAATGAAGAAGATGTTGATAAATTGGTGGCAGGTGTAAAAAGAGCAGTAAATATGCTCACATGAAAATAGTTTTAAAAGGTTTGGAATAGAATAAAATGACAATTAACGAAATACAAGATCAGATAATCGATGATTTTTCTTTTTTTGACGACTGGATGGATAAATATGAGTACATCATTGATCTTGGAAAGAAACTTCCGCTAATTGACGAGAAATATAAAGTGGATGAAAATTTAATTAAAGGTTGTCAAAGTAGAGTTTGGTTGAATGTAGATGTGGTAGACAAAAAGGTCAAATTTACTGCAGATAGTGATGCAGTGATTACAAAGGGAATAATTGGATTATTGATCCAGGTTTTAAATAATCAAAGTGCAGAAGATATTGCAAAATGTGATTTGTACTTTATAGATAAAATAGGATTAAAAGAGCATCTATCCCCTACTCGATCAAACGGACTGTTGAGTATGGTGAAGCAGATGAAGCTTTATGGATTAGCGCTTAATAGGTGATAATTGAAGGTTAATAGTTAAAAGTTTATAGTTAAAATTGATAGTTGAATGTTGGATAAGGAGAGAATAAAGGAAGAGATAGTAGCGGCTTGTAAGACTGTATTGGATCCAGAGATCCCAGTGGATATCTATGAGTTGGGGCTAATATATTCTTTTGAGGTTAAGGATAATGGGCAGGTAGTATTGGATATGACTTTGACTACTCCTATGTGTCCTGTGGCTGATTCATTGCCTTTGGAAGTTCAGCAAAAAGTAATGGAAATAGATGGAGTGACGGATGTAGATCTTAGAGTGGTCTTTGATCCACCTTGGGACAAAAGTAAGATGAGCGAAGAAGCTGCTTTTGTATTAGACATGATGTAATATTTTAAAATGAAATTCATAAAAACCCTTTAGAAACTTTAAAGTATGAAAATCAACAAACAAGATGAATATGGACTTAGAATATTGCTCAGAATAGCAAGAGGTAATGCTCAAATAGGTCTTAGTATTCCACAATTAAGTGAGCTTGAGGGGATGTCGCAACCGTATGTAGGTAAAATAGCTAGAATGCTTAGGTTGGCGGGATTTGTGGAAAGCACAAGAGGTCAAAAAGGTGGATATGTCTTGGCTAAGAGTCCTGAACAGATTATAATTAAGGATGTCATTAGTTCATTAGGTGGTAATTTATTCACCAAAGATTTCTGTGACCAACATAGTGGTGAAATAAAATTCTGTACCAATTCTGTTGATTGTTCTATACGATCGCTGTGGACTATACTTCAATATACCGTAGATAAAGTTCTTGCAAATATATCACTGAATGACCTTATTGGAAATGAAGGAGATGCTCGTGAAAAATTAGATAAAATAATTGCTTCCAAGCTTAATCTCGAACAGTTCACGAGTTGATATAATTAAGATTCTTGACTTTCAAACCAAATTCTAATAATCTATATTTTAGTAAAAAAATGGTTTAAGAAGAATATTTTACAGATTTAGGGAGGTTTTTTATCGTTTTAGATTGATAGAATGTAATTTGCCTACATGAAACGTGTTCTGCTCATTTACTCAATATGTCTTTTTGGTTTATTCAATTTGTATGGACAGATTTACAATACCAACCTTGCAAATATAAAATTTCTTTCCAACGCTCCTCTTGAAATCATCAAAGCTGAAAGTAGTCAGTTAAAAGGTGCTTTAAATATTAAGAATAAGACATTTGCCTTCAAGCTATTCATCAAGTCTTTTGATGGTTTTAATAGCCCTCTTCAAAAAGAACATTTCTATGAAAACTATCTAGAGGTAAAGACCTATCCTGAATCAGTATTCAAAGGGAAAATATTGGAAGACATCAACTTAACTTCAACTGGGACTTACAGGGCAAAAGGGATTCTAAATATTCATGGAATCTCAAAAGAAGTTATCATAGATGTGCAGTTAGAACCAAAAGACTGTAGATTTGCTTTTTCTTCGAAATTTAATGTCCAACTCAAGGATTACAAGATCGAAGTGCCTAGAATTGTAAATCATAAGATTGCGGAAACAATAAATATTGAGGTTTTTGGAGAATTAACTTCATTAGAATGATATTACGATTTTTTTATTTCTTTTTGTTTAGTCTACTTTTCTCAATTTCATCATTTGCACAAAAACCAATATGGACAGAAATTGCATTAGAAGAAGAAACTAATCTCAAATTTCTGCAAACTGATACAGTAGGATTTATTTGGGGACTCTCGGAGAATGGTTTATATAAATATGATGGATTTGAATTATCCACTAAAATAGATAAACTGAATGCAACTTCAACTTTTACATCAATTGCTGTAGACGAACAATACAATTTTCTCATCGGTACGAATAAAGGGGAACTGATCCACTTTAATCCTTATAAAATCAAGATTGTAAAAAGGCAAGTCAAAATAAAGGACTTATCGATAACATCCATTGCATGTAATGTTGCTGAAAAATCTTGTCTATATCTTAGCTATGGAAATGGAGTCTTATGGCAAACACCAGAAATCGACACCTTTCTGACCACAGAAAACATACTTGTCAGTAATGAAGTATATGCTTCAGTGGTAGATAATGGGAAAGCTATTTTAGCTACTGACCAAGGAATTCAAATCATTGAAATAAAAGACAAACAACTTTCTTATCGACTTATTAACAAAAGTAATGGATTAGGTGATGTAATCATTCCTAACCTTATTAAAGACAAAGAGTATTTATGGGCAAGTAATTTTGATTCTGAAATCTATAAAATTGACATTTCATCACTATCAACTTCAATTATTGATATGCCAGTCAAAAGTGAGATCAATGGGATTAAAATTATAAATGGAAAGGAGCTTATTGTATTTACAAACGATGGATTATATTCTCTAACTGATGATAATTGGATTAAGAAATACCCCAACAATGGCAGTCAAGAAATATTGGATATTACAATCGATGAGGAAAACAATTTATGGGCTTGTAACGGTAATAATATTCTTTCAAAAGCCAATCTAGGTTTTCTATTAATGCCAAATACTGTTGATAATGCACATGCAATACTCAAAATTGAAAAATCATTTTGGATTGGAAGTTCAGAAGGATTATTTATAGTAGAAGGAAAAAAAAAGTTGAAGATTCTAGATAATAATATCACTTGTCTTAAGAGAATTAAAGATGATATCTTGGTAGGTACATATTCATCCGGAATACATATATTAAATAAGAATGGTAAAATTATAAAATCGATAGATGGGTGGGAAAACAATCCTAATCAATCTGTTTTGTATATATATCCTTCAAAAGATTATTTATATATTTCTTCTCTTACCGGAGTCACTAGATTGCAATTGACAAAAAATAAAGATGTTTATACAGCTACAAATTATAAAAGTTTAAATGACATATTGGGACCTGGATATATCTATCAAATATTAGAAAATGGTGGTGACCTTTATTTTGCAACCGATAGACAAGGCATTAAAATTATAAGAAATGATTCATTGCGTCACTTCACCCACTTTGGAAATGGAAATACACTTGGTTCAATATATTCTATGGCCAGTTGTGAAGCAGGTATAATATGGTTCGCTTCGAGTACAGGATATATAGGCTATGTAAAAGATCAGGAAGTACATTATGTAAACAATGAGAGATTCCTTCAAGATCCCTATACATCTCTTATTATTACTGATGATCAGCAGATAATTATGGTTAGAAATGCTTCTATTGATGTCTACGATCCGAAATCAAATCACTTCCTATATTATAACGACATAATACAAATTCCTGACTTGGAATTGTACTTGAATTGCTTTGATCAAGATGAAGATGGAATTTGGTTGGCCAAGCCAAATGGTGTTTTAAAAATAGAAAAATTCAACAACCTGAAGATTTCACCTGAGACTGTAATAAATCAAGTGATGGTCAATCTAACCGACATCGGTGATAAAAACAATTATGCTGAAGACCAAAATAATTTAGAGTTCAAATATTCGGCAGCTTGGATGTCAGCCCCTGAGAGAATTACCTATCAATATAAACTTGATGGTTTAGAGGAGAATTGGAGAACGACTAGAGATCAGAGTGCGCTATATCCAATGCTGAGACCGGGAACTTACACTTTTAGAATTAGAGCAAGTGAGAATGATAAGTTTGATTCTGAACCAGAGAAATCCTTTCAATTTACAATTAGAAGATCATTTTATAAAACATGGTGGTTTCTATTGATCATGTTATTGCTTTTTGGCGGTATCATTAGAAAATGGAGAAATGAAAGAAAGAAAGTTCGTCAACAAAAAGAAGCTTTAAATAAAAAACGGATCGAAGCACAATTAATAAGTTTGCAAACCCAACTTAATCCACATTTTCTATTTAATTCTTTCAATACATTAATAGGTCTTATTGAAGAGAATCCTGCTAAAAGTATAACGTTTACAGAAAAGCTAACTGACTTCTATCGTAACATTCTTGAATTTGGAAAGAATGACCTTATAAACTTAAAAGATGAAATTAAATTACTGGAAACTTATATTCATCTTATCAAGGAAAGATTTGGTGAACAGCTTCAAATCAATATAGATCTTAAAGACATCTCATCTTATAAAATTCCACCTTTAACTTTGCAGTTGCTTATAGAAAATGCCATAAAGCACAATATCGTTAGCTCCAAAAATCCTCTTATTGTAGATATAAAACAAGAAGGAGAGACTATCTTGGTTTCAAATAAAATCCAGTTAAAATATGGAAATACAAAAGGAACTGGAATTGGTTTAAACAACATCAAAAAGAGACATACTCTTAATAATTTAAGGCCACCAAATATTGAGCAAAATGACACCCATTTTATTATAACAATCTATTTAAACTCAATTGAAGAATGATATCCGCAGTAATATTAGAAGATGAACTGATAGCTTCAAATAGGCTATCAAGGATGGTAAAAGAATTGGACCCTGATATTCATATAATTCACGTTTTTGAAAGCATTAGTGACACTGTAAAGTATTATTCTTCCTTACACGAACATCCTGACATATTGTTTTTAGATATTCATGTTGCTGATGGCAATAGCTTTGAATTGTTTAACCTGATAACAATAAATAGTAAGGTTATCTTCACAACTGCCTATGATGAATATGCAATTAAAGCATTGAGAAAAGATGCTCAAGACTATTTATTGAAGCCCATCAAATCGGAAGAGCTATCTGATGCCTTAGAGAAAGCGACTAGGCATATTCAACGAGGATCAGAAACATCAAGTGAGTCGAAGGAACGATTTCTATTCAGATTTGGAGCTAAGCTTAATTCTATTAAAATATCGGATCTTAAATACATATATTCAAAAAATAAGATTTCATATTTCGTTACAAAAGGTGGTCAAAAAATTCCTTCTGATTACAAATTACAAGAATTAGAATCTCAGCTGGATTCAAATTTATTTTTTAGGGCTAATCGCCAATATATCGTTCACATCAATTCTATTAACACAATTAAAACGCACACAGCCTCACGTTTGAAATTGACTTTGACTCTGCCTTTTGAAGGACATTTGATTATTAGTACTGAAAAAACACGTGATTTCAAAAAATGGATAGATCGATAAAAATCATGTATTCAGTCTTAAAAATAACAGCTTCAGAAAGTAAAAATTGTGATTTACAATGATAACTTTAATATTTGTTCATCGAAGTAAAGATTATGATAAAAAAAAGTTTAGAATATTCCTCTAGTAGCCTCATTTTTGTTTTGATTTTAAGCTTGACTAGTTGTAGTTATAATAGCGAAGAAGATTTATATCCTGTTGTAGAACTTACAGAACCTCTTTCATATTCCTCTGATATATTGCCTATATTAGAAACCAATTGTTATTCATGTCATCAAGATGCTTCCATTTGTGGTGATGTCAATTTGGAAGGATACAACAATTTGGTAATAAGAGTGGAGAATGGTTCTTTGCTTGGAGCTATTATGCATGAAGAAGGATGGATGCCAATGCCACAAGGAGCAGATAAATTATCTGACAGTCAGATCGAGAAAATAAGCACTTGGGTTGACGAAGATTATCCAAATAATTAATAAAGATGAAAAAGATACTAATTACATTATTGTTATTGGCTGTTTTAGGTGCAGGAGTTGGATTTTATATGTACAATAAACCTGTAGATAAGATGCACACTAGGTCAATAGATGAAACTGTAACCGCTCAACAATTGTTTACTTCTTATGAAGCTGATGAAATGGCTGCAAATAAAAGATTCTTAGACAAAATATTAATAGTCGAGGGGGAAGTTATCAAAACAAAGAATGATGATAACAAAATGACTATTTTCTTAGATACTGGAGATATGTTGGCAAATATTATGTGCCAAATGGAAAGCTTAGATACTGAGACCCCAAAAGAAGGCAGTAAAATAGCAATAAAAGGCCTGTGCACAGGATATCTTACAGACGTTGTTTTGATAAAAGGAATATTGATAAAATGATTAATAGAAAATATATGAACCAAAAAATACTATTCAGTTTGTTACTGGCATTTGCCTTTGTTTTCCAAATACAGGCTCAAAAATATTACAGCAAGACTGGGGATATATCTTTTAGTAGTAAGACTCCATTAGAAGATATTGAAGCCGAAAGCCATTCTGCATCGACTGTTTTTGACCTTGAAAGTGGAAAAATACAATGGGCTGTATTGATAAAGTCTTTCGAATTTGAAAAGTCACTTATGCAAGAGCATTTCAATGAAAATTATATGGAATCAAATACATATCCAAAGGCAAAATTTTCAGGAATGATAGAAAATCCTGATCAACTGGATTTTAGTAAAGATGGTACTATAACTGTCCCTATCAATGGACAATTAACTATTCATGGTAAGACAAATGATATAAGTACTGAGGCCACATTTACAATTAGCGATATGAAGGTAATTGGTCAGAATCAACTCAAGCTTGCCGTAGCAGATTATGGAATTGAAATTCCTTCTGTTGTGAAAAACAATATTGCCAAAGAAATAACAATAACGATACAAGCACATTATGAAGTTCTCAACTAATATTACATGGAGGTGGGGCCTCCTGGTTTTTGGTTTTTTATTAATGCACACTGCAATTCACTCTCAGGAAGATGATTTGTTGGCTCTTCTTGGGGAAGATGAGTCGACAGATTATGCTTTCGCATCTTTTAAAACAAACAGGGTAATCAATTTGCACAGTTTGGAAAATACTGGTAAAGGAGTTTTGGATATTAAAATCTCACATAGATTCGGATTTTTAAGTGGCGGAGTATATGAGCTTTTTGGCTTAGATCAGGCATCAATTCGTATCGGAGGTGAATATGGTATATCAGATCGATTCATGATTGGATTGGGAAGGAGCAGCTTTGAAAAGACATATGATGGCTTTATGAAATACAAACTTCTAAGGCAGAGTAAAGGAAAAAAGAATATGCCTATTACGGCCTCGTTATTGGCCACTACTGCTATTCAGACTTTGAAGTTCGCTGATCCAACTAGAGACAACCTTTTTTCTTCAAGGCTGTATTATACTGTCCAGGCTATTGTAGGTAGAAAATTTAGCGAGTCATTTTCGCTGCAACTCTCTCCTACTCTTGTACACAGAAACTTAGTTGCCTCTAATGAAGAAAAAAATGATATTTTTGCTTTAGGTATAGCGTCTAGAATGAAGCTTTCAAAGCGTACATCTATCAACTTAGAATACATCTATGTTGCTCCGAATCAAATTGCTGATGGATTTACGAATTCATTGAGTATTGGCTTCGATATTGAGACTGGTGGACATGTATTTCAATTGCATTTCACTAATAGTACTTCGATGATTGAAAAGGGGTTTATTGCTGAGAATACGGGTAACTTTTTTGATGGGGACATTGGGTTTGGGTTTAATGTGAGTCGGGTGTTTACTGTGAATTGAGATTGTTTTATGGTTAGGTTCGAGCCTTTTTGTTCTAGCTTATTGTGCTGTAAAATTGTTTGGGGCATGAGAAATTACACAGAGATTCGCGGAGAATATAGTATATATGTTATACAAGATTCTATTAGATTTCTAATTTTTTATAAACTTAATGAACTCGGTTCGATCTTGAAAATCTGTTATTTTACATAAATAAATCCCAACAGGTAAGGTTTTAATAGATATATCGGATTTGTTTAAATTTGACAATAAAGTCTTTCCTTCAAAATTTAAAACCTCAATACTTCTAATCTTTGTTTTTGAATGAATATTAAGCTTAGTAGATGCTGGAATAGGACTAAGTTTGAAACTGCTTGATATAGCGTCTTGAACACTTAAGATTTCTTTAACAAACTCTGTCTCAACTTCATTGGTAATTATTGGAGGATTAAGATCAAAAAAGATACTTGCCTGATTCTTAACTTTGTCACCTATGGAAACGGATGACAATGGTTTAATTCTATATGCTATATGACCATTTGAGCCTAAATTATTCGACATACTATCTGGAAGAAAAATATTATTAAAATCAAATGTAATATTGTAATTGTCATCAATAGAAACTCTATTAGTAGGGTGTATCCCATTTTTTCGTTTAACCTACTTTTCCAAGGTATTTAGAGAGCATATCCCACTGATTATTCATTTTCAAATTTCTCAAACTTATAATGTTTGTAACTCCTTTGGGTGTCCATCTTTG